>Ga0066709_100003605_pt1 | contig 11975 bp, 12 predicted proteins | sample GraSoiAngelo_158_FD_79665 | JGI IMG/M metagenome (GOLD analysis project Ga0066709, IMG submission 79665) | Grasslands soil microbial communities from the Angelo Coastal Reserve, California, USA - 14_1009_16_30cm | ecosystem: Environmental > Terrestrial > Soil > Grasslands | place: USA... | reverse complement strand
TTGGATTCTTATCGACATACGGAAATCATAGCCGATCATATGCAGGGTTGGGCTGGCATCGGTGTGCTTCATCTATAGTGAACTAATACCCATCCGCGGGGCGATTCTGCCTGGAGAGTCTTTCGTCGGAGGAGCTTATGGGTCCCTTACGTGTTTTGGTGTTAGGGCCAGACTGTAATCCGGAGACGGTCAGCATTCCTTATGTCGCGTACTGTCATGCGGCAGCACTGGCGCAACTCCATGATGTTACCTTGGTTGTTGCATCGGCCGTTGAGGACCGTGTGCGCCGAGCAAAAGCGCCGTTTCGGGCCATCGAGGTTGTACAAATGGCGTCGCTGGAAAGAATGCAGGCCTGGGGTTTTCGCCATATATTCAAGTCTAATTTTGACTCTCAGGCGGTGACGGCTTTCGGATATCCCTTCTCTCTGGCGTTTGAATGGTATGCATGGCGAAAGTTGAGGCACCGGATCTTTGCAGGCGAGTTTGACGTAGTTTTGCGCCTGCTGCCGATGACGCCAGTGTTACCGAGTCCGTTCGCTTACTTTCTTCGCAAGGGACCCATACCGTTTGTGGTTGGTCCGCTCAATGGCGGTTTGCGATCTGCGACGGGGGTTGGTCAGCCGGATAAGCATAGGGAATGGATAAACTTTGGATTCAGAGACCTGCACCGGTTTTTGCCTTTTGCACGTTCAACCTACCGCCACGCGGCAGCCATCATTCTCGCTACCTCCCACATGCGTAGTCAGTTTGAAGCCCACCGTGACAAGCTCTTTTTTGTCCCGGAGAATGGCATTGCTAGCTCTCTCTGCGTGACCGACTCGCGCAATCCAGAGCCCGACGCAAAACTTGATCTAGTTTTTGTGGGTGGCTTAGTTCGCCGCAAAGCCTGCTACATAGGGCTGTCCGCCGCTGCCCCCCTTTTGCGGAGCGATTTGGCCCGGTTCACTATTATCGGAGACGGCCCGGAGCGGAGTCGCCTTGAGCAACTGGTGAAAACCCTTGAAATCGAAGAGGCTGTCTCTTTCTGTGGTTGGTTCAGCCACGCGGAAGTCCTGACGCGCCTGCGCGCCGCAGACGTGGTGGTGCTTCCGGCTATTCGCGAGGGAGGTGGGGGCGTCGTGTTTGAAGCTCTCGCGACTGGCGCAGTGCCTCTCATCCTCGATTACGGCGGGCCCGGGGATATCGTGCATCCAGAGGTCGGATACAAGGTTCCCCCATCTAATGACCACGAGGTAATATCAGAGATGGAAGTGATCCTGAAGGATTTAGCAGACAACCGGAACCTTCTTACTCGTTTAAGACAGCAAGGCATGTCCTACGCTCGGGAATGCCTGACTTGGGATGCAAAAGCGAAAGCTACAACTCAGGTGTTGCGTTGGGCGGTGCAGCAAGGTCCGAAACCGGACCTCCCCTGGTCAAGAATGGCGCAGGTAAGGTGCCTCAGCTGATTTCGAGAACGTTGCCTCGAATCAGGCTCTGCCGCGAGAGCGATCCTCACGAGAATGATTGAGCTGCTGACCTCCTCCCGATCAGCAAAAATGGCCGTCCCGCGACTCCAAAATCTGCTCTGGAGGTTCGGCGGGCGACCATCTGCCCCAAGGAGTTTCCGCGGACTCGCTTGCATTGTGATAGGCGGCTTGTCCTTTGCCGATAGCCATCGTTCCGCATCGGTGCTGCGCGTTGTGCAACAGCGTGTAACAAATTAGTGAAATTTCCGGGATAGTAAGTAAGGAGGAAAGCTTGGACATTCATGAACCCAAGAAGATACTAGTGGTGATCGGAACGCGCCCCGAGGCGATCAAGCTGGCTCCCGTAGTGCTGGAATTGCAGAAACATCCGTCGGTGTTCGAGACGCGGATTTGCGTTACTGGGCAGCACCGAGAAATGCTCGACCAGATGCTACGAGTCTTTGGCCTGCGACCAGACTACGATCTCGGAGTGATGAAGTCGCGGCAAAACCTTGCCGATGTCACGGCCGCGTGCCTGACGGGGCTGGACCCGATTCTGCGGCGGGAATGCCCTGCGGTGGTCCTTGTGCAGGGGGATACGACAACGACCTTTGCTGCTGCGTTGGCTGCGTACTATTGCCACATCCCGGTTGGTCACATCGAAGCCGGTCTGCGTACGGGAAAAAAGCAAGATCCGTTCCCCGAAGAGATCAACCGCCGCCTGGCTACGCATCTTGCGGACTTCCATTTCGCTCCTACCGACGAGGCGCGGAGCAATCTATTGTCAGAAGGAGTCAGCCCCAAGGACATATCAGTAACTGGAAACACGGTTATCGATGCTCTATTTCTCACACAGTCGCGCTTGGTCGAGCGACCGAGTTTGGCGGCCGTTTCCTTGGGTCCGACCGACGGGTTGAAGATCATCCTAGTGACAGCTCACCGGAGAGAGAGTTTCGGTTCGCCATTTCGACGAATCTGCGAAGCGGTTCGAGCTATTGCTGAACAGCGACGTGATGTGCTGGTCGTGTATCCCGTTCACCTGAATCCTAACGTACAGGCCCCCGTACATGAAATTCTCGATGGCGTGCCCAATATCAGGTTGCTGGCGCCGCTTGATTACTTGTCCTTCGTGGCCTGCATGCAACGCGCGTATATTCTACTCACGGATTCCGGGGGCATTCAGGAAGAGGGCCCCTCGCTTGGCAAGCCCGTCCTGGTGATGCGAGACGTCTCAGAGCGCCCTGAAGCCATTGCTGCCGGCACCGCTTGCCTTATAGGCACAAATCCCGACGCGATTGTCTCAGCGGTGACTTCGCTTCTTGACGACCAGATTTGCTACAAGCGCATGACCAGCCGCCCCAATCCCTACGGCGACGGCCACGCTGCTGAGCGAATCGTCCAGTTCCTTATCAGCCGTTTCACGACACCCTCGGCCCCATCGGGATTGATGGATGAGCGGCAGGTTCAACTGTCACATTGCGATCTCCCGGCTCCGGTGGACAATGCACGATTCTGCGTGACGGATCACTGAACAATCGCCTGGAGGTTCGTTGGGGGGCTTAAGCCCGTTACCGTTCCTGTAATTAAGGGATGCGGATAACCGTAGGGAGTGTAGTAGAGACACCAGAAATGATTTGAATCTTGCGCTTGGGTGCAAGTGGTAGACTTTCCGTTTACATCAACCTGATCTGCTGCATCACGACACACGTAGAGTTGACCTTGACCGAAGCTGTTCCCAGCTTGGTTCCAGGTTCCCTGATTGGTTACCCAGTAACCGACACCAGCAGAGCCTGCACCTGAACCGGAATTCAGCGTACAACTTGTAGGACGATTTACCGATGTTCCGAAACCGACACCGCTCGAGCCATTAAAAGGAGAAGTGGAAGAGGTTTGGATATGCGGAGTACCGTTGGAATTGTCGGTGAAAAAATCTCTATTAGCAGTCTGGTTTCCTTCATTGACGGTCACAGTGCCAAAAGCCGGAACAGGACCAGAATCGTTCCATTCGTAAGAAGGGTCGATCACTTCATTTGTCCACCCAGTTGCACTCGGAGTAACACCGGAAAGCAGAGTGCCACCGCTTCTGCCAACCTGATCGGTGCAGATAAGTGGGCTGGTTTGGTCATACGGACCCGGGCATTGGTTCCAGGGAGTGGACCAAATGGTTGCTACCCTAAACGTGGCTTGGTCAAAATATGAATTGTAATGTCCGCTCCCGGTCTGGGACAGAGTATTACCGAATATCATGTAAACGCCGCTACGTGCCCCTACTGCTTGGCATCCAGATGCTGTATTGCAGTTGAGGAATGAATTGCCGTAAAACTCACCCTGGCGAGCGCCTCGCGGGCGTCCGTTAGAATCTGTCCCGTGGTTAGATAGCCCTACAATGCAACCATTGCAGCTATTGAATCGTACTACGACTCTGCCTCCTCCTTCATTACCAAACGGTACTTGTGCTTCCGTCTCGGTAAGAACTCCTCCATTACCAAAGGCATTATTTTCTATATACATATTTTGAGCAGTGCCAAAGGAGTCAGCGCTCGTGTAAGAATTGTCTCCAAAGTCCCCAACTCCTTTCCAAGCACTATGGTTGTAGCTGAGAAACTCCATGCCATTACTGGGACTAGCCATACTGTTGTGGTCGATAACTCCAAATATGTTGTCAGAAAGGACTTGACTACCCGAATCTCCTGAATGCCCTTGTAAACTGGAATCGAATGTTACGTTATCAATTCGCACACTTGGGCATGTCGAAGAATTACAGGCACCAGCGGCTGAAAGCGGAGCACCAATGGAACTTGATCCTTGTAGAAGTTTCATACAAGAGATACGTGACAAAGGAGCGGATATATCAGGCCGGAGCTCAATCATATGACTGGCGCTAACAGTGATCGCCGTTGCTGTACACGAAGCAGAAGGGCCAAAAGTGCTGGGCGTGCTATTTGGCGTTCCTGATCCAGTGATCGTGATGCCTACCCCGGCAGGAGCAACCAGTATTGAACTCCACGTACATGAGCCTGCGGGAATCTGGATTATGTCTCCATTTAGCGCTGTGTGCGTTGGACCGTTGACAACTGCGTTCACGTCGCTGTAGTTACAAGTGGCGGCCCCATAGGTGCCCTGCGCCAACGTGCATTCCGCAAACGCCAGAAAGAAAATGACAAGAAAAACAGCAAAACTCGTTCGCTTCATATTTAACCTCCAAAAACTGGCGCTCAATTGTTTGTTTTTAATTGACGAATTTCGAAAACGTTTTCGTGGTTGCTGCGAATGGGCCTGAGATGACCACTGACCCAACAGCCATAGCATCACGTCTGAATAGCTCAGTGACGCTGAAGACTCTGGGTCAAATAGGTCAGTCCTCTTGGGCGTACATCGCTTTCACGGGTACCTGGCATCAGTTTACGCGGCAGCGGACGCTAGTCTAGTCCTGAAGGTACATTGGGTGGCATCCGAAAGTACATAGCCCTTAGCCCGAACGTATGTAGATCCGCGGACCAATCAGGATACAACAGAATGTGCAAAATAGCGTATTTGGTATTCGCTTACAAAAATCCTCAGCTTCTGAAGAGAGAGATAAAGACGCTTTCGACAGAGCACTGCGCGTTCTTTGTGCATATTGATCAGAAAGTTAACATCGAGCAATTCTCCTCCATCAGCGGTGACAACGTATTTTTTACCGACAAGCGCATGGTCGTATATTGGGGGGAATTTTCCGGCGTTGATGCAATCCTTTTACTCATTCGGCAGGCACTTCGTAGACCTGAGCGATATGATTATTTCGTGCTTCTCAGCGGGAGCGAGTATCCTTTAAAAAGCGGTCGTAATATTCACACGTTCTTGCAAGCGAATCAGGGCTTGGAATTCATAAGTTTACTGAGAATGCCGTCGCTCGGAAAGCCCATCTCTCGCATTAACACGTTAAGGTTGGAGTCTCATAAGCCAGTGCGCCGCCTGACTTGGAGGGTACTGGCAAAGCTGGGAGTGGCTGAACGAGACTACAGGCAATATTTGGGAGGGTTGGAACCGTACAGCGGCGTGACCTGGTGGACCTTGTCCAGGAATGCGTGCGAGTACGTCTTGCGCTTCACCGAAAGTAATCCGCACGTCGAGAGATTCTTTCGAGATACATTTGCGCCCGAGGAGTCGTTTATTCACACGATTCTGGGCAACTCGCCCCTGCGAGATCGAGTTCGGGGGAATTTTGTGTTTGAAGATTGGAGGCCCGGGGGCGATCGGGACCATGATCATCTTGGTGATCATCTGCCTCAGAATCTAACTGGTGAGCACATAGCGTTTTTCGAGGCACAAGGAAAGATTTGGCTCGATGATCTCTACGGCCGTCGCGAGGCGTTCTTCGCTCGGAAGTTCTCCGACAACAAGCTTGATCTCCTGGATCGACTGGACGCGATGATAGTGCGAGAGGAAGAGCGCGAGCAGCGCTTTAGCCATGCGGTTCTTTGACATCGAGAAGACTAGTGCTTTCTGGGTCAACCATGTGGAGGTCGTCGGGGGGGCCGGACGTGATGGTTTCACCCAACAGGAGGTACGTAATTGAGAGCGCCGGCGACGTCTCATGAGATTGTAGTCGCCTTGCTTACTGGTGGTGCGGATAGGCCGTACGCATTCGGCTTGGCAACGGCCCTGATGGCGAAGTTGGTAGCCCTGGACCTGGTTGGCAGCGATGATCTAGATGGCCCAGAATTTCGCGGGAAACCCGGAGTGAACTTCCTCAATCTTCGAGGCAATCAACGACCGGATGTCAGCTTCCCGACAAAAGTATTCAGAGTGTTAGCCTACTATGCCAAGCTCATCCTCTATGCCGCCAGAGCCAAGCCGGGTATATTTCACATCCTGTGGAACAACAAATTCCAAAGCTTCGATCGGACTCTGTTAACGCTTTACTACAAAGTCCTCGGGAAAAAAATCGTGCTCACCTTGCACAATGTGAATGCCGGTAAACGAGACTCTAGGGACACGTGGCTCAACCGGCTTACGCTGCGAATGCAATACCGGCTCGCGAACCACCTCTTTGTCCATACGGAAAAGATGAGGTGCGAGCTCATTGAAGAATTCGGCGTGCCCGAGACCCGGGTGACTGTCATCCCCTTCGGGATCAACAATGCTGTTCCAAATACTCGACTCGCCCCAAGGGATGCAAAGCTGCGGTTGGGCATCCGTGAAGATGAAAGGGTGATTCTCTTTTTCGGCAACATCGCACCTTACAAAGGGCTCGAATACTTGGTCGCTGCCTTCAAACACGTTCTGGCCCAGCGCGGTACTTATCGATTGATTATTGCCGGCATGCCGAAGAACTGCGAAGGATACTGGAGAACGATCCTGCAAGCCATCGGTGGCGTCGCGCCCAGCGAGCGAGTGCTGCTCCGGGCGGAGTTCATTCCGGATGAGGAGACAGAGCTCTACTTCAAAGCGGCGGACGTCCTAGTCCTCCCTTACACCCATATCTACCAGAGCGGTGTTCTTTTTCTGGGGTATAGCTTTGGCCTGCCCGTAATCGCTTCCGACGTAGGGGCTCTGCGGCAAGACATCGTCGAGAACAAAACAGGGTATGTATTCAAGGCTGAAGATCCCGCTGACCTCGCGAGGAACATCGAACGCTACTTCGCGAGCGAACTCTACGCCAACTTGAACAGCCACAGGCAGGAGATCCGCGATTACGCCACGGAGCGACATTCCTGGGACATGGTCAGTGAGGTGACGCGGGACGTGTACGCGCGGCTGCTGGGAAGGATGGATTATGCAACCATTGGTCTCAATTCTGATTCCCGCGTACAACGCGCAGGACTGGATCGCTGATACTCTCCGGTCAGCGATCGCCCAAACGTGGCAGCGAAAGGAGATCGTGGTCGTAGACGATGGATCTACCGACCTGACCCTTGCGGTTGCCCGGCGGTTTGAATCGAAGGGCATCCGCGTAATGACGCAGGAGAACCAGGGTGCTTCGGCGGCTCGTAATTATGCCTTCCGCCTAAGCCAGGGCGACTTCATCCAATGGCTAGATGCAGATGATCTTCTTGCGCCCGACAAGATTGAGCGACAACTTTTAACCTCAAGAGAATTCAATCCGAGGCGAACCCTTCTTTCCTCATCTTGGGCCTACTTCGGTTATCGGAAACAATATGCCAGATTCGTCCCCACTGCCCTTTGGCAAGATCTCTCCCCGGTCGAATGGCTTTTGCTCAAAATGAGTCAAGGTTTACATATGCAACCGGCGACTTGGTTGACAAGCCGGGAAATGGCAGAGGCGGCAGGGCCATTCGATATACGCCTTAGCTTTGATGATGATGGCGAATACTTCTGTCGCGTGCTGTTGGCTTCGGAAGGTACGTGTTTTGTGCCTCAAGCCAAAGTATTCTACAGAGTTAATATCCCAAAGCGCCTGAGCTACATTGGACACTCAGACCAGAAGAAGAACTCCCTATTCTTATCGATGAAATTGCACCTTCAGTACCTCCGCTCGCTGGAAAATAGTGAACGAGTGCGAAAGGCTTGCTTGGTCTACTTGCAGACCTGGTACCCCATTTTCTATCCGGAGCGACCGGATATTGTTGCGGAACTTCAGAGGGTGGCCACGCAGCTACAAGGCCAGCTCGAGGAGCCCCGCTTGGGTTGGAAATACGCCTGGATGAAACCGGTGTTTGGATGGAAAGTTGCAAAATGGGCCCAGATGACCCTTCCACAGCTCAAGACTTCATGCATCAGCCGCTGTGCCAAGGTTGCCTATAACCTGAAAAGGAACCGAGTGCCCGGGAGCCTGCCTATCGAAGCACCATGAGTGAAGCGGGCCTCAAGATCAGCGGGGCACAGGAAACGCGAAAAGAGGCCATTACGATGAAGTACGTCTTCCATAGCACACAGGTCAACGGCAAGTATGTCACACTACGTCACTGGTGACTCTGGCCTTTGTTTTGGCCCTGTGTTCAACGGCTGCATTTGCTGCACCGACTTTCGTGCAGAGAAACTATGTCACGCGGAAATCCGCGACAGCAAGGGTGACGGTGAGCTACTCTGCGGCCGAAACTGCGGGAGATCTGAAAGTGGTAGTGGTAGGGTAACACCACGGCGACAGTGAGCGAGAAAGCCCGAGACCGAGAATTTGTTCGAAGTTACGCGAATTGCACATGGCGCCCGGTAATTGGAGTGCGGAATAATTCGTAGGCACGGAGTAAATCGAGTATGGGAGTGGCGCTCCAGTCCGTACTATGTTAGGAATTTCAGGTATCTTTCAGAGTGTGAGGGCTAGTAGGAGTCGATGGGCCTGGATCTTATTGTTGCTCCTGCTGGTGTTTGCTGCCAGCCTTGGCGTCGCCGCCATCCGACGGGCGATTCTGCGTGCGGCTGGATGGGCGTTGGTCGCTAATGATGCGATAGAACACGCCGACATCATCGTCGTGTCACGCGATGCTGATGGCGCTGGGGCCCTCGAGGCAGCCGACCTCGTTCACAGCGGTGTGGCCACAAGGGTTGCAATTTTCCCCAGCTCTCCAGACCCTGTAGGGCCCGAGTTCATCCGCCGCGGAATTCCCTACGAAGATGAAACCGCTCGATCCATTGGGCAACTCAGGTCGCTTGGCGTCGAGACTATCGACCAGATCCCGGGATCTGTAGCAGGAACTGAGGACCAAGGTTCGGTGCTTGCCGACTGGTGCAAGCGGCAAGGGTTCCGCTCAGTCATCGTTGTGAGTAGTGTGGCTCACTCGCGACGTCTTCGCCGAGTGCTTCACCGTTCTCTGAGGGGGCATCAGACGAGAGTCATGGTTCACACCGTGTCCGCGCGCTTCCCGGATTTCGATCCGGACCGATGGTGGGGAGTCCGGGGTGGGATCCGCGCTGAAATTCAGGAAGGTGAGAAACTATTGCTCGATATCGTGCGTCATCCGATTTCGTGAACAGGTGCAAAACTTACCAAAATCGATCACGGCGTCAGTGCCTCAGGCCAGGTTGTCGAGATTTTTTGGACGGGATTTTCTAGATGGCTAGCCTAGGCACCTCTGCGCGAATGCTGCCTCGGGGCGCTTCGCGAGCGTGCGTATCCTTCCTGACTCACTACGTTTGACATTGCGGAGGTGATTTTCAACTGAGGAGAGCATTTCTATTCGCGTTAGGTCACGGTTCGCGGCATTTTAGGGTCTGCATCATCATGTCGAGACTTGCCGACCACGTCTTCGTTCATACGGAGAAGATGAAGCTTGAAGAGATTTTCCGTGAGGGATGCCTATGAACAGGACTGCACTGGTTACTGGGGCAGAGGGGTTCATTGGTTCTCATCTGGTTAAGTTCCTCCAGGCGAAGGGCTGGAACGTAGTCGGCGGATATCGCTTACACGGCGACAATTCACGCCCGAAGTTGCCGAAGTTGCACTTCGTGCAATGTGACCTGCGCAACGGGCAGCGGGTCTCCGAACTGTTTCACCAATTCCAACCGACGCACGTCTTTCATCTGGGTGCACAAAGTCTGCCGACCGTGTCCTGGGTGGATTCGGTTGGAACCTTCGAGTCAAACATCATGGGCTCGCTACATGTGTTCGAGGCGGTGCGGCATATGAAACGGCTCCCGATAGTCGTCTCAGCCTGCTCGAGCGCGGAGTATGGTCACGTGCCGCACACGGCAATTCCGGTCACGGAGGAGCAGCCGCTTCGCCCATTGCATCCTTACGGTATCAGCAAGGTATGCCTGGATTTGCTTGCACGCGAGTACTTCCTGGATTATAAAATCCCGGCCGTCAATCTGCGGCTGTTCAACACGACCGGGCCGGGCAAGACGAGTGACGCGCCCTCCGATTTCGTACGGCAGTTAGTCCGGATCAAGAAAGGCCTACAGCCGCCCGTCATGGAAGTCGGTAATCTGAAGCCGCGGCGTGCGTTTCTTGATGTCAACGATGCGGTGCGCGGGTTCTACCTCGCGGCAATGAAGGGAAAACGTGGTGAGGCTTACAACATCTGTGCGGCCGAGACGCATGAGATTGGTGAATTGTTACTGACTGCGATACGGCTCTCGGGCGTTAAGACAGAAATCCGGCCCGCTGCCCACCTTATGCGGCCCTCTGATGAGAACATTATCTTTGGCAGCACAGATAAACTTCGCAAGGACACCGGTTGGAAGCCGCTGCGGACGTTTGAACAGACTCTCAGGTCGATGCTGGAATATTGGGAGCGGGTAATGTAGTGGAAACCACAGTCTCAGACGATCTACAGATGGCCACAAGAATGACAGTCGATATTCCCGCACTTTTGCTAGTGGGCGGCAAAGGCACTCGCTTGCGTTCTGTGGTATCGTCGGCGCCCAAACCGCTGGCTTCGATTGGCGACCAGTCGTTTTTGGAATTGCTGGTTCGACAGCTTCGACATCAGGGTATTCGCCGGCTGGTGATGTGTTCCGGCTATCTGGCGGACCAAATCGAATACAAATTCGGCAACGGCAGCGCGTGGGACGTGACGATCGAGCACTCCAGAGAGCATCAACCGCTGGGTACAGCGGGCGCCGTAATGCTCGCACAACAGCACCTGCAGGACGCGTCTGAATTCCTGGTTATGAACGGGGATTCGTTTCTTGAGATGGATTTCAGCCAACTGATTCAATTCCAACGTGAACAGGCAGGAATCGCCAGTATGGCCGTTGTACCCGTGCAGGACGCGGGGCGTTATGGAACCGTGCATGTCGATGGGCGCGGCCGAGTGAATGGTTTCATGGAGAAAACCGGCTCCCACGACCCAGGTCTGATCAACGCCGGCGTCTACGTTTTCGGCCGAGATATCCTCAAGCACATTCCCGAAGGCACGGCGAGCCTCGAGAGGGATGTATTTCCGTGGGTTGTTGATCGGGGCGTATACGCCTTTGAGCAACGCGGAATGTTCATCGATATCGGTACACCAGAAGACTATGCTCGCGCGCAGGCGATCTGCGAGCGACTGGACGTCGCGGCTTCACGAGGATAGCGCTCTGGCCGGAACTCAAATGCGAAACTCGGTGATTCACAACGGCGATTTTGAAGAGCGCGTTCGTCGGTCAATCGAGGCCTCGATTGCCGTCAAGCAGTTGCTGCTCGGTAGTGCCAAGGTGGTATCGGGCATGGCCACCGTCAGCCAAATTCTGATCGACGCGATCAAGAAAGGGAACAAGCCTCTCCTGTTTGGCAACGGGGGTAGTGCTGCGGACGCTCAGCATATCGCCGCAGAATTTGTGGGACGCTTCGCCTTCGATCGGGCTGCCCTCCCTGCACTGGCTTTGTCGGTAAACACTTCGAGCGTTACCGCAATTGGAAACGACTATGGGTTCGATTTTGTTTTTGCGCGGCAGATTGAGGCTTTGGGGCGCGCGGGGGATGTCGCCATCGGCATTTCGACAAGTGGCAATTCGCTCAATGTACTCAAGGCTGTTGCTGTAGCCAAAAAGATGGGCCTACACACAGTCGCTTTGACCGGAGCGATCGGCGGGAAGCTCAAGAGCGCAGTGGATTATTGCATTTGTGCGCCGTCCAACGAAACACCCCGCATCCAGGAGTGCCAC
>Ga0066709_100003604_pt1 | contig 11975 bp, 12 predicted proteins | sample GraSoiAngelo_158_FD_79665 | JGI IMG/M metagenome (GOLD analysis project Ga0066709, IMG submission 79665) | Grasslands soil microbial communities from the Angelo Coastal Reserve, California, USA - 14_1009_16_30cm | ecosystem: Environmental > Terrestrial > Soil > Grasslands | place: USA... | reverse complement strand
GCGTTGACGGCCAGGTTCCGCGCACTGGGAGCCTGCGAACCGCGTCAGATCCGGGAGGAAGCAGCGCTAAGCAATCCCTCCCAGGTGCCGCGGATCGGCCTGGCCCGAGCAAGCGTCGCTCGCACCGGCTCGAAGCGGCCCAACGACGGAGGGTGCGTGACCGGGCTTTCCCCAAAGGACTTAGCAACAGACTGTTGCTAAGTAGGACGGGTCCTTGTTGGACCGCGGTGGGCCTGGCCGCTTTCTGGTTGAATCGCTTCAGGCCGCTTTTGACCGCGCTCTACCGCAAATATCGTCCGCAGGGGTTCGACGACGTGGTCGGCCAGGAGCCCGTCGTCCGCACGTTGAAGAACGCGATCTCGGCCGGCAACGTGCGCCAGGCCTACCTCTTCGCGGGGCCGCGCGGGACCGGCAAGACCTCGCTCGCGCGCATCCTTGCCAAGGCGCTCAACTGCGCGCAGGGCCCGACGCCCGATCCCGACGGCACCTGCCACGCGTGCGCGGCGATCGCGGCCGGCACCTCGCTCGACGTCGTCGAGATGGACGCCGCCTCGCAGCGCGGCATCGACGACATCCGCGAGATCCGAGAGCGCGTCGTGCTCCAGCCGGTCGAGGGGCGTTACAAGGTCTACATCCTCGACGAGGCGCACCAGCTCACGGACGCCGCCTTCAACGCGCTGCTGAAGCTGATCGAGGAGCCGCCGCCGCACCTCGTCTTCGTCTTCTGCACGACCGAGCTGCAGAAGATGCTGCCGACGGTCCGCTCCCGCTGCCAGACGTTCGTCTTTGCGAGGCCGCGGCTGCCGGAGCTGGTCCGGTTGCTGCAGCGAATCGCCGAGGGCGAAGGGATCGAAGCGCCGGAAGCGTCACTCGCGCTCATCGCCCGCTCGGCCCGGGGAAGCTTCCGCGACGCGGTCTCGACGCTCGACCAGCTGGCCTCGGCGACCGAAGGCAAGGTGTCCGTGCAGTCCGTGCTCCAGCTGCTCGGCGCCGTCGAAGAGGAGGCGCTCTTCCGGCTTTGCGATTTCGTCGTCGACCGCGACACAGCGGGCGCGCTGACGTTCCTCGAGGAGCTCGCGGAGCAGGGCCAGGATCTCGGCCGGCTCGTCACCGACCTGCTCGAGCACCTGCGCCACGTCCTGCTCGTCCAGCACATGGGCGAGGTGCCCGACTCGCTGCCGGTGACCGAGGAGACCCGCGAGCGGCTGCGCGCGCAGGCGAACCAGCTCGGCGAGCCGACGGTGCTTCGGCTCTGCGACCTGCTCGCGGTCGCCGTCGACGACATGCGTCAGGGAGGCGACCCGCGGCTGCCGCTCGAGCTCGCCCTCGTCAAGGTGACGAGGCCCGCCGCCGACCTCGGGCGCGAGTCGGTCGCCTACCGCCTCGAGCAGCTGGAGAGCCGTGCCCCCTCCAGCCATGTCCCAGAGACAGTCCCTCGGACGGGGCCGGAAGAGACCGTGGCCAAGGACAGGGCAGCCGAGCCGCCGTCGCTCGAGCTCGAGCAGCTGCAGGAGGCGTGGCAGCGGACGATCCTGCCCGCCGTCGAGCAGAAGTCGATCCCGACAGCGTCGATGCTCCGCGAGGCGCATCCGGCGCAGCTCGCGGACGACACGCTCACAGTCGAGTTCCCCGCCGCCGCCTCCTTCCACCGGCAGCTCGCCGAGGAGCCGAAGAATGCGACGCTACTGGCGGAGGCTCTCTACGAGGTCACAGGCCGCAAGCTCGCCCTGGACTTCGCGGTCGGCGAGAACGGCGGCGAACAGCCGGCCGAGGAAGAGCCGCCCGCGAGCGAGGAAGAGATCGTGCAGCTGATGAAGGACACATTCGACGCCCACGAAGTCGAGGAGAATCCGTAGTGGACATGAACGAGATGCTCCAGCAGGTGCAGCAGCTTCAGGCGCAGATGGAGAAGGCGCAAGAGGAGCTCGCCCACGAGACCGTCGAAGCGTCGGCGGGCGGCGGCATGGTCACGGTCAAGGCGACGGGGGCACTCGAGATCACAGAGATCAAGATCGCACCCGAGGCGATCGATCCAGAGGATCCCGAGCTGCTCGCCGACATGATTCTCGCCGCCGTCAACGAGGCGCTGCGCTCGGCTCAGTCGCTCGCGCAGTCCAAGCTCGGCGGCGTATCAGGGCTTGGAGATCTCGGCAGCCTCGGCCTGCCGGGAATGTAGTCAGCGCAGGCCGAGCGACTCGCGCCACTCGCGGCGCAGGTCGCGCTCGCCGCGCCGCGCCCGCTCGACGATCGATCGGACCTGCTCGGTCATCGAGATCGGGTCGAACGGCTTCGTGATGTAGCCCACTCCCCCCAGCTCGTACGCGCGCGCTTCGTCGCTGCGCTCCGAGCGTGCCGAGAGGAAGAGAATCGGGATCCCGCGCGTCTCCGGCTTCGCCCGGAGCTCCTCGGCCACGCGCCAGCCGTCCACCTCGGGAAGCATGATGTCGAGCAGGATGAGGTCCGGGCGCTCGGCGCGGGCAAGCGCAAGAGCGCTTTTGCCGTCCTCCGCTTCGAGCGTGTCGAAACCGGCTCCCTGGAGGTTGAGCCGGCAGACGAGCCGTATCGCCTGCTCGTCATCGACGATGAGGATGCGGCCTGCACTGATCGCACGCGATTCCGAACCGCTTTTTGCGCCGCGAGGGCGCCCACCGGGCTCGCGAGAGCCGGGTTGTTCGACCGCCCGTCCTTCGTGGGGCCTGGAAGGCTCCCCTGGCTTTCGCTCACCAAGCCGCGGCCGTACCGGTCTCGCCGGCTGCGGCAGTCGAGATGGGTGGACCCTCGTGCGGTTCAGGATGACTGAGACTACAGTTTGGATTCGACCGGTGGAAGCGTGAGCGCGGAAACCGTCAACAACGTCCTCGGCTACTTCAGCGCGGCTGTGTTCACGGCTGTCGGCCTGGCCGCCCTGGTCTTCTGGCGGCGCCGCCGGGACAGGCCGAGCCTCTGGGCCGCTCTCTCCTTCGGCACCCTCGGTGCGGTCGCCCTCGCGGGACAGGCGCTGCCCCAGGATCCGAGCACCGGCCTGGAACAGTTGCTCCAGCGGCTGCTGATCGTCGCCCTGGTCCTCTTCCCCTACCTGCTGTACCGGTTCACAACGGCCTTCGACCCCCCTTCGAATGTGCTGGCCTGGACCGTGGCGCTGTCGACGGCGGCGCTCATCATCTGGACGGTCGCGTTACCTCACTTCCCGAAGACGAACGAGCATCGCTCTGCCGCTTTCAACGCGTACCTGGCCGGGCTCGTCGTTCAGTTCGGGGTCGTCTCGATGATCGCGGCCTTCCGGCTGTGGCGAGCGGGCCGGGGGCAACCGAGCGTCGCGCGCAACCGCATGCAGATGCTTGCGATCGCCGCGACCGCGCTGACGGCGGCCCTGTTCTTCGCGGTCGTGACCCCCCAAGACGAAGCCGGTCTCCAGATCGGCACGTCCGTCCTCGGGCTCGTCAGCGCTCTTGCTTTCTTGCTGGGATTTGTGCCGCCCGGGGTGGTTCGCGTCATCTGGCGGCGAGCGGAGCAGGAGCGCGTCCGTGACGCGATCGGAGCCCTGATGGCTGCCTCGACCCCGGAGGAGGTGGCGGCGAATGTCCTGCCGCCGATGACGAGGCTCTTCGCCGCGCGCGCGATCTTCCTGCTCGATGCCGACGACAACGTCGTCGCGATTCACGGCTCAGACTTGCCAGCTCCCCCGAAGGGGCCCGATCTCCTGCGGCTCGAGATCCCGGGCGGATGCCTCGTCGTCTGGGCCGGACCGTATGCGCCCTTCTTCGGAAGCGACGAGATCGAGCTCCTTCAGTCGCTCGGCGCCCTCACAGGCCTGGCGCTCGACCGCTCGCGGCTCTTCGTCCGTGAGCGCGAACAGCGGCTCGAGCTCGAACGCGCGGATGAGCTGAAGACGAACTTCATCGCCCTCGCCGCGCACGAGCTCCGCACGCCGGTCGCGAGCATCCACGGCGTGGTCAGCACGCTCGACCGGCTCGGAGACCGGCTCTCGGAAGACGACCGCGCTGAATTGGACGATGCGCTCCGTTCGCAGACCGAGCGTATGCGTGGGCTCGTCGATCAGCTTCTCGACCTCTCCAGGCTCGAGGCGGAGAGGGTCCCGATCCACCCCGTCCCGCTTCCTGTCCGAGCCGAGATCGAAGAGCTCGTCGCCGCCTCCGGCGACGGGCGCACCGCCGAGGTCGAGATCCGGATTCCCGACGACCTCGAGGCCGTCGTCGACCGCACCGTCTTCGAGCGCGTCGTCTCGAACCTCCTGACGAACGCCCTCCGCCACGGGCGATCGCCGATTGTCGTGACTGCCGCCCAGAGCGACCGCCATTTCCGGCTCGCCGTCGAAGACAGCGGCAACGGCGTGCCGCCGCAATTCGTAGAGGACCTGTTCGAGCGCTTCAGCCGCAGCGAAGAGGCCCGCGCCCGCGGGCTGGGCGCCGGGCTCGGCCTTGCGATCGCCCGGTCGTATGCGCGTGCCCACGGCGGAGATCTCGTTCACGAAGCCGTTCGGCCTCACGGGGCGCGGTTCGAGCTCGTTGTCCCGGTCGGCCGGGCATCCGCCACCCCTGGCTAATCTGACCAGGTGTTCTCCCCGTCCGTCGAGAACCTCGTCGCGCAGCTGACCCGCCTACCGGGCGTCGGGACCCGCACGGCACACCGCCTCGCTTTTCATCTCCTCCGCGTGCCGAAGGACGAGGCGGCGGCGCTCGCGACGGCGATCGAGGACGTGAAGGAGAGGGTGCGGTTCTGCTCCGAGTGCGGGAACCTCACCGAGGAGGACCGGTGTGAGATCTGCCGCGACGAGCGCCGCGACCGCGCCCTCGTGTGTGTCGTCGAGCAGCCCGTCGACCTCGTCTCGCTCGAGCGCACGCACGAGTACCGCGGTCTCTACCACGTGCTCGGCGGAGCGCTCTCCCCGATCGACGGGGTCGAGCCCGAGCACCTCCGCATCGACGAGCTGATGAGCCGCGTCGAGCGGAACGGGATCGAGGAAGTCGTCCTGGCGACGAACCCGAACATGACCGGCGAGGCCACGGCCGCTTATCTCGCCGACCGGCTCCGCGGCCGCGTCCGCGTCACTCGGCTGGCCAGCGGCCTCCCCGTCGGAGGAGACCTCGAGTACGCCGACGAAGTGACCCTCGGTAGGGCTCTGACAGGCCGAAGGGAGATGTAGAGGCCAGCCGTAAACTTCCGCCCATGGCTACGACCGAATACGAGGCCCTCCCCACGCTGGTGGAGGAAGCCGGCACGACGCGCGCCGGCACGCTCGTCATGAAGTTCGGCGGCACGTCGGTCGCGGACACCGAACGGCTAAAGGCGGTCGCGCGACGCATCGTCGCCGCCCGCGAGACCGGGAACCGCGTCGTCGCCGTGCTCTCGGCGATGGGCGACACGACCGACGAGCTCGTCCGAATCGCACACGAGATCTCGGCTCGGCCGAAGGCGCGCGAGCTCGACATGCTGATCTCGGTCGGCGAGCGCGTCTCGTGTGCCCTCTGCGCGATGGCGATCCACGATCTCGGGCACGAGGCGATCTCCCTGACGGGGTCTCAGGCTGGAATCGTCACCGACACTGCGCACGGCAAGGCGAAGATCGTCGACGTTCGTGCGCGACGCATCCACGAGGCGCTCGACGCCGAACGGATCGTCCTCGTCGCGGGATTCCAGGGAATCTCGACGGACTACGACATCACGACCCTCGGGCGGGGCGGCTCCGACACGACGGCCGTCGCCCTCGCCGCGGCGCTCGGCGCCGAGGCCTGCGAGATCTACACGGACGTCGAGGGCGTCCACACCGCCGACCCGCGAGTCGTGCCCGAGGCTCGCAAGCTGCACGCGGTCAGCTACGAGGAGATGCTGGAGATGGCCTCCTCGGGGGCCCGGGTGCTCCAGCTGCGGTCCGTGGAGTTCGCGCGCAACCACGATGTCAAGCTGCACGTGCGGTCGAGCTTCTCGGAGGCCGGCGGCACCTGGATCCGCGAGGAGGACCAGAGGATGCTCGAGAAGGCGATCATCTCAGGCGTGACGCATACCGTGGAAGAAACGGTCTACCGGGTGGAGGGCGTCACCGCTGCGCGGCTCTTCGGGGCACTCGCTGACGCGGGGGTCAACGTCGACACGGTCGCCCAGACCGGCAGGGAGATCGTCTTTTCGGCGCCCGACCGAGGGGAGGCCGACGCTGTCCTCGACGGCCTCGGCGTTCAGTGGTCGCTTCGCGAGGATCTCGGGCAGGTGAGCATCATCGGCGCAGGCATGAGAAGCCATCCGGGCGTCGCCGCGAAGACGTTTGCGACCCTCGAGGAGCTCGGCATCGAGCCGCAGCTCGTGACGACATCGCCGATCAAGATCGGCTGCTTCGTGCCGCGCGACCAGGTCGAGCAGGCGGTCCGGGCACTGCATGCCGCATTCGAGCTGGACAGCCCCGAAGCGGCAAGGCCGCATGACTGAGATCCGGATCGGCGTCGTCGGGGCGACGGGCGCCGTCGGCCGCGTGACGCTGGCACTCCTCGCGGAACGAGGCTTCGGTCAGGTGCGGGCGTTCGCGTCGTCTCGCTCCGTCGGGGCCAAGGTCCCGTACGGCGACGACGAGCTCGAGGTCGAGGAGGCAACGCCCGAGGCACTCGCGGCGGGCGACCTTGATCTGTGCTTCTTCTCGGTCGGGAGCGGGCCGAGCAGCGAGCTCGTCCCTGCAGCCGTCCGGGGCGGTGCGGTCTGCGTCGACAAGTCGTCCGCTTTTCGGCTCGCCGACGGAGTGCCGCTCGTCGTGCCCGAAGTGAACGGCGAGCGCGCGACGGCGCACGACGGCATCGTCGCGAACCCCAACTGCTCGACGATCCAGCTCGTTTGCGCGCTTGCGCCGCTGCATCAGGCGGCGGGGCTGCGCCGGGTCCGCGTCGCCACCTACCAGTCGGCTTCCGGGGCGGGCGCAGATCGAATGAAGCGGCTGCAAGAGCAGACCGCGGCGGACGGCGACGTCGTCATGGACTGGGACTTCGACGGCGAGGAGTCGGACGAAGAGTCCAAGCTGCGCGCCGAGACTCGGAAGATCCTCGAACTGCCCGAGCTGCTGTTGAGCGCGACCTGCGCGCGGGTGCCGGTCCTCGTCGGACATTCACAGGCGGTCTGGGTCGAGACGGAGGAACCGCTCTCACCCGAGCGCGCGCGCGAGCTGCTCGAGGCAGCGTCCGGGGTGCGCGTCACCGAGCGTCCGACGGCGCGAGACGCCGCCGGCGGCGACCAGGTGCTTGTCGGGCGGATCCGCCACGACACGGCGGGCGAGGGGCTCGCGCTCTGGGTCGTCTGCGACAACCTGCGCAAGGGCGCCGCCTTGAACGCGATCCAGATCGCCGAACTGCTGCTGGCGCGGCACGCTCTCGCAGCCTAGGGCCCTGGAGGAACGGGCGCAGGCGCGGGCGAGAACGCCTCCTTCACCAGCCTCAGCACCTTCGCCCGAGTACCCTCGGCGACGGGCTGGAGGCCGCCGAAGTCGAGACGCGCGAGCTCGACCCGCCCCACCGACCGGACGGTCTCGAACCCGAAATCGGAGAGGAAGTCGCGCGGAAAGACCGTCCGGTGCACGAGAAAACGCTCGTACGGCGACTCGCCCTCGGGGTACCGATACGCGAAGGTCTCGAGCGCCCGCGCTCGCTTGTCGCGGGCGTCGCCGATCGCAGCCAGGAAAAGGGACTGCATGACCCATGGGCTCGCGCGGTCGAGCAGGTACGCGCACGTGACGAGCACGGCGTCCTCCGAGGGCGGCCCAGCAGGCAGCTCCCGCGCTCGCGGAAAGAGGTCGGCCGGCCCGTACTGCATCGACCCGATGACGGTTCCGTCGTCGTCGTGGTAGACGGCGCCCCAGGCCCCCCACTCCGTCTCGGCCTTCTCGATCCAGCGGCGCTTGTCGATGCTGCGATCGCCCCTCGACTGCCACCAGACGCAACTCTGGCAGACGGACGGCGCCTCCTCGAGCGTCACGCCGGTCAGCCCGGCGACGCGCGTGCTCACGACCCTGATTGTAGAACGAGCTCGGTCGCCTCCGGCCGGGCGAACAAGCGGAACGGGACGAAGGTCGTGCCGAGCCCGGTCGAGACGTGCAGCACCCCGCCCGGCCGCCTGTAGAGCCCTTCCGCGTACGTCCAGCGCAGGTGGGAGAGCCGGAGCTTGCCGCGGCCGTAGGGGATGCACACCTGGCCGCCGTGCAGGTGGCCGGCGAGGACGAGATCGAACACTCCGGCCGGCAGCTTGTCGATCACGCTCGGGTAGTGGCAGAGCAGGATGCGGAGGTCGGCGTCAGGGTCGGCGAGCTGATCGGGCCGAGCCGTGCCGCGCCGGTAGGAGCGCGGGTCGATGCCGACGACCTGCACGCGGCGGCCGCGCAACTCGACGGTTCGCGCGTCGTCCTCGAGGAGCGTCGTCGAATCGAGATCTGCGAGAGCGCTCGGCTTCGAGAACGGGTCGCGGGAGATCGCGAAGTCGTGGTTCCCGAGCACGGCGTAGGAGCTCGGCAGCAGCTGGAGCAGCCCCCGCAGCCGGGCCTCCGCGCTCGGACGAGAGAGGAGGTCGCCGGTGATCAGCGTCAGATCCGGCTTGCGAGCCGCCGTCCAGCGAACCGCGCGGTGAACGGCACGCTCGCCGCGGGACGGGAATCCCAGGTGAAAGTCGGAGAGATGAGCGATGCGTAGCCCCTCGAGCTCCGACGGCAACCCGGGCAACCGCACTTCGAGCGTCCGCAGCCGCACCCAGCCGGCCTCGAACTGCCCCCACCCTGCTGCGGCAAGCCCGAGCACCCCAAGCGTGACGAGAGGTCTCTTCACGCGAGCATTCTGGACCGTGCCACGAAGGCGCTCTGCGCGTTGGAGGGCCGGACGCGGCACGCTGCGGCGACGTGCCGCGCCGGCAGTTGGGGCCTGCCCGAAGCGCAAAAAAGATATGCGGGCTCTCGGAGCTAGGAGGGCTTGGCGGAACGTTGCTCGTCGCCGGGGGGCGAGCAGCGCGGCCCGGCGGCACAGCGCTGCGTTGCGCCAAGCCCTCCTAGACCTCGAGCTTGTCGAGGACGGGCTTGACCGAGACGACGTGCCGCTTGAACTTCAGCTCCGAATCGTCGAGCCCCGCCGCCACGCCGATCAGCTGAGAGAGGTGGAGGATCGGCATGTGGAAGTCGCGGCCGGTTGCCTCCCGGAGCTTCGATTGCCAGGCGTCGAGCGAGAGATGGCAGAGCGGGCACGGCGTCACCATCGCGTCCGCCCCGGCCTCGGTTGCCTGCTCGATCGGCTGCAGGAGCTCGCCGAGCGCCGTGGCCTCCCGCGCCTGGATGATCGGGAAGCCGCAGCACTTGATCTTCGCCGGATAGTCGATCGCCTCTCCCCCGCAGGCGTCGATGATCGCCTCCAGCGAATGCGGCCGGTCGGGGTCCTCGAAGCCGAGCAGCTTCGAGGGGCGCAGGATCTGGCAACCGTAGAAGGGTGCCACCTTCAGCCCCTTGAGCCCCTTGTGCGCAACCTCCTTCAGGCGCTCGTAACCGTCCCCTTCGGCAATCAGCCAGAGCAAGTGCTTGACCTCGATGTTGCCGCTGTACGGCGGCACGCCGACGGTCTCGAGGTTGCGGTTGACGCGCTCGCGCAGCTCGTCGTCGTTCTTCAGCTGCCAGTTCGCCTGTCGCAGGTTGAGCGTGCAGACGTTGCAGATCGTCATCAGCGTGTCGGCCCCGGTCTGCTCGCCGTAAGCGAGGATCCGCGCATTCAGGTGGAGGTAGTAGTCGGGCTCCGCCTCGTGGATGTCGCCGGCGCCGCAGCAGGTGACCGCGTCGAGCTCGTCGAGCTCGATGTTGAGCTTCGGTGCGAGTGCCTGAGTCGAGCTGTCGAGCTCCTTCGCCGAGAGCGACGCGAGACAGCCCTTGTAGTAGGCAACTTTCATCCTTCTGCGGGGGGCGGTTCTTCGCCGGAAGTGATCTCGGACGCGTCACGCCGTGCGCCCTCGGCCTCGACGTGCTCGATCCGGGCCAGCCCGCGCTCGCCCTGGACGATGCCGAGCGCGCCGTCGCGACCCTGTTCCTTGACGAGGTTGTAGAGGGCGCGCGCCTGATCGACCTCGGCCGCGACGTGGATCGGCCCAGGCGGCGGCACCTTCCCGCGCCGAGCGAGTGCCAGCGCGAACTTCGTCTCTTTCAGCGCGCCGAGAATGCCCTGTGTCTTCGGAACGAGCTCGGTCTCGCGCAGCCAGCCGGTGGTCTTCGCCGAGGTCACGAACCATTTCGCGTGCTTCGCGCCCAGGTCGTGGTCGATGCCCTCCTTGATCGACTCGGCGCCGAGCTTGGCGATCGCGTCCCGCGGGTCGACGCCCTTCGGACAGCGCTCGTTGCAGAAGTAGCAGCGGGTGCAGTCCCAGATCCCATGCTCATCGTTGAGCGAGTTGAGCCGGTCGATCTCGTCGTGGTCGCGCGCATCTCCGACGAACCGCATCCCCTTGGCGAGCGCGGCGGGGCCGAGGAAGTCCGGGTCGGCCTCCATCGCGTTGCACTCGGAGACGCAGCAGCCGCACATGATGCAGAGGGACTCCTTGTGGATCACGTTCATCTGCTGCTGCGAGACGACCCGCTCGCGCTCGGAGGCCTCGTCGTAGCCGGGGTCGAGCCATGGCTTGACGGCCCGGATCTTCTGCCAGAAGGGGCTCATGTCGACGACAAGGTCCTTGATGACCGGCAGGTTCCCCATCGGTGAAATGACCGGGACGTGGCCGGAGTCGACGATTGGCTTCATCCGCTCCTTGCAGGCGAGGATCGCGCGGCCGTCCATGCGCATCCCGCAGGAGCCGCAGATCATCATCCGGCAGCTCTTGCGGTACGCGAGCGTCCCGTCGTGGCGGTCCTTGATGATGTCGAGCACGTCGAGCAGGCAGGCCCACTCGGGCGCCTCCACCTCGTAGGTCTTCAGCTCGCGCTCGCCGTCGCCGTCGACCCGCCAGATCTTGAGCGTGACATCCATTGTCGGGCCTTCCCAGGTGTGGGCTGCGGGTTCGGTCATCCCGTGTCCTCGACACACCAGACCGGCTGCTGCTTCTCTCCGCTGAGTCCAGGAGCGGGGTGCGTCGCCGCCTGACGGGGACGGCAAGGCGGCGTGACGTGCACGTCCACGCCGAAATCAAAGTAGTCCCGGACCCGGGGAGACGCCTCGCCGGCGGGACGCTCCAATCTATGGACGATCTTGTTCTCGTCCAGCCAGATCTCGACCCAGGCCTCGGGATTGTCGGTGTCTTCGGGCGACGGCACGTAGCGGTAGTGGATCGTGCTCACTCCGCCGATCTTCTCCGGCCCGACGCGGTCGAGGGTGCCGTTCGAGCTGAGGGTTGCAAGCAGCTCCTGCGGCCGCTGGAACAGGTCGGGGTCGCAGAAAGCGGACCCGTATTCCGTGACGCGCCAGTGTTTCCAAGTCCCGCCGGCATCCCGATGGAAACAGTCATCGCCGACCTGCAAGAGAGAGCCGCTCGAGCCGCGGTAGCTCGAGTCTCTCCAGCCTTGCCTCGTCGCCCAGTCGAACGCGCCCTTCTCGACCTCGTCGGCCTTCTCGCCCTCGACGACGTAGTTCGTCACGTCGCGAAAGCGGGCGCTCGAGCCGTCGACGGCTCGCGCCTCGGCCGGTTGTCGCGCGGGACCGCACGCGACGGGAACCGTCAGGACTGCAACGGCGAGCGCACCGGGCATCGCAGCGGCGCGCATCAGTAGGTTCTCTCCTGCGGCTGCCACTTCGTCATCGTCACCGGCTTCCAGTCGAGCTTCGGCTTCCCGTCGACCCAGTGCACGAGCGTGTGCTTCAGATAATTCTCGTCGTCGCGCTCCGGGAAGTCGTACGGCCGCGCGTGCGCGCCCCGGCTCTCCTTGCGCGCCAACCCCGACACGACCATGCAGTCGGCGAGCTCGAGCAGGAAGCCGAGCTCGAGCGCCTGCGTGAGGTCGTTGTTGAAGACGTCGCCCTTGTCGTCGACGACGACCG
>Ga0066709_100003600_pt1 | contig 11978 bp, 4 predicted proteins | sample GraSoiAngelo_158_FD_79665 | JGI IMG/M metagenome (GOLD analysis project Ga0066709, IMG submission 79665) | Grasslands soil microbial communities from the Angelo Coastal Reserve, California, USA - 14_1009_16_30cm | ecosystem: Environmental > Terrestrial > Soil > Grasslands | place: USA... | reverse complement strand
GGATTGCTCGTATTTCTGTCGCTTTCTGCCGTTTATCTTTACGCGTTTCCCCAGACGAACCTGATCTACCCCATTGTAGTTTTGCTTCATGCGATGGCGGGTGTCGTCGCAACCGGCATGCTGCTCATATTTCTGTCGCGCCGGCTGCGACAGGAAAGTTTCATTGCCCGAACAGGTTGGGTGCTGGTCGTCGCGGGAGGAATCCTCGGGCTGGTATTGCTCAAGACCGGAACGCCTCGTTCAGAGTGGAATTGGCTTTACTCCCACATCCTGATCTCGTCGGTAGGTATCGCGATTCTTCTTGCCGAATGGGCAGGTAAGCGAGGCTGGCTGGGTTCAGGTACCAGCGGGGCAATCGCTCGTGTCGCAATTTGTTTCGCTCTGCTGGCGGCAATCGGATATGGGGCGCGTTATCTCCGTGAATCGCGCTGGCAAAACCGTGCTCGAATCGAAAATCCTGCAATGCCTCCGGCTACCATGAACGATGAAGGCGACGGCCCGGAGGGACACTTTTTCCCAAGCTCCGCCCAGGTGTATGGCAAGAAAAAAATTCCCAGCAAATTCTTCATGGAATCAGATTCCTGCAAGCGATGCCATGAAGATGTCTACAACCAGTGGTTCAGTTCGGTGCATCATTTTTCGTCATTCAACAATCAGTGGTACCGCAAAAGTATTGAATACATGCAGGACACCGTCGGCACCAAGCCTTCAAAATGGTGCGGCGGATGCCATGATCCGGCCGTACTTTACAGCGGAATGATGGATACTCCGATCAAGGAAATCGTGCATCGTCCCGAGGCCCAGGCAGGACTAGGATGCATGATGTGCCATTCCATTGCGAAGGTTAAAAGCACGATGGGACAGGGCGACTTCTATCTGGAATACCCCAGATTGCATGAACTTGCCGCTACGCAGAATCCGGTGGCGCGAGCGCTGCACGATTTTCTGGTGCGATTGAATCCTGAACCGCACCGCCGCGTGTTTCTAAAACCTTTCATGCGCAACCAGACGGCCGAGTTCTGTTCCAGCTGTCACAAAGTCCATCTTGATGTCCCAGTGAACCACTATCGCTGGATTCGCGGCTTCAACGAGTACGATAACTGGCAAGCCAGCGGTGTTTCGGGACAAGGCGCCCGCTCTTTCTACTACCCGCCCAAGCCTGCCCAGTGCGCCGATTGCCACATGCCACTCACGCCATCGAAGGATCAAGGCAATATCAACGGCTTCGTGCATTCCCACCGCTTTCCGGCGGCGAACACGGCACTGCCGGTAGCAAATGAAGACCCCGAACAGCTCAAGATCACCGAGAGTTTTCTCAAGGACAAAATTCTAAGTGTGGATATTTTCGCGCTCTCTCCCGCGCGTTCTGAGTTGCAGCACCCTGCTTTCAGCCAGTCGGAGTTGGCAACGACATTTGCTGTGGGCGAAGAGGCGGAAGCGAAAGTGACCGCGGCCGCGCCCGCTGAGGTTCTGCCGGTTACGGCGCCGTTAGGCCGTGTACAAGCAGTGGTTCGTCGTGGCGATACCCTGCGTGTGGATGTAGTCGTCCGTACTAAAAAGATCGGACACTTTTTCCCCGGCGGCACGGTAGACGCCTATGACACCTGGCTGGAACTGAAGGGCACCGATGACAAGGGACAGACCGTGTTCTGGAGCGGCATGGTGGAAGATAACGGCAAAGGCCCGGTGGAGAAGGGCGCGCACTTTTATCGCTCGCTGCAAGTGGACGCACACGGCAATCGCATCAACAAGCGCAATGCCTGGGCCACACGCGCCGTGGTTTACGTTCATTTGATTCCGCCGGGCGCCGCCGACACCGCGCATTATCGACTGCACATCCCGGAGAACGCCGGCAACAAGATCACGCTCCACGCCCGTCTCTGCTATCGCAAATTTTCCTGGTTTAACACCCAGTTCTCATTCGCCGGAGTTCCGGATCCAACTCAGCCCAAGCCAGAAGTCTCGCCCGACTACGACGACACCAAGTACACGTTTGCGGGCTCACTCAAAGGTGTCTCAGCAAAACGCGAACAAATTCCAGACCTTCCTGTGGTCGCGTTGGCAGAAGATGAAGTCACGCTCAACGTAGCCTCGCACAACTCGCCCGCACCGCCACCCACAGAAGTCCTGCAGGCGGGCGACTGGCAGCGCTGGAACGATTACGGCATCGGCCTGCTGCTTCAGGGTGATTTGAAAGGGGCGCAGGTAGCATTTCAGAAAGTGACAGAGATTGATGCCAAAAATCCCGATGGCTGGGTGAACATCGGACGCGCTGCGGTACAGGAGGGCGACATGGATCGTGCCCGCACCGTGCTGGAGAAAGCTCTGTCCCTAAGTCCGAAACTGGCGCGTGCCCACTTCTTCTATGCGAAAGTCCTGCGCAGCGATGGACGCTATGATGAAGCCGCCGATCATCTCCGCAAAGTCGTAGCTCAGTATCCGCGGGACCGTGTGGCGTTGAACGACTTGGGGCGCATTCTCTTTCTTAAACGCAAATATGCTGACGCAGTGAAGGTTTTGCAGTCCGTTCTCGCAGTCGACCCGGAGGACTTGCAGGCGCACTACAACTTAATGCTGTGTTACAACGGTCTGGGTAACGAAAAGCAAGCCCGCGAGCACCAGCAACGCTATATGCGCTTCAAAGCTGACGAATCTGCTCAGGCGATTACTGGCCCTTATCGCCAGCTCAATCCCGAGGACAATAACGAGCGCCAATCCATCCACGAACACGTTTCCGTGCCATTGACCTCGATTCAAACCCAGATTGCCATCCGCCACAAGGCCGTAGCTGCCTCCGGGGCTTCCAAATAATGGCGAAGCTTTCATTAGTGTTTTCACTTTGTTTCTGCACAGCCGTTTGCGCCGACGCGCAGCAGATCCGGTTTCGCGACATCACCGCTCAAGCAGGTATCCACTTCGTGCACAACAATGGCGCTTTTGGAAAAAAATACCTGCCTGAGACCATGGGACCGGGTTGTGCCTTCATCGATTTTGACAATGACGGCTGGCCAGACATTCTGCTGGTAAATGGTGAAGATTGGCCGGGTCACCAGCGCATCGCTTCCACGCCCAAGCTTTATCGCAACAATCACGACGGCACATTCTCCGACGTGACGCGAAAGGCGGGCCTCGCTGTCTCCATGTTTGGCCTGGGTGTTGCTGTCGGCGATTACGACAACGACGGTTACGACGATCTGTTCCTCAGCGCGTTGGGGCAGAGTCATCTTTTTCATAACAACGGGAACGGTACATTCACGGAAGTCACGAAGGCTGCAGGCTTGTGGGGTCCAAATGAATTTTCCACCGGCGCAGCCTGGGTAGATTACGATCGCGACGGCAAGTTGGATCTGGTGGTTGCAAATTACGTGCAATGGTCGTTGCCCGGCGATCTCTACTGCACGCTTGACGGAGCGCATAAGTCCTATTGCACGCCGGAGTCTTACAAAGGATCCTCGGCGCGGCTTTGGCACAATTTGGGAAACGGCAAATTTGAAGACGTCACTCAGCGGGCTAATTTCTACGAGCCGACGTCGAAAAGTCTGGGCGTCGCCATTCTTGATTACAACGCCGACGGCTGGCCTGACATTCTCCTCGCCAACGATACCCAGCCCAACAAACTTTATCTGAACAAGCGCGACGGCACGTTCGAGGAGAAGGGAGTCTCCGCTGGAATCGCGTTCAGCGAAGATGGCGTTGCCCGCGCCGGCATGGGCGTTGACGCGGCCGACTATGACCGCTCCGGCCGTCCCAGTCTGATTATCACCAACTTCGCCAACCAGATGATCTCGCTCTATCACAACGAGGGAAACGGACTCTTCGTGGATGAAGCACCTCGTTCCGACGTCGGGCGCGCCACGCTGGTGACCCTGGGCTTCGGTTGTTTCTTTTTCGATTACGACAATGATGGCTGGCCCGACATTTTTGTTGCCGACGGCCACATAGAAAACGAAATCGAGCGAGTGCAAAAGCGCGTCAGCTATGCTGAACCCCCGCATTTGTTCCGCAATCTGGGCGCGGGAAAATTCCAGGAGGTTACAGAATCCATGGGCTCTGCATTCGCCGCGCCGAAAGTTGCTCGAGGTGCAGCTTACGCAGACATTGATAACGACGGATTCCTGGATGTGCTCGTGACCACGAACGGAGGCCGTCCTTATTTGTTTCACAATGAGGGCGGCGGCAATCACAGCCTGCGGGTGAAACTCGTGGGGACAAAATCCAATCGTGACGGCATCGGCTCGGTGGTGCGGGTTAAGTCTGGCAAAGACGAGCAATGGCAAATGTTGCGCAGCGGTTCCAGCTATTTGTCGCAGAGCGAACTTGTCCTCACCTTTGGGTTGGGCAAGGAGGCGAAAGCAGATTCACTAGAGGTCCAGTGGCCCAGCGGCCAGGTCGATAAGCTCTCCAACATCTCCGCCAGCCAGACTGTTACCATTCAAGAGGGCAAGGGTGTGATGGCATCGCGGCCATACGCCAAGCCGTCAATGGGCAGGGGCAAAACTTCGGTCGTGACGAAAAGTCCAGGACGACAAACGGGAAGATCCCGACTTTAGTTCAAGATAGAGCTTTAGGCCCTGAGGCGCTTTCCTATTCATGAAATCCGCTTCCATCATTTCTATTTCACTTCTGCTGGTTACCCTGTGCCTTTTGGCCGCTGCTCCCGAACAATCCTCCCCCGCCGCCGAAGCCGCGCGCCTAAATAACCTGGGCGTAGCCTACATGAACCAACAGTCGTTCGCGAAAGCTCTGAAAGCTTTTCAGGACGCCGCCGCGCGCCTGAATCAAGGCATCGCTCTGCTCAGCCTGGGTCGGGTTGATGAGGCCAAGGAATTTCTCGAAGAAGCAGTCAAGCGTGATCCCGCCGATCCGCATGCCTGGTATAACCTCGGCCTGCTTTATAAAAACACGAGCAACGCACAGGCCGCTGTGGATGCCTTCCGCCGCGTCACTGAGATTGATCCCAACGATGCCGACACCTGGTACTTCCTGGGCAGCGCGTACTCGCTAACCAGGCAGTATCCTCAGGCGATCGACGCTTTCCAGCACGCGATCAAACTTAATCCACTGCATGCCTCGGCTGAGTTTGGACTCTCGCGCGCCTATCAGCAATCCGGCGACGTCGCGCATGCCCGCGAACATCTGCAACGCTTCCAGTACATCACCCAGAACAAACTAGGTTCGCCTATCGGCTTGGCTTATGGCGAGCAAGGAAAATATTCCCTGGCGGAAGAATCGCCCGCCGCCATGGAGAAGGTCGCATCCACAATTCCGGTGCGTTTTGTCGCCGTCAATGAAACAGCCGGCCTAATGGCAAAAGCCACGTCACGAACTGACCAGGACGTTGCTGCATTCTTCGGTCCCGGCGCCTGCTTCCTGGATTACGACGGCGACGGCAAGGTCGATATTTTCGTTTCAGACAATGGCAAAGAGGGTGGAATAACGCTTTATCACAATCGAGGCAATGGCAGCTTCGAGGATGTAACGCGCCAAGCCGGACTTGATCCCTCCTTCCACGCTGTCGGTTGTACCGCCGGAGATTACGACAATGATGGGGCGACCGATCTGGCGGTAACCGCTACAAATCGGATCATGCTGCTGCATAACGAAAAGAACGGTAAGTTCAAAGACGTGGCTGAGGCGGCCGGAATAAAAGGTGAGGGCCTCAATATCTCCCCGACTTTCGTCGACTACGATCACGATGGGGACTTGGATCTATTTATTACTCAATACAGCTCGCATCCATATTTTGACCCGCGTAGAAGAGGGATTCAGCAGGATGGGCAAATTCAAGTGCCCGAGCTTAATCGTCTTTGGCGTAACAACGGGAATGGTAGTTTTACAGATCAGTCAGAGGTAACTGGACTATCGGTCAGAGTCCCTACCATTGGCGCCATAGGCGGCGATTACAACAATGATCGTTCAGTTGATCTGCTGGTTACCGGTCCGTACAAGGTTGCTACATTGTTCGAAAATCCGCGGGAAGGACGATTCAAAGCCAAGATTGCGTGCAACGGACCGGACGGAACTACTGTCGGCGTCGCCGTCCTCGATTTCAACCATGATGGATGGATGGATGTCGCGTTTACGCAAACCGTCGCGCCTGGTCTGTCGCTCTGGCGAAACCAGGCCGGAAAAAAGTTTGAAGCGGTCCCTCTGCCGAAAATCAATTGGGTCCGGGGCTGGGGCGTCGCTGCCATCGACTACGACAACGACGGCTGGATCGATCTGGTCGCTGTCGGTGAGACTGCCGATGGCAAAGGCGAGGTACGTCTGTTTCGCAATCTTGGTCCCGATGGTTTTCAGGACGTCACTACCGATTTGGGCCTCGACAAGATCGTTTTGAAAGATCCGCGCTCCATCATCACGGGTGATTACGACGGTGACGGCGCGACCGATTTGCTCATCACCCAGAATCACGGACCGGCGGTGCTGCTACGCAACGAAGGCGGCAACAAGAATCACTGGCTGCGGCTTGTCCTCAAAGGACTGAACGACAATCGCAGCGCCATTGGAACTAAGGTAGAAGTTTTTGCCGGCACCAATCGCCAGAAGTTTGAAATTGCCGGCTCATCCGGATATCTTGGCCAGAACTCGACTTTCATCAATGTCGGCTTGGGACAAGCCAAAGAAGCGGATGTCGTCCGCATGCTCTGGCCCACCGGAGTGGTGCAGGACGAAATCGAAGTTGCCGGCATGCGCGAGCAGGCTTACAACGAGATTGACCGCCGCGGCAGCTCTTGTGCAACACTTTTCGTTTGGGACGGCCAGCGCTATGAACTTGTCTCCGACATGCTGGGCGCCGGCGTGGTCGGGCACTGGGTCGGCCCCGGTCAGCGCAACATTCCCCGTCCTACGGAATACGTCAAAATAGATCGCAGCACGATTCGCGAGAAGAATGGCAAGCTCAGCTTCCGTCTGATGGAGCCCATGGAGGAGGTCGTCTACCTAGACCAAGTGCGTCTCTTTGCAGTCGATCATCCCAGCGACTACGAGGTTTATCCCAATGAATATTTCGCAAGCAATCCGCCTTACCCGCCGTTCAAAGTCGTAGCCAGCCGCAACCCGCGTCCACCGGCCGGCGCGTGGGATGACCACGGACACGATGTGCTCGCTGATCTGCAAGCTCAGCGATACGTCGGCGATTTCGAATTGCTTCCGTTCAAAGGTTTCACCAAATTGCATAGTCTCGAACTCGATCTTGGAGAGCCCTACCGCGGCGGCCCCCTCCGGCTTCTGCTGCATGGAGAGATTGAATATTTCACCGCCACCGGAATGTACGCCGCCGATCAGGCCGGCATTCAAGCCATCGCGCCCTATGTGGAAGCGCTCGACGCAAAAGGGAAATGGATTCGCGTGATCGACGACATGGGCTTCCCCGCTGGCCTTCCGCGCACCATGATCGCCGATCTCAGCGGACGCCTTCCCCAAGGAACGCAGCGCATCCGCATCTCGACCAATCTCCAAATTTATTGGGACAGTATTTTGATCGATCGCACGGATCAAATGGTGAACGCTCGTCTGACGCCGGTTCCGCTCGAAAATGCCGACTTAATGTTTTACGGATATCCACGTCAGATCGAGGCTCAACCTCCAGGCAACGTAAAGTACAAATATGAGGAAGTCAGCCGCACCGGTCCGTACGCCCGCCAATCGGGGACGTACACAGGCTATGGCGACGTCCATTCGCTGCTTACTGATTTCGACGATCGTCTGGTGGTCTTCGGATCCGGCGAAGAAGTTGCTCTGGAGTTTGATCCTCATTCATTGCCGGCGGTGCCGAAAAACTGGACACGCGACTATTTCTTCCTGGCCAACGGCTATGAAAAAGATATGGACTTCTACACTGCCGAAGGCGCCACTGTCGAACCGCTACCGTTCCGCAACATGGGCACGTATCCCTACCCAGGCAAATCTTTCCCACTCGATGATAAGCATCTCGATTACCTGCTGAATTTCAATACCCGTCAGATGTCAGGCAACGAACCGCAAGGGTATTGGTACGACTACTCTCAGCGGAAATAGAGGGAAGTTGTGTCCATTCGCTGAAAACGTATAATTTGGCAGTCTGATGTCCTGCAATTCTCGTCTGATGCGAAGGCATCTATGGGACGTACGTTTCTGGCGCTATCGATTCTGGCAGCAACCCTTCCGCTGTTTGCACAAAAGCCGGCCTCGGCACCTAATAAACCAGAAGGCCAGGTTGCCGCTTCATGTACCGTCTCAGGACGCGTAGTTACAGCAGCCGAAGCAAGTCCGCTCAAGGCAGCCCGTGTGGCGCTCACCCGGGAACATGGCGGATCAAGTCCCCGCATGTACGCAGCAACCTCCGACAGCGACGGTCATTTCACAATCAAGGATGTCGCTCCCGGACGCTACAATTGTTTTGCTACTCGAACAGGCTATGTTGATCAACCTTATCAGTCCAACGGAACCGACAGCGGTGCCGTGCTCGCCCTTCAACCGGGGCAACAGTTGACCGACGTGCTTTTTCGCCTAACCATGGCCGGAGTCATCACCGGACATGTGAATAACGAAGATGGTGAAGCGTTGGCGCGGGTAGGGGTCATGGCTTTGCGAAGGCCAACCGAGGAGGAAATGGTCGAAGAAGAGCTGCCAGCGTCTCGGAAGCTGGAACCCACTCCGGTTTCCTCAGCCCAGACCGACGACCGCGGCGAGTACCGTCTTTTCGGCCTCGAGCCGGGAGAGTACTTCATAAAGGCAACGGATTCATTTCAACCCGATATGAATATGTTCTCGGGCCAGGACCAGTTCATTCGAGAATTCCTGGGCAGCGAGTATGCTCCTGTCTACTTCCCGGGAGTACCGCGACTGGGTCAGGCGCAGGCGGTGTCGGTGGGTGCAGGCGCGGAGGTCCAGGTTGACTTCGCGATGCGCCCGGTCAAGACCGTCGGGATCTCCGGGCGCGTAATCGGCCCGGACGGAACCCCCGCCAGCGATGTGTCTATAAATCTCGAAGAGGCCGAAACCGAGGATTACAGCTCGCAACGCTACACCTTTACCGATGCGAAGGGAAACTTCAGCCTGAAGAGCATACCGCCGGGTAGCTACGCGCTCGTTGCTCACCAACGCATACAAGGTAAGAAGGCTTACAGCGCGCGACAAAAGCTGGAGGTCGGTAATGACAATATCGACTCCGTGACGCTTGCACTCGGTGGAGGCATGAGCTTCTCCGGACGGATTACGGTTGCGGGGCCGGGTTTGATTCGAAAAGACCGTATTTTTATTAGTCTGATCTCTGTCGGTGAAGGCGAATTGTGGGGCAATGGAGGCGATGTAAAGAAAGATGGCACTTTCGAAATCACTGACGTTAAGCAGGGCAGCTACGCGGTTTCGGTCCGGGGACCGGAGGAGGGTTGGTACACCAAGTCGGTGCGATTTGGCTCGGATGATGTACTCGCCACCGGTTTGCAAGTAGAAAGAGGGTCTTCAGGCGGGACCCTCGAGATCGTGGTTAGTACCGGAACTGGCCTGCTGGAAGGTTCCGTCACCGAAGATGACAAGCCGGCAATCGGGGCGCGGATTCGCCTCCATCCCGATCCGCAGACTCCTTACAATAGAACGCGTTCTCGTACCGTGAGCACCGACCAGAATGGTCATTTCTCGTTGCAAATTGCCCCCGGCAAGTATCAAGTAGTCGCGAGGTCTCGCGGCATGAGCGGTGGAGCGGTAGCCAGTTCCGATCCACGAACAATAAGCGTTTCCGAACACGATCGCAAGACGATACAACTCACGATTGCTCCGGAGGGCAGAGAATAGGCTGCAAGCTTTCAACCCGATTGCTAGACAAAGCTCCGCGACTTTCCAGGTTAGAACGACCGTATGGTCTGCGAAGTTATTACTTTAACGGAGCCGCCTTGGCGTGTGACTTGTCTTGTGGCTTCGTCTTGTTTGCAGCCGCTGACTTCTTGCTGGAAGGGTTGCTCATGGGGCTGGCATGCTGCTCCTGCTTCTGAGAATTCTTGCCAGCAACCTGCTTGGCCGACGCCGGCTTTAACTGCGCTGCCTTAGGCTGAGGCTGTGTGGACGGCGCCTGCGTAGCCTGGGCTGGCCTCGCATTCTTGTCGGCATCTTTGTGATGACGCCAAAAGGCGACTTTCGCGAAGCGGCTATGGTGCTCTTTATTTTTGTCTTTGTCGGCATTGTTCCTGCCAGTCTGCGCCATCGTTAGTGCGCTGAACAGCATTAGGCTGACCACAACGCTCAGGATACTTCTGGTTGCTTTGCTCATAAGGCCTCCCCGTTTTCGGCAATTGTGCAATGGTCATTAGAGGGCTCACAAGTGACGAAAGGGAATATGAAGCGGAGAATTGGGGCAGGCTATTTCATGCTGGTTTACTGGAGGCCTCTTTCGGTTGCCATACACAAACCCTCTTCGTTGACGGGAGTATAGGGGAGACCGTTACACGTTGCCCCCTGCGCTCCGAGCGCCATGCGTTTCAATCAGTTTTTATGCGTGTCCGAGCGCTATGACATGCGTTCTACCCGCGTCGTTAGCGGATCCGAGAGCTGTGCGTCGTGCGCGGCCAGATCGACGAGCGTCGATGTGCTAGAGGAGGAGAAGAGCGGCGGAGAGGAGCGTCGGGTAGCAATTCTCAGTTGGTAACGCCTGATCTATAAAAGGGGTTGTCGAGAACATTTTTCTCCCTACGCCGGAGGCGCGGATTTTCTCCGCGACATCCAGCCCCTACCACCATAGAAGACGCTGGTCTGGTGTCGGGCCCTTTGGATTGGGTCTGCGCTGTTCCATCTCAGCAGCTGCATCTTCATTAGTAGCGACGACGCCGATCGATTGTGTGTATATGCGCGGAGGACCGGAGGCACTTAACTATGAAACAGGAATTAACCATCGAACAGCAGCTCAGCACGCAAAGCGCTTGCCCCTCGTTTTTATGAGTGCAGGCTATCAATCCTATGCATCGCACCGCTAATCGTTCCTCAGGAATTGCTCAGATCATTGAACTTCGTAAATTTGTAGCTCCAATTTTGCATTCGGCTTGCCTTTACCTGAAACTGCGACATAGAGCCGTTTCAGGTCGGGCACAAAAATTGACGATTTAGCACGATAGGCCGTCGGCACCTCAGCGACGTGCTCATAGTGGTCCGCATCCTGCTGTTTAAAGACAGACGCGGTTTCGCTTCCAGTGACATAAATACGTTTACGTGAGACATCAAACGACATGTCACTATTGACGCTTACACACGGGAGAGAAGTCACGACTTTACCCGTGTCGGTATTAAAAACGATGAACTGTGGCGGCTGGCGGGTGGCGGTAAAAAGTCGATGGTCGGGTTCATCAAGCACTATCGCGTGGGCTACGTGAGCGTTCGGCAACGGCCACTTGGCAACGAGTTGGCGAGTCTCTAGGTCAACGACCCCAACTTCGTCTGTGCCTGTGAGGTTTACATACAGCTTTTTGCCCGAACGGTCGATGACCATCCCTTCATTAGAACTTCCAGGCAGGCCCGCGACCTCGCCGACGTGTTTAAAGGACTTCGTATCGATTATGCTGAGAACATGTGTCGGTGCATTGGACCCGCCTCCACTCTCCACGTAGTAGTATTTATTCACGGGATTAAGCACCCCGTGGTCTACACCCTCACCCAATTTAATGGTCTTGATAATCTTGTACGTTTTGCAATCGACGAGTTGAACCGCACTATCACCCCCGTCCGTGACGACTAAGTGATTCTGCTCCGGTAAATAAACCATCATGAGCGGCTGCCCGAAGCCCTCAACACTATGAATCCGCTTCCCGGTCCGAAGGTCGAACACCTCGACTGTCTTGTGTTCCTCAGCCGCGAGAAAAAGACGGTTACCCCTGAGGTCCAAGCCGAAATGGTCGAAATCACCCGTGAAACCTGGCATAGGGGTTGTCATGATCAACTTCAGTGGTAGCTTCTCCTGCGCATTCAGCGGTAGCGCGCACAAAGCGAATATCAGCATGGAAACTCTCAGCGAT
>Ga0066709_100003595_pt1 | contig 11981 bp, 9 predicted proteins | sample GraSoiAngelo_158_FD_79665 | JGI IMG/M metagenome (GOLD analysis project Ga0066709, IMG submission 79665) | Grasslands soil microbial communities from the Angelo Coastal Reserve, California, USA - 14_1009_16_30cm | ecosystem: Environmental > Terrestrial > Soil > Grasslands | place: USA... | reverse complement strand
GACTTAACTCCCAGGTCACTTTGGAATCGCCGACCTTTTGGAAGTCCAAATACGGTACTCGAAACCAGGGGCGCCGAGGCGCACGCTTGTCGTGCACCGCATCCAGGTGCCAGTCGATTTCCCGGCCGTAGTTCACGCCCTTGTATCCCAACAAATCAAAACGATGCCGGCAAATCTGCTCCGCCCGTTCCACGATCTCTTCAGCTGTTTCCGGAAGCAGCTTCCAAAGTGAGGAGAGGATTTCCGGCATCTCTTCTTTTTGGAAGAAGAAGCGTCCATTGCGTTCCTGCCAATGTAACTGCTTACTTTTCACAGCAGAAATCCCTATTTTGTGCATTGCGAGATCGCGGCGCTTTGCGAATGCCTGGCGCGTTCGCACTCGAATTTCGGCCCAGCCCATTTCGGTCAGGCGTTTGCATTTTCTGAGCCACGGATGATTAGTCGGCACTGGCGAAGTCCTGCGTCAATTCTTTTTCTTTTGCATTCCAAGAGGGCTCTTCCAACAACCAATCTGCAGTGCGCACAATGTTGTCGTCCGCTTCGTCCAGTCCCGCCTGTTCTCTTGCCTGTGTATAGTTCTGAGTCAGGGCGATCAGCTTCTCGCACAAGTCTTTGGGGTCGCTTTCCCTATAGGTGATTACATTGGCCGGCCTGCTGCCATTTTCGCTTGCGACTACGTGTACACCGAGAGACAGTGCCTCCAGAACTGAAGAAGAAACGCCATCGCATGTCGGGGTCCGAACGTAGGCGAAACACCGGCTCAGCAGTGTTAGGAACTCATCGTGGGGCACATTCCCCAAAAGAAGCAGACTTTCGCGTTCTGGAAGCGGCCAACTGTTCGCATAATCGTTGGCGGCGGGCATTTCCTTGGACGGAAAGCCAAGCCAGATGAACCCTGCATCCCGGAGACTCTGCCGGAAACGCTGCATAGCTTGCCGCAAAATGGGCAATTGATATTCGGGACGATAGGAAACGTAGCAGAAGAAAACCGGGTTGTGGCTTTGGAGAAAAGTTTCCACGTTGTGAAGCAACGGTGTGCGTTGGAAAGCCATGTGCTGCCGGGAGAAAGCCGGAATGGCTGCCACCCGAGCAGGGTCAATCCCGTAGCTCTCAATCGCTTGTTTGACTTGTGAATTATTGCAGGAAATTCGTCCTGAAAGACGGAAGAGCAATTCGTATGGCCAACGCAGCCAGAGATTGTCGAGTCTGGGAAAGTATTTTTGATGGACACCGCCGCGCCAACTGAGAGCCACTGGGTGGCCTGCAAACCGGCCAACCAATGCAGCGGTGAGGGCCAACAGATAGCCTATTCCAGACTGGCCATTCACATGCATCTGAAAACGATAGCCCCGAAAGGCAAAACGAATCAGTTTGGCCAAGTAATCCAAGCCGTTCTGAACATCTATGTATTCGTGGCTTTTTTTCGCGCGGTTCTCATTAATGTTGAGAACATCGCAGACAATTCCACGGCGCCGAATCTCTTCGACAAGAAACTTGGTTTGTATTGCCCACCCACAAGCCGGCGGCGGGTAGTTTCCGATTTGAAGAATCTTCACGGCTTGCACTTCTCGCCCTTTGCCGTTCGTTCTTGTCTTGGCTCTCGCGAACATAGAAATATCCCGACGAAGTCTTCTCAGGCTGCGGACGAATCGGCGTGGCTGTTCAGCTTGGCGTTGAGCCAATGCAGGGCGCTCCAGGCAGGTGCAGGCAGTTTTGTCCGAAGCCATTCCTTACCTTTCGTCAGGGCATTTGTGCTGGAGAGATACAGGCTTCCAAGGCTCCCGGGCCTTGCAAAATTCAGGTTCAAATACTCACCAGGCTTGGCGCCCCACTTTTGTTTATGCGCCGCAAGTCCTCCGAGAAAGTCGTACTGCCTCACTCCAGTCTCGATAAAATGCTTCAACATGGTTGCGCGCAGTGCGTAGCCGACTTTGTCGGCCGCGAATTTCGGATCAAAACCTTCTTGCAAAATGGAGACCGTGTCGCCATATCGAAAACAGAATTGAGCGGCAACAGCCGTTCCGTTCAACTCCAAGAGCCACAGTTCCAGCCACCCTCTTCGAAGGAAACTACGGCTCATGAGTTCGTAGAACTCTTTTCGTTCTTCGGAACCAAAGCTGCCAGGCTGGTTCGCAAGATTCCACCGCTGCATGTGAAGTGAGAAGAGAATCTCCAATCCCTTTGCCAGATCATCGGCGTTCTCGCAACGACAGATCCGGACTTGGTAGCGGCCGGCCAGCTTGCGGGGGTAGCGCGTCACCAGGGGACGGAAGCCAGGCGAAAGCTGTTCACAATATTGCGACCAGGATCCGGGCAGGTGAATCGCTGAACTAGGGCACGAATCCGCTAGGAAACGCCACCTAGCTCCGGCAAGTTCACGCATCAAAGCTTTGGCCACCGCGGAGTTCTGGGCCAGCGTATTCAGAGAGCACACGTCCCACTTTTGATGCCCCGTTAGCCAGCGCAAGAGAGCTTGTGCACAGCTTCCTTCGAAACCTGGTCGGGCAATCACGTCAAGGCCGTCGGAATCCCCAGAGCCATCGCCGACGAGGCGCAAGCGCGCCAGCTTTCCAAATGGAGGTCTTTGGACCTCGTCAAGATAAAGCGGAGCTAGGCCAACAAGCACGTTTCCCTCCGCTGAAAAAGCCAATGCGATCATTCGCCTATCTTTGCCGAAGGCCTTCCACCAGGAACCCAGCCACTCTGGCGTAGAGAAAATGGACAGGGACTGATTCTCTTGCAGAATTGCGTCCCAACTCGGAATCCACTCTTCCAGCTTCTCCCACGAGTGGCATATCGTGACCCGAAGCGTGTGGTTTTCGACCATTACGAGCTTCCGAGCGTGCAAGCCAGACGACGGAATAAGCCGCTGGTCATTGACGGCAGCTGATGCATTCGAGTTGACGATGGGGGTTGCCATACTAGCCTGCAATCGTCGCTTGTCGCTTAGCGTCCAATGGCCTCTATTTTACGAATCAGCTGGCAACGGACTTCGAAAACCATGGTTCGTTTGACTCATCCTTTTCAGGAGTTCTTGTAAACGACACGTCGGGAGGCGACACAGACTTTTCATGGTGAACTGCCTTTTCCATAAAGAAAGTCTTGCCCAACAGCTGGAGGACAAAAACCTTGTGCACGAATTTGAAGCCAAATCGTAGATGGGTGCTCATCGACATGCGGTTCCCACGATCAATCATCGTGATGATTTTTCTCTTATGGAGCAATTGCATCAGCTCGCGGAGGTAGACGGTCTTAAACTTGAGCCAAATCCCCGAAACACGGTACTCGGGGAGTATGTAAGCGTCATAAGCGTAGATGGCACTTCGAGGAATTGTGATTTTGTATGCGTAGCGTTCTTCCGAGTGTGTGGGCTTGTCAGAAAACCACTCATATCCCACAATTCGACCATCAACGACAGCGACGACGCAGTGGTCGCCCGATTGAAATCTCTTTAGAAACGCCTCGGGTGTGTTTTGGCATTCTGTGATTCCCCGCAGGTCCTCCAAGGTCGCGCGTCTTACCTCACAACACGCCCGGCCAAACATTGCGTCCCGGCGTGGGACTCCCGTGTATTCAAGAAAATAGAGGCAATTGATATCCAGGGGCTTGAACGGAATCCTTTGAAGCAGATTCCTTCCCTTCGACAGCAGGGAACGCCTCGGGAATTTGCCAATTTCTTGTTGAATCCTGTCTGAAGGCATGTTGGCGTTCATCTCTTTCGATCCATGAGCGGCGTCTCGCGGGTCCAGATACGGCCTTTTAGAGGCGCGTGTCCTGGGAAGCCTGATTGATGCCAAGCAGTAGACCGGCGGGCGCCTCGAGAGCGTTTGCACGCGGAGGGGAGGAACGCAAATCAATAATTATCTGGTCTGGCCGGATGGCAGCTTGCAGCGCCTCATCACTGAGAGCGCTCGTGCCCATGACAATGACCTCTGACTGTTTGACAACGTCTTCTAAGTTTGTGGACAGACGTGCGCCGATATGCGGAATCTCATCCTGAATGAATTGATGATTGGACCCGGTTAAGCGGCCCAAGGAAACGTCTTTGTCCCACACCTGAACTTCACATCCTTCGCCGAGTATCCGTTTAATTAATTGTACCGAGGGGCTTTCCCGAAGGTCGTCTGTGCCAGCCTTGAAACTCAAGCCGAGTACGCCGATTCTCTTGCGCTTCGTCGCCAACACCGCCGCGACAGCGCGCTCGAGGTGGGCCTGATTGCTCGGCAGGATCGCGCGCAACAAAGGCAAATCCAGATCAAGTTGCTTTGCGCGGTACGCGAGTGCACGAACGTCCTTCGGGAGGCAGGATCCGCCGAAGGCGAATCCAGGGTCCAGATAAGCCTTGGAGATATTAAGCTTTTTGTCGGCCGTGAAGATGTCGGTCACCGCGCGTGCATCGACTTCGAGCTGACTGCAGAGGGATCCGATTTCATTTGCAAAAGTAACCTTCAAAGCGTGGAAAGCGTTGCACACGTACTTGACCATTTCGGCAACACCCAAGGACGTTTCGAAAACCTGTCCCGGCGTTCCTTGATAGAGATTTCGCAGAGAGTCAAGATGGGAAGGATCGTCTGCTCCGAGAACGGTAATTGTAGGATTAAGAAAATCCGCGACTGCGCCGCCTTCACGTGTGAACTCCGGATTGGAACACACGGCAAAGTCCATCCCGGCTCGCTTCCCACTTGCAGCTTCGATCGTGGGAATAACAAGCGATTTCCCCGTTCCGGGCAGGACTGTGCTGCGGATCACAACCGAATGGAAATCTCTCTTTGAGCGCAAAGCCTCGCCAATATCTTGGCAACACCGGGTCACGCTGTTTAGGTCTAAGCGGCCGCTGCTCAAACTCGGCGTCCCGACGCAAATGAAAGAGACGTCAGATTGGTGCACTGCCGAAAAGGCGTCGGTCGTAACGTGAAGCCTGCCTGCCTTGCGGTTTTGCGCGACAAGGTCACTGAGTCCAGGCTCGAGCACCGGTGCACGGCCCGACTCCATCGCGCTTACCTTTTCCGGGTTCGCGTCGACTCCCACGATTTCGTGGCCTGCCTGAGCCAGGCAGGCGGCCGTCACAGCACCTACATAACCCAATCCGAAAACACTCGCGCGAGCCATTATTTTTCTCTCCATTTAGCTTGAGATAGCAGATTGCTAGGAGTTCTTTCCGTCTGCCCCAACGAAAGACTCTCGCTGCCTGTTCACTTGACTACGAGACTTTCCCGGAAGCGCATGACGAAGCTTTGAAGAGTGCTGTGGATTCTTGTAGAGCTGGCGCAGACTTGCCAGAGCACTTGCGAAGTTGAACCGAGCCAAAACTCTTTCGCGGCCAGCTTCCGCAAGTCTCTTGCGCATTTGCTCATCATTTAGCAACCTGAGGAGCGCGCCGGACAGCGCGGCGGGATTCTCCGAGGGAATCAGCAGTCCGTTTACTTCGTGTTCTATGATTTCTGGTACGCCGCCCACCGTGGTAGCTACAACTGGTAGACCCGCAGCCATGTACTCAAGCACAGCATTTGGCAATCCCTCGGTCCTTGACGCGAGGACGCCGATGTCACAACAGGCCAACAATGACGCGATGTCGGTTCGATGGCCCAGGAAAATGAACATCTCTTCTAATCCTGCAGCGCGAACCTGGTCCTCGAAGAACGAACGCATCTCACCATCGCCCGCAAAGAGGAATCTTGCCTCCGGGCACACCTCACGCACGCTTCGTGCTGCTTCAATCAGGTCACCATGACCCTTTGCGCCCGTATGCATATTCGCGACGGTGATGATCAATTTGTGATTTGGAGAAATACCGGGAAGCAGATGTTGCCGGTCGCATGCTGCCTGAATGAATTTCTCCGTGTCAATTCCGTTGTAGACCACGTGGATTTTGTCCGGAGCGAAGCCATCTCGTATCAGCAATTCCTGGCGAACAGCTTCCGAGTTCACCAGGATCCGCGTGGAAAGCTCCTGAACTCTCCGGAGAATCTTCCGTCTTACCGGCGTATACCACCACCAGCGCCCCAGGTCCCTCCGACTGGAAATGATGACGGGAACGCCTGCCAGCCACGCCGCTGGGACTGCAAACAGATTCGAGTACAGGTCGTTTGTGTGAACGACTTCAAATCTCCTTTTGCGGATAAAGGCCACCAGCTTTAACATTTGCAAAGCCGTTTTTGGGCGAAGCAAGCTTGCCCGGACCGGAAACTCCACACACTCAAGCCCACTTTCGTTCAATCTTGCCTTCAGGGGACCGTCGGCCCGGAGGCAGCCCACAGTCACGCAATATCCTTCCTCTTTGAGCTGCCGGGCGACTTCCACGCATTGTGTTTCGGATCCGCCCAATTCCAGCGTCTGTATGAACATCAGTACTCGCGTGCCGTTCTGTGATGAGCAAATATTGCGATTCATGTCCGATTCATGTTCCTGTTCTTGGGGAGCTTTGATCAGGGCCGCCCCCCCAATCCTTTATTCATTTGGGCGAGTCTTTACGCGCTGGCCAATTCTGGTGTGCTCTCGCCGATGGTTGCATCACGAAGAGATAGGCCGTTTGTCCACTGGGACGTCGATTTGACCGTGGCTTGCTTTTCCATGAAATTTCGGTGCCAGAGTTCGAAGATCAGCAGATGCCAAAGCTCCCAAGACCGATCGCGAACCCCTCTTCGATGCTCCGACAAACGTTGAGCTACGCCGCTCTTTTCAAAATATCCGCGCTGTATCGTTTTAGGCTCTAACAGGATATCCAGCAGAGCCGGAGCAGGGTTCTGACGGAACCAATGAAGGAGCGGCATAGAAAACCCTTGTTTGGGGCGGTAGAGCACTTTCTTGGGAATGTTCAGTCGCTCAGCCAGCTTTTTTAAAACATATTTAAGTTCTCCAAGCCGCAACTTCCACCGGGGCGACAACGTTGCTGCCCACTCGGCCAAGGGATGATCCAGAAATGGCGCCCTGACCTCGAGTGAATTCGCCATGCTCATGCGATCGACCTTTGTCAAAATGTCTCCCGAGAGGTACGTTTTTGCATCGAGATATTGCACTTCACTCAGTGGGTCTGAGGCGGGACCGTGTTCCATAAAGTGCAAGAACGAAACATAGGGCGAGGGCTGTTTATCCGCCCAGGCTAGGAAATCCTTGGAGAAAATGTTCCTTTCCCGGTGGCTAGTAGGTAGTAGTGATACTCCATCTAAGTAGCGTTCCCGAAGAGGCAGCGAAAGATTGTAAAGAAACCTGCGTCCACGCCAACCAGTGGGAACTATGGGGTGCACGTGCTTTCGGTACCACCGCCCTGTTTCGAACGGAAACAACCGAACTCCTCTGCGCCCTAGATAGGATCCGTACCGCTCGTACCCGGCAAAAAGTTCATCCCCTCCATCTCCCGCTAGTGCCACGGTAACGTGTTGCCGAGCCAAGCGGCAGACATGGTAAGTGGGAACAATTGATGAGTCGCCGAAGGGTTCTTCGAGAGACTCTGTTAAGAGGTGTACGGTCTCCTCGATGTTTGGCTCCACATACAGTTCGTGATGCTCGGTGCCAAATTGTTTTGCGACCGCGCGAGCGTGCTCACTTTCATTGAAATCTGCATTGGGGAAGCCAATCGAAAACGTTTTGACCGGGCGTGAGCTGAATCGCGCCATCAAGGCCACCACAATTGAAGAATCAACACCTCCGCTCAGCAGAGCCCCCAGTGGAACATCACTGATCAGCCGCACTCGAACGGCTTCGGCCATCCGCTGCTCGAGCTCTTCAAGGCACTCTTCCTCACTCCGCGGCTCGTAGGTTCCGTAAGCAGGCAAATCCCAATACTTCTGGACGCGGACTTGCCCATTTGAGAATTGAAGGTGGTGCCCGGGGGGCAGCTTTTTAATGCGCTTGAAGGATGTGTTGGGATCGGGGATGTAGCCGAAGTGGAAGAAACCCAACAGTCCTTGAGGAGCAATTTCAGCAAGCCCGGGCGCACAAGCCAAAATCGTCTTGATTTCCGATCCAAATAGCAGGCGAGTGCCATCCATCCCGTAGTACAGCGGCTTTTTACCAAAGCGATCACGTGCGAGGAACAGTTTCTCTTTTCGTTGATCCCAGACGGCTAGCGCAAACATTCCGCGCAACTTCTTCACGCATTCGCCTCCATATTCTTCGTACAGGTGGGCGATCACCTCAGTGTCCGAGTTCGTGTAGAAGTGGTGGCCACGCGCTTCCAGCTCCGGGCGCAGTTCGGGGAAGTTATAGATTTCTCCGTTGAAGACCACCCAAATATTGCGGTCCTCGTTGTGGATCGGCTGGTGACCCGTCGACAGGTCAATGATGCTCAAACGCCTCATTCCCAGCCCAGCGCGGCCGTGCAGGTAGATTCCTTCATCGTCCGGACCCCGGTGTACGATGGTCTGGCACATCTGATGGACGTCCGCTGCTTCAGCAGAGTACGTGGGTTCAATGCCAACGATGCCGGCTATGCCACACATAATTCTTGCCACTCCAGAGTCACTTCGACCAACTCACGGAGAAATTGCATAAATTCGGAAACTCCCAACAGCCCGTCTGGGGCTCTGCTTTAGGAGCTGAGTACGAAGGAGCTTAACGGGACAGTCCGTCCTGTCTGCTGTGGGATTGGTGTCACCCACTCACCATCAACTTCTACAGCCACTGATCGTTGAAGCAAGGAAACGGACAAGACTAAGCGGGAGCGTCCCTTGAAATTCAGCAGGACTCCCTCCAAGCCGCTCAGTGGTCCGGCTTCAACTCTGACTCTCTCTCCGACCTTTAGAAACGGCCAGGGATGCCTGGGGATGTCGGCCCTGACCGCAGTCTGAAGGGCGATTACTTCTTCTTCGTCGACGGGAATTGGTGTCTTTCCGATTCCGACAATCTGGATAACACCAGGAGTCGTGAGAATGGGTAGGCGATCCAGCAGATTGAACCGGCAAAACAAGTAGCCTGGGAAAAGCGGCATCTCGAATTCCTGCATGCGATCGGACCAACGGCGCTTGCATTGGTAAAATGGTAGAAAGACCTCGTAACCCCTGCCGGCTAGCTGTTTTGCGGCAAAGTTTTCGTATCTGGTTCTGGTTTGTACGGCAAACCAAGGATGCGTCTGATCTGCGTATGTCAGGTTCATAATCGTGCGGTTCAATCCTTTGTCTACGAACCGCTCCTCTCACATACGGGACAAGCTACCGCCATGAGAGTCCCAAAACTCTGACTCTGGAAAAGTCCGGCTTTGGCTACCTCGCAGGCGCCGTCCAGCACTCGCTGGACAATCTGGACATTACTCCGTGTCCATTCCGAATCCGGCATAATACGAGTGACCGCCGTAATCCGCGCCTTCGTTGGCGCCGTTCAGCACAACGCCCAAAAGGTTATTCCCGCGAAATTCCTGTAAAGTTGTTTTGACCAGATCGTGGGCCGTCTCGCCCGCTCGTACCACAACGATCACTCCATCGCAGAATTGGGCAATTATTCCTGCGTCGGCCACTGCCAAAACTGGTGGCGCGTCCACAATGACCCAGTCAAAAACTGAGTTAATCCCGTTGAGGAAGCCTTTTAGCTTTCCGTTTGCGAGTAACTCGGAAGGGTTTCCGACCGGCCTACCTGCGGGAACAAGGAAGAGTTCCACCTTGGGATCCGCCTGGAGGATGGAAAATTCATCGGCCCTACCGCCGAGATAATCACTCAAACCCGGTGCGGAGGGCGCTCCCAACCGTACATGAAGCCTGGAGGCTCGCAGATCCGCATCTATGAGCAGAGCGCGTCTTTCGTGCTGCCGTGCGATCGCCAGCGCCAGATTGAGGGCCACAAATGTCTTTCCTTCCCCCGGCAAGGTGCTGGTTACAAGGAGTGTCCGTATTGGACTTTTCTCCCGCAGCCGGTAAAGGCGCGAGCGAAGGGTTCGAAACTGTTCGGCACATAGAGCAGAGGATTGTTTGGTGGAGAAAACATCATAATCCGGACTTAACTTCCAACCCGGCTTGATGCACCGCTGGCGCAATTCCTCAAGGCGAAGGCAACGCCCCGCCGTGGGCATTTCTTCCCGTCTTGGGGATTGCATCGCTCCGGGAGCCACCGCAATCCCGTCGTCGCCAAAGCCGAGTGGAGTCGGATCAGCGGGTTTCCAGGCGGGGGGGCGCTGCTCTTCTGCCTTCTTCAGAGCTTCATGAATGCGGCTCATAGCTCTCCTTCCCGGACCCAACGGCAAAGGAGGTAGGCTGACGCATTCGCTCCAGAACTGTTGATAAATCGCGCAACACTTTTTCAACGGATGACAAGTCTTCTGCCCGTGTGCTCTGTGGGGCCGTGGGCCGGTCCAGCTCAAATTCGTGGGCCACTCCCTCAATATGGGCTGAGGTAACCGTCTTTTGCTGGTCGGCGAAGCAGTTGATCAGGGCATGTTCACACAAAACGTTGGTTACCCGCGGGATTCCTCTTGCATGCCGGTAGATGCTTTCGACGGCTTCCGGAGAAAACAACGATCCGTTGCTCGCCCCCGCAATTCGTAAGCGCTCTGCGATATAGCCTTGTGTTTCCTCGAGCGTCAAAGGATTCGTCCGGCATCGCACCGTAATCCGTTGGCGAAGCTGGCGCAGATGGGGCTGCCGGAGCTTTTCTTCGAGCTCGGGCTGGCCCGACAGCACCACTTGCAAGAGTTTGTCGGTGGACGTCTCGAGGTTTGTCAGAAACCGGATTTCTTCCAGCACCTGGTCGGAAAGGCTTTGCGCCTCATCCACGATCAAGACGGCCATTTGCCCATTGCTGTACCGATCCAGAAGCCATCGGTTTAGGCGCATCAGGATTTCGCTCTTCGAGTGAGATTCGCAGGGGATTCCGAGATCTGCCATTAAGCACTCGAACAGCTCCGTGGTAGTCAGGTTGGTGTTGAAAATAAATGCGGTGGCCGCGCGGTTCTGACGAAGCCAGTCCAGGATCATGTGGAGCAGGGTTGTTTTTCCTGTTCCCACTTCGCCGGTCAGCAGGATGATGCCCCTCCGGCCTCGTATTCCATAGGCCAGGCTGGCCAATGCTTCCTGAATCCCTGGCGTTAAGAACAAATACCGGGGATCCGGATTGACCTTAAAGGGGCTTTCTTTCAAGCCAAAAAACTTCTTATACATTTCGTTCTTTCCAAGATGAAGGTGCCAAACTTAATTCAGACCGCCTCGGACGAATGCCCGTGTTGGGCAGGTTCCGAATCTTCCTCACATTCCCGGTATGGGAGATCAGCGCTAGTGTCTGTACTCCGAGGTACGTTTCGACGTCGCGTCTGCTTCGGATGGATCGGTCTCGCATCTGCGAGAGATGTACGATGCCGGCCGTCAACCCTAGCCCCGCGCAGAGTCCGCCGAGGCTAAAAAGCCGACGATTTGGGAAAGAAGGCGTCTCCGGCAAGCTCGGCGGATCAATTACCCTAAACCTCTCTGCCTGCTGGCCATTTTCAAGCGCAGTGGCCATCTGCGACTCATTTCGCCTTTTGAGCAGGTCGTTGTAGAAAGTGAGGGCCGTCTGATAGTCCCGTGTCAAGGCTTGGAATTCCTGCTGGACGCCCGGACTTGATTCAATCCGTGCCTGAAGCACACGGATTTGTTTTTGCAGCTCCTCTTGCTGCTTTGCTTTTTGGATGATGCTCAGCTCTTGCTGATGAAGTTGTGCACGAAGCTGCTGTACCTGCGGAGTTTCGATAACGGGAATTGCGGCTTTCTGTTCTTCGGTTGCGGTTAGATCTTTGGGGGGCGCCGATTCAATTTGCTTTTCTAGTTGTGCGATCGCGTGTTTGAGTTGAATAACCTTCGGGTGCTTGTCTGTATAGCTTCTTTGGAGCACGGCGAGCTGATTCTGCATATCGCTGAGCTGTTGCTCCAGGGACTTGGAGCTCTGCCCGCCCGAAGTTTTTCTCAATTCTGCAAGCTGCTGGTTCAACATGGATTCCAGAAAAGTCTTTTCTTGCCGGGCCTGATTCAGACCTTGTGTCACGGCTTCGAGTTGCGGAGTCATGCCGGCCAATAGCGTGACATTGG
>Ga0066709_100003594_pt1 | contig 11982 bp, 9 predicted proteins | sample GraSoiAngelo_158_FD_79665 | JGI IMG/M metagenome (GOLD analysis project Ga0066709, IMG submission 79665) | Grasslands soil microbial communities from the Angelo Coastal Reserve, California, USA - 14_1009_16_30cm | ecosystem: Environmental > Terrestrial > Soil > Grasslands | place: USA... | reverse complement strand
TGTACGACGGCCAGCCCATGCGGGCTTGGCGGCCCGCCATTCAGCGGCACGACCTACATCTACGACCTCGGCTCGGGCGTCGAGGCAGGCTCGATCGACACGAGCTTTTACGACGCGTGGCCACACGTCGTCGGCCAGTCCTGACGAAAGAGGACTAGCTCGCGGCCTGCCTGGTGGCCCCGGCGCCGGCCATCACCTGCTGGTACCAGGCGATCGTCTTGGACAACCCGACTCTGAAGGGCGTCGAAGACCTGAACCCGAACTCCCTCTGCGCGCGCTCCACGTTCAGCTTGCGGCGCGGCTGGCCGTCCGGCTTGGAGCTGTTCCAGACGACCGCGCCTTTGTATCCGGTGAGCTCGACGATGAGCTCCACCAGGTCCTTGATCGAGATCTCCTCCGAGCTGCCGATGTTCACCGGGTCGGGCTTGTCGTAACGCTCGGCGGCGAGGACGATGGCTCGCGCCGCGTCCTCCACGTAGAGAAACTCACGCGTCGGCGTTCCTGTCCCCCACACCTCGACCGACTCTGCCTTCGCGTCTCGAGCCTCGAGGCACTTTCGAATCAGCGCCGGGATAACATGCGAATTCTCGAGGTCGATATTGTCGCCGGGGCCGTAAAGATTCACGGGCAGCAAGTAGATGGCGTTGAACCCGTACTGCTCGCGATACGCCTGCGCCTGCACCAGCAGCATCTTCTTCGCAAGGCCGTACGGGGCGTTCGTCTCTTCCGGATACCCCTCCCAGAGGTCCTCCTCCGAGAAGGGGATCGGGGCGAACTTCGGGTAGGCGCAGACCGTCCCGACCTGCACCAGCTTGGAGACATTTTGATGGCGCGCCTGCTCCATCACTTCGATGCCCATGATCGCGTTCTCGTAGAAGAACGAGCCGGGGTTGGCGCGGTTCGCGCCGATCCCGCCGACGCGCGCCGCCAGATGGATGACGAGGTCGGGACGCTGGTCCGCATACATGCGGGCCACGTCGGATTGCCTGGTCAGGTCGTACTCCGAGCTGGAGAACGTGAAGATCTCGGCAGAAAGTGGTTCGAGGAGGTCAACCACGTGCCGTCCGAGAAAGCCGCGGCCTCCGGTCACGGTGACACGCTTGCCCTTCCAGAACGCGGGCGTTGGCTCGACGTTTGGCATTCGGCAGCTAAGGATACGACTCGGGCCTTGAGGGCCCGCCCGTCACAGGTCGAAGCGCTTTAGCCTGGTCGACTGCAGGAACAGCTCCCAGACGAACCATGGGTTGTCGACCACGTACCTGCGCCATAGGCGCCGCGGCTCGGTTCCCAACCTGAACAGCCACTCCAGCCCGGAGCGCTGCATCCATGCCGGTGCCTGGCGAACTCGCCCGGAGTGGAAGTCAAACGCGGCACCTACGGCGATGATCACCGGCGCGTCGAGGAGCGGCCGCATACGGGCCATCCAGAGGTCCTGTTTCGGCGAGCTCATGCCGACCCATACGATGTCCGCGCTCCGCGCATTGATGGCCTGCGCCACCACGGGCGTGGAGAGCTCGTCAAGCGTCGCGAAAGGGGGCTCGATGAAGCCCGCGACCTCGAGCTTTGGGTAGCGCGTGGTCATCGCCTCGGTCAGACGCTGGGCCACACCCGGCCCGCCGCCGTAGAAGAAATGCCGGTGACGCTCGCGACTCAAAATCGCGAGCATCAGGTCGGGGCCGTAGACGCGTCCGACGTTATGGTGGCCCAGCGCCCGCGCGACCCACACCAGCGGCATGCCATCCGGCGTGACCAAGCCGGCCCGGTTGAACGTACGGCGAACCTCTTCCGATCGCCGGCACTCCATGATCGAATGCACTGGGCACACGCACACGTACTCGCGCGCACGCGATGCGACCCACCCGTCGACGGTGACCAGCGCCTGATCCATGTTGATGGCGCTGACGCCAACACCGAGGATGTTGACCCGCTCAGTCACGCCGAGAGCAGCCGCGAGTAGATCTCATCGTGGGCGGCCGCTATCGCCTTCCAGCTGAATCTTTGTTCCACCTTCTCCTGCCCGCGGCAGCCCATCGTCCGCGCCAGCTCGGGGTCGTCCAGCAGCCTCGTCAGGCGTTCGACCAGGACCCTCGGATCCTGGGGGACCACGAATCCATCGACTCCGTCCTCGATCAGCTCCCTGGTCGCTCCCGCCGGCCCACCGACCACGGGTTTGCCACTGGCCCAAGCTTCGACCACGACGCTGCCGAAGCTCTCTCGCGAAGACGGCACGCACAGAACAGTGCAAGCGCTGAGCAATGAGTCGCGAAGCTCGTGCGGGACCGAGCCCAACCACCTCACGTTCTTCGGGGCGCGCGCAAAGGCGCGCGAGTTGTTGCGGACGTCCGGACCTGCGAACACGAAAAGCGTGTCCTTGCGATTCGACAGCAAACGGGCCGCGTCCAGCACGAGCTTGAATCCCTTGTAGGTGTGCAGCTGGCCCAGGAAAAGGACGATCGGGCCGTCGTGCCTTACGTGTTCAAAGGCGGCGGCCGGCGATGCATCGCGATCGTTGAGCGGGCCCAGGCCGATGACGTGAACGCGATCGCGACGGGCGCCGCGCGCGATGATCCATTCCGCCTCACCCGTGGTCAGCGCAACGACTGCGTCGGACTCCTTGTACAGCCTGCGAAAAGCCGGAGAGCTCCATCCCAGGGGACGCTCGTGGCGCAGGGGCGTGAAGATGAAAGGCACCCCGGCTTTGCGCGTCGCGATAAGGAGGCCGGCCGAGAATGCCTCCCGACCCATGAACACGTTGTGGATCTGGCCTGCGCCGGTCACGTACGGCTGCAGCAGCGGCGCCAGCACCGTTCCCATCCGCCAGGGGGCCGGGCTCGCGGGCAGGTGATACGCGGGCGCCATCGCCCACAGGGCTTGACGCTTCGCGGCCGGCCATCTCGCCAGCGCCGTCACCTCGCGACCGTCAACGTCGTATCGACGCGGCGAATCGCGTTCGCCATCGATCATCGCCCGGAGCCAGTCCGTCCGCTGGTCGGTGACCAGCGTCAGCACATTGGCGTCGACCCGGCCGCTCATCTCGTACAGGAGACGGCGCAAGTAGTTCTCGGCGCCGCCGATGGCGGGTGCATAACGGAACGCGGCGAACGTGATCCTCTTCATGCCGGGCGTGCCAGCACATCGCGATATAGGGCGGCGGTCTGTGCTGCGCAGCGCTCCCACGTGAAGGCTCGAGCGCGCTTCGTCCCGGCTTCGATCAGACGGTCACGCGTTGCGGGATCACTCAGGACTGACTGCACCGCGGTCGAGAATGCTTGCAGGTCGGCGGGGTCGACCAGGAGCGCCGCGTCGCCGAGGATCTCGGGCAGGCACGACGCTGTGGAGGCGACGACGGGTGTTCCTGCGGCCATGGCCTCCAGCGGCGGGAAACCGAATCCCTCATATAAGGACGGATAGACGCAAACGTCAGCGGACCGCACCACCCTGGGCATCTGCTCGGCCGGCACCTGGCCCAGCCACTCCACCCGCCGGTCCAACCCCAGCTCCGCGATGCGGCCCTGATGGGCCGGAAAGCTCCCCGCCGCGGCGCCGGTGATCTGCAGGCAGGCGCGCCCCAGGGGACTGGACGCTGGCGCCTCCGCCATCGCGCGTAGCACCAGGTCGAGGTTCTTGCGGGATACCGGTGCGCCCGGGAAGACCAGCCGAGGCTCCGCACCCTGCGCCGTCGTCCTGGGCTCAGCGCTCTCCGTGCCGAAAAAGCGCGAGTCGATGCCCGGATAGATGGTGACCGCGCGGTCAGGCCGCACACCGTACTCACGGATGGCGTCTTGCCTGGTGACCTCGCTGATCGCGATCACCGCGGCCGCGGCCCTGGCTCGCTGCGGTGCGACCCACCGCTCGTAGGCCCGCCACTCGGCCGGATGATCGGCTGGAAACCGGCGCGTGGACAGGTCCAGGACGGTGACCACGAAGCGCTTCGGGATCCTCCACGGAGTCACGAAGCTGGGGCAGTGCAGCAGGTCGCCCCCAGCCGCGTTGAAGCTCTCGCGGGCGCCGGCGCTCAGCCACCACATCGTGCGGCCAAGGCCAGGTGGTTGGGAGGAGATCTCGGCGACCTCCAGGTCCTCGCACCGGCGCAGCGCGGAAAGAAGCGACCGGGCGTAATGCCCAGACCCCCCGAGATTCCGGTCCGGAAACGTCATGTCGAATACGACGTGAGGTCGCTGCGCACCAGACCGCGGGCCCTGCGGCGTCATACCGGCTAGATTGTCCCGCACTCCCGGGAGACGTCCACCTCCCCTCAAGCCACTGCAGCGGGCTCAGGATTCCGGAGCCTGACGCTGTCACATTCGCGGCTTGACGGCCGGCGGGTCACGGGCATAAGCTGCCGCACGCTGCTCAACCCCTTGATCCGGTCCACGCTCCGGCAGCTGGCCCTGTCTGCAATAGCAGTCGTGGTTTGCTCTGGCCTGTCCCCCACCCCTGCATACGCAGCGCGGGGACCTGTCTCAGCGATCGACATGACCCATCCAGTGATCACGCGCCTGGAGGCGGCACAGGCGGCCGGCCCGATGCAGGCTCCCGTTGACCCGACGCCCGGCCCAACCTCGACCATTCCCCTCTCGGCGCCGAATCCGGGCCCACAGCGGGAGGTGTTCGGCTTTGTGTCGGCCGGCGTGATCGCCGACCCCGGGGTCGGTTACCCGAGCTGGGACTTCTCGATGCTCTCGACGGTCGCCTACTTCGGGGAGCACGTCAACTGGGACGGCAACATCATTCAGAGCGGCGTGGGGTGGGCCGTTTGGAACTCGAGCACCCGAGTGGCGCTGATCAACGCAGCCCATCGCCAGGGCGTGAAGGTGGTACTGACGCTCATCCTGTCTGACGGCAAGGCGAACCAGCCGGTGATGTGTTCCGGCTTGGGTTGGGGCGATCGAACCATCGCCCAGGGCATCCAGCAGATGACGGCCGGCGGAGCTGATGGCATCAACCTCGACTACGAAGGCCAGAACGCGACGTGCGTCAATGGCCAGTCGTCCCAGTCGATGCTCATCTCGTTCGTGCAGAAGATGCACGCTGCGATGCCGGCAGGCAGCTATCTGTCGATGGACACCTACAGCGGGTCCGGCGAGGGCCCGGACGGCTTTTTCAACCTCCCCGCCCTTGCGCCTTACGTCGATTCGTTCTTCGTCATGGCCTACGACATGGAGTACTACAACTGGTATGGGCAACCGGCTTACTGCTCTCGCATGTGCCTAGGGCCCACCGCTCCACTGACCAACTACTTCTACAACGACACGCGCACGGCGGTCGAGTACACGGCGACTGTGCCTGCATCGAAAGTCATCCTCGGTGTTCCGTACTACGGTCGAAAGGCGTGCATCTCCCCCGTCACCGCCAACGGATATCCGACGAGTTCGATCATCGCTGAGGACTACCTGGACGCCGCGGCCGAACAGGCTTACTCGGACACGGCGCCCAACACGTACTCCATACATCGAGACCCGCACGACCCGCTCGGCCAGGAGCGGTTCGACATTTGGGGGAGCATCGCCAACCAGTGCGCGCGCGAGCTGTACTGGGACGACTTCGCTTCGCTCGGCGCCAAGTACGACCTCGTCAATCGCTACAACTTGCGCGGAGTCGGCATCTTCACGCTCAACTACGGCGGCGGAGCCCCAGAGCTGTGGTGCGACCTTCGCGACCACTTCTCGGCCGGCCACGTCCCGGCCACCGCCACAGTCGACGCTCAACAGACCAGCACCGCGTTCACTCTCACCTTCGCGGCTGGACAGGGCTGCGGTGTGAGGGCATTCGATCTCCAGGAGCAGGACACGAGCATCGCGCAGCCGTGGACCGACGTGGCGGCGAACTTGGCGCCGACTACGTACGCCAACCAGACCTACTCGGGCACTCTGACCATCAACGGCTTCCCGCAGCACGCGTACCAGTTCCGCGTGCGTACAAGGGACGGTCACGGGTACATCGGCGCGTGGTCGCCACCGGTGGCGACGCAAGTGCTTCCCGGAGCAACGCCGGCGCACCCGTTCCGCGGCATGTACACGCTCGATGCTTATGGTGGAGTCTCACCCGACGCCAGCCCAGCTGTGGCCGGCACCGCGTACTGGCCGGGCTGGAGCATCGCGCGCGCAGGGCATGGGATGCCAGGGCCCGAGGCACCGCAGTCCGGCCTTGTCCTGGACGGATACGGAGGCTTCCACCCTTACGGGCCCGACATCACGGCGGTGCTCGCACCGACCTACTGGCAGGGATGGGACATCGCCCGTGATTTCGCGTTTCTCCCGACTGGCCTTGGCGGTTACACGCTGGACGGATACGGACGCCTGCACCCGTTCTCCATCAGCCGCACGGCCGGCTTCCGCAGCCTCGGCACCGGACCGCCACCGCCTATGCCGGTTGGCGGTACGTACTGGCAGGGATGGGACATCGCCCGCAAGGTGGTGATTTTCAGCGACGGCACGGGCGGGTACGTGCTCGACGGATACGGGGGACTCCACGGCTTTGGCGTGGGCCGTCCGGCGCCACCCGACCCGACGCTCACGGCTTACTGGCCGGGATGGACGATCGCGCGCGATGTCGTGCTGATCCCGGGCACACACTCGGGATACGTGCTCGATGGATTTGGCGGCCTGCATCCGTTCGCAGCTCTGGGTGATGCGATGCCTCCGGCCTTCAGCGACGGGCCGTACTGGCACGGATGGGATATCGCACGTGGAGTGTGGCTCCTCCCCACATCGACGCTGAGCCAGCCGGCAGGCTACGTGCTTGACGGTTATGGCGGTGTTCATCCGGTGGGCGGCGCTCCGGCCGCATCGCCGACGCCTTACTGGCCAGGACAGGACGTGGCACGCGGCATCTGGGGCGCCTGAGAACCACCCCCTATAGTCTCGGTTGAGATTGGCCGATGACTTGCTGATCGATCCCGACCCGTCGCTGGTGGGCAAGCGTGCGAGTCGGGGCGTCATCTACCTCCTACTGAGGTACGGCGGTCTTCAGGTTACGGGCTTGGGAGCGAACATCGCCCTATCGCGGCTGTTGATGCCGGATGCGTACGGCATCTACGCAATCAGCCTGTTCGTGCTAGTGCTGATGGCGTTCCTCAGCGATTTCGGACTCGGTCCGGCGTTGCTGCAGAAAAAGAGCTCTGTCAGCGACACCGACCTCGGCACCGTGTTCACGGCCCAGCAGGTCATCGTAGGCGCGCTGCTCGTCATCGTTTTCGTCGCGGCGCCCGCCCTCGCGGGCGCATATCACTTGGGTCCTTCAGGAGTCTGGTACTTCCGCGCCATCGCGGTGGCGGGCACGTTCGTGTCGCTGAAGACGGTGCCGACGATCGTTATCGAGCGGCAGCTGCTCTACGGGCGGCTGGCGGTGATCGACGTGGTCGAGGTCGTCACGTTCCAGGGGACCGCAGTGCTGCTCGCGTTCTTGGGCCAGGCTGCGTGGAGCTTCATCTGGGCAGTGCTCGTCTCCAAGGCGCTGGGTTTGGTGCTCAGCTACGTGCTGTCCGGCTGGAGGCCTTCGATCCGATTCGAAGGCCGGGCGTTCAGGGCGTTGTGGTCCTTCGCCGCGCCGTTTCAATTGACCTGGGTCACGTACCTGCTGCGCGACTACATGATCCCGATCCTCGGAGGCATCCTCCTCGCCACCGCGCAGGTGGGTTACCTGAACTGGGCGCTCGCCCTGGCAAGTGTTCCAGGTCAGATGGCACAGATCGTGGGCCGCGTGAGCTTTCCGTCCTTCAGCCGGCTGCAGCACGACCCCAAGCTGCTTCGCGAAGCTGTCGAATCGTCAGTGCGGGCTTTGTTCCTCGTTGCCGTACCTGCACAGCTCGCGCTGTTCAGCCTGGCGCCCTGGCTGATCGCCTACGTGTTCTCGTCGCGATGGGAGCCGGCCCTCATCCCGCTTTACCTCCTGTGTATCCACTGGACCGGCGCCAACCTAACAAGCCCGCTCGTCGCCGCCCTCAACGCGATCGGGAAACCGCGCACCGCACTCGCGCTCAATGCGGCCTGGACCGCATCAACCCTGATCCTCGCGCTCATATTCGTTCGTCTTATCGGCTACAGCGGCTTCGCGCTCGCGTACGCGGTGACGATAGGCGGTGCCGCGGCTGGCGCTATAGTGCTGGTGCGGCGCGCTGTCGGCATCAGGCTCTGGCCGCAAGTGCGCGTGCCGGCAGTGGCAAGCCTGGTGCTCACGGGCGCGGGCTCGCTCGGGGTGCGTCTGCTGCCGGGCAGCCTGGCAACGCTGCTGCTGCTCAGCCTGGCGATGGGCGCGCTCTACGCCGCCATCGTCTGGACTGCCGAGGGACCAAGGCTGCGAACCGACGTCGGCCATCTGATGGCGCCGGAGGCATGATGGCCGCCGCGCGCATACCCGTCTATCGCGAGGTGTCGGGCGAGATCGATGCGCGCAAGACGCCGACGCTCGACGTCGGGTGCGGCAACAACAAGATCCCCAACGCGATCGGCATCGACCTCGTGCCGGGCACGCAAGCCGACATAGTCCACGACCTCAACGTGTTCCCATGGCCGCTCGACGATAACCAGTTCGAGTTCGTCAGGTTGTGGAGCGTGATCGAACACTTGCGTGACCTGGTCGCAGTAGTTGGCGAGGTCTACCGCGTGTCGATGCCTGGCGCGACCGTGATCATTGGCGTGCCTCATTTCAGCAGCGTCAACGCTTACACCGACCCGACCCACGTGCACTACTTCTCCTCGTCGTTCATGGACTACTTCATCGAGGGCACGGAGCTCTCACGCAGCTATGGCTTCTACTCGCATGCACGCTTCCGGCTTCTAGAGCGAAGGGTGACGCTCAGCTCGTTCTGGGCAGCTCTACGGCTGACTCGATTCATGAACCGACGACTCAGCGCGTACGAGACTTACCTGAGTGGCATCGTGCGCGGCGCCGACATCCAGCTGAAATTGACCGTGGTGAAGTGACCGACGTGGTCTTCATATCCCACGGCCGCGAGGTCGGCGGGGCCGAGGTCTACCTACGAGCGCTGATCCGTCATCTGGTCGCCTCGGCCTCCGACCGCTGGCATGTGCAGCTGATCTGCCGCCGCGACCACATCCTCGACGCCTGGGCGGACGACCTTGCGAGCAGTGGCTGCGAGGTACACCGGCTCGACGTTGCACGTCCGCGCGACCTGCAGCGCATCGCCGGCTTGGTGAGGACAGCGGCGGTCGTACATATCAACCTCGCGTTCCCATCGGGCAAGTACCAGTTCACGTGTGCGCTGCTCGCAAGTTCGTTCCGCCGGCCGCTCGTGGTCACGCACCAGCTCGCACTTGCCCTGCCCCTTCGGTGGAAGGTGGCGATGCGCTGGCTGGGCAGGGCGGCATGGCGGCACATCGCGGCCTCCCACCGCACGCGTGAGTTCCTCATCCGGGAGTTCCACTACGCGCCAGACCGTGTGGTCGTCATCCATCACGGCGTGGACGCCGACCTGTTCCGACCCGCGACTCCATCCGCGCGCCACGAGCGCCGACGGGTGATCGGCGCGCTGCTCGGCGCAGCGCCGTGGGGCGAGGACATCCTTTTCACATGCACCGTCGCCCGGCTGAGCCCCCAGAAGGGGTTGTTCGAGCTCGTCGACGCGGTGCAGCTGATGGCCGCCGCTCTGCCCAGCCTGCGAGCCGTCGTCATCGGCGAAGGCGAGCTGCAAACGCGACTCGAGGAGGAGATCACCAAACGCGGTATGCAGGGAAATCTGTTCCTGGCGGGAGCTCAGCCTCCGGCGGAGGTCGCCGAATGGCTCGCCGCCTGCGACCTCTTCATCCTGCCCAGTCGCTACGAGGGAGGGCCCGCCATCGCCTTGATGGAGGCCCTCGCGTGTGGCTGCGCAGCGGTTGCAACATCCGTCGGCGGAATCGAGGAGCTGGTCACCGATGCGTCACTCGGCAGCCTGGTCCCGGCCCAGGACGCCAAGGCGCTTGCAGCCGCAGCCATGGAGCTGCTCCAAGACCCGGACAGACGCGCGGCAATGGGCAGGGTTGCCCGCGAGAAGGTCGCGGCAGAGTTCTCCATGGCCAACACTGTCCGGCGCACTGAAGGCGTTCTGGACGAGGCCGCGCGCCAGCGTCATGCCTGAAAGGCTCCGCATAGCCCATGTGATGCCTGTCTATGGGGAGCGCGGCGTCAACCTGCTCGGCGGCGGCGAGCGCTACGCGCTGAACCTGGCGCGCCACCTCACGACCGAATGCGACGTCACCTTCGTGACCTTCGGTCCGCGCCACGCTGAGTCGGAGCTGTACGGCATGCGCCACGTGGTGCTGCCCAGTCTGAGCGGCCCGCCAGACAATCCCTTCCCGCGCACATCGTTTCTTTGGCTGCGCCATTTCGACCTGATTCACGCGCACCAACTTCGCACGGCTGCCACGAGCATGCTCGCGGTCACGTGCGTTGCGCTGCGCAAGCCGCTCATCGCCACCGATCTCGGTGGAGGTGGGCGCAGCCTGATGTTCCGCCTGCGCCTTCACCGGCTGATTCCTCGGTTCGTCATGATCTCCCGCTTCTCGTTGGGCCTCCTCCCCGCCTCGGCGCAGCCGCGCGCCACCGCGGTGCTGGGCGGAGTCGACCTCGAGCGTTATGCGTGGAGCGACGACGGGCGCCGCCGCCAAGCAGTGCTCGTCGGCCGGATCATGCCTCACAAAGGGATCAACTACCTGATCGAAGCGGCCGAGGCGGACATCCCCGTTGTGATCGCCGGCCGGGTCAGCGACGCAGGCTATTACCAGCGACTGCTCAAGATGAGTGAGAAGCGGCCGGTGCGATTCGTGCTCGACCCGACCGACGACCAGGTGCGCGAGCTTTACGCGACGTCCGCCGTGACCGTGTCCGCATCCGTGTACAGGGACCTTGACGGCGGCTCATGGCCTACATCCGAGCTGCTTGGTCTCACATTGCTGGAGTCGATGGGCATGGGCACGCCCGTGGTTTGCACGGCCGTGGGCGGCATGCCGGAATACGTCGTCGACGGCAAGACCGGATTCATCGTTCCGCCCAACGACAGCGCCGCCATCAAAGCCTCGATCAGACGGATCCTCGACGATCCAGCGCTCGGCCGCAGGATGGGTCGAGCGGGACACCAGCACGTGCAGCAGTACTCATGGCAGGCGGTGGCCGCCCGCGTCTACAACGAATATGAGCGACTGCTCGGGCGGTCATGAGCTATGCGACCAGCTCCACGTCGAGGCTGGTGGGCGAGAAGATCCCGCTGATGGGTCCCGCGCCCGCAAAGATCGTGGCGCCCGCTCCCGACGCTGCGTGGTTCGTCTTCCAGCGCAGGCTGAACGTATACGTATGCCCGGCAGTCATCAGGAAGACCGTCTGGCCAAATGCGGCGTTGGGTGAGAACGTTCCCCCGAATCCACCACTCTCCTTCCACGCCAGCAACTGGGGAGCGCCGCCGTTGTCGCTGACGAGGATGCCCAGGTCTTGGTTTAGGCCTGCCTTGGCGGTGAACAGGTCGGCGCCTGCGCCGATCAACGCGTACGTGGTGCCCGACGGACTCAGGCTGACCTGAACTCCTAGCGGCATCCACGTCACGCCATCGCTACTGGTCAATTGAGGCTGGGTTGTTATCACCGCACGGGACGGATTTGCGCCCGCGGGCAGGAGGTATGCCGTCAGCGACGTTGGTGAGAAGCTGCTTGTGCCCGGCAGTGGTCCGGCGCCCGCGAATATCGACGACGCCGCCGGCGAGGGGCGATTTGTCTTCCAGACCAGCTGCGCGGTGTACGTCTGGCCACCCGTCAGGTTGGCGACGGCCTGCACGAACGCCGCGTTCGGAGAGAACGTGCCGTTATTGCCGCCGCTCTCCTTCCACGCAAGCAACGCCCCGTTGAGGGTGATGCCGAGGTCCTGATTGAAGCCTGCGGTGTCCGTCCAGAGGTCGGCGTTGCCGCCAAGCACGACGCGAGCATCGCTCGCCGGCGAAAGCGATAGCGGAGTCACGCCCGTTACCGGCTGCCATGTGACGCCGTCGCTGCCGGT
>Ga0066709_100003593_pt1 | contig 11983 bp, 14 predicted proteins | sample GraSoiAngelo_158_FD_79665 | JGI IMG/M metagenome (GOLD analysis project Ga0066709, IMG submission 79665) | Grasslands soil microbial communities from the Angelo Coastal Reserve, California, USA - 14_1009_16_30cm | ecosystem: Environmental > Terrestrial > Soil > Grasslands | place: USA... | reverse complement strand
TCTCGGTGCTCCGGCGGGATGCTCGCGCTGACGAGCGACAGGACAGGCATGACCACCACCTCGCTTTTCTCGCTGCGTTTCGACGGCCGCGCGAAGACCCTATCCCGCAACGCGGCCGTGATCGAGAATCACACACTACTGTTGCGCCCCGACGTCGAGGATGATCGTTACCGGCCCCTCGTTCGCGAGCTCGACTTCCATCCGAGCGCCGAAGACGCCCGTCGCGACCGGGACGCCGAGCTCCCGGAGCGCGGCGCAGAACGCCTCGTACAGCGGCTCGGCCTGCTCGGGCGGCGCCGGGGCGGTGAAGCTCGGACGGTTGCCCTTCGTCGTATCCGCCAGCAGCGTGAACTGGCTGACGACGAGCGCGGACCCGCTCACGTCGAGGAGGCTCCGGGCAAACCTGCCGTCCTCGTCCTCGAAGACCCGCAGCCGGGCGATCTTGCCGGCGAGCCGCACCGCCTCCGGTGCGCCGTCCGCCCGGGACACGCCCAGCAGCACGCAGAGCCCGGGCCCGATCGAGCCGGCGACTGTGTCCCCGACCCGCACGGAGGCCCGGGAAACCCGCTGCACGACGGCCCTCATGTCCCTCGAAAGGATGACCGATAGAGGATCGTGGAGGCTGCGAAGCTGCCGACTCCCCTGCCTTCGCTCGACGACGCGAACGGCGGCCGCCGCCTGCCGCTCGGCTCGCTCCTCGTCCGCGGGGGGCTCCTGACCCGCGAGCAGCTCGAGCAGGCGCTCGCCGAGAAGGAGCGAACCGGCCACCGCATCGGCGAGATCGTCGTCGAGCGCGGCTGGGCGCAGCCGCAGGACGTCGCGCGCGCGCTCGCGGAGCAGCACGGCCTCGAGTTCGTCGACCTGGCGCAGGCGAAGCTCGAGCCCGCCGCCGCCAATCTTCTGCCCGAGAAGTTCGCGCGCCGCTACGACGCGCTGCCGGTCCGGTTCCTCGACGAGGCGTCGTGCTCGTCGCTGTCTCCGACCCGACGAACGTCGTCGCGTCGGACGATCTCCGCCTCGCGCTCGGCCTCAACGTCCGCCTCGCCGTCGCGCCCGCGCCTGACCTGCACAGCACGATCGGGCGCGTCTACCGCACACAGCTCGACGTCGGCGTCATCGAGGAGGAGCCGGACGAGGACGAGACTGCGGTCGACGACATCCGCGAGGGCGCCGCGACGAGCGCTCCCGCGATCAAGCTCGTCAACTCCCTGATCGCGCGCGCGATCGACGAGGGCGCGTCCGACCTCCATTTCGAGCCGCAGCCGAAGCAGCTCGTCGTCCGCGCCCGCATCGACGGCGTCATGCGCCGCCTGACGACGATCTCGAAGTCGATGCAGCCCGCGATCACGAGCCGCCTCAAGATCATGGGCGAGCTGGACATCGCCGAGCGCCGCGCGCCGGAGGACGGCCGTGTCTCGATCCGCGTCGGCGGCCAGCCGATGGACCTCCGCATCGCCGTCCTGCCGACGACGCACGGCGAGCAGATCGTGCTGCGGATCATGAACCGCGCCGGCGGGCGCCTCGGGCTGCCGCAGCTCGGCGGGAGCCCCGACGCGGAAGAGTCGTTCTCCCGCGCGATCCGCCAGCCGTACGGCGCCGTGATCGCCTGCGGCCCGACGGGCTCCGGCAAGACGACGACGCTCTACGCCGCACTCGACATGCTCAACGACGAGGACCGCGTGCTGACGACGATCGAGGATCCGGTCGAGTACCAGACGCCCGGCATCAACCAGATCGAGGTCAACCCGAAGAGCGGACTGACGTTCGCGCGCGGCCTGCGCACGATCCTGCGCAGCGACCCGGACGTGCTGCTCGTCGGCGAGATCCGCGACGAGGAGACCGCGCGGAGCTCGGACTCACCGCGGAGGCGGACGACGTGCGGATCTACAAGTCGGTCGGCTGCATCCAGTGTGCCGGCACCGGCTACACCGGCCGGGTCGCGCTCTACGAGGTGATGGAGATGAAGGGCAAGGTTCGCAGGCTCGTCGGCTCCGGCTCCACCGACGAGATCTTCGCCGCCGCCCTCGAGCAGGGCATGAGGACCCTGCGGCAGGACGGCATCCGCCTGTGCCTCGCCGGCGTCTCGTCGCTCGACGAGGTACGGCGCGTCACCGGCGACCGCATGGTTTAGGGCGCGGGAAACCTAGGTTTCCCGCGGGCCCTTCCTGTCGCTGGCTCTTGTTGGGGAGGCTGCGGCGCGAGCTGTCTTGGGCGGCGGCTTAGGGCTCGGGATCCGAGTCCAGGTCGCGGATGCGCGACGAGTAAGTCGTGCTCTCTGGTCGTAGCGAGCTCGCGAGCTTGTAGTGCCCGTTCGCCTCGGCGTCCCGGCCCTGCTTCTCGAGCGAGCGGCCGAGCGCGTAGTGCGCGTAGTCGTCGGCGGGCGAGAGCTCGAGCACGGCGCGGAACTCTGCCTCCGCCTCCTTCCAGCGCTTGATCCGGAAGTAGGCGATCCCGAGCGCCTCGCGGATCGACGCCTTGTCGGGCTCGCGCGCCTTCGCCTTCTCGAGCGCGACCGTCGCCTGCGCCGCCATCCCCTGCTCGAGGTGCTGCTTGCCTTTCCGGAACAGGCTGTAGGTGGACTCGCTCATCGTGACCCCAGATACGGGAAGTTCTCCTTCACCAAGTCAACCGGAGACGTCAAGTCCCGGGTCTTCCCGATCTCGATTCCGGCAATCGTCAGGCCGGCGTCGACGGCGCGCTGGAACGCCTCGGCGAGCTCGTACGGCGGGCCGGGCAGGTCAGCGAGAAACGGGACGGCCCGCGGGCCGAGCAGCCAGAGCGGCGCGGAGGCCAGCGGATTTGCCGGATCGTCGTCGACGACCTTGACGACTCGGCCGTCCCCGATTCCAACTGCGGCACGGTGCGGCGGCGCCGGTGGCGGTAGCCGGCGGACGGCGAGGGCGCCGTCCGCGTCCACAGCGGCGGCGGCGAAGCGCGCGATGTCGCCCTTCGTGAAGATCGTGTCGGCGGCGAGGAGGAGCGCGGGCGGCTCCGTGCCCGCGGCGAGCGCGCGGCGGACGGCGTCGGCGGAGCCGTCTGCGCGCGGCTGGCGGACGTAGTGCAGCTCGAGCCCGAAGCCGGTCCCGTCGCCGAGCAGCGTCTCGACCTGGTCGGCGAGATGGCCGGTGACGACGTGGACGCGCGCGAAGCCGGCGGCGGCGAGCTCCCGGAGCAGCGTCGCGACGACCGCTCGGCCGTCGATCGGGAGGATCGGCTTCGGCCAGCGGTCGGTCAACGGGCGCAGGCGGGTGCCCTCGCCCGCGGCCATCACGATCGCGTCCACTAGGAGGAGACGCCCAGCGATCGCAGCGACAAGAGCCCGCGCAGCCGCTCGCGCGCGCTCAGCCGCCGGCGGATCAGCGCCTCGAGCCGGCGCAGCTCGTGGCGGGCCCGTCGCGCCGCGGACGGTGCAGCGGCAGGCGGGCCGAAGCGCGCCGCGCTTGCGGCGGCGACGAACGCGCGAGGATCGACGGAGAGCTCGTGCCCGACGATCCGGCCGAGCTCGTGCAGCGTCGCGCTGCGCGCCGCGTCGATCCGCTGGTCGAGCAGGAAATCCGAGAGCTCGTGTCGGCATGCCGACGCGACGCGGCGCGGGTCGCGCGTTAGATAGCGAACGCGGCGGAGCGCGAGCTTCGTGCCGACGATTCCCGCGACGACGCTGCCGGCCAGGATCCCGAGGACGGCCAGCAGGCCGATGCCGGCGCGGCCGGACGCCGAGCCGCCGCCGCCCGGGATCTGCGTCCCGAAGCGCACCGGCATCCGGAAGTCCCCGTTCATCTTGATCTGCGCGGGATCCATGATTCCCAGCGTGCGCGCGAGCACGCCCGCGGCGCCGCCGAGGAACGCGAGCGAGCCCGTGGAGTACGGAGCGCTCAAACTGCCGCGGCCCGGAGTCGGGTCGAACGGCAGCCAGCCGTAGCCGCGGAACCAGACCTCGACCCACGCGTGGGCGTCGTGGTCGGTCACGGTCCACGTGCGCGACCGCTCGTCGTAGGTCCCGCTCGTGAAGCCGACGGCGACGCGCGCGGGAACGCCGAGGTAGCGGAGCATCAGTGCCATCGCGCCCGCGAAGTACTGGCAGTAGCCGCGCTTCGTCTGGACGACGAAGCCGACGAGCGGCGGCGCCGTGGTCAGAGGCGGATGCTCGTCGTACGCGAAGCCGCCGTCCGACCGGAGCCACGATTCGATCCGAGCTGCGGCTGCATACGGGCTCGGCGCGTCACCGGCGACGCGGCGCGCGGTTTCCGCGAGCGGCTGGTACGGCTGCAGCGTCCGGCGGCCGGCAACGAGCGCGTCGAGCCGCTGCTCGCGGCCGGGCGCGTCGAAGCGCGGCGCGGGCACGTTCGGATCGATCTCGAGGAACCGTGTCAGCGCCGCCGGATAGAGGGGCCGCACGCGCGCGAGCTGCGCGGGCTTCGGCTGCGGCGCGTAGCTCTTCACCGTGTACATCAGACCGCGCGTCAGCCCGCCCGGCAGCAGCGCAACGCCGTAGGCGGTGTTGACGAGCGGCGCGCTGCCCGCGTCGAAGCGAACGGGAAACGTGCCGCCGACGAGGTGATTGTCTTGGAGAGCCTCGACGGTTACGCGCTCGGTGATGAGCCGTGCGTCGTCGCGTGCTGCGGCCGGCAACAGCGGATCGGCGCCGGTGTACGGGATGTGCTGCGGATAGACGTGCTCGACCCAGCGGCCAGCGACGTAGTCGTCGAGCGTCGTCGCGCGCCAGTAGAGCGACGTCGGCGGTGCCTGCACGCGCAGGACGACGGTCTGCTTCTTCGGGAAGCGAATCCCGTTCCACTGCGAGTCCCAGACGTAGCCGACCTCCACCGCCGCGTCGGGGCGCGTGTAGAAGTCCCAGCGCTGCCACGAGACGAGCTCGCGCTTCGCGACCGCCGACGTCGTGGACGCGGCGGCCGCGACCAGCACGAGCACGAGCGCTGCGGGAACCGCGGCGCGAAGCGCGGGCCGGCGGCCGAGGCCCGCAAGCAGTACGAGCGCGGCGAGGAGGATCGCCGCCCCGCGCGCAATCTCGTCGCCGCCGGCGAGGAGCGTCGCGGGCCAGCCGGCGCCGACGAGCAGTACGAGCAGCGCGACGGTGCTCCGGCGCATCGAGACGGCGACCGCGAGCGCGAGGCAGAAGGCGAAGACGGCGACGAGGATCGCTCCGCGCATCCCTGCGTGCACGCGTGGGTCGAACGGCACGGCGACGTCGTAGAAGTCGAGGAAGCCGGTTCCGAACCGCGACCCGATCGTGCCGGGCTCCGCGAGCGGCGGGACGCCGAATGCGATCCACGCCGCGGCGATCGAGGCCACGAGCGCGGCGGCGATCCGCGCACGTACCGGGCGTACGAGCGCGGATGCGAGCGCGACTGCCACGAGCACGAGCGCGCGGCCGCCCTCCGTCGGCCGCTCGAGCCGGACCCAGAGTGCGGCGACGACGAGCGCCGGAAACGGATAGACGAGCAGCGTCCTACGCAACACTTCGCCCCCGTGTCGAAGCGAGCGCCGCCACGAGATCCTCGCCCTCCCGGACAACGGCGACGGGCACGCCCATCGCCTGAAGCCGCAGCAGACCGGCCTCCGGCTTTCCCGACGCCTCGACGTGGACGAGCGCGGCGCCGCGGCGCGAGAGGATCCGCTGGACGAGCCGGTCGACGAGCGCCGGCGCCGGCCGCGCCGTCACGACGACGAGCTCGAGCGCTCGGGCCGCCGGGCTCGACTCTGCGGAGAGGAGCGCGGACGCGGGCGCCGCCGCCGTCGGCTCCACAGCGGCGAGCAACTCGAGCGCGCGCCGCCACTCCGTCGCCTCGGAGTGCACCGCCTGTACCTCGCGCAGGGCCGAGTTGACGACGAGCACGCAGCGCCGCCCGCGGCGCACGTACGAGCGGAGGATCGAGCCCGCGGCGCGGACGGCGAGATCGAAGCCGGCGGCGACCTCCCCGTCGAGGAGGACGGCGATCTCGTCGCGCGGCGCGTCCTCCAGCTCCTTGACCATCAGCTGTCCCCGGCGCGCCGTCGTCCGCCAGTGCACTTTGCGCAGCGACTCGCCCTGCTCGTACTCGCGCACGCTGTGCAGGTCGAAGCCGCTCGGCCGCCGCAGGAGCAGCCGCCGGCCGTCCTGTGTGTGAGAGCCGCCCTCGGCGAAGACGCGGTCGAGCTCGACGAGCCGCGGGTAGACGAGCAGAGCGCCCGGCTCGCCCTCGTGCAGCGCGGCGCGCGCCAAGCCGAACGGATCCTCGAGCGTCAGCTCCACGGGGTCGAACGCATAGCGGCCGCGCGGGAGCCCGCGCAGCGTGTACGACCCGTGAAGCCGCCGCAGCTCCACCTCGCGCTCGCCGAGCCGCCCGAGCCGCTCGCGGGCCGTCAGCACGGGCGGCAGGATCCGGCCGCTCGGCTCCGCCTCGAGCCGGACCTCGACGTCGGCGCCCTCCAGCACGTCGTGCTCGTCCCACAACCGGCGCACGTGGAGCGGACGGTGCGCGAGCCCGACCCACAGCCGGGCCGCGGCGGCGGCCAGCAGGAGCCCGAGCGCGACCGGGTAGAGCGGCTTCGACCCGAACACCCACGCGGCGGCGTAGACGACGACGCCGAGGGCGAGGACGAGGCGGCCGCGGCGCGTCACACCGGGACGGGAGTCTTCTCCAGAGCTTCCGCGACGATCTCCGCGCCGCCGAGCCCGGCCGACCGCGCCTCGGGCGCGAGGATCAACCGGTGCGCGAGCACGGGCACGGCGACCGCCTTGACGTCGTCGGGGACGAGGTACTCGCGCGCGTCCGCCAGCGCGCGTGCCTTCGCGACGCGGAGGAGCGCGATCCCCGAGCGCGGGCTCGCGCCGAGATAGAGACGGGGGTCGGCGCGCGTCTGCCGCAACAGCGCGACGACATAGCGACTGAGGCTGTCCTCGACGTAGATCTCGCGCGCGTCCTCCGCGAGGGTGGCGGCGTCGGAGGCGGAGGCCACGGGCGAAAGCGTCTCGAGCGGCGGCTCCGAGGTCTGCTCGGTCAGCATGTGCGCCTCCTCGGCGAGCGGCGGATAGCCGAGCTCGATGCGCATCGCAAACCGGTCGAGCTGCGCCTCGGGCAGTGGGTAGGTCCCCTCGTACTCGATCGGGTTCTGTGTCGCCATAACCATGAACGGGCGCGCAAGCGGATAGCTCACGCCGTCGACGGTCACCTGCCGCTCCTGCATGCACTCGAGCAGCGCCGACTGCGTTTTCGGCGATGCACGGTTCACCTCGTCGACGAGCACGAGGTTCGCGAATACCGGGCCAGGCTTGAACTCGAACTCGCTGCTGCGCTGGTTGAACACGCTGACGCCGGTCACATCCGACGGGAGCAGATCGGGCGTGAACTGCAGGCGCGAGAACTCGCAGTCGAGCGAACGCGCGAGCGCCTTCGCCAGCATCGTCTTCCCGACGCCGGGAAAGTCCTCGATGATCAGGTGCCCCTCCGAGACGAGGCACAGCGCAGTCATCCGCAGCGTCTCCTCGGACGCGTGGACGACGCGTTGCAGGTTGCGGACGATCGCGGTGATCGCGTCGGCAGCAGCCGAGATGCGCGGCGCTCGCTCAGCGTCCAAGGAGCCGTTCCACCTCGTCGAGGACGGCGGCCGCGATCTCCTCCTTCGGCGCCTTCGCGATCGTGCGCTCGCCGTCCGCGCCCAGCAGGGTGATCTCGTTGTCGGCGGCGTCGAAGCCGATGTCGGTGCGTGCGACGTCGTTGAAGACGAACAGGTCGGCGCCCTTGTCACGCAACTTCGCGCGGGCACGCTCGAGGCCGGTCTCGCCGCGGTCCGCGGCGAAGCCGACGAGGACGGTCCCCTCGGTGCGTGTCGCACCGAGCCGGGCAAGCACGTCGGTCGTCGGCTCGAGTTCCACAGTCCACGTCGCGCGGTCCTTCGGCCGCTTGCCCGTGAGCGCCCCGGCCGGCCGGTAGTCCGCGACCGCGGCGGCCATCACGACCACGTCGGCGTCGGCGCCGCGTGCAAGCGCCTCGCGCTCGAGGTCGGCGGCGCTTGGCGTCTCGACGACCTCGACGCCGGCGGGGTGCGCGACAGCGAGATTCGCGCCGAGCAGCGTCACACGCGCGCCGCGCCGCGCCGCCTCCGCGGCGAGCGCGACGCCCATCCGTCCCGACGAGCGGTTGCCGACGAAGCGGACGGCGTCGATCGGCTCGCGCGTCCCGCCCGCGGAGACGAGCACGCTTTTCCCCTTCAGCACGCTCTTGCCGCCGAGCAGCTCCTGGGCGCGCTCGAAGATCTCCCCCGGCTCGGCCATCCGCCCGACGCCGAGCTCGCCCTCCGCGGTCTCGCCCTCGTCGGGCCCGACGAGCTCGACGCCGCGCGCGCGCAAGGCCTCGACGTTCGCGCGCGTCGCCGGATGCGACCACATGCGCGGGTTCATCGCCGGAGCGACGAGCATCGGGCCGCGATGTGCGAGAGCAGCCTCGGTGAGGACGTTGTCGGCGATCCCGTGCGCGAGCTTCGCGAGCGTATTCGCCGTCAGGGGCGCGACGACGAGCAGGTCGGCGCGGGTCAGATGGAGGTAGACGTCCTCGGCCGCCGGCCGGCGCGCCAGCGCGCGGAAGGTCTGGGCCGTGACGAAGCGCTCGGCACCGGGCGTGAGCAGCGGTACGACATCGTGCCTAGCCCTAACGAGCAGGCGGCAGAGCTCGCACGCCTTGTAGGCGGCGATCCCCCCAGTGACGCCCAGCAGCACGCGGGCCATGCCCGCATTCTGCCTGCTCTCGGACTACCCCTTGGTCTTGGAGTAGTCGTACTTGAGCTTGCCCTGGGCGACTTCCTCCAGGGCCATGGTCAAGTAGTTCTTCGAGCGCGACTCCACCAGCGGCGGCGGATTGTCGTCGAAGGTCCCCTCGCCGAGCTGGTGGTGGTAGTTGTTGATCTGCCGAGCCCGCTTGGCCGCCACGATCACGATCGCGTAGCGGGAGTCCACGTTCTCGAGCAGTTCGTCGATGCGGGGATGGATCACGGGGCCATCGTAGCTGCACGTCCGAGCTCTCGCTCGACGATGCCCGTCAGCTCGTCCGCGGCCCGCTGGAGGTCGGCGTTGTGGATGACGTGGTCGAACCGGTCGGCGACCTCGAGCTGCTCGCGCGCGACCCGGATCCGCTCGTCGATCTCGCCCGAGCTCTCGGTCGCCCGCCGCCGCAGCCGCCGCTCGAGCTCGGGGATCGGCGCAGTGACGAAGATCGTCACCGCCCCCGGGACGCGGTCGGCGACCGTCAGCGCGCCCTGCGTCTCGAGCTCGAGCAGCGGCGCGCGCCCGTTCGCGCGGATCCGCTCGAGCTCCGCAAGCAGCGTGCCGTATCGGTGTCCGACGTAGGTCACCGATTCGAGGAACTCGCCGTTCTCGATCCGCCGCGCGAAGTCGTCGTCGCTCAGGAACCAGTACTCGCGTCCGTCCGCCTCTCCCGGCCGCCGGGCGCGCGAGGTGGCGGAGACCGTCGTCTCGAGCTCCGGCACGCGCGCGAGCACCTCGCGGATCAGCGTCCCCTTCCCAGCCCCGGACTGGCCGGTGATGACGAAAACCGGTGCGGTTCGGCCGGTCATGTCAGCGAGTCCCTGGGGTCCGAGCACCAAGCGAGGCAACGGGCCGCGCTTCGCGCGGCATCGCGTTCGTGCGAACAGCACGGGCGCGACCGAGGACGCGGCATCGCGCAGCGTGATCGCGCGCCAGGGGCCGCTGCTCGTGGCCGGTCGAGCCGCGTGTTACCTGTGGAAGAGGCCAATCAGCTCGGTCCGCTGCCTGTCGGACAGGCCGCCGACCGTCTTCGACTGGCTGATTCGACACGTGTTCAGGAAGCGCGCCGCTTTCACGCGCCCGAACTTCGGCACGGCCATCAAGATGTCGATCACCTTCGCGGTCGAGACGTAGTCCGGCGGATTCTGAAGAATCTTCTCGACCTGCACGCGGCCGTCCTTCAGGTCCTTCTTCAGCTGCGCTCGCTTGACGCGGATGTCGTTTGCGCGCTTGAGGGCATCCATCCGCTGGTCCAATGAACGGACCGGCGCCTGCGCCTGGGTCTTGGGCGAGACCATCGAGCGTGCGAGTCTAACAAGTCGTCAGCGCGCTTCAAGCGGGGACTTCGGCGGTTTTGTGTGCGCGCGCGAACACGTCGTCTACGCTGGCAACGGAGACCCTCGAACACTCCCGGACGACCTCTTCGCGAACCCTCCGCGGAGCGTCCGGATCGGCGAAGAGGATCGTCCCGAGCGCAACGTCCCGCGCGCCCGCCGCGACGAGTTCGACGATGTCCCGTCCCGTGGAAACGCCGCCCATCCCGACGATCGCGAGATCGGTCGCGCGGCGGCACGTGTGAACGGCTGCGAGCGCGATCGGCTTCAGCGCGGGGCCGGAGAGGCCGCCGACTGCTCGGCCGAGCGTCGGCCGCAGCGTGTCCGCGTCGAGCTTCATTCCGCGCAGCGTGTTGATGAGGGAGAGGCCGTCGGCGCCGACCGCCTGCACCGCCGCGGCGACCGCGCCCACGTCCGGCGACGCCGCGGACAGCTTCGCGTAGAGCGGCACGTCGGTGACGCGCCGGCACGCGGCGACGATCTCGGCGGCGGATTCCGGTGCCTCGTCGACGTTCGGGCACGAGAGGTTGAGCTCGATCGCTTCGACGCCGTCGAGCGCGGCGCACGTCTCGGCGTAGTCGGCGGCGCAGAAGCCGCCGACCGAGACCCAGATGGGCACGTCGAGCAGCGCGCGCAGGCGCGGCAGCGTCTCCGTGAGGAAACGTTCGCGCCCGGGATTCGCGAGGCCGATCGAGTTGAGCATCCCGACCTCGGTCTCCGCGATCCGCACCGGCGCGTTGCCCTCGCGCGGCAGCGGCGTGATCGTCTTCGTCACGAACGCGTCGAGCTCGTTCGCAACCTCGGGCGCGGTCAGAGCGTCGAGGCAGCCGCTCGCGTTAAGCAGCCTCACTTTTCGCCGCCGTTCAACGAGCGACTGTTGGCGCGTGCCGCGAGACCGCGCTCTCGTTGCACGCTCGTACCCGCTCGCTGCGGGCTTCGCCGAAGGAGGGGGCTCGTGGGGGAACCATGGGTTCCCCCACGTAGAGGCGCATGCAGCACCGGTCCCTCGACGCACAGTCGCTTCAGTTCGCCGTCGATCTCGACTGCGCAGCCGTAGCACGCGCCGTAGCCGCACGCCATCGGCGCCTCCCACGCAAGCTGCGCGTCCGGACACAGACTGCGAACGGCGTGCAACATCGGCTCCGGTCCGCACGCGAGAACGTCGAGCGCGGGATCGATCAGCTCGGTGACGTAGCGCGGCTCGACGACGACCTCGGCGTGCGGCAGGAGCCCCGCCGCTGCGGCGTGAAAGTCGCTGCGGAAACCGAGGACCGCGGGCGCGGCCGCGAGATGCTCGGCGAGGTACGGCAGCGGCGCGATCCCGATCCCTCCGCCGACGAGCAACGGACGCACGACCTGGAGGTCGAAGCCGTGCCCGAGCGGGCCGAGGACGCGCAGCTCGTCCGCCGCGCAGATCGCACGCGTCCCCGGGCCGATCGGATCGACGAGGAACGCGAGCTCGCCGGGAGGCGCGAGGCAGAGCGACATCGGCCGCGGCAGCAGCCGCCCGGGCGCCTCGAGCATGAAGAACTGGCCGGGGCGGCCGGGGTCGAGCCCGCCGCGCTCGACGCGCAGCAGCGTGTACGGCCCCACGGCCTCGCGCCCGGTGACGCTAAGCCGTTCGCGTCGCAGCATCGATCCGCTCCTGCAGCGAGAGCGCGGCCTCGGCGCGGGCGTTGCCGATCGCGTGCACCGCCGCGGCCGCGCCCGCGATCGTCGTCACACAGGGGACGCGCGCCCGCAGCGCTGCTTCGCGGATCAGATAGCCGTCCGTCCGCGCGCCGGATCCCTCGGGCGTGTTGACGACGAGGTCGCAGGCGCCGCGCCGGATCAGCTCGACGACGGTCTGCTCCTTCCCCTCGCTCACCTTCGCGACCTCCTCGACCTCGAG
>Ga0066709_100003592_pt1 | contig 11985 bp, 5 predicted proteins | sample GraSoiAngelo_158_FD_79665 | JGI IMG/M metagenome (GOLD analysis project Ga0066709, IMG submission 79665) | Grasslands soil microbial communities from the Angelo Coastal Reserve, California, USA - 14_1009_16_30cm | ecosystem: Environmental > Terrestrial > Soil > Grasslands | place: USA... | reverse complement strand
GGGGGCGGGCCGGGCGAAACCCTCTCTTCCGGCGGTGGCTCAGCTCCGCTCTGAGGCGTGGCGCCGCCTCCAGCCAGCGGATCCACTCATTCAGCGCCGTTGTCTTGCGCGCCTGACGGCGCCACACGCACCCGCCCCCGCGACGCGTGGCGGCTCCCGCCTCCAGCGGACTGAGCCACCGCCGGCGGGGTCCCTCGCCCGGCCCGCCGCCCATGAGCGGCGCGCAAACGAGCTCGATGGGCGGGTAGCAAAAGTGACCCTGTGTGCTTCCCGGAACTCCTATTGACAGCCAATACGTGAGTGGAGCAACATTCCCGGTTCCGCCTGTTGACGCCTAGGGAGGGGCACGCCTAAGATTACCCACGTTGCCGACCCGCCGTCCTTATTTCCCCATCTCTTGGTTCTACCCACACGTCTAGCTCCCTGAAGGAGGGTCATGCTTTGGCTACCACCCTCGAGCGTACGTTCCTGCCCGTCGCACCCAGCCTGCCGTCTCGAAAGAATTACGGCCGACTCCCCGAGGTCCTGCCGCTTCCCAACCTGATCGAGACCCAGCTCCAGAGCTTCCAGTGGTTCTGCGACGAGGGCCTCCGGGAGCTCTTCGCCGAGATCTCGCCGATCCAGGACTTCACCGGCAAGACGCTCGAGCTCCACTTCCGCGACTACGAGTTCAAAGAGCCGAAGTACTCCGAAGAGGAATGCCGTATCCGCGACATGACCTACGCGCGGCCGCTCGTAGCCCGGGTCGAGCTCGTCAACAAGGAGACCGGCGAGGTCACCGAGCAAGAGGTGTTCCTCGGTGACTTCCCGTGGATGACCGACAAGGGGACCTTCGTGATCAACGGCGCCGAGCGCGTCGTCGTGTCGCAGCTCGTGCGCTCGCCAGGGGTGTACTTCACCTCGGTCGATGACCCGACCACCGGTCGCGAGCTCTTCTACGCCAAGCTCATCCCATACCGGGGCGCGTGGCTCGAGTTCGAGACCTCCAACAAGGACGTCATCTCGGTGAAGGTAGACCGCAAGCGAAAGCTGACGGTCACGACGCTGCTTCGCGCCGTCGCGCGCGAAGAGAACGAGCTGCTCAAGACTGGTTCGACCGAGGAGGTCGCTGCACTCTTCGCCGACATCGACAACAACCCCGAGCACCAGTACATCGGTTCGACGCTGGAGCGCGACCCCACGGATTCGCCCTCGGCCGCACTGGTCGAGGTCTACAAGCGCCTGCGTCCAGGTGACCCGCCGACGATCGACAACGCCCGGAACCTGGTGAACTCGCTGTTCTTCAACTTCCGCCGCTACGACCTGGCAAAGGTCGGCCGCTACAAGCTGAACCGCCGTCTCGGGCTCGATATCCCGATGAACGTGCGGACGCTGACGCCCCACGACCTGATCAAGGTCGTCGGGCGCATCGTCGAGCTGAACAACGGCCGCGGCCGCGCCGACGACATCGACCACCTCGGTAACCGTCGGGTGCGCGCGGTCGGCGAGCTGATCCAGGGACAGTTCCGCGTCGGCCTGCTGCGCATGGAGCGCGTCGTCCGCGAGCGCATGTCCATCGTCGAGCCGGAGAAGGCCACGCCCAAGGAGCTCATCAACATCCGACCGGTCGTGGCCGCGATCAAGGAGTTCTTCGGCGGTAGCCAGCTGTCGCAGTTCATGCAGCAGACCAACCCGCTGGACGAGCTGACCCACAAGCGGCGCCTCTCGGCGCTCGGGCCAGGTGGCCTGTCGCGCGAGCGCGCCGGATTCGACGTCCGCGACGTGCACTATTCGCACTACGGCCGGATCTGTCCGATCGAGACGCCGGAAGGGCCGAACATCGGCCTCATCGGCTCGCTCGCGTGCTACGGCCGCGTCAACCCATACGGCTTCATCGAGTCGCCATATCGGCGCGTCTTCCGGGAGCTCGCCGTGGGCGACCCGCGCCTGCTGGGGCGCGTGCTCCGTGAGGACGTCGGTGGCCTCACCGCCGGCACCGAGATCACCAGTGAGGTCGCGCGGCAGCTGTCGCGCGCCGGCGTGGAGAAGATCAAGGTCAAGGTCTTCGTCGCCGACGAGGTCGCATACCTCTCGGCCGATGAGGAAGAGCTCGCGAACATCGCCCAGGCCAACATCCGCATCGACGACAAGGGCCGCTTCCTCGACGAGCGGGTGACGATCCACCGTGGCAACCACTACGGCGACGAATCCATCGACAACGTCGACTACGTCGACGTCTCGGCGAAGCAGATCCTGTCGGTGTCGGCCGCGCTCATCCCGTTCATCGAACACGACGACGCCAACCGCGCGCTGATGGGCGCGAATATGCAGCGCCAGGCTGTGCCGCTGGTGCAGCCGGAGTCGCCGCTGATCGGTACCGGCATCGAGCTCCGCGCCGCCATCGACTCCGGTCAGGTCGTGGTCTGCCAGGCCGAGGGCACCGTGCGTTCGGTCACCGCCACCGAGATCATCGTCGAGGAGGACGGTTCCGAGCCGCGGATGTACCGCCTGCACAAGTTCGTTCGCACCAACCAGGGCACCTGTTTCAACCAGCGTCCCATCGTTCGCGTCGGGCAGCGCGTGCAGCGTGGCGACATCCTCGCGGATTCGTATTCCACCGAGGACGGTGAGCTCGCGCTGGGGCAGAACATCCTCGTCGCGTTCATGCCCTGGGAGGGCGGTAACTACGAGGACGCGATCGTGCTGTCCGAGGCTATGGTCCGGGACGATCGCTTCACCTCGATCCACATCGAGAAGTACGAGGCCGAGGCCCGCGACACAAAGCTCGGGCCGGAGGAGATCACACGCGACATCCCCAATGTCGGCGAGGAATCACTGAAGGATCTAGACGAGAACGGCATCGTGTACATCGGCGCCGAGGTGCGCCAGCAGGACATCCTCGTGGGCAAGATCACGCCGAAGGGTGAGACCGAGCTCACAGCCGAGGAGCGGCTGCTCCGCGCGATCTTCGGTGAGAAGGCGCGCGAGGTGAAGGACTCGAGCCTGCGGCTACCCGCCGGCGAGCACGGCAAGGTCGTCGACGTGGCGATCTTCTCGCGCGAGAACAACGACGAGCTGCTGCCCGGCGTGAACAAGCTCGTTCGCGTGTCCGTCGCGCAGAAGCGCAAGATCAGCGTCGGCGACAAGATGGCTGGACGCCACGGCAACAAGGGCGTCATCGCCAAGATCCTTCCGGTCGAAGACATGCCCTACCTGCCCGACGGGCGACCGGTCGACATCGTGCTCAACCCGCTTGGCGTGCCGAGCCGGATGAACATCGGACAGATCCTCGAGACCCACCTCGGGTGGGCCGCGAAGGTCAACGGCGTGAAGATCGCCTCGCCCGTCTTCGACGGCGCGCGCGAGGACGCCATCAAGGGCGCTCTCCGCGAGGCGCATCTGCCCGAGGACGGCAAGATCCAGCTTCGCGACGGACGCACCGGTCAGGGCTTCGACCAGCGCGTGACCGTCGGTTGGGTCTACGTCATGAAGCTGCACCACCTCGTCGAGGACAAGGTGCACGCGCGTTCCACCGGTCCGTACTCGCTGATCACGCAGCAGCCGCTCGGCGGCAAGGCGCAGTTCGGCGGGCAGCGGTTCGGGGAGATGGAGGTCTGGGCGCTCGAGGCGTACGGCGCCGCCTACATCCTGCAGGAGCTGCTCACCGTCAAGTCCGACGACGTGCAGGGTCGCGTGCAGACGTACGAGGCCATCGTCAAGGGCGAGGACATCCAGCCGCCGGGCGTGCCGGAGTCCTTCAAGGTGCTCATCAAGGAGCTGCAGTCGCTCGGCCTATCGGTCGAGGTGCTCAACGAGAACGAGCAGGAGATCCGCTTCGCCGAGGACACCTCGTCCTCGTACGTCCCGGATCTCGGCATCAACATCTCCGGGTTTGAAGAGTGAAACGCAGCGAGGAACGGGCTTTGCTCGGCCGAGCGAGTCCACCAGTCCTGAACAGTGTCGGCGAGCTTGTCGAGCCGCTTAGGCGGGGGGAATAACGTGCTTGAAGTCAACGAGTTCAACGCGATCCGCATCTCGCTCGCGTCGCCCGAGCAGATCAAGTCCTGGTCCTCGGGCGAGGTCATCAAGCCCGAGACCATCAACTACCGCACGCTCAAGCCGGAGAAGGACGGTCTCTTCGACGAGCGCATCTTCGGTCCGACGAAGGACTGGGAGTGCTACTGCGGCAAGTACAAGCGCATCCGCTACAAGGGCATCATCTGCGACAAGTGCGGCGTCGAGGTGACGCGCGCCAAGGTCCGACGCGAGCGCATGGGGCACATCACCCTCGCGTCGCCGGTGTCGCACATCTGGTTCTTCAAGGGGACGCCATCGCGCCTCGGCATCCTCCTGGACATCTCGCCGCGCAACCTCGAGCGCATCCTGTACTTCGCCCTCTACGTCGTGACGCATATCGACGAGCATCAGCGCGAGCGGCACCTCCTTTCTATAGAGGAGGACGCCGAGGCCAAGATCCGCCGGCTGGAGCAGACCATCTCGGATCGCACCGGCGCGATCGAGTCGCGCGCCAACGCCGAGATTCAGCGCATTCGTGCGCAGACCGAGGCCGCGGTGCGGGCCCAGGAGGACAAGCTCACCCAGGACACGGAGCAGCTCACGCAAAGCGCCGCGCGGGTGAAGGAGCAGCTCGAGCAGGGTGTTGGCAAGCCGGCGTCCAAGGACATCGTCTTCAAGGCTGCGGACCTGACGCTCGCCAACAAGGGCGACAACATCACCCGCACCATGCTCACGCAGCTGCAGCGCTCGCTGACCAAGCAGGTCGACGCCGTGGTCAAGGAGGGTCGCGGCGCTGAGGCGCAGACCCGTCAGGACGCCGACAAGCGCGTCGCGGACATCCGCGCGCGGGCCGACGCCGAGCTTGGCGCCGTGCAGAGCGAGATCGCGCCGGACGTGGCGCAGATCCGCCAGGCCGCGGCGCAGGCGCGGCAGGACGCGGAAGCCGTCGAGTGGATGCAGACCATGACCGAGACCGAGTACCGCCAGCAGATGGAGAAGCACCGCTTCTTCAAGGCGCAGATGGGCGCCGAGGCGGTCCTCGAGATCATCCGCCAGCTCGAGATGGAGCGGCTTGCCAATGAGCTGCAGGCCGAGATGCGCTCGACCAGCGGACAGCGCCGCAAGAAGGCCATCAAGCGGCTGCGCCTGATCAAGGCCTTCCTCCGCTCCGGCGCGAAGCCGGACTGGATGATCATGTCGATCCTCCCGGTCATCCCGCCGGACCTGCGCCCGATGGTGCAGCTCGACGGTGGCCGGTTCGCCACGAGCGATCTGAACGACCTCTACCGCCGGGTGATCAATCGCAACAACCGGCTCAAGCGTCTGCTCGAGCTCGGCGCGCCTGAGATCATCATTCGCAACGAGAAGCGCATGCTCCAGGAAGCCGTCGACGCTTTGATGGACAACGGCCGCCGCGGGCGCGCGATCAGCGGCACCGGAAACCACAAGCTGAAGTCGCTGTCGGACATGCTCCGCGGCAAGCAGGGTCGCTTCCGGCAGAACCTGCTGGGCAAGCGCGTGGACTACTCCGGCCGATCGGTCATCGTCGTGGGCAACGACCTCAAGCTGCACCAATGCGGGCTGCCGAAGAAGATGGCGCTCGAGCTGTTCAAGCCGTTCGTCATGCGCCAGCTCGTGGACAAGGGCTTCGCCCACAACATCAAGAGCGCCAAGCGCATCGTCGAGCGCGAGCGTCCTGAGGTCTGGGACGTGCTCGAGGAGGTCATCAAGGACCACCCGGTCCTGCTGAACCGCGCTCCAACGCTCCACCGCCTGGGTATCCAGGCGTTCATGCCGATCCTCATCGAGGGCAATGCCATCCAGATCCATCCGCTCGTGTGCGAGGCCTTCGGCGCCGACTTCGACGGCGACCAGATGGCCGTGCACGTGCCGCTGTCCGCGGCCGCGCAGGCCGAGGCAAAGAATCTGATGCTCTCGACGCGCAACTTGCTCTCGCCGGCTCACGGCCAGCCGGTCGTGACACCGCGGCAGGACATGATCCTTGGCTGCTATTACCTCACGATCGACAAGCCGACCAAGGAGCAGCCGCGCATGTTCGCAGACTACCGCGAGGTACGGTCGGCCTTCGATATGGGCGTCGTCGGGCTGCACACGCCGGTGAAGACCGCGTACAACGGGCAGGTCTTCGATACCACCGTCGGCCGCGTGCTCTTCAACGAGGCGCTGCCCGAGGACATGCGCTTCCAGAACAAGACCATGGACCGCGGCGCGGTGCGCGACCTCGTGTCCGACGTCTACCGGCTGCACGGCGGCGAAGTGACCGCGGAGGTCGTCGACCGCATCAAGGCGCTCGGCTTTGCCGCGGCGACGCGCGCCGGCGCGACCATCGCCGTCGACGACGTCGCGATCCCAAAGGAGAAGGCGACGACCCTCGCGGAGACCGAGCGCAAGGTCGCCGACATCGAGCGTCAATTCAAGCGCGGCCTCATCACCGAGGAGGAGCGCTATAACACCGTCGTCGCGTACTGGACCGAGGCCACGGACAAGGTGATGTCGGCGATGATGACCGGCCTCGATCGCTACGGCTCGATCTACATGATGGCCACCTCCGGCGCCCGGGGTAACCCGCGCCAGATGGGCCAGATCGGCGGCATGCGCGGTCTCATCGCGGACCCGCAAGGCCGCATCATCGATCTCCCGATCCGCTCGAACTTCCGCGAGGGCCTCACCGTGCTGGAGTACTTCATCTCGACCCACGGCGGTCGCAAGGGTCTCGCCGACACCGCCATCCGCACCGCGGACTCGGGTTATCTGACGCGACGTCTCGTCGACGTCGCGCAGGACGTCATCGTCCGGCTCGAGGACTGCGGCGACGAGGACGGTGTCTGGATCGATGCGGCCGCCAACAGCGTCGTGCCGTTCGTCGATCGCATCGTCGGCCGGCTCGCGGCGCAGGACGTCGCGGACCCGAAGACGGGCGAGGTAATCGTCGCGCGCAACAACGAGATCACGGACAAGATCGGCGAGCGCATCGGCGAGCGAAAGGTCACGCAGCTGCGTGTGCGCTCGCCACAGTCGTGCCACGCCAAGTTCGGCATCTGCCGCAAGTGCTACGGCCGCAACCTCGCCACCGGCAAGCTGGTGGAGATCGGCGAGGCCGTCGGCATCATCGCGGCGCAGTCCATCGGCGAGCCTGGCACGCAGCTGACCATGCGTACGTTCCACACCGGCGGCATCGCCGGCGAGGACATCACCATGGGTCTGCCACGCGTCGAGGAGCTGTTCGAGGCGCGCGTCCCGAAGGGCCTCGCCATCATCAGCGAGATCGACGGAGCGGTGGAGATCCTACGCGAGCAGTCGGGCACGCGGAAGATCGTCGTGCGCAACCGCGAGATCTACGAGGTGCCGATCACCATCCCCGAGAAATACGTCATCGCCGTGAAGGACGGCGAGCGTCTCATCGCCGGACAGGCGCTGGCCAAGCCCGAAAAGCGCACGCGTGGCAAGACCGACTTCACCTCGCCGGTCACCGGCGTGGTGCACGTGACGGAGAGAGACAAGGTCACGATCTCCATGGAGGAGGTCGAGGAGCGCGAGTACATCGTGCCCCACCAGTCACGGCTTCGCGTCGAGAATGGGCAGAAGGTCTCGGCCGGCGATCAGCTGACCGAGGGTCCGGCGAACCCGCAGGACATCCTGCGCATCTCCGGACGCGAGGCGGTGCAGCGCTACCTCGTCAACGAAGTCCAGAAGGTGTACCGCTCGCAGGGCGTCACCATCAACGACAAGCACGTCGAGATCATCGTTCGGCAGATGCTGCGCAAGGTGCGCATCGAGGAGCCCGGAGATACCGAGCTCCTGCCGATGGAGCTTTTCGATCGCTTCGAGTTCGAAGACCTCGTCGGGCGGACCGTAGCGGCGGGCGGCGAGCCCGCGACGGCACAGACGGTGCTGCTCGGCGTCACCAAGGCGTCGCTGAATACGTCGTCCTTCCTGGCCGCGGCTTCCTTCCAGGAGACGACGCGCGTGCTCACGGAGGCGGCGGTCATGGCGCAGAAGGATCGTCTGCTCGGTCTGAAGGAGAACGTGATCATCGGCAAGCTCATCCCCGCCGGCACCGGTCTCCCGCTGCGCCGCTCGCAGCTCGACTGGCTGCCAAAGGCCAAGAGTCTGGCGTCGGTCCTGACCGAGGAGGAGACCGTCACGCCGGCGGCACCACCGGAGGAGGACCTGTCGCTCGAGGACTTCGACGAGGATCTCGAGGACGACGAGGAGCTCGAGGGCGAGGAGAAGGCCGAAGAGAAGGCCGAAGCCGAGTAGTCACTGCGCGATGCCACGAAGAAACCGAGGGGCGCCGCGAAGGCGGCGTCCCTTTCTTATGTCGTTTCGCGACCAGCGGGTGGGGGAGGTCGCGACCGCTACCCGGGCCTAGGTCGGCTCGCGCGAACGCTGGCCTTCGTGATCCTCAACGCTCGAGGCCGGGTGCTCGCCAGCGGCGATGCGACGCCGTGGCCGGCTCGGCCGCGGCTGCCGCGCCGGCCCTCCCGCCGCTACCGGCGCGGACCGCGGCGCCGAGCCTCACGCCGGCGAATCTGCTGCCGTCGCCGCCTGTTCCTTGACCCTTCGCGAAACGCTCCGGTAAACTCATTATTCGGCTGTCCTCAGGACGGTGACCGTCTGCGCTTGCCGCGGGCGGTCATTTCGCGCATCGGCCTCGCCGTCATGGTCTTGGCGCCGACGGTCGCGCTGCGCACGGGGCCCTTTCTCCGCAAGGAGTTGGCGCCTCGGCGTCCGAAATGACTTCCGCTATGGCGTAGCCGGGCGCCGCGCGTCGTCGCGCGCCGCTCGCAAAACGAATAGGAGACCTATGCCCACGATCGCGCAACTCGTCCGCAGGCCGCGGAAACGAGTGTCGAAAAAAGTGAAGACGCCGGCGCTGCGTGTGACTTGGAATTCGCTGCAGGGCCGCTACACCCCACTGCGTCGCGGCGCCCCGCAGAAGCGCGGGGTCTGCGTCGTGGTCCGCACCATGACGCCGAAGAAGCCGAACTCGGCGTTGCGCAAGATCGCCCGCGTGCGCCTCACGAACAACATGGAGGTCACGGCATACATCCCCGGGATCGGGCACAACCTTCAGGAGCACTCCGTCGTGCTGGTGCGCGGCGGTCGGGTGAAGGACCTGCCGTCCGTGAAGTACCACATCGTCCGCGGCACGCTGGACGCGGCGGGCGTTCGCGATCGCAAGCAGGGCCGTTCGAAGTACGGCGCGAAGGCGCCCGAGAAGCAGAAGCCGGGGGCATCCTGATGCCACGCCGACCGCGTCCGACTGTCCGCGAGCAACTCCCTGACCCGCGCTACAACAGCGTCTCGGTGCAGCAGTTCATCAACAACGTTATGAAGAGCGGCAAGAAGTCCGTTGCCACGACGATCGTGTACGGCGCGCTGGCGCAGGCCGAGGCGCAGGCGCGTCGCAACGCCGTCGAGGTGTTCGACACCGCGATCCGCAATGCCACACCGCTCATCGAGGTCAAGCCGCGTCGCGTTGGCGGCGCAACCTATCAGGTGCCGGTCGAGGTGCGTCCGACGCGGCGCATGTCGCTGGCGACACGCTGGCTCATCGACGCCGCGCGCAAGCGCTCGGGGAAGTCCATGCGCGAGAAGCTCGCGGCCGAGCTGATGGACGCGATGAACAACGCCGGCGGCGCGGTGCGGCGCAAAGAAGAGACCCACAAGATGGCGGAGGCCAACAAGGCCTTCAGCCATTACCGCTGGTAATAGGTACGGAATGGCCGTGGCAGTAGCACCGAACGAGGCACGCGAATCGGTACGGCAGGAACCGCTGGACCGCGTCCGCAACATGGGGATCATCGCCCACATCGACGCGGGCAAGACGACCGTGACCGAGCGCATCCTCTTCTACACCAAAAAGATCTACAAGATCGGTGAGGTCCACGAGGGCGCGGCGACGATGGACTGGATGCCGCAGGAACAGGAGCGCGGCATCACCATCACCGCCGCCGCGACGACCTGCTTCTGGCAGGACCATCGCATCAACCTCATCGACACGCCGGGACACGTCGATTTCACCGTCGAGGTGGAGCGCTCGCTGCGCGTGCTCGACGGCGCGGTCGTCGTCTTCGACGGCGTCGCCGGTGTCGAGCCGCAGTCGGAGACGGTGTGGCGTCAGGCCGACAAGTACAACGTGCCCCGCGTCTGCCTCGTCAACAAGATGGATCGTCTCGGCGCCGACTTCGATCGTACCGTCGAGATGATCAAGGAGCGCCTCGGTGCGAAGCCGGTGCGCATCCAGCTGCCGATCGGCGCGGAGGATCGCTTCCGCGGCGTGATCGACCTCATCGACCAGAAGGCGCTCGTGTGGGAGCAAGACACGCCCAGCGAGCCGACTATCGCCGAGATCCCCGCGGATCTACGCGACGCGGTCGTCGCGGCGCGTGAGGCGATGGTCGAGGCGGTCGTCGAGACCGACGACAACCTCCTCCATCGTTACCTCGAAGAGCACCACATCGCCGCGGACGAGCTGCGCGCCGCGCTCCGGCGCGCCACCGTCGAGAACAAGCTCGTCCCGGTCCTATGCGGAGCGGCGCTGCGGAACAAGGGCGTGCAGCCGCTGCTCGACGCGATCGTCGCGTACCTGCCGTCGCCGCTGGACGTCCCGCCAGTCGAGGGTGAGAACCCGAAGACGGGCGAGGTGTTGGTGCGCCGGCCGGACGAGAATGAGCCCTTCAGCGCCCTCGCGTTCAAGATCATGGCCGATCCGTTCGTCGGCAAGCTCGCGTTCTTCCGTGTCTATAGCGGCACGCTGCGCGCGGGAGACACGGTGCTCAATCCGACGAAGGACCGCCGCGAGCGCATCGGGCGCATCCTGCTGCTCCACGCCAACCACCGCGAGGAGGTCCAGGTGGTGACCGCCGGCGACATCGCCGCCGGGGTCGGGCTGAAGAGCACCACTACCGGGGATACGCTGTGCGACCCGAACAAGCCGATCGTGCTCGAATCCATCAAGTTCCCCGAACCGGTGATCTCCGTCGCCATCGAGCCGAAGACGAAGGCGGATGAGGAGAAGATGTCGCTCGCCCTGGCGCGGCTCGCCGAAGAAGATCCGACGTTCCGGACGCGCACCGATCCGGAGACCGGGCAGACGCTCATCAGCGGGATGGGCGAGCTGCACCTCGAGGTGATCGTCGACCGCATGCTCCGCGAGTTCCGCGTCGCGGCCAACGTCGGCCGTCCGCAGGTGGCCTACCGCGAAACGATCACGCGCAAGGCCGAGGGCGAAGGTCGTTACGTGCGCCAGAGCGGTGGTCGCGGCCAGTACGGGCACGCCGTCCTCATTTTTGAGCCGCTCGGTCTCGGAGAAGGGTTCGTGTTCGAGGACAAGATCAAGGGCGGCGCGATCCCGCGCGAGTTCATCAAGCCCATCGAGCAGGGCATTCGCGAGGCGCTGGACAACGGCGTCGTGTACGGATACCCGATGGTCGATGTGAAAGCCACGCTCGTCGATGGTTCGTCCCACGACGTCGACTCGAGCGAGATCGCCTTCAAGATCGCCGGCTCGCTGGCGCTCAAGGACGCTGTCGGAAAGGCAGGACCCGTCGTGGTGGAGCCGATCATGAAAGTCGAGGTCGTCGTGGCGAACGAGTTCATGGGCGACGTCATCGGAGATCTCAATGCGCGCCGGGGGCACGTCACCGGTATGGAAGAGCGCGCCAATGCGCGGGTCATCCGCGCGCTCGTCCCGCTGGCCACGATGTTCGGCTACGCCACGGACCTGCGCAGCAAGACCCAAGGGCGCGGCACTTACAGCATGGAATTCGATCACTACGAGCAGCTGCCAGCGAGCCTGCTCGATTCGATCAACAAGAAGTAAGCGGAGGGTTTGAGGGGGAGACATGGCCAAGAAGAAGTTCGAGCGCACCAAGCCACACGTCAACGTCGGCACCATCGGGCACATCGACCACGGCAAGACCACCCTCACCGCCGCCATCACCAAGGTGCTGTCGCTCAAGG
>Ga0066709_100003591_pt1 | contig 11985 bp, 8 predicted proteins | sample GraSoiAngelo_158_FD_79665 | JGI IMG/M metagenome (GOLD analysis project Ga0066709, IMG submission 79665) | Grasslands soil microbial communities from the Angelo Coastal Reserve, California, USA - 14_1009_16_30cm | ecosystem: Environmental > Terrestrial > Soil > Grasslands | place: USA... | reverse complement strand
TTCACGTTGTAGGTAATGTGTACAGGCTCACGGGAGACGGCGACAGCATCGCCGTGCAAGTCAGGCCACAAGGTGCGTTGGTCGTGGATACCGGCGCTGGCAAATTATCCGAAAACAGTATTGCCGACATCGGCAAGCTCAGTTCGAAGCGGATACAGTTCATTGTCAACACCAGCAGTCATGTGGACAACGTCGGCGGGAATGGAAAGCTTCAGGCAGTCGGAGCCGATCCCAGCCTGACGGGATCATTTTTCTCGAATCAATTTGCAGACGCCGGGCAGGGCGCCACGATCATCGGCCAGCAGAATGTGCAGACACGAATGCAGCAACAGAAGCCGCCGGCGCCGGCACCGCCTAGCATACGTATCTTGAAGATCGGCGACGAAAATACCACAACGAAGAAGCGGTCGAGATTTTTCCACTGCCGAACGCGATCACTGACGGCGACAGCGTCGTGCACTTCCGTCGGTCCGATGTCATTGTCGCCGGCGACATCTTCACGACAACCCAATACCCCTTCATTGATGTGAAAAACGGCGGGAGCCTGCACGGAGAAATCCGAGCTCTGAATTTCATTCTGGATAGAACCCTATATCAGCACGATGAGGACGGCGGCACATTGATCATTCCTGGACATGGACGCGTGACGAACGAATGGGAGGTCGCCGAGTATCGAGACATGCTGGTCATTATCCGCGATCGCGTGCAGGCCATGATTAACAGCGGCGCCAATCTTGATCAAGTCAAATCGGCCAGACTCACCGCGGATTTCGACGTCCGTTTTGGCGCAACGTCGGGCTCTTGGACCACAGACATGTTCGTTGAAGCGGTCTACACAAGTTTGAAGAATCCGCCCCAAACCGCGAGTACAAAATGAGTGCGAAGGAGAACCCTTTTATGAAAAGCCGTGTCTTGATTCTGGCATTTGTTGCGGCATCGTTTTTGCCAATGGTAGTCCTTGCACACCATTCCTTTACTGCGACCTACGACACAGCGAAGACGGTAACTATCGAGGGGAAAGTGACTCAATTCTTGCTCCGCAATCCCCACTCATTTCTTCACGTAACGGCGATCGGCAAAGACGGCAAAGAACAAAATTGGAATGTCGAGTGGGCTGCCGCGGGCCAATTGGGCGGCGCTGGCGTCACTCGCGATTCTCTGAAGGTCGGGGACCCGGTTGTGATTACCGGCAATCCTGCGCGTGACGCTGCCGACCAGCGTCTTCGAATGGTCACTGTCAAACGGACATCGGACGGATTCAACTGGGGGTTCCGTCAGGGTCAAGTTGTCGATTAATTGATCGACTCTATAACGCGGAAGATCAGACTGCCCTCAACACAGGAGTTGTGAATGATCCCTGACAAAGTTCACTTCGTAGGCAGCATTGCTCTCGACAGTGTGGAAGAAGTTTTTTCGACACTGGGTACCATTCTTGGGCGCCGCCTCCGCCGTGTGCCGGATGGCGAACCCGGCGGGCGTCGGTTATGGATCAGTTGGCAATACCCCCTACTCCGTGCGCAACCCTTTCTGAAACCCGACACCGCGCATCCCAATCCGACAAGCGGTTTCTTCCCGCTTGGCCTCGCTGAGAATGTTTCGCCAGCCGATATCCGGTTTGGTGAACTCGGGTATGCGCGCGAAGCTCGAGCTTCTTATCAGGACTTTCTGTCCGCACGGCAGGGCGGGAAATTAGCTGCTGGAACGAAGTTTCAAGTATCCTTGCCAACGCCTTTCGCTGTGATCTTTCCGTTTTGCTTAGCAAAGGATGAGCCGCTGATTGAGAGTGCCTACGAGTCAGCAATGCTGAGGGAAGTGGATACGATTTGCCGCGCGATACCTCACCGGGATCTGTGCATTCAATGGGATATTTGCCTCGAAATGATCCATTGGGATGGGCGGCTGCCATACATGCAAGCGCCTTTCGATGATTTACAGCGCGAGGTCATGCAGCGCATGAAGCGCCTCTCTGGTGCGGTGCCGAACGATGTCGAACTTGGCTTTCATTTGTGCTATGGCGATTGGGATGCGAAGCATTTCATCGAACCGGTCGACATGGGCAAGCTCGTGGAGTTCGCCAATGCTCTGTTCAAGACGGTCGATAGGCCGATTACGTTCATCCACATGCCCGTACCTGCCGATCGGTCTGATGACGCTTACTTCCAGCCACTGACTGCGCTACAGCTGCTGCCAGCCACAGAACTGTACCTGGGATTGGTTCACGCCGACGGCGCGGACAAAACGCGAGAGCGCATTTCAACGGCAACCAAATATTTTCCGAACTTCGGAATCGCCACCGAATGCGGAATCGCGCGCGCGCGGACTCCGGAACTGGTCAAGCGGCTAATTCAAATTCACGCGGAAGTTTCTCAGGAACCTGCAATCCTGACCGGACGCACTTGATGATGCTTGGGAGTTATCCGCTTCGGCGGGCAGTTCACCAATCCGGATCTCTTCAATCGTCTGACAGCAGAGCCCCTAGTGTGGGTCGATTCTGGATGCTGGCCTCCACGCGATCCGCGCTCGCTTGAACCATCGATCGGATGAAATTGCTATTCCGCCGAACTGCTCGAATTGGAAAGCTCCGGTTGGTGGCGCTGGATAACTCTCGAGCTCGTGCGTTTACCCCTACCCGGTTTTTCTTCCGGTCCGCGGATTAACGACCCACCGGGCAACGCAGTCAGACAATCGGTGTCGGCTAGAACCAATTCCAAATTGCGGCGCGTCAGCTGAGCGTGTTCGCGCGCGAGACTCTCGGCGCGGGCGCCCTGACGCTTAGTGATTGCTTCGATGATTCTATGGTGATGTTCTTTACTAATGATAAAGAGCTCGGCCGCTTCTGCGAGCTGGGGACGCACGGTGACAAGAGCGCGCGGTGAGGAAAGCGGAAAAGAGAACAGACGGCCCAGTGCCTGTCGCACCATATCGCTTTGCGCCAGTCTTACGATCTCTCCATGAAAGATGTCGTTCAGTTCCAGATACGTTGGGAAAGAATCCGGCGTTGGCTCACCCATGGCATCCATATCGCTCTGACATTTGCGCAGCGGAATCAGATCGTCGTCATTGGTCCAACGTTCTGCTGCAAGCCGCGCGGCACCGCCTTCTAGCAGTCCGCGAACTTCTATTCCATCCCAGATATCGTTCAGAGTGAATTTGCGGACAATGAAGCCGCCGGTGGGGTAGGGCTCTAACAATCCTTCATGCGCTAGCCGCTCCAGAGCGAGGCGGATCGGAGTGCGAGATACACCAAGACGTACGGTCAACGGATGCTCGGAAATTCGTTTGCCGGGTCCAAACTCTCCCGTCAAAATCAGTTCTCTCAGACGCAGAACGGTCCGCCCTGTTTGCGACTCCGCCTCCACTGCCTGGTTTAAAGTGCCGACGCTTTCTGCTTCACTCAATGGAATGACCCCCAACTGCATTATTCATACCGTTGTATACGCCGTCTGCAGGATTTCGGCTACGCTCGGTTCCAAAACTCCCGTCTCGTCGGGCGACCCGCAGATTCAAAAAGATCGTCCACATCTTCGAGCTTCAAGTAGGGCCCACTTCAGGGCCCGCCCTAGAAGCGGTATCTCACCCGTGACTTTAAACGGCATGCCGATTGAAGGATGGAAGATTATGCGTCCTCAAATCGAAGGGTCAATCTCTCTTGCTTGTCAGCATACCAGATCAGTGATGACAAGACAAACAGCATGCCAAAATAACGTTGACATCGCTATAAAACCATAATTATCCTCGCGGTCAATTAAGATTGCATGCAATTAGGTTGATGGCCATATTCTGATGAGTGAATTCACTAAGGCTCATAGCAACTCGCGCGGGCTGGAATTGTTGTAGATGGTGACCCAATAATGCATACCAAAAGGAGCAGGTTCCGAGGAGGGACGGGGAGTATGAGAACTATAGCGAGTGCAATGATTGTCGCGGCGATGCTTTGTTGCGCGGGGACAAATGTCGTATGGGCTCAGGCGACGGCTCAAATTAGCGGCACCGTCAGAGACGCGAGTGGCGCTGTCTTGCCCGGCGTGCAAGTCACAGCAACTCAGACGGACATCGGTACTTCGAGGGGAACTCTTACGAATGAGACCGGTTTTTACGCGTTGCCGAACCTTCCGCTTGGCCCATATAAGGTCGAAGCATCGCTCGTGGGCTTTCGTACGTTTGCTCAGACCGGGATTGTGCTGCAGGTCGGGAGCAATCCAGTGGTTGATGTGCGGATGGAAGTCGGTCAGGTGGCACAGGTCGTGGAGGTACAGGCGGACGTTGCCACGATAGAGACGCGGAGCGTCGGTGTCGGGACCGTCATCGAGACGCAACGTGTCGTGGACTTACCGCTCAACGCGCGGCAGGTAACAGATCTCATCACATTGAGCGGCCTTGCAGTGAGGACGGGTAGTTCACCCGGATACAACATGGACACTGGAGTGAATATCAGTGTGGCGGGCGGGACAAGCTACAGCGTGCAGTACAACCTCGATGGCGCCTCGCATTTGGACATGTATGTGGGAACGAACATGCCGCTTCCGTTCCCAGACGCGTTGCAGGAATTCAAAGTCGTTACGAGTGCCCAGGACGCCTCCAGCGGAGGCCACTCGGCGGCCGCGGTGAACGCGGTAACGAAATCGGGTGGCAATCAACTTCATGGCGATGTGTTTTGGTTCCTGCGTAATGCCGCCGCTAACGCGCGCGATGCATTCGCTCCCAAGAACGATCAACTGAAGCGGAATCAATTTGGCGGCACGGTCGGAGGCGCCCTCAAAAAAGACAAGATGTTTTTCTTCGTTGGCTATCAGGGCACGACGACGCGACAGACTCCATTGGACACAACTGCGTTTGTTCCGTCCATCGCGATGCGATCGGGAGACTTCTCCGCCTACATCAATCCGGCAAATGGCTGTCCGTCGGCGGCAGCCGTACGAAACATCGCTGACGGCAGTGGCAAGCTGATTTTTGCGCTGAGTCCAGCCGCAGTCGAGATTTCAAAACGTCTACCGCAAAGCACCGATCCGTGTGGCAGAGTCTCGACAGGAAACCCTCTTCATGAAAATCGCCTCCAGGTGCCCGCGCGACTGGATTACCAATTGAGTGAAAGGCAGACACTGTTTGCCAGGTACATGGTCACCAGGATTCAAACAAAAGTTCCATACGACATCCGGCCAAACGATGTACTCACGTCCACTGGTTATGGCGCCGATGATACAGCCCAGTCATTGGCTTTTGGCCACACGTATGTCTTCAGTCCCAAACTCGTCAATTCGGTTCACATATCAGGGAATCGCGTCGGCGCGAACAAACTTCCCGCAAAGTACTTTGGTCCCGCCGATGTCGGAATCAAGAATCTGTTTGGCTATATCCCGCAGTTCACTGCGATGACCGGCGCGGGTTTTTCACTGGGTCTGCCCGCGAACTTTGCAATATCCACCACAGCTATGACCAACTTCGGCGTCAATGATGATGTGACTGTGGTGCGCGGATCTCACCAGTTCGCTGTTGGCGCCAGTATGAACCGCGGGCTCTTATTCACACGATCGAATGCATGGGCACCAGGCGTCATGATTTTTACGGGCGCCATACCGAACGTTGGCGCGATTCCGGGGCTCGGTACGCCCATCGTCGGAACGGGTGCGGCGATTACCGACTTTCTGACAGGCAGGATCACCTCGCTTCACCAGGCGAATCCGAATCCTGAAAACCTAACGCAGAACTACTTTGCGGCTTATTTGCAGGATACGTGGAAAGCGACACGGAAGCTGACCCTGAACTACGGTCTACGATGGTCGCCATTCCTGCCGATGCAGTTCACCGATGGCAACGTTTACACTTTCAGCCTTGATAATTTCTACAAAGGCGTTCAAAGCAAGGTTATTCCGAGCGCGCCTCCGGGCTTCAGCTATCCGGGCGACCCGGGTTTCCACGGCAACTCCGGAATGGAAAGCCAATGGAAAAATCTCGAACCGCGCGTCGGCATTGCCTGGGATCCGGCAGGAGACGGCAAGACGGCCATACGGCTCGGCGCAGGAATTGCGCATGACTTCATCCGGATGGACCTGCACGAGAACACGTCGTCGGTCGCTCCGTTCCGGCTGACCGTAACGCCTTCGGTCGTGAGTCTCGATAATCCGTTCCCGAATGGTAGTCCGTTCCCTTACAACTTTGATTCTGCTCGTCCCACATTTCCATCCGAGCCGCTCTATCAGGGATTTTTCCCCATTCCGCCGGATCTGAAAACGACGGAGCAATACTCCTGGAACTTCGGTATCCAGCGTCAAGTGACGCCGAGTTTGTTTGTCTCTGGAACGTATGTCGGAACGCACCTCATCCACACCTGGAGCGCCGTCGATTTGAATCCGGGCCTGTTTATTCCTGGCAACTGCGTTGCAGGACAATATGGCCTCACGTCTTCAGGACCATGCACGCAATCGAATAACGTCAATCAACGACGGTTGCTGCAACTAACGAATCCGAACGCGGCGAAGGTAAACACTCTCGGATCGATGGAACAGCTCGATGACGGCGGTACGATGCGTTACAACGGGCTGCTTTCGAACGCGCGATAGCGCCTTGGTCAACGACTGAATCTGGACGGCAACTATACATGGTCGCATTGCATCGGACTTCCTATCACTACGTTGACCAATCTTGGAGCTGCGAATCCTCACGGGCCGTATCAAAACAACGGACCGAACGATCGAACGCTCGATATGGGTGATTGCACTAGCAACGCCGCAATTTCTGCGTTGGACTTGAGGCATATCGCCAATATCACATTCGTTGCGACGACACCGAAGTATTCGGGCGGCTCCTGGTTAAACAGGCTTGCATCCACGTGGACATTCTCGACGATTTTCCAAACGCGATCGGGTGCGCCTTTCACTCCAGGGATTGGCGGCGACCAGGCTTACAGCGGTGTGGCTATTCCCGGCGGTGGCGCGTTGCCGATCCCGCAGCGTCCGAATCAGGTGGCTGACGTGGTTTCACCGACTCGCAGGCAGGGATGTTCGCCGGCTCCGTGTGTGAGCTGGTTTAATGCGAGTGCCGTCACGTTTCCTGCAGTCGGTACATACGGCAATATGGGTGTCGGCAGCCTGCGAGGCCCGGGATTCTGGGATTGGTCTCAAACCGTTTCGAGAAAATTCCAAGTTACCGAAGGCCAGCAGATTGAATTTCGCGCGGAAGCATTCAACGTGACCAACAGCCTCCGCCTAGGTAATCCCAACGTGTCCTTGAGCGGAGGACAATTTGGAAAGATCACGAGCAGCAACGGTGGCCCCAGGATCATGCAGTTTGCGCTGAAGTATGTCTTCTGATCAGCCTCGAGGGAGAACTATGATTCGTGAATCTTTGATAGCGGCGGCATTGGCCGCAGCGGTGTACTTCATGACGGGCTTGCCGGAAACGATTGCGCAAGCGCCGCAACCAACGGTGACCTTTAATAAGGACGTATTGCCAGTCCTTCAGAAAAATTGCCAGGGATGTCATCGGCCGGGTCAGATTGCGCCGATGTCGTTGCTCACCTATAAGGATGCTCGTCCATGGGCAAAGGCAATGAAGAACGCAGTTGTGACGGGAACGATGCCGCCATGGTTTGCGGATCCTAACTATGGGCATTTCTTGAACGAGCGTCGGTTGAAGCAAAGCGAGATCGATACTATTGCGAAATGGGCCGATGGCGGAGCTCCCGAAGGCGATGCGAAGGATGTTCTTCCTCCAGTCCAATGGCCCGATGGAGGATGGCAGATCAAGCCGGACTATATCGTCGAGGGCCCTACTTACGATGTCCCGCCGAAAGGCATCGTCGAATGGACTTGGTTCGTGGTACCGGGCGGTTTCACTAAGGATACGTGGGTGACTTCCATCGAGGTACTGCCAAGTCAGCTAGCAGTAACACATCATGTTTGTCTTTCATATGTTCAGCATAGTCCCGAGGTGCAGTACAACGTTCCTATCCTGCCTCGCGGCGTCATACAACGCGATGCGGAGGGGAATGAGATCCGCGCTCCACGCGGGCAACGGGGTGGTGGAGCAGTACAAGGTGGGCAAGCTGCTGGCCAGCGCCGCGAAGCACAGGGTGGCGCAGCATTTCCGGGCGCGCTGGGTGTCGTCTTTGGGCGGAGCGCCGGCACGTCGCTTATTGAAGAGTGCTATGAACCAGGTAGACCGCCGGCGGATTTCCGGCCGTACAATGCCGCGAAATTGATTCCAGCTGGCACGGATATCGCGGTAAATGTGCATTACACGCCTAACGGCACACCTGTCACCGATCACGTGCGTATTGGATTCACTCTCGCGAAAGAGCCACCGAAACGCCGGTATATCGCGATGAGCAGCTCAGCGCCATCGGATCCGGCACAGTTTGCGATTCCGCCTAACAACGGGAATTGGGAGGCTCCACCTGCCGTCGTCACGTTTGATCACGACGTTGAACTTGTCGGGTTAATGCCGCATATGCACGTCCGCGGCAAAGCAGCTCGATTTGATCTCGAGTATCCCGACGGAAAGAAGGAAACAATCCTGAATGTACCCCGATACGACTTCAATTGGCAGCTTTGGTATGACACCTCGATTAAGCTGCCCAAAGGCACAACCATGAAGGTTTTTGCCTGGTACGACAATTCGCTCAATAACAAGTTCAACCCGAATCCCAACGCGACCGTGTACTACGGCGATCAAACGTGGGAGGAGATGCACTTCCCGTCATATGGCTTAGTCCTGGATGACCCGAGTATCGATCCGAGGAGAGTCATTCGAAGTCCGTTACAGGCTCGGCCTCCCGGTAACTGATTTTGATTAAACGGACTACCCGATGACGTGATCATTCGCGTCATCGGGTCAATCCGCGGTTCGTTCAAGGGAAAACACTATGTCACGACTGCGATCTTCATTACTCATCTTCCTCGCATTCCTGTTTGCGGCTGCACCAATGTATTTGCGCAGTCGCACTCTCGCGCAAGGAGCCGAGCCTGGGGTTCTGGTCGTCGAGGGTGGCACTCTTATCGACGGCAATGGCGGTGCGCCAGTCCGAGATGTTCAGATCGTCATTCAGGGAAACCGGATTACTAACATCGGTCGGAAGGGAGAGAACCGTCCCGCGAACGCTCAAGTTATCAACGGCGACGGGAAGTTTATTCTGCCGGGTCTATGGGATTCGCTCGACAACTTCATCTGGAACCAGGGAGAGATCCTTCTCAATAACGGTGTCACCTCTTTCATCGGCATTGGCGATATGGGTGAAGTCGGTGTCGTATACGCCGATGGAGTAAAGCGCGGGAAGATTCGCGGGCCGCGCCCGTTCGATTGGCCTGTCCATTTTATTGGAGCGGGCGGCGGAGGCATTCCTGGAGCAAACCGTACAGGATTGGAATCTCCATTCCAATCCCCACATCCACTCACGGCTCCGGAGGATGCAAAGCAATGGACGAAACGAGTTCTCGATCTTGGAGGGGCGGCGATCTCGTTTCAGAATGGAGGCGTTTCGGAGGAAACGTTTAAGGCCGCCGTTGAAGTCGCCCATGCTGCGGGAAAATCCGTCGGCATTCGAGCAGGAGGCGCCAGAGGCAATATTGGTGCTCGCGACGCGGCTCTCATGGGGGCGGACTTCATACCACGTTCTAACGGCATTGCGGCCGTGGTCACCGCCGTACAAGACGCAGGTGGGTTCGGCGGCGGCAATGAGCTGCAGCAGTGGGCCGAAATGGACGAGGCGAAAGCCGCGGACCTGATCAAAGTTCTCGTGCAGCAGAAAACAGCGCTAGTGCCGGCATTCCTTCAGAAGGCTCCCGGACTGCCACAAGGCTGGTCCAGATTTGAATTGCAGGCTCGAAGAATGTTTTCCGATCCGATGCTCATGTCTTATTACCCCGTGACGCGAGCTCAGGCAATGTTAGGCAACTATGTGGATCCGCCCAATGCGCGGCCCAATGTGGTCGAAGTGAATGCCAAGGGATATCAGAACGCGCTGCGTTTTCACGGCATGTTGATCGAAGCCGGCGGCCGTGTGCTTATCGGAACAGATGGCGGCAATTTTTCGCTACCTGGCTTGGGTGTGCACCACGAGATGCAGGTCTTCAGTGAAGATATGAAATTGCCCGCCATGAAGATTATTCAAGCCGCAACAAAGTGGCCCGCTGAAACGATGCGAGTTCAAAGTCAAATCGGCACTGTGGAAGTTGGGAAACTCGCGGATTTGCTGATTGTGGATGAGGACCCGCTGCAGAATATTGCCAACTTACAAAAGATTGCGGTCGTGATTGCCGATGGAAAAATTCAACCCAGAGGTTTCCAACCCTGGTACTGGAGTCCGTTTGGGGGCGAAGGGCCGATTACGATTCCGGTCGTCGACGATATTGACTGGGCGGTTATGCTTCGAGCCCAGCGCGGAGCGCGGGGTGGTGCGGCCGCGCAACCCGGTGCTCGTGGAGCGGATGCCGGGGAAGGACGGGGCGCTCGTGGCCAAGCTGGAGCACCTGCAGGAGCCGCGCCGGGTGCAGTGGGCGGCGGTCGAGGCGGCGGCCTTGGAGCACGGCCGCAGCCGACGATCGAAACCATCGACTCACGCCGACAGGATTATGCCGATCCGGATTTTTCAAAAGTTGTCGTGAAAGAAGGCGCTCCAACGTTGAACTTGAAGATCACGGGTATCGGATACTTCCCGCGGTCGGTTGTGTACTTCAATGACGTTCCAGTTCCGACTCGTGTCGTCAACGGAAATGAAATCGAAGCCAGAATCGACGAAAGCCTATTGCGTGCGCCGGGACGATATCCCGTTGTGGTGAAGAACGCGGGCCTCGCGGATCCAGCGAAGTTGGGAGACGGCACTTCCAACCGTGGTTGGCTGATTGTTGGTTACAGGTAAATATGGACGGGATGTTCGCCTTGCAGGCTTACAAACTGTCAACCCGGCGCCACCGAAAAATCTGAAGGTATTGACATCGGACGTGAATCTTCCGAAGGTCATGCGCGACGTCAGCACGGCATCGCGCGTTCAGTGCATTAGTCCGTTGTGTATGAGAACGATCACGTACGTGTTCTGAAGGCCGTATACGGACCGCATGAGAAGTCCGCAGCTCACTACCATCCCGAAGGCTTCGTCATTGACATCGGCGATGGAGCCATCCACGCAACTGCTGCCGTAACTCACGCGCAGAAGAACAAGCCTCGGGGCGCATTGTACTAAAAGCAAATCTGGAGGCCAAATCAGAAAACTCGCTTCCTAACTTATGAGGGGAGTCACGCCTGGCGCTATTTCTTTGTGGTCAGACTTTGATAAACCGCCTCGACGAACATAGCTGTTGTCCACGGTGCCGCTGTCGCGCCAAAGCGCACATCGTAGTCGGCAGTGGGCCGGGCCGCTTTGACCTGTTCCAAAGTGGCGCCCGACTTGATCATGGCCTGGACGCGATCCCGGATGATCACCAGCATGTCGCGATACTCTGCCACTTCCCATTCGTCAGTGACGCGCCCGTGTCCTGGAATGAGCATCGTCCCGCCGTCCTCGTCGTGAACATAGACGGTTTTGTTCGAGGATGAAATTGAGCGCCTGAATTTCTCCTTGCAGGCTGCCGCCGTTCTTTATGTCGATGAATGGATATTGTGTGGTGGTGAAAATGTCACCCGTTGCGATGACATCGGAACGCCGGAAGTGCACGATGCTGTCGCCGTCCGTTATCGCGTTCGGCAGCGGAAAGATTTCCACGGGTTCGCCGTTGTGAAACTTACTTCGCCGATCGTCGAAGTAAGTGTCGCTGGGCGGCGCGGGCGCTTTCTGCTTCTCCATTCGTGTTTGCACATTCTGGTGGCCGATGATGGTGGCTCCTTGTCCGGCAATCCGCCGTAGTCCACGAGTGAACCGGCGGCTGTCCCGAGACCGGCATCCTGAAAGCGTGTGGGCACCCACGATCCCGAAAAATCTGTTCCGTTGAGCATCGGCCCGAGGGGTGGGCCGAGCGAGAAAGGTTGTTGGCCGAAATTTAGAGAGCTTGCGAGAAC
>Ga0066709_100003586_pt1 | contig 11989 bp, 9 predicted proteins | sample GraSoiAngelo_158_FD_79665 | JGI IMG/M metagenome (GOLD analysis project Ga0066709, IMG submission 79665) | Grasslands soil microbial communities from the Angelo Coastal Reserve, California, USA - 14_1009_16_30cm | ecosystem: Environmental > Terrestrial > Soil > Grasslands | place: USA... | reverse complement strand
ATCGGCAGCCTTTCGAGCTACATGGCGGGCGGCAGCAGCTCGGCGAAATTGACCTGGGAGCGCTCCGGCTTCACCCCGAAAGATGTCGACGTGGCGCAGATCTATGACGGCTTCTCCGCCTCGGTGATCTACGGCCTCGAAAGCTACGGCTTCTGCCGGGAGGGCGAGGCGCTCGATTTCATCCAGGACGGCCGCATCGAATTGGACGGCGAGTTGCCGCTCAACACCTTCGGCGGCAGCCTCGGCACCGGCCGCATCCACGGCCTGTGGCACATCATCGAGGGCGCCCTGCAGGCCTCCGGCCGCGCCGGCTCGCGCCAAGTGAAGGACGCCAACGTGTCCTTCGTCGGCGCCAGCGCCCCAATCGTCACCGGCACCACCTTTATTTTTGTGGGGGAGCCGTATTAAGGGCGCGAACAATCGCCGGCGAACTGTGAGCACGGCGGAAGTCTTTCAACAGCGGGGCGAGTTCATGAGCGAAAGCGGCACGGAAACAGCCCAAAAGAGATTGGGGTGGAACCCGTTTCAAAGATTAGAAGGAGAAACTGAAGCCCGGACGGCAGCAAAAACTGGAGCGATTGTGAGTGGGTACCTCGGGTTGAGCTATTTGATTCAAATAATCTTTGTCTACGGAAGTGGCAAGGATACGTTTGGTGACCGCGGCCCACAAAGGTTGAGTGGCAAGAATGCGCCAAGTGAGTATCGCCGCAAAAACAACAGCTACGGTATCTGCAATAAGAACTTCTATCCCTTCGTGTTGTGATTTTCCTTTGGTATTTTGTCGAGCTAGCGATGAAGGGGATTGCGATTGCGAGCGGCGCACAAAGGACAAACGCAGGCTGGGTTATCATGTTTCTTGCTCTAGCTGCGGGTGCCATCTTGTCACTCAGAGGAAGTTGGAGATTACGAGTGTTGTAGCGCGGTTAGCGTCAACGAGCCTTAGGTCTCCGAGCACGCCTGGGCACGAAGGCTAGGTGGCGGCCAGTAGGGCGGAAAAGCGCAGCGCATTCCGCCGATAGCCGAATCAAACGCGGGCGGACGACCCCGGCTTTTCGCCGGAGTCGTCTTCCCTCAGGCCGTTCCGCTCGTCCGCTACGGATTAGCGGTTCGGGTAGCAGTAGCCGTTGTACCAGTGATAGCCCCAGGCGCAGGCTGGCGGCGGGGTGCTGCCGCCCGAGAGCATGTTGGCGGTGCCGGTCAGGGTGCCGGTCGCGGTGCCGAGCGCGCCGCCGACCACCGCGCCGACCGGACCCGCCGCCCGATAGCCGCTCGCGGCCCCGGCCGCCTCGCCCTGTACGGCGCCGGATACCGGGTTGGAATAGCCGAGCGGCCGGGTCGGCTGACAGACGCCGCCATAAACCGAATATCCCGGCACGCAGGGATATTGCGCCATTGCGGCGGTCGACGCGCCGGCCGCCAGCGCGGTGGCGATCACAAAAATCCTGAGGCTGGTTCGCATCGTGATCTCCTCGAAGCATCCGGCGCGGCTGGGCGCCGGCTCTGCGAGGTGAACAGCCGTGAGTTAAATCGCGTTCCGCGTCAGGGGGAGGCATCACCCCACCCGAAGGGGTGGTGAGGAATTAAAGACGTGGGTGCCCGGCACGAGGCCGGGCACGGGGTTCGGGTTGTGGGCGCCTATCGGGCGGACAGGTCAGGCATGGAGTACCCCGATGAAGGCGCCTCCGTGCCGGCGATCAGCGCACCGGGTCGAGCACGACGACCGGGATCTCGCGCTCGGTCTTCGTCTGGTAATCGGCGTAGGGCGGCCAGAATTTCAGCGCCTCCTGCCACAGCTTTGCCCGCTCCGCGCCGGTAGCGGTGCGGGCCCGCGCCTTCATCTTCGCGGTGCCGGCCTGCACCTCGACCTCGGGGTTGGCCAGGATGTTGCGATACCAGCCGGGATGTTGCGGCGCGCCGCCCTTCGAGGCGACGACGATATAGCTGTCGCCGGTCTTGCCGTAGAACAGCGGGAAGATGAACTTCTCGCCGGATTTGCGGCCGGTGGTCGTCAGCAGCAGCGACGGCACAATCATCTCCGGCCGGCCCGGCTGGGTCATCTTGTACAAATGCCCGTCGGTACCGCCGCTGGCGAGGTAGCGCTTGGTATGCTCCACCATCCAATCCGGCAGGTTCGGCGCGAGCTTGGCTTCGGTCATGGTGTGAACTCCCTTATTGGCTGTAGTCGCATTTGTTTGCCCGGTTCGAGCATTTCAATCGTCGTCCAGCGAAAGCCGGGATCCACCTTTCAGCATCGCCGTGGCGGACGAGGATCAGCTTGGTCATACCGCGCAGCTTAGCAGCTTCAGGCTGCGCTTGGCGCGCTGCGGCGGTTTTGCCAAAGTAGCGCGATGAGCGACAATCCCGGAATTGCCGAGCTCGCCCGCCTGATTGCGACGGCGAAGCGCGCTGTCGTGTTCACCGGCGCCGGCATCAGCACCGAGTCGGGAATCCCCGATTTCCGCAGCCCAGGCGGCATCTGGACGCAGATGGCGCCGATTTATTTCGATGAATTCCTCGCCTCCGAAGAGGCGCGCCGCGAGACCTGGCGGCGGCGCTTCGCGATGGAGGACATCTTCAGGGCGGCCGAGCCCAATCGCGGCCACCGCGCGGTCGACGCGCTGGTGCGGCGCGGCAAGGTGGCGGCGGTCATCACCCAGAACATCGACGGGCTGCACGAGGCCTCCGGCATCCCGCGCGACAAGATCATCGAATTGCACGGCAACACGACTTACGCGACCTGCCTCGATTGCGGCCAACGCTACGAGATCGCCGATCTGCGCGCGATCTTCGAGCGGACTGGGGCGGTGCCGCCGTGCAGCGAATGCCTCGGGCACGTCAAGACCGCGACGGTCTCGTTCGGCCAGGCGATGCCGGTGCTGGCGATGCAGCGTGCCGAGCAGGAGACGAATGCGGCCGATCTGTTCATCGTGCTGGGGTCGTCGCTGGTGGTCTATCCCGCCGCCGGTTTCCCGCAGCTCGCTAAACAGAACGGCGCGGCGCTGGTCATCGTCAATCGCGAGCCGACCGGGCTCGACCATCTCGCCGACCTCGTGCTGCACGCCCCGATCGGCGACACCATGGGCGGGGCGGTCGGGGTGAATTGACTGCTTCACGATAGGGCGCAGAGGCAAAAAAGGATTGTCATTGCGAGGAGCGGAGCGACGAAGCAATCCCCCTCGGGTGAGCCCCATCGGAAGGGGATTGCTTCGCTTCGCTCGCAATGACAGTTCTCTCTGCGGTGTCTGTGCCTCTGTGGTGGACCCTTTGGGAGAACAGCGATGAGGCTTGAGGACAAGGTGGCCCTGATCACCGGCGCGGCATCCGGCATGGGGGCCAGCATGGCGCGCATCTTCGCCCGCGAAGGCGCCAAGGTCGTCGTCGCCGACATGCTCGACGAGGAGGGCCAGCGCATCGCCGCCGAGATCACCCAAGCGAACGGCGCCGTGATGTTCCAGCATCTTGATGTGACCAGCGAGAAGGAATGGCAGGTCGCCATCAACGCGACGCTCGCCGCCTACGGCAAGCTCGACATCCTGGTCAACGATGCCGGGATCAGCGGCAGCGCGGTCGAAGATCTGTTCGAGACCGGCGCGTGGGAGCGCATCATGGGGATCAACGCCACCGGCACCTTTCTCGGCATGAAGGTCGCGATCCCGGTCATGCGCAAAACCGGCGGCGGCTCGATCGTCAACGTCTCGTCGATCTCGGGGGTGACCGGCCAGCGCGGCATCCACGTCGCCTATAACGCCTCGAAAGGTGCGGTGCGGACGCTGACCAAGGCGGCCGCAGTGCAGCACGGGCGGGACAACATCCGGGTCAATTCAGTGCATCCCGGGCTGATGCCGCCGATGCGCACCTCGGGCCGTACCGCCGACCCGGCGGTGCGCGCCAAGATGCTGGAGGGGGTGCCGCTCGGCCGCGCCGGCCGCGTCGAGGAGGTCGCGAACGCGGCATTGTTCCTGGCCTCGGACGAAGCGTCCTACATCACCGGCGCGGAACTTTATGTCGATGGCGGTTTTCTCGCCGTGTAGCTAAGCCTACTCGGCAGCGGCGCTTTCACCCTCCTCGTCGGCGAGGAGGTTCACCTTCATGTGATCGAGCGCCCGCAGCAATGTCTGGCGCGCCGCGGGGCTTAACCCGGCGCAGGCTTCATCGCGGATCTGGGCATTGATCGCCAGGATGCGGTCCACCATGGTCCAGCCGAGCGGCGTCAGCCACAGCGTGCGGACGCGCCGGTCGGTCGGATGCAGCCGGCGCTCGACGAGCCCCTCCTCGTGCAGCCGGTCCAACAACCGCACCAACGCGATCGGCTCGATATCGAGCAGGGTCGCGATCGCCGCCTGGCTCAGCCCCTCGGTGCGGGCAATCGACAGTAGGGCTCGCGCCTGCTGACGGGTGATCGCCAGCCCGGTGTGCCGGGCGCGGCGCTCGAAGCGGCGCCGGATCAGCCGCGCCACATCATGCAGCAATGCCCCGATATTGGGCTGCAGGGCCGCGGGGTCCAGCCGCCCTGCCCCGCGCGGCTCGGCCGCCGCGCCGATTGCCGGCGCGATCGGCACCAGGTCATTCGGCGACATGCGGATCCTCCACCATGCGGCCCGGCCGCGGCCGATCGGACAACGCCTCGGCAATACGCGACGGGCGGCGCCCGGCGCCGAGCCGACGGGCCAGCCGGTCGAGATAGAGGTAGATCACCGGGGTCGTGTAGAGCGTCAGCCATTGCGACACCAACAGGCCGCCGACAATGGCGATGCCGAGCGGGCGGCGCAGCTCCGATCCCGCCCCGCCGCCGATTGCGATCGGCAACCCGCCGAACAGCGCCGCGAAGGTCGTCATCATGATCGGACGGAAGCGCAACAGGCAGGCTTCATGGATCGCCTCAAGCGGGCTCTTGCCCTCGTGACGCTCGGCGGTCAGCGCGAAGTCGATCATCATGATCGCGTTCTTCTTGACGATGCCGATCAGGAGAACGACGCCGACGATCGCGATGACGGTCAACTCGTAATTGGCCGGCACCCCGACCGAGGGATCGAACAAGGTCCACGCGTCGAATTTGGCGGGCGGCGTGTAGCCCGGCCGCGGCCACAGGATCAACGCCAGCAGCGCGCCGACACCGGCCGAGGGCAGGGCAGACAGGATCGTGATCGGGTGGATGTAGCTCTCGTACAGCACGCCGAGCACGATGTAGACGACCAGGATCGCGGCAAGCACCAATAGCGGCGTCGATGACAACGAGGCCTGGAACGCCTGCGCCGTTCCCATGAAGGCGCCGCTGACCGTGGCCGGCATATGCAGCTGTCGCTCCAGCGCCTGGATCTTGTCAATCGCCTCGCCGAGCGCCACCCCAGGGGCCAGGTTGAACGAGATCGTCAGCGCCGGGAACTGCCCCTGATGGCTGAGCATCAGCGGCTCGACCTTCGAGGTGAAATGGGCAAAGCTGCTGAGCGGTATCTGCACCCCATTAGGGCCCGGGACATAGATCTTCGACAGCGCGCTCGGGTCGTCCTGGAATTGCGGCTGGACTTCGAGGATCACCTTGTACTGGTTGGTCGAGGTGTACATCGTCGCGATCTGCCGCTGACCGAACGCGTCGTAAAGCGTCTCGTCGATCAGCGAGGCCGACACGCCCAGCCGCGATGCGGCATCGCGATCGATCTCGATCGCCATATGCGGCGCGGCGATCTGCTGGTCCGAGGCGACGTCCTGCAATTCGGGCACCTTCTGTATCGCGGCTTCGACGATCGGCGCCCAGTGGTTCAGCTCGTTGCTGTCGGTGTCGGTCAGCGTGTACTGATATTGGGTGCGGCTGAGGCGTCCGCCGACGCTGATGTCCTGGCCCGATTGCATGAAGAATTTAAGGCCCTGGACCGCCGCCACTTTGGGACGCAGGCGCTGGATGACCTGATCCGAAGTCTCCTTGCGCTCGTCATGTGGCTTCAGCTGAATGAAAACGCGGCCGGTATTCTCAGTCGGGTTGTAGGCATAGGCGCCGGCGAAATAGAACACGCCGGCGACCGCCGGATCGTTTTGGACGATCTCGGCGACTTGATGCACCATCCCCTCCATCTTGAGGAAGGAGGTGTCCTGGCGCGCTTCGGCCTGGCCGAAAATGAAGCCGGTATCCTGCTGCGGGAAGAAGCCCTTGGGGATCTTCATATAGAGCAGGCCGGTCGCGGCCATCAGGATCAGCGTCGCCATCAGCGTGGCGAACTGGTGGCGGAAGACGAATTTGAGGCCCCTGTCATAGCCCCGGAGCGTCGCCTGAAAGCCCCGTTCGGCCAGGCGGCTGAGCCGGCCGGGCGGACGCTCGCCGTGGCCCTTCAGGAACAGCGAGCACATGACCGGCGTCAGGGTCAGCGAAATGACCGCCGAGGCGATCACCGCGACCGAAACGACTACCGCGAACTCGCGGAACAGCCGGCCGATGATGCCGCTCATGAACAACAGCGGGATAAAGACGGCGATCAGCGAAAACGTGATCGAGATGATCGTAAAGCCGATCTGGCCGGCGCCCTTCAGCGCCGCCTCGAATGGCCGGTCGCCCTGTTCGAGATAGCGCACGATGTTCTCGATCATGACGATCGCGTCGTCGACGACAAAGCCGACCGAGATCGTCAGCGCCATCAGCGAGATATTATCGAGGCTGTAGCCGATGCCGTACATGGCGGCAAAGGTCGCGAGCAGCGACAATGGCACCGCGATGCTCGGGATCACGGTTGCCCAGAGCGTTCGCAGGAAAATGAAAATGACGAGGACCACCAAGCCGATCGTCAGTAGCATCGTGAACTGCACGTCATGCACCGCCGCTCGGATTACCACCGAGCGGTCCGACACCAGGTCGACATGCACGGTGGGCGGGATCGACTCCAGCAGCTTCGGCAATAAGCTCTTGATGGTTTCGACCACCTGTATCGTGTTGGCCCCGGCCTCGCGCTGGACTGCCAGCCCTTCCGCCGGCTTGCGTTCGAACCAGGCGCCGGCGCGCGCGTTCTGCACCCCATCGATAACCTCGGCGATATCGCCGAGCCGCACCGGCGCGCCATTGCGCCAGGCGACGATGACCTTGCTGAACCCCGCCGCGTTAAAGATTTGATCGTTGGTGTCGAGGGTCACCACGCTGTTGGCACCCTCGAGATTGCCCTTAGGGCGGTTGACGGTCGCCGTTGTCAGTGCAGTGCGCACCTCTTCGAGGCCGATGCCGCGGGAAGCCAGCGCCGCCGGGTTGACCTGGACGTGCACCGCATAGGGTTTCTGGCCGAAGATCCGGGATTCGGCGACCCCTTTCACCGTCGCCAGCTTTTGGGCAATGATCGTGTAGGCGTAGTCGTCGATGCGATAGACCGGCAGCGCGTCGGAATGGACGGCATAGATCAGCACCGGCCGGTCGGCCGGGTTGGTCTTGCGGTAGATCGGCGGGTTCGGCAGGTCTTTCGGCAACAGCCCGGTCGCCGCGTTGATCGCCTGCTGCACATCCTGAGCGGCGGCATCGATGTTGCGCTCGAGGTCGAATTGCAGCGTGATCATCGTCGTGCCGACGCCGCTGGTCGAGGTCATCTCGGCAAGGCCGGAAATCGCGGCGAACTGCTGTTCGAGGGGTGTCGCCACCGCCGAGGCCATCGTGTCGGGGCTGGCGCCCGGATAGCTGGTCGTGACCGTGATCGTCGGGAAATCGACCTTCGGCAATGCTGCGACCGGCAGCAAATTGTAGGCGCCGATGCCGAACACCAGAATGCCCAGCATCAACAGCGAGGTGCCGATCGGCCGGCGGATGAAAGGTTCGGAGATGCTCATCGGCGGGTTCCTCGGTCGGCCCGTAGCCGTGTGACGTTCTCTGTCGCTCCGATCATCCGGCGGCTCCCGCGGGCTTTGCTTCCACCTTTACCCGCACGCCGTTGGTCAGACGATACTGGCCCTCGACCACGACCTTTTCCCCGACCGCGAGGCCTTTGCCGATCACCGCGAGCCCATCTTGCACCGCGGCGACTTCGACCGGCCGCCGCTCGACCGTGCTGTCTTCCCTGATGACGTAAGCGTATTGGCCGGTGGGGCCGTCCTGCACGGTCTGCGCCGGCACTGTCGGCGCGCCTTTGCGCACCGATAGGATCAGCCGCACATTGACGAACTCGCCGGGCCATAGCCGCTCATCGACATTGGCGAAAGTCGCCTTGAGACGGATCGTTCCGGTCGGCTGATCGATCGCATTGTCGATGACCGAAAGCTTGCCTTCGGCGAGCTGTGTCTGGTTGTCGCCGCCATAGGCCAGCACCGCGAGCTCGGCGCCCGCCTTTTTCTCGTGAATCTTGTGCAGATTTTCCTGCGGCACGGTGAAGCTGACGAAGATCGGCTTCAGCTGGGAGATCGTGACAAGGCCGGCCGCGTCGGTGGCGCGCACCATGTTGCCGGCATCGACCAGCCGCATGCCGAGCCGGCCGTCGATCGGCGCGCGGATATCGGCGTAGCTGAGATTGAGACGGGCCGTCTCGATCTGCGCCTCGTCCGCCTTGACCGTGGCCTGCAGTTGCTGGACGAGCGCCTTTTGCTGGTCGTAGGTCTGGCGCGACTTGACGCCCTGCGGAACCAGCTCGGCCCAGCGGACGAGATCAGCCTGGGCGCTGGCCAGCTGCGCCTCGTCCTTCTGCTTCGTCGCCGTCGCCTGGTCGAGCAGCGCCTGGAACGGCCGCGGATCGATCTGAATGAGCGGCGTCCCGGCCTTGGCGTCCTGGCCTTCACTAAAGGCGACCTTGACGATCTGGCCGTCGACCCGGCTCTTGATCGTAACCATGTTGAACGCCTGGACCGTGCCGATCGCGTTCAGGAACACCGGCACGTCGGTGGTCGCGACGGTGCCGGCGGTCACCGGAACCCCGGATCCCGAAGGCGGCGGCGACTGGGCATCGGCGCTCGGTGCGAAGCTGCCGATGACCTGCGGCATGACGATCGCCGTGACGGCGAGGGTCGCGACCGCAGCGAGCGCGGTTCGTCTCATGGGGGCTCTCTCGAAGCGCTGACCGGTACGGAATGTATATTATAGACAAACACTATATATAACATCCCTACCAAGGGACAGCCGGGCAGCCGAAAAATTCGCGGTCTTTGTGTCGCGGGGTCCAGGCGCCCAGCCGCGCAGCTCCGGAGCAAACCCCACCCCAGGGGGCGTTCCCGGGGCCGATCCGGCTGATCGCCATTCCCTCCCGCCGCATTCCACGGCATCATCCGGATAACGCGGTGCCGCGACACGGGCTCCGCCCACACCAGGTCCGCACATACCAGGGGAGAAACCCGACCATGGCTGCCCATGACGCTCTGCGCACGATCTTGCCGGTCGCCGGCTTATCCGAGGATCGCGCCCGCACGGTCGAGTTCACCGGCGGCAGCGACCCGATCCTGCCGACCTCGTTCAAAATTAGCGAAACCAGCGCCGCGTGCCTGGGGGCGATCGGCCTCGCGGTCAGCGATTTGTGGGAGCTGCGCACCGGCCGCAAGCAGGAAGCGGCGGTCGATGTCCGCCGCGCCACTGCCTCGCTGCGCAGCGGCCATTACCTGAAGATGGAAAAGGCCGAGGTCTCGCACGAGCGCAACCCGGTCATGGGCATGTACCCGGCCAAGAACGGGCGCTGGAGCTACATCCACGCCAATTTCCCGAACCACCGCGCCGCCGCCCTGCAGGTGCTCGGCGTGCCCGAGGAAAAGGAGGCGGTGCACCTGGCGGTCGCCAAATGGGACGCGCTCGAATTGGAGGAGGCGATCATCGCCGCCAAGGGCGCCGGCGGCATGGTGCGCACGATGGCGGAATGGGCCAAGCATCCGCAGGCCCAGGCGCTTGCGACACTGCCGCTGTTCGAGATCGTCAAGATCGGCGACGCGCCACCGGAAAAGCTGCCCGATGGCGACCGGCCGCTTTCCGGCATCCGGGTGCTCGACCTGACCCGGGTGCTGGCCGGCCCGAGCAGCGCCCGCACCCTCGCCGAGCACGGCGCCGATGTCTTGAAGATCACCGCCGCGCACTTGCCGAACCTCGGCTACCAGGAATTCGATACGGGGCACGGCAAATTGTCGGCCCAGCTCGATTTGCGCGATCCGCAGCAGCTCGCGACCTTGAAGGATCTGGCGCGCGAGACCGACGTCTTTATCCAGGGCTACCGGCCCGGCACGCTGAGCAATCGCGGATTGTCGCCCGATGAGCTGGCGCAAGCGCGGCCCGGCCTCGTCTATGTGTCGCTGTGCGCCTTCAGCCATGTCGGCCCGTGGGCGTCGCGCCGCGGCTTCGACACGGTGGTGCAGAACGTCAGCGGCATCACTTGGCGGCAGGGCGAGCTGTTCCCCGGCAAGGAGCCCGGCCCGCAATTCTATCCGGTATCGGCGATCGACTACCTGACCGGCTATCTGATGGCATTTGGCGCGCTGGTCGCGCTGGCCCGCCGGGCGCGCGAAGGCGGCAGCTGGCTGGTGCGCTGCTCGCTGGCCCAGGCCGGGCGCTGGCTGGTCGGCCGCGGCGAGGTGCCCGAGGCGCAGCTCAAGAACATCCCGGCCGAGTTCACCCCGGCCGAGATCGAGAAATGGACGATCGAGACCGAGACCCCGGCGGGCAAGCTGCGCCATCTGTCGCCGACCCTGCAATTGTCGGAGACGCAGCCCTATTGGGCGCGCCCGACCGTGCCGCTCGGCTATCACCAGCCGGTCTGGCCGGCCCGGTAATTCGCCGGCATCGCGAGCCAGCGAAAGCGACAAAGCAATCTCGCCCGCGTTTGTAGCAGCGCGAGATTGCCTCGCGGAGTTTATCCTCGGGCGGCGCGACGCGCCGACCCGGGGGCTCGCGGTGGAGATTTCGATCGCGCGCAGTAAACCAAAAGCGCCGCCGGCCCTGACGCCGGACGAGCTGATCAAGACCGGCAAGGACGGCCGCATCCGGCTGATCGAAAAGCGCAAGCCGCGCCGGCCGGGCGCCAGACGGAAGAGCCGGTGACGATGGCGCCGGCATGAACGAGCTGGCCGGCTATGTCACCGACGTACCCTATGTCTACGGCTTCAAGCCGATGCTGGCGCCGGCTTGGCTCGATCTCGTCGCGATCATCGGCGGCGTCACGCCGCCGGCGCGCGATGGCGGCTTTGCCTGGTGCGATCTCGGCTGCGGACAGGGAGTGACCGCGGCGATCCTCGCCGCGACCCATCCCGCTGGGTCGTTCTACGGCATCGACGCAATGCCGGCACATATCGAGCACGCGACGCGGCTCGCCGCCGAGGCCGATGCGCCGAACGCGCAGTTTCATGCTGCCGATTTCGCCGCCGCGCGGGTGCTGCCCTTGCCACGCTTCGACTACATCGTGGCGCATGGCGTCTACAGCTGGGTCGACCGGCCGGTGCGGGCGCAATTGCGCCGGCTGATCGACGGCCATCTGAAATCGGGCGGGCTCGTTTATGTCAGCTACAACGCGTTGCCGGGCTGGACCGGCGACCTACCGTTCCAGCATCTGGCGCGCGAGCTGGCGGCGGATCTGCCGGGCAACAGCGCGGCGCGGTTTGCTGGCGCCGCCGCGATCCTCGGCAAGCTCGCCGAGGCCGGCGCGCCGAGCCTGGCCTCCAGCTATCTGATCGACGAGCTGCGTGAGCGTCCGGCCGATTACCGGCCCGGCTATCTCGTGCATGAATTCATGCATGCCGGCTGGCAACCGCTCTATGTCACGGAGCTGCGCCGCGACCTGAAGGAGATCGGGCTGGTGCCGGTCGGCTCGGCCTTGCTGGCCGAGAATTTCGACCGCTGGATGCTCGGCCACCGGGCGCGCGCCTTGGTTGCCGGTATCGCCGATCCCGACCGGCGCGAGCTGGTGCGCGATTTCTGCATGCATCAGCGCTTCCGCTGCGATGTCTTCGCCCGCGACGCCGCGCCGCTTGCCCCGGCGGAGCAGCGACAGCGGCTGCTGGCGGCCGATCTCGCGCTGGCGCGTCCGCCGGCGGCGATCACCTATGAGATGCCGACCCCGGCCGGCCGGAT
>Ga0066709_100003585_pt1 | contig 11990 bp, 12 predicted proteins | sample GraSoiAngelo_158_FD_79665 | JGI IMG/M metagenome (GOLD analysis project Ga0066709, IMG submission 79665) | Grasslands soil microbial communities from the Angelo Coastal Reserve, California, USA - 14_1009_16_30cm | ecosystem: Environmental > Terrestrial > Soil > Grasslands | place: USA... | reverse complement strand
TGTTCTTTATTCACTTCCAGCTTCGCACTCCCGTCCCCGTTCTTGACTGACGTATAGCCGAAGCACCTGCCTCCCGTGTGGAGTCCGCGAAGGGCAAGCCCTTGCATTCCTCGATGCGTTTTTGTCCAAGTTCGCGCCAGTACACGGCATCGATCAAACCATGAACGCCGATGAGCAGTTCCGCCTGAGAGCTATCGGAATCGACACCCTGAGAAACAGCGACCACCCTGATTCCCGCGAACGAGAGCCTCTCGTATAGATTCAAGGCATCTGCGAGTTTCCGCGTCAGGCGCGAAGTGTCATCGATCAAAATGCAATCAAACGGGCGCGCCGATCCGGTCGCTGCGGCAAGTAATTTGTGCAGACCGGCTCTGTCTGTACTGTCTCCGCAGATTGCTTCATCGGAGTATAGATGGTCATCGAGAACGCTCCAGTCGTGTCTCTCTGCGTAGGCCCTGCACTTCCGTACCTGGTCATCAATGCTAGTGGGGCTTTGGCGATCGCCTGAAAAACGACTGTAGATGGCGCAACGCAGTCGACTCATCGACGCACCTCAGGAAAACCTAGAACGTCCGATGACGAATCTGACACAACGCCCGAAGGCGGCGCAAGGTTTTTCGACACATTCACTTCACCAAGGTACTCCCTCACAAGCGCCGGAACAATCACAGCGTCGATAAACTCGCGAAGCGCGGCGGGGATTTCCTCCCCGCATGATCGTCCCTTTCGCTCGAATTTGAGAACGTCTGTCATTTCTTTCGAGATCACCGTCGCGGATCAAACTGCAACGCGAGTTTTGGAGCGGTCGCCATCGCTTAATCGCTTGTGCTCCCGCCTTCGCGAAAACCCGTTTCCGTGGCCGGACGAAGCCGGGGTAAGGGGGTAGTGCGAGAGATGCGTTTTTTGCGCCTGCAAGTCTTTTGTTTCAGCAAAGCTGCGATAGAGTTTTCCGTTACGCTGGACTCTTACTCGAAAGGCTTTCTGCCTCTCTGCGTTTTGGCGCCGTTCTGCATGGCGTCTTTCGTTCTCTGTTTTGTACTTGCGAGGCCGTCCACCTTTGCGGATCGTTCTCCGATCGCCATCGCCTCTGCATTCCCGGCTACACCAAACCCCCGACTCGTCTCTCCCTGTGAAACGAACCGCACCGAGGACGATTCCGCATTTGTCGCAAATCTCGCGGGCGAAGAATCCGTACTTCGCGAGAAGCTCGTAGCTCTTCTGGGTGGCTAATAGCATAACTACCGCCTTCGCCCGCGGCGTGCTTCGCTGCATTCGTGTGGGCTGGAGCGACCGCCACGGTTCCCGTGGCAACGAAGTGGGGTCGCTCCAGCCCAATTCGGTGCCATTCCGCGGCCATGACCATTCTGTCGTGCGCAACCTCTTCTCCTTCGGCCACTTGCTCGATCGGAAAGGTGAACGCAAGGGTGACGGACAGGGTGATCTGTGTCTTTCATGCACCCGTCACCTCCCGCGCCAGAAAAGACCATCGAGCTTCATTAGGATGTCCTCGCCCTACCACTACAGAGGCCTCAAAAATGAAAAATGTAAAACACAAATCGTGACCGGCACCGGAGCGAGGTTCCATCGTTTTTGATCCTCGTTTCTGGACAGGCCCTGGAATCTTTGGCTCTCCTCTATTCATCGAGGCAACTAGTCCAGTCCTACACTATTAAGAGGCCTTCGAAGATGGAAAACCTTAACTGGAAAGTTGCATTTTTTCTAAGGATTTTGCGAAGCAATGCAGGAGCCACAGCTTGGAAAACAGGATCATCGCTGAACGAGCCTGGGCCGGTCATCGTCCTAGTTGGTTTGCAGGTGCCTGGATGATCTCCATGCCTTTCCTTTTCCACTTACGGTGTGTAATGAACGTTGTCTTACAACTTCGGAACTCCGGCTCTGGGACGCGGCTAAATGGGTCACGCGCTGCGCGTGACTGAGGCGGGAGCGACCCCCACAGAAGCCGTGACGCACGGTGCGTCAAAGGGTGGGGTCGCTCCCGCCTCATCCGAATTTGGCCGCGTCCTTCCTGGCTTTCTCTTCAAGGAGTATCTCTGTTCCTTTTTAGAAGTTCGCGTCACCGCCAAAGTGAAGCGAATCAAAGCTATGGGTGAAGCGCCGGGGTGAAGTCCACTGCACTCCTCCGAGCTGAAGGGAACATCTGCTGCGGCTGAAGTCTGGTACTGAAGCACACTTCTGCTGGCCTCTCGAGGTCTGCGGCCCAGATCGACCTTTGCTCACCGGTTAGATTCTGAACTCAACCTGTTTCTTGGGGCCGCCTTGCTCGAATCCATGGCGGACGGAATCGTCATTATGCTTGTTCTGAGAGCCGAAGGGGTATACAGACTAAAACCGTTCGTCGTGGACTCTGGATAGGACTAATCCCGCCGTGGAAGCCGGATAGCCTTCGGTTAGCCGACGCAATTTCAGCCAAAGGAGATGTGTTTTTTCTTGACTTCTACCTTTATAGAACGACACAGAAGTCATCGCATCGTCGTCCCCACGCGCACCTGTTGCCGAAAACTCGATCAGCCGATCTCAGATAAAACCGTATGGATCGCCTGCAGCGAGGCAGCGCGCCGGGCCGGCATCAGCAAACGCGTTACCCCCCACACGCTGCGTCACAGTTGGGCCACACACTTGTTGGAGGCCGGCACCGACCTGCGCACCATCCAGGTGCTGCTCGGTCATGGCAACCTGGAGACCACCGCTCAGTACCTGCATCTGTCGCAGCGACACTTGCAGGCGGTTGCGAATCCGCTGGACAGCCTCACTTTGTCCAGCGTTGAGAACATCAGCCACAGCTTTAAGCGCAAGAACAAGAAATGACTCGGCCCGCCCTGGAGGTGGCCGACATCCTACCCACACAAGGCGATCGCTTCCTGGACCGCTATCGATCCAGCTTTGACTTCCAGCAACTCAAAGCGTTTCGTGCCATTCAGCGCTGTCGTACCGCAGCACTGGGTGGCCACCGGGATACTTGCCTGCGCTGTGGTCATGAGGCCATCTCTTACAACTCATGCATTATGGAGAGTTTTTTTAATTCGAGAGTCCGGTCAGCGCGGTGTCACGTTTTGACCGGCCAAACAGGATTTCGATGGCTTGCTGACTCTCCATAAAAGATGAGGTCCTCCTGTTAGCTTGATGTGGCCATTTCTGGCCACAAGGAGGACATCATGTTGGAGAAGTACTTTTCCGCCCCCAAAACTCTTCGTCGCTTGCGCACTGGTCCAAGTGGGTCGTACATCGATGGTTTTGCCGATACTCTCGAAAGCGCGGGCTACTCAAAGGCCAGTGCGATACGTTACCTGCGCAATGCGGCGCATCTAGGCCAATTTACAAAGGGCCGCCGTGGTGGTTTCGCCGCCATTGGCGCAAGCACTCTAAAGGCCTTCCGCCGTCATCTGTCGAGTTGCCGCTGCCCTTCATCGAACGGCGGGAAAACCGACCACCATACGCGTTTTGGAGTGAAGCTGTTTTACAACTATTTGATCCAGAGGGGCGTTTGTCAGCGTCATTCCATCTCAGACGTTACGAAGCCGACGCCTGAACTTGTCGTTTGCTTTCGTGATTGGTTCCAAAAGCACCGTGGCGCAGCAAAGGCGACTCTGAGGCTTTATTGTCGCGGCGCTGTCGAACTACTCGAGGCGCTTGGCCCGGATACCCACCAATGGGACGCACATCGAGTGAGGAAGTTCGTGCTCGATCGGTCCAGCGAATGCGCGATGGAGACCGCTCAAAAGCTGATTACAGCTGCGCGAGCTTTCTTGCGTTATCTCAGCTTCCTGGGTGAATGTCCCGTCAATCTCGATCAAGCAGTTCCAGCGTTGGCGCGTTGGCGCCTGGCAACACTTCCACGCTGTCTAACAGCAGAGGAAGTAGACCGCATCATCGCTGCCTGTGACGGCGGTTCCATTGGCCGCTTGCGTGATCGAGCCATCATTATGATGCTGGCGCGTCTTGGGCTTCGTGCGAGTGATCTTGCTCAACTTCGCCTCGGTGACATTGAGTGGGAGAATGGCGCTCTGCGAGTTATTGGCAAGGGACGCCACGAGGTGCGCCTGCCTCTGCCTCAGGATGTCGGCGATTCGCTACTTCACTATCTGGAGTGTCGACCTCGAGTCGACCATACGGATCGAGTCTTTCTTCGCAACATCGCCCCGTTCAGGCCGTTTGTTACCGGTCATTGCATTTCCAACGTAGTTAAACGAGCGCTAAAGCGTGCCGGTGTGAAATCACCGGCGAAAGGCGCACACCTGCTACGTCACACCGCTGCCACGGAGATGTTGCGGCATGGTGTTCCCCTTAATCAGATCGGGCTGGTTCTGCGTCACCGCAGCATCGACACGACAGCGTATTACGCCAAAGTAGACGTCGCGTTGCTTAAACAAGTCGCCCAACCGTGGCCCGAGGTGAACTCATGATCCGGGACGTGGAAAACTACCTTGCCGCTCGGCACGCGGCAGGCTTTGAACTGAAGAGTGCGTGCTATCTGTTGCGCAGCTTCGCGCGCTTTGCCGCTGCACGACGCGAGGTACACGTCCGCACAACAACAGCAATCGATTGGGCCAGTCGGACGGTATCGGTGGCACAACGAGACGCACGACTAAAAGCTGTGTGTCGGTTTGCTCGTTATATGTATGCGGAAGACAGCCGACACGAATTGCCACCCTCACGTCACTTTGGCTACCGCAAGAAACGGCCTTTGCCTCACATCTATTCGCGTGAGGAGATACGTCGTTTGATAGACGCAGCCCTGAACTCTGGGTTGCCGGGTTCGTTGCACGCACAGACCCTCGCGACCTTGATAGGGCTACTTACCGCGACCGGTCTCAGGATATCGGAAGCGCTAGGTCTGCAGTTTTCGGATATCACACCCGATGGGCTTCTGATTCGCAAGACCAAATTCCAGAAAACTCGTTTAGCGCCCCTACACCCTACGGCTGTGGCACACATTGAACTTTACTTGCAACTCCGCAGGCGAGCGCGTTCTAGTGGGCAGCACGTGTTCATCGATGATGACGGCCGGCCACTGCGATATTGGAAGGTCTACGCCACGTTTCAAAAATTGTTGAAAACGGCAGGTCTCTCGCCATCCGGCAGGCGACGTTATCGCCTCCATCACCTTCGTCACACATTCGCGGTCAGGGCACTGGAGGCGAGTCCAGTTGGCCGACAACGAATCGGCCAACACATGTTGGCCTTAGCAACCTACATGGGGCACGTCAATATCGATGCGACTTATTGGTATCTGGAAACCACTCCGGAACTGCTGCGCGACATCGCCACTGCAGGCGAAACGTTTCTCTGTGGAAGGCAGACATGAACCCCATCGCACCGCACATAGAGACATTTCTGCGCGAGCATCTCAGCCATCATCGAGGCGCCAGCCAGCACACCTGCGACTCGTACGCCTCCAGCTTCCAACTGTTGTTCGAGTTTGCGGCAAAGAAGCTCAAGGTGGCCCCCTCTGCGTTGACGCTGGAGCGGCTGAATGCTGAACTGATCAGCGCCTTTCTCGAAAATCTCGAGGATGTGCGTCGTAACTCACCGGGAACGCGAAACATTCGGTTGGCAGCGATCCGTTCTTTCTTTCGATTTCTTGAGCATCGTCAACCAACCGCGCTCGAACAGATTCGCCGCGTTCTAGCCATCCCCTACAAGAAGACCAACACGCGCTTGGTTCCCTATCTGGGACAGGAGGCAGTGCAAGCATTGCTCGATGCCCCCGATCCTGCGACGCGTGAAGGAATCCGTGACCGCGCCATGTTGCACCTCGCCGTTTGTGGGGGCCTCCGGGTATCGGAACTAACGGGCCTGCGCATTGATGACCTCGGGTTGCCTTCGATGACCATCATGGTTCACGGTAAAGGCCGTCGGGAACGGGCGCTACCACTTTGGAAGACAACAGCCAAGGCGCTTCGTGCTTGGTTGGCTGTGCGTGGGGAAATCGCTACACCGGAGTTGTTCGTCAACGCGCGGGGCGGACCAATGAGCCGTTGGGGAGTTGCCTATGTGCTACAGCATCATGCAAAAAAGGCAAGTCACAAATGTCCATCGTTGTTGAATAAACAGATCTCTCCGCATGTGCTCCGGCACACCTGTGCGATGGTCGTGCTTCAAGCCACACAGGATATCCGCAAAGTCTCGCTCTGGTTGGGACATAGTAATCTGTCAACCACTGAAGTCTATACGCGCGCTGATCCCACAGAAAAACTGGAGGCCATTGAGGCCATCGTCCCGCCACATCTACGGAGGGGATCATTTCGACCTCCAGACAAACTGATTGCATTGTTGAAGGCCAAGACTTAATGGGGAGTTAGGGGGCGTGTAGCCTCTGCTGCACGCCTCTTACCGAGATCGCACTCACCAATTAAAAAAACTCTCCATAACGCAGCTAATGGGGTTCTCTCCATTAGCTGCGGAAATCGGCACTGCCCCAAGTGCCAGACACAAGCACGCCAGCGTTGGCTGGCGGCCCGCGAGCGAGAACTCCTGGCCACCAGCTATTTTCATGTGGTGTTCACTGTGCCCCATGATCTCCATGTGCTGGCCTTGGACAACCCACGCTTGTTCTACGACCTGCTGTTCACCGCCAGTGCGCAGACCTTGCTGGAGATCGCAGCTGATCCCAAGCACTTGGGCGCGGAAATTGGAGTGATCAGCATTCTGCACACCTGGGGGCAAAACCTGTTGCTGCATCCCCACATCCACTGCGCCATTCCCGCGGGCGGAATATCGTCAGACCACCGTCGTTGGATCCGCCCTTGGTATCCTTTCTTCCTACCCGTGAAGATCCTCACCCGCGTCTTTCGTGGAAAATTCCTGGATGGTCTGAAACGCCTCTACCGCGGCAAAAAACTATACTGCGCCGGTCCAGCCGCGGCTCTCGCTGACTCTGCGCAGTTCGCCAAACTGATCCGCCGCCTGCACCGCCACGACTGGGTGGTCTATGCCAACCCTGCCTTCGGCGGCCCTCTGCAGGTGCTGCGCTATCTGGGCCGCTACACTCACCGCGTAGCCATTTCCAATCATCGCTTGCTGGCTTTCGAGCAAGAGCGCGTCACTTTCCGCTGGAAGAATTACGCCCACGGCGGCAAACAAGGCCAGATGACTCTGGTCACCACGGAGTTCTTACGTCGTTTTTTCCTGCACGTGCTTCCCAAAGGGTTCGTACGCATCCGTCACTTCGGGTTCCTCGCGAATCGCTGGCGTGTCTCTCGCAGTTGGAGACGCGCCATTGGTCCGATCGGATCGTTCAGCACGCTCCCCGGATGATCCAGAATTTTTCGGAACTCAGCCGCTGCCGCGCGAGAGCGGCCCAAAATACGCCCGCAGAAATTCGTCACTCGGTTCTCACCGCAGTTCGGCGTATTCGACTTTGGCTTGCTGAAGAATCGGGAGGTCTGGGTCAGCGTCCTTCCACAATTCGAAGAAGTCCTGGAACGCCTTTTTGGCTTTCGCCGTGTCGCCCGCGAGCGCAAAGCCGCGCGCTATCCCCATATAGGAGAGAGAATAGAACTGTCCCGGATAGTGGTCACGCATGAGCCAATTGGCGCCCTTGTGATCCACGATTTTCTGGAACTCAGCCGCTGCCTCCGCGCCCTTATGCAGGCGCAGGTAAGCCAGGCCGCGCAAATAAACCGCATCAAGGTAAGAGCGCTCGTATGGCGAGGCGAATGCCAGCAGCTCTACGCTTCGGGCCGGTTGATCGCGATTGAGCGCGATCGCCGCTCGAATCTCGGGTAGCTGTACTGCATTCCAGATGGTTCCGTTTGGAAAAAGCTTCGAAGCCTCCGCGGCGAGCTTCTCTGCCTGCGCCGCATCGCCGCACATCGCCAGCGCCAGGGCCGGACGCCCCAGGCGGCGCACGGTCTGGCAATTGCCCAACAGCGCGTCGGCACCCGCATCGGCCTCGTCGTATTCGGAGGCGGCGTTCCGGAGTCCCCGGCGCAGCGCTGTCTCCGCGGCTCGCTGGTACAATTTGTGCGACTCACGACGCTGGCCATGGACATTCCGGTTGGCCGCCTGCAAGCCGAAGCTGGTGTACTCCTCCGGCTTGCCTGCGAACCAGTGCGTCTCCCTGGCGATGGCCGCCTGATCGCCCTCGACATAAGCCATCTCGAGGAAGCGCTGATGGATCCTCACTCCGTCGAGCCCCTGCGTCCGCAGTTTCTGTGCTAATCGCTTGGCCTCTGAAAGATTATCCAGGCAGATGTAGGCGTCCAACTGACGACGATAGGGATGCTCGACGTTGGCCTGCAACCGAGCCGCTTCGAGGCCCTCCTTCAGCCCCTCTTCGTATTGCCCCAGGTCTATGTAGGTCAAGCTCAAGTAGTTATGGAATCCCCAGAATCGGGGATAGTTGCGGATACCCAATTGCCAGGCGTCAATCGCCTCGTCCAACTCGCCAATGGCCCAGTAGTAGCGTGGCGCGATGTAGTTCCGCTCGAACTCGGAAACCCGGTCGATCAAACCGAAAGCCTTTTTCGCATATTCCCGGCTGCGCGCCATGTCCCCGGCATTCTCGAACGCGATGCTAAGGAAGTGGTAAGCCATCGCGAAGTTCGGATCGATCGCGGTGGCGCGCTCAAACAGCGGAATTGACGCTAGAAAATGTCCCTGGTCCATCTCGGAATGACCCGCGCTGTAGTTCTGAAGAGCTTCCAGCGAAGGAGTGGTGGCCTGTTCCAGCGGACGATTTAGCTTCTGGATCGAGTTGTGCGGTTCTCCCAGCTTGCCGCGCATGGCCGTCGCCGCGCTTCCCACTGCGTTCAACACGTGCTCTTTATCGACTGCTTGGATCTGCTCCCTGGCGAGCGTTGCGCCGTCCTGACAAGCGATTGCCTGGAGCGTGATGACATAGCTTTTCCCCAGACTCGCGATCGTGCCGTCGATGGTGGCCGCGGCTCCTTCGCGGACGCAGATTTCGTGCGCTACTTGATTGGTGATGCGGGCGCCAGGCGGAAGACTCATCAGGCGGAGAACGCGCTGCACATGCCCGTCATCCATTATTTTGAGAAACGGCGATTGTTCCAGCTGGACGGCCAAGCCCTGGCGAAGCGTGCCGTCGAAGACAGGATCGCCTGTGTTGTTCACAAAATCGGCCAGGACGATCGTGTCCTTGTCAGTGAGTCTCGGGGCACGATGGAAGTAGAAATACGCCGCGGCGGACAACCCCAGAATGGCCGCAGCGGCGGCAAGCATGCGCTTCCCGCGGCTTCCGGTGGCCGTGACGCCTGCCAGTTCCCGCTCCAGCTTGGCAGCGGATTGCCACCGGCGGCCAGGGTCTTCTTCCAGACACCGGCTTACGATTCTTTCCAGTTTTCGTGACGGGATGCGCCTCCGCTGGGATGCGACTCGTGCGCCTGTCAACATTTCGTAGAGGACGCAGCCGAACGAGTAGATATCCGAGCGGGCATCGGCCGGTTTGCCTTCCCTTTGCTCCGGCGCCATGTAGGCGGGCGTGCCCATCACCATGCGGCTGGCGGTAACCGTTTCATCCTGGCCCGATTTCGCCAGGCCGAAATCCAAAACCTTGATTCCGGATTTCGCGATCATGATGTTCGCCGGCTTGAGATCGCGGTGCACGATGCCCTTCCCGTGCGCCTCGGCCAGCGCAGCCACAATCTGCGAGGCGTAGAGGAGCGCCGTTTTCACTGGAAGAGGTCCGCTTTTCAGCCGGACCGCTATAGTCTCGCCCTCCACCAGCTCCATTACCAGGTAGCTCGGCCCAACGTCGTAAAGCGTGCAGATGCTGGGGTGGTTCAGTGACGAAATCGTGCGGGCCTCGCGCTCGAAACGGGCACTGAACTGCTCGCGAGTGGCCTTGATGGCAACGGCGCGGCCTAATCGCGTGTCTACCGCCAGAAAGACCTCGCCCATGCCGCCCTCGCCGAGCTTGCTTTCGATACGGTATGGCCCCAGGCTCGCGCCCACAGCAAATTCGATGGGAGTTGAATCCTCCAGCAGTTGCGGGGCGTTCTGGATGGCAGGCCGATCCAGGAATTCGCCGTCAGTGCGCCGTGCGAGAAGCGACTCTATTTCGCGGCGCAATTCGGGATCTGTCTGGGCCAAGAGTGCCGCGCGCTCCTCGGCGGTTCTCTCGCGAGCCGCATGGTATAGCTCTTCAATTTGCTGGAAACGCTCCGGAGTCATACGCTGTTGGTTACTCTATTCTATGGCTTAACTCCCGCAATAGCCAAGCCTTGGCGAGATCCCAGTCGCGCCTGACGGTGCGGGGTGAGATCTTCAGAGCCGCGACGATTTCCTCCTCGGTCAATCCGCCGAAATAACGCAACTCGACGACCTTCGCCTGACGCGGAGCAACCTGCGAGAACGCTGTCAGGGCCTCGTCCAGGCCCAGAATGGATCGGTCCGGCGCGCTCGACAGGAGGACTGTTTCATCGAGGTTCACTTTGAGAGCCCTGCCGCCGCGCTTGTGTGCGCCACGCGCGCGCGCGGCGTCCACCAGGATGCGCCGCATCATTTGCGCCGCCATGGCAAAAAACTGCGCGCGCTCGTGCCATTCGATCTTGGTCACGTCTACCAGGCGGAGGTATACCTCATGCACCAATGCTGTGGTCTGGAGAGTATTGGCTTGGCGTTCATTTTTCATATACCGGCGCGCCATGAGGCGCAATTCGAGATATACCCGCTCCGCCAGCCGCGCCAAGGCAGCTTGGTCGCCGCTGCTCCAGGCTTTCAACAGACTCGTGATTTCTGTAGACGATGTGCCGATGGACAACCCGTTCTCCCCCGTGGGACAAAAATATACCAAAACGTGGCCGCTTTTGCCGTCCGCTTCCGCCTGTATCAGCGGAAGGAGAACAAGCTCTGAGAATGATCTCCTCCAAAAAGATAGGAGGCACCCATGAAACACATAGCAATCGTGGCGCTGATCCTCAATCTCGGTGTCGCAGGAGTCTACGCACAACAGGAGCCCGTAAACGTAAAGATGACGTCTTCGGGGACTAATGTGGCCACTACGATCAATCTACATGACGGCACAGTTACCGACGAAGAGATTTTAGCCGGTAACGGTACGCTAGGACCATTCACCCTTCGTGAACTACACGCTGACACAGCTTCTCCCCAGCCTTCCAGCACTTGCTCCGGCCCGACTCAGCTCTATTTTCCAATTGTGACCGGCGCGGGCGTATTTCGCTTCCAAGACGGAAGTCTATTGACGGTCAGGATCACGGAGGGAGCCGTTTGCGCAGATCTCACGGCTGGGGTGGGCCACCTTACCGTGACTTATCAAATCACAGGTGGAACCGGACGTTTCAAGGGTGCGTCCGGCACCCTTACGTTGACGGCCACGTTGACCCCAGTGTTGTTCAACGCCTCTAACGCGCCCGAACTTCTAACGAATACGGGGGAGTTTGAGGGAACAGTTTTCGGAGTCGCCAATGGGGAGTAAGGGCAAGACGAGCGGCAATAGGAACAGGCACATGCGCCTGCTCCTACTCGCTGTGCTCCGCAGTGCAACGAGTCCAATCGGAGAATCAGGCAGAGAGCCGATCCCGTAATGTCTGCCTGCACAGACAGGGTGCGGCGAGCGTCAGGCTCCTGAACGGCGACACAGCACATCGGTGCTGGTGGACTGTCGGGGGAAAGGTGCTCTTCCGGCGATTGGGGATTCGGGGCCGATAAACGGGCTGGCGCTTACGCACTGCGCCGTGGTTGGATCGGATTAACGATGGCACCTCTGATCGGCTTCGGCTCGGACGTGAGCGTCGGCCCTCGTCCTGAACGACTTGTCGGCGCATCGGTCGATAAAATCAGGATGTCTTCCAACGCCTGATCCTCAACGCTCACACATCCTGAGTGACGCCCTTGTGTAGACCGAACCGATCGATTCCCGGATACATACCCATAGTTGGCCATTCTCTGAAGTGTGTAACCCTCATTGAACTTGGTGCAGATTTCGTGGATGTGGGTGAGAGTGAAGGGTCGCCCGGGTAATAGAATTACGGGTTCCGCGCACGCCA
>Ga0066709_100003584_pt1 | contig 11991 bp, 7 predicted proteins | sample GraSoiAngelo_158_FD_79665 | JGI IMG/M metagenome (GOLD analysis project Ga0066709, IMG submission 79665) | Grasslands soil microbial communities from the Angelo Coastal Reserve, California, USA - 14_1009_16_30cm | ecosystem: Environmental > Terrestrial > Soil > Grasslands | place: USA... | reverse complement strand
TCGTGGCCATCGACCAGGAGGGCGGTGCCGTCACCCGGCTCTCACCCGCGTACGGCTTCCCGGCTGTCGCCTCCGAGGCGGCGATCGGACCCAAGGGCGATGCGGCGGTCACGGCCTGGGCGGACGGCCTCGTGGCGACCCTCGCCGACCTCGGCGTCAACCTCAACCTCGCGCCTGTCGTCGACCTGAACATCAACCCCAGGAACCCGGCGATCGGGGCTCTCGGCCGCGCGTTCTCGGCCGATCCGACGGTCGTCGCTCGCGACGCCTCGCTCGATGTCGTGGCGCACCGCGCCCGCGACGTCCGGACGGCCCTCAAGCACTTCCCGGGCCTCGGCAGCGCCACGACGAACACGGACTTCGGCGTCGCGGATGTGACCCGGACGTGGTCGACGCAGGAGCTGATTCCGTACCAGAGCCTCCTCGGGCAGGGCCTCGTCGACGTGGTCATGGCCGGGAACCTCGTCAACGGGCAGTTCGATCCCAACGCACCCGCATCGCTGTCGAGCGCGACGGTCAAGGATGTGCTGCGCGGCGAGCTCGGCTGGAACGGCGTCGTGATCACCGACGATCTCCAGGCAGGTGCGATCACCCACGCGTTCGGCGCGGACGACGCGATCACCCTCGCGGTCGAAGCCGGCAACGACCTCCTGCTGTTCGCCAACCAGCAGGTCTACGATCCCGACGTCGTCGTGAAGACGATCGACCTGATCGAGGGTCTGGTGATCGCCGGCCGCATCGACCAGGTTCGAATCGACCGCTCGTACGCACGTGTCGCCGCCCTCTTCCCGAACGTCGCGGCGGCCGGATGAGGCGCGGGTTGACACCGCCCGAGGCGGGCTCCTACTATTGCTAGCACTCTCACACCGAGAGTGCTAACACGACATGGGTTCGGTGGACCGCAGGCCCACGGGAGGTAGCCCGGAGGCGCGGACCGGAACCGGGTCGCACATGCACCGCAGCACCGTAGGTTCGGACGGCTCCGGCCGCCCCCAGGAGGAACACCTTGGCCACCGCCATCAAGACCGCGACCAAGCTCCAGCCCCTCGGCGATCGCGTCGTCGTCAAGCCGACGCCCCGCGACGAGATGACCAAGAGCGGCATCGTCCTGCCGGATACCGCCAAGGAGAAGCCCCAGGAGGGCGAGATCCTCGCCGTCGGCCCGGGCGCCTTTGACAACGACGGCAAGCGGGTTGCGATGGACGTCAAGGTCGGGCAGAAGGTCCTTTACGGCAAGTACGCCGGGACCGAGTTCAAGATCGAGGACGACGAGCTCCTGATCGTCAGCCAGAAGGACATCCTCGCCATCGTCGCCGACTGACCCTCGGACCGATCGCGAATTGACCGAGCCAGACCACAAAGACAAACCGGAGGTATTCCCTTGGCCAAGCAGCTGTACTTCGAGGAGACCGCTCGTCGGTCGCTCAAGAAGGGCATCGACCGCCTTGCCGACGCAGTACGCGTGACGCTCGGCCCCAAAGGCCGCAACGTCGTCCTCGACAAGAAGTTCGGGTCACCGACGATCACCAACGACGGGGTGACCATCGCCCGCGACATCGAGCTCGAGGACCCCTTCGAGAACATGGGTGCCCAGCTCGTCAAGGAGGTCGCGACCAAGACCGATGACGTCGCCGGCGACGGCACGACCACCGCGGTCGTGCTTGCCCACGCGATGGTCACCGAGGGCCTGCGCAACGTCACCGCGGGCGCCAACCCGATGCAGATCAAAGGCGGCATCGAGAAGGCCGTCGACGCGATCGTCGACGAGATCAAGCGCGTTTCCCGCTCGGTCGACAATCGCGAGCAGATCTCGGCGGTTGCCGCTATCTCGGCCGCCGATCCTGAGGTCGGCGAGATCATTGCCGAGGTGATGGACAAGGTCGGCAAGGACGGCGTCATCACCGTCGAGGAAGGGCAGAGCCTCGGCCTCGAGAAGGAATACACCGAGGGCATGCAGTTCGATCGGGGCTACATCTCGGCGTACTTCGTGACCAATCCTGACCGCATGGAGGCCGTTCTCGAGAACGCCTTCATCCTGATCACCGACAAGAAGATCTCGAGCATCCAGGACATGCTGCCGGCGCTTGAGAAGGCCGTCCAGCTGGGCAAGCCCGTCCTGATCATCGCCGAGGACATCGACGGTGAGGCCCTGGCGACGCTCGTCGTCAACAAGCTGAAAGGCACCATCTCGGTCCTGGCCGTCAAGGCCCCGGGCTTCGGCGATCGGCGCAAGGAGATGCTGCGCGACATCGCCACGCTGACCGGCGGCACCGTCATCAGCGAGGAGATCGGGCGCAAACTCGACTCGGTCGCGGCCGAGGACTTCGGCAAGGCCCGCCGCATCGTCGCGACCAAGGACGACACGACGATCGTCGACGGCGAGGGCTCGCCGGACGCGATCAAGGCGCGTATGACCCAGATCAAGGCCCAGATCGAGGAGACGACCTCCGACTACGACCGCGAGAAGCTGCAGGAGCGCCTCGCGAAGCTCGCCGGTGGCGTCGCCGTGATCAAGGTCGGGGCCGCGACCGAGGTCGAGCTGAAGGAGAAGAAGCACCGCATCGAGGACGCGCTCTCGACGACCCGTGCGGCCGTCGAGGAGGGCATCGTCGCCGGCGGCGGCACCACCCTCCTGCAGGCGATCCCGGCGCTCGACAAGGTCAAGCTCAGCGGTGACGCGCAGGTGGGCGTTGAGATCGTGCGCAAGGCGCTCGAGGCGCCCGCGCGCCAGATCGCCGACAACGCCGGCCAGTCCGGCGAGGTCGTCGTCGCCAAGGTCAAGACGCTGAAGGCGGGCGAGGGCTTCGACGCCCTGGCCGGCGTCTACGGCGACATGTTCAAGAAGGGCATCGTGGACGCCGCCAAGGTGACCCGATCCGCCCTCCAGAACGCCGCCTCGATCGCTGCGATGGTCCTGACGACGGAGACGCTCGTCACCGACATCCCGGAGAAGCAGGCAGCAGCTGCCGGCGGTGGCCACGGCCACGGCGGCGGGGACATGGACTTCTGATCTCGCAGATTCGCCTCATGCGTGCGTTGGCAATGCGCGCGTCGGCTCACGCACGACAGCGTGCGCTCGCCTTCCGTGCTCGCGCCGCCTTCGCCTGAGGCGTTCTGCTCGATCAGTCATTCCGAGCGCGATCCACCGATCGACACCAATCGAGCCCGGGCCATCGGCCCGGGCTCTTCTCTTTGCCTCGTAGGGCTTCCGGCGGCCGAGTTGTCCCAGATGCACACCGGTGGCATGTATGACATGAGATCTGCCATTCCCAAGAGGCAAACGCTCGAGCAGAACGGCGATTTGAACGTGGCTGAGCGTCGGCGGGCACCCGATACCGATCCAGACCGTTCGAACACGTGCCGAAACCTGATCTTGCGTGCCCCTGGCGGACGTTTGAGACAAACCAGCGCCGCGATGACTTGCGAGGGCGGCGCTCGGCGCTGCGACGCTCCCGGTGTGACCGGGGGGCGTGCTGGTGTCGCTCCCGACAGGTTTCGCAGATGAGTGTGGTGCGATGGCCATCGCGACCCGCACCCGGAATCGGCAGCGAACGGTCCCCGAGGATCGGCTTCGCGCTCGCCTGTTCGATGCGGATCGGACGGACCGCCTGCTTCCGCTCGAGAAAGCGCTCAAGGCGAGGGTCTCGTCTCGACAGCTGCTGTGGATCGACATCGAGGGTGAGATGTCGGACGAGCAGCGTCGCGATCTCGCCGAGCGGTTCGAGCTCGAGCGCGACACGACCGAAGCCCTCGCCGATCGGGATGCCGGGCCCAGCCTCGAGCTGCACGGACGCCACTTCCGCCTCCGAATCGCCGCCGAACCGGACCCCAAGCGACCTGCCGATGCCACCTGGTTGGATATCGTCGCCGGGCCGAACCTGGTGATCTCCCGGCACGCCGAACCACTCTCATTCCTCGAGGCGCTGAATGAGCGGATCGCGGCCGACGCGACGATCGGCGAGCTCGATTCGGCAGAGTTCGTCGCAAGCATGCTCGACGCCGCGGTCACGACCTACCACGCGGCCGTGGACGGGATCGAGGACGAGCTCGATGCGCACGACGCTCGATCGCTCGCGCAGCCGAGGTCGCGGGACGGGGTCGCGCAGCTGGTCGAGATCAGGCGGCGCATCGGGCGGCTGCGACGCCTGCTCGCGGCCCATCGCGAGCTGTTTGCGTCGCTCGGGCGACCCGACTTCGCGCGCGGCATCGAATCCGCCGACCCGGAGGTGTTTCTCCCGGTCGTGAGCCGCTTCGACGGCGCGCTCCTGTCGGCCGAGTCCACCCGCGAGACGGTGCTCTCGTCGTTCAACGTGCTGATGACCCGCACCGCGCAGCGCACGAACGACGTGATGCGCGTGCTGACGATGGCGACCGTGCTCGCCCTGCCCGCGACGGTCACCGCCGGCTTGCTCGGCATGAACCTGATCATCCCGCTGCCGAACAACGATCCGGGCGCGTTCTGGGTGGTGATGGCGATGGTCCTCGGCGTCGAGGTCCTGATGCTCGGCCTGGCGCGTTGGCGCGGCTGGATCTGAGGCTCGAATCTCGGCCTCAGTGCATCGGCGGTGGAGAGGCGGCGACTACAATTTGGCGGTGAATCCCACACCTCGCCGGCGCGGCCGCGCCCGGCTCGACGAGGCTGTCCCGGAACCCGAGGGCACGCGCTTCGAAGAGCTGCCGCCGACCCCAGGAGAGGCCGCCGCGGCGCTGCCGGCCGAGCCCGACTGGCTGGGCGAGGCGCCGCCCGACGAGCGTGACCCGGACGTCCGGCCCGACGCAATGGCGCGGGCCGGGCAGGACAGATACCAGGCTGAGGTCGTGGACTCCCGGAAGCGGGAGATCCTCGGCCGGCTCAACCCGGAGCAGGCACGGGCGGTCACCACGACGGACGGTCCCGTGCTGATTCTCGCGGGAGCAGGGTCGGGCAAGACACGCGTGCTCGCACACCGGATCGCGTACCTCGTCGGCGTCCAGCGCGTGCCGCCGTTCCGGATCCTCGCGGTGACGTTCACGAACCGGGCAGCGGGGGAGCTGCGGGAGCGGATCATCCGGCTCGTGGGCGAGGCGGGCAAGGAGGTCCAGGCCGGGACGTTCCACTCCATCTGCGCGCGGGTGCTGCGACGCGACGGAGAGGCGATCGGGCTGGACCGCCGGTTCGTGATCTACGACACCGACGACCAGCAGCAGCTGATGAAGCTGGTGCTCCGCGAGGAGGGCCTCGAGGCCAAGGGCGAGACGCGGCCCGCCGCGATCCTCGGTGCCATCAGCCGGGCCAAGAACGAGATGCTCGACCCGGGCGAGATCCCGCCACTGCGCCTCGCGACCGGGGTGACCGTCCAGATCGCCCGCCTGGCCAGGCTCTACGTGGCGGCGCTCAAGAAGGCGAACGCACTCGACTTCGACGACCTGCTGCTCGACGCGGTGCGCCTGTTCGACGAGTCGCCCGAGACCCTCGCCCGGTACCAGGAACGCTGGCGTTACCTCCACGTCGACGAGTACCAGGACACCAACAGGCCGCAGTACCTGTGGATCCGCGCGCTCGCCGCGAAGCACCGCAACCTGGCCGTCGTCGGCGACGACGACCAGTCGATCTATGGCTGGCGCGGCGCCGACATTCGCAACATCCTCGATTTCGAGCGCGATTGGCCGGATGCCACGGTGATCAAGCTCGAGCAGAACTACCGCTCGACCCAGCTGATCCTCGACGCCGCCCACTCGGTCGTCTCGAAGAACGTCGCGCGCTCGGACAAGAAGCTGTGGACCGAGAACGCGCGCGGCCGGCTGATCGAGCGCTTCGAGGCGTACAACGAAGAAGAAGAGGCGGAGTGGATCGTCCGCCGCGTCGAGGAGCTGACCGGCACGCGCGGCTCGGCCCTGACCCGCCGCGCGGACGACGGGGAGACGATGAAGCTGCGCGACATCGCGGTCCTGTACCGGACCAACGCCCAGTCGAGGGCGATCGAGGAGGCATGCCTTCGCTACGGCATCCGCTACCAGGTCGTCGGGGGGACCCGGTTCTACTCGCGGCGCGAGGTCAAGGACGCGCTGGCGTACCTGCGCGTGCTCCGGTCCGACGCGGACCAGGTCAGCTTCGAGCGGGTCATCAACGTGCCGGCTCGCTCGATCGGGGACAAGACGATCGCGGTGATACGCGCCTACGTGGCGCGCGAGGGCGTGCCGTTCTGGCTCGGCCTGGAGCGGGCCGCCGAGGGTGAGGTCGGGGAGCTCGCCGGCCGCGCGAGGGCCGCGGTTGCCGACTTCGTCGGCCTGATCCGGCGCCTCCGCTCGCGGGTCGGCGTGCTACCACTCCCTGAGCTGCTGGACGACCTCCTCGAGCGCTCGGGCTACCGGGCGATGCTGGCCGACGGCACCGAAGAGGGCGAGGAGCGCTGGGCGAACCTGCTCGAGCTGCGCGAGGTGACGACCCGCTACGACGATCTGTCGGCCGAGGACGCGCTCGATCGGCTGCTCGAGGAGACCGCCCTCGTGGCCGACCAGGACAGCTACCAGTCGGACGCGGACATGCTGTCGCTGATCACGCTCCACGCCGCGAAGGGCCTGGAGTTCGAGGTCGTGTTCATCGCCGGGCTCGAGGAATCCCTGTTCCCGACAGGCCGGGCCGTCGAGGCGGAGGGCGGCTTCAACCCCGACCCGCGGCCGATGGAGGAGGAGCGCCGTCTCGCCTACGTGGGCATGACCCGTGCCCGCCAGCGCCTGTACCTGTCCCACGCCTGGCAGCGTGCGACCCGCCGCGGGCCGGGCACGAGCTGGATGGCCGAGCCATCCCGGTTCCTGCTCGAGATCCCGGCCGACCTGATGAGCGGCCCTCGCCTGGGGGCGCGGCCGGACCTCGCGGGCGAGGGCGTGGACGAGACCCCCGACGACCTCAACCTCGTGTTCGGCCGCGGCGCGACGCGCTTCGGGCGCGCGATCCGCCCCGGCGGCGGAGCGTTCCGCGAGGGCAGCGGCCGGCCGGGTGCGCCGGTGGCCGGCGAGCCGTTCCGGCCGAGCCGCGACCTCGCCGCGCGGCGGGACGCATTTGCGGCGGGCGCGAGATCCGGCACCTTCGGGCGCCGGTTCGTTGAGGCCTGGGATGACGAGGATGCCGGCAACGGGACGCGCGCCGCGAAGCCGGCACCCATCGAGCGCCCGATCGTCCCCGGCGAGCGGCGCTACCGCGACGGCGATCGGGTGCGCCACTCCCGATGGGGCGACGGCATCGTGGTCAGCTCGAAGCTCACCCGCAGCGACGAGGAGGTCACCATCGCCTTCCGTGACCCGCAGATCGGGCGCAAGACGCTGCTCGCGTCGTTGGCCGGACTGGAGCTCACCGGCTGACCCTCGCCCGCTGGTAGGCTCGCCTGCGATGACCGACCTGCTGCCGGAAGTCGACCTCGGGGCCGTCGTCAACCTCGCCGATTTCGAGCCGCTCGCGCGGGAACGGATGCTCGGGCCGGCCTACGATTACGTCGCCGGCGGCGCCTGGGACGAGATCACCCTGCGCGAGAGCGTCGAGGCGTGGCAGCGCTACCGCTTCGTCCCGCGCGTCTTGCGCGACGTCCGCTCGATCGACCCATCGGGCAGCTTCCTCGGTCGAAGGTTCCCGCTGCCGATCGCGATCGCCCCGATGGCGGCCCAGGCGATGGCGCACCCGCGAGCGGAGGCCGAGATGCTCGCGGCCGCGGCGGCACGGAACATCCCGTTCTGCCTGTCGACCTCGTGCTCGATGACGATCGAGGATGTGGCCGCGGCGGCGCCCGACGCCGAGCGCTGGTTCCAGCTGTACGTGGTCGGCGGGATGGCGTACAGCCGCGAGCTCGTCGAGCGGGCCGAAGCGGCGAGCTTTCGGGCGCTGGTCCTGACCGTCGACCTGCCGGTCCTGGGCCGCCGGGAGCGCGACCAGCGCTCCGGATTCACCGTTCCGGCGATGCCCCTCATCGACGGTGCAGGGGATGAGCGGATGCGGCGGTACGGCGGCCTCGAGGACCAGCGATCCCAGGGTCTGACCTGGGAGACCCTCGCCGAGGTGCGTTCGTGGAGCTCGCTGCCGCTCGTGGTCAAGGGCATCCTGTCGCCGGCCGACGCAGAGCTGGCCGCCCAGGCGGGCGTCACCGGGCTCGTCGTCTCGACGCACGGCGGACGGCAGCTCGATCGGGCGATCTCGAGCGCCGACGCCCTCGCCGGTGTCGCGGAAGCGGTGGACGGTCGGTGTGAGGTATGGGTCGACGGCGGGATCCGGCGCGGGCTCGACGTCCTGACCGCACTCGCCCTCGGCGCAACCGGAGTGCTCGTCGGTCGGCCGTTCTACTGGGCACTCGCGGCGGGCGGCCGGGCCGGCGTCGAACGTGCCGTCGACATCCTGCGCGCCGAGATCGAGCTGGCGATGGCGCTGCTCGGCGTCCGGGAGCTCGGTGAGGTCTCCGGAGACCTGCTCGCGGGCGCCGGCCCATTCCCGGGCTAACCCGTCGGCAAACCGGTCGCGCGCGGCCAGTCCTCCCGGCGCAGCCGATAGAGCACGTGGCGTCGTGTCTCGCGCCCAGGTTCGAGGAGCGGGTGGTCGAAGTCGTCGGCCGGGTCGCGGTTCATGCCCAGCCGCTCCATCACCCGCCGTGACCGCTCGTTGATGACGGATGTCAGCGACACGATCTCTTCGAGCCCGATCTCCTCGAACCCGTAACGCAGCGAGGCCCGGCCGCCTTCGGTCGCGTACCCGAGGCCCCAGGCGTCCCGCGCGAGGCGCCAGCCGACCTCGACGGCCGGCATGAACGGCGCATCGAACGAGGGCCGCGACAGGCCGACGAAGCCGATGAACCGCTCGTCCAGCCGGCGTTCGACTGCCCAGAGCCCGAGGCCATTCGTCGCCCAGCCCTCGACGATCCGATCGAGCAAGGCGTCGGAGTCGGCGCGATCGAGGCGGCGGCGCATGTAGCGCATCACATCGGGATCCCCATTCAACTCGGCGAACGGCTCCCGGTCGGCATCGGTCCAGGGCCGCAGGCGCAGCCGTTCCGTCTCGACCGTGGGAATTTCCATCGGCTGCATTCTCGGTCACGCCTCGGCCTGACCGTCCGTATTCTTGGGGCGATGGCACGCAGGCTCGAGCAGGGCCCCACCGGGACGGGATCCCCGGACGCACCGGAGGCGCTGGGCCTTGACGGACTGCCCGTCGACCCGGCGCTCATCCAGGCGGCGGCGGCACTCGATGAGGACGCGGCGACGAAGCGGCACGCCGAGCTCGCCGACCAGATCGAAGCCGCGAACAAGGCGTACTACGAGGCCGATGCACCGCTCCTGACCGACGCCGAGTACGACCAGCTCTTCCGGCAGCTCGTCGCGCTCGAGGCCGCGTTCCCCGCGCTCGTGACGCCCGCTTCACCGACACAGCGGGTCGGTGCGCAGCTCGGCGGCACGTTCGACGAGGTCCGCCACCGGCGGCCGATGCTGTCGCTGTCGAATGCGTTCAGCCACGACGAGCTGCGCGCGTTCGACGCCCGGGTCCGGCGCGGGCTCGCCCTGCCCGCAGCGCCCGAAGCCGCCCCGGACCTGCGCTACGTCGCCGAGCTCAAGATCGACGGCCTCGCGATCACGCTCCGCTACGAACGGGGCAGGTTCGCGCAGGGCGCGACGCGCGGCGACGGGTTCACGGGCGAGGACGTGACCGCGAACCTGCGCACGATCTCGACCGTGCCCACGCGCCTCCGCGAAGGGGTCTCGCTCGACGTTCGGGGCGAGGTGTACATGCCCAAGTCCGAGTTCGCGCGGATCAACGCCGAACGCGAGGAGCAGGGCCTGCCGCTCTACGCCAACCCGCGCAACTCCGGCGCCGGCTCGCTGCGCCAGAAGGACCCGTCGATCACGGCCGCGCGCCAGCTCGCGACGTGGTCGTACCAGCTGATCGAGGACGACGCCGAGGCGATCGGGCTCGCCAGCCAATCCGAGGCGCTGGCCCGGATGGAGGCGCTCGGCTTCACCGTCAACCCGAACCGCGACTCGGACCTCGACATCGAGGGCGTGATCGCGTTCACCGAGGCGTGGCGGGAGGCGCGCCATGAGCTGCCATACGAGACCGACGGTGTGGTCGTCAAGGTCGATGCCTTCGAGCAGCAGGGCCGGCTCGGGATCGTCAGCCGGGCGCCGCGCTGGGCGATCGCCTACAAGTTTCCGCCGGAGCAGGTGGAGACCGTGCTCGAGGACATCGTTCCGTACGTGGGTCGGACGGGGACGCTCACCCCCGTGGCGCACCTCACGCCGACCAAGGTCGCCGGCTCCACGGTCGCCCGCGCGACGCTGCACAACCTCGATGAGGTGCGGCGCAAGGACATTCGGGTCGGCGACCACGTGATCCTCCAGAAGGCGGGCGACGTCATCCCCGAGGTCGTCCGCTCGCTGCCCGAGAAGCGCACCGGCGCCGAGCGCGAGTGGGACATGCCCGCGAGCTGCCCGGTGTGCGGCCAGCCCGTTGTCCGCGACGAGGGCGCGGTGCGCCATTACTGCGCAAATCCGCTGTGCCCGGCCCGCGTCGGCCAGGAGTTCGGCCACTTCGCCGCCGCGATGGACATCGATGGCGCCGGCTGGGCGGTCCTGTCCCAGCTCCTCCAGCGGGGCATGGTCAAGCGACGCGGCGACTTCTTCCGGCTGACCGTCGAGGACCTCGAGACGCTCGACCGGTTCGCCCGCAAGAGCGCCGAGAACCTGCATCGCGCGATTCACAAGGTCCGGCGCCGGCCGCTCGAACGGGTGATCGCCGCGCTGGGCATCCCGCAGGTCGGCTGGACCACGGCCATCGAGCTCGCCCACTGGCTCGCCACCGAGGTCCCGTCCGGCGATGACTGGCTCGTCCGTGCCGCGAAGCTGCTACGCGACGTGGCCGCGAGTGAGCCGGCGCGGTTCGAGGAGCTCGAGGGCGTCGGGCCCACCATCGCGGGGGCGCTCGCCACGTGGTTCGCGCCGGGTGGCCCGGGCGAGGGCGTCCTCGAGGACCTCGCCGATGCCGGCGTCGAGGTGGAGCTGCCCGCGCTGCGGGTAGCCGCGGCGACCGGGCCGCTCGCCGGCAAGTCCGTCGTCGTGACCGGCACGATCGAGGGCTTCAGTCGCGAGGAGGCTGAATCCGCGATCCGTGCAGCCGGTGGCAAGCCAGCCGGATCTGTCTCGAGGAAGACGGACTTCGTCGTCGCCGGGCCCGGTGCCGGCTCGAAGCTCGCCAAGGCGGAGGAGCTCGGGATCCCCGTCATCCCGCCCGACGGCTTCGCGTCGCTGCTGGCCGGGCAGGTCCCGAACGATGGCTGAGTACGCGTCGCCCGCGCGAGCCAGCCTCGAGCACGATCCCGTGCAATGGATCGCCGATCGGCGCGTCACCATGGTTGATCCGATGCGCTGAGGGTCTGACCACATCGCGTCGGATGGGTCGTAAGGTCGGGAGTACCAACAGGCGCTTGCGCGGTTCTGGAGGGTTGCATGGGCGGGTTCCTCGGCCCGCGTGACGAGGTCCTGGCGGTCGGACCTTCGGCAGATCGCCTGCTCGCCGCACTGGACCGCGCCATCCGGGCAGAGGACGCCGAGGTCATCGTGCAGCCGGCCGGCCCGGGTCCCTGGACGGCCTACTACCACGGTCGGCGACTGCTGGTGCTCGCCCGGCCGTCGGCCGTCGGGCCGCCCGGCGCCGTCGACGTCGGCGTTCCGGGGGCGGGTTGGGCGCGCACGTTGATCGATCTGTCGGACGCCGAAGATCCGGAGGTGCCTGACGCGATGCGGCGGGCAATGGGCGCTGGGCCGGGGTCCGCCGGCTCCGGACCGCTCATTCTGGCCGACGAGTCGGTGGGCGGCATCGGCGCTGTCATCGCAGTCATCGCGATCGTCCTTGGGGTCGCGGACTTCGCCCTCGGCGTGATCCGGCTACACAATTCAGACACAGCCGCTGCGGCCGCGGCGGCGCGGAACGCCGGCCCGGTCCTTCCGGCGCCGCGGCCCGAACGGTCCAGTCGCGGGACCTCT
>Ga0066709_100003583_pt1 | contig 11992 bp, 12 predicted proteins | sample GraSoiAngelo_158_FD_79665 | JGI IMG/M metagenome (GOLD analysis project Ga0066709, IMG submission 79665) | Grasslands soil microbial communities from the Angelo Coastal Reserve, California, USA - 14_1009_16_30cm | ecosystem: Environmental > Terrestrial > Soil > Grasslands | place: USA... | reverse complement strand
CGCGGACCCGGACGCTTGTTGGCGGATTATGCGCGGCCGCAGTCGTGGCCTTGGTTACGCCGCCGCTGTGGGCCACACATCGGCCCAAATTTCTGCCCTGGCCGCTCGAGTCGTATATCAACGGGGTGCATGTCTTCGACAAGCCGCAGCCGTGGCTTTTTCCACTGTTTCCCTGGTCGGCGTTTGCGTTTGCGGGCCTGGCTGCGGGCCTCTACTTGTTCTCAGATTTCGCCAAGCGCAAGGAAGGACTTGCCTTCGCTTTACTAGGTGGTGCGGGAGTTCTGTCCTGCTGGGTCTCCACCATTTTCGATTCGTCGCGCTTCCGTCTCTACGCGGTTTACGACTACTGGCACAGCAATCCCAGCTTTTTTCTGATGCGCTGCGGCATCCTGCTGATCATTCTTTTTCTGGTGTACACGTGGTGCCGCTGGGGATTCGCGCAAAAAGGTTTCAGCCCCATCATCCAGCTCGGCAACACTTCGCTGCTGGTTTACTGGGTGCACATCGAATTCGTCTACGGAAGATTTTCGATTTTGCCCAAGGGGCAGTGCAGCGTGCTAAAGGCCACTGTGGGATTGCTCACGATCTTTCTGGCGATGGTGGCACTGTCTGTGGCCCGGACCACTTGGAAAAAACGGAAGCTCAAGGCTTCGAGGCAGGATCTTGCGGCAACTGCTGCGACTGCGGAATCTTAATGATCACTTCACCTGGCTTGGCGAGGCCCAGTTCATCTCGGGCAATCTTTTCGATTTTGCGGGGGTCGCTCTTCAGCGCTTTGACTTCCTCTTCCAGTTGCACGTTTTCCTTATTCAGTTGCTCGGTGTTCGCTTTCACTTTCTTAATTTGTTGTTCCGTGCGCCGCATCGCCAGGTAGCCGTGCGTCCCGAAAATGTCGTGTACTACCAGCGCCAGCAACAACAGGCCCAGCAACGTGCCTCCATAGTGCCGCAGCCACTCCGCAGCTTTTTCGCCCGCATCCGGTTTCTTCAGCTTTGCAGAACCCATTTCGTCGCTTCGCTCGTCAACTTTGCTGAAGCCGCCGCGCTTTCCGCCTCCACATAGAGCCGCAAAAGCGGCTCCGTGCCTGACAGACGCAGCAGCATCCACGATCCGTCTTCAAAAACAAATTTTGCTCCATCGGTGCGGTCCATGGATACGACTTTCCGCCCCAGCAGTGTCGAACTGTCCACCGCGACTTTCCGGACCGCATTTGCCTTTTGTTCGTCGCTCAGATACAGATTCTCGCGCACGGGCCAGAATTCCCGCCCGAGCTTTTTGTACATCGCTTTTATTTGCTCGCCAATGGAGACTCCGCGGGCGGCGATCATTTCGGCCACCAGCAGGCAGGCAAGGATGCCGTCTTTCTCCGGGATGTGCCCGCGAATCGTCAGGCCTGCGCTCTCTTCTCCGCCGAGCGCGATCTTATCTTCACGGATGAGCTGGCCGATGTATTTGAATCCAACCGGTGTTTGATGAACGCTCTGGCCGTGCGACGTTGCCACGGCATCGATCATCTCGGTCGTCGCCACGCTGCGGGCCGCCGGCAGCTTCCACTGGCGCGTTTCCACCAGGTAGTCATAGATGAGCGCGAGAATCAGGTTCGGCTGGATCCACGTGCCGTCGCGATCCACGATTCCGAAGCGGTCCGCGTCGCCATCCGTTGCCAAGCCTGCCGTGGCCTTTGACTCGGCAACTTTCTTTTGCAGTGGCGCGAGGTTCTCTTCGGACACATCGGGCCCGGTTCCATCAAACAGGCAATCGCGATCCGTTCGAATCGCCTCCACGGCCACGCCATAATCGCCCACTGTGCGGTCCAGGTAGCCCGCACCGCATCCGTGGAGGGCATCCACAACAAATTTCACGTTCGCTTTTCGGAGCACGTCGAGGCGCACAAGTTCTTCCAGCCGCTTCAAATAGCTATCCCGCAGATTCACTTTTTCACTCGGCTTCACCTTTGTGGCGCTATGGGGCAGCGCGGGCACACCACCCTTGGCCGCAATCTGCAACGCCCGCGCCTCAATGTCTTTGGTGACCTCAGGGAGCGCCGGCCCGGCGTCCGCCGAAGAGAACTTCAAGCCGTGATACTGCGCGGGGTTGTGGCTGGCAGTGAAGTTAATTGCTCCGTCCAGTTTGCGCCGCATGATTTCGAACGCTACTGCAGGTGTCGGCGTGAACGTCTCGCACAGCAGCGCGCGCATGCCCTGATGCTCCAGGATGTCCACCGCGAGCTGCGAGAATTCTTCCGAATAGAAGCGCGTGTCGTAACCGACGAGGATCGAGGGTTGGGGCGACCTCGCCTTTACGTGTTCTGCGATGGCTGTCAGCGCGAGCCGGACGTTCGCGAAAGTGAAGTCCTCGGCAATCACGCCGCGCCAGCCCGAAGTGCCAAATTTGATGGGAGAAGTGGTGCTCAAGCTAGCGCCTGTGCTCATGGCGCGATATTTTAGCCTTTCGCGCTATGCCCCGAAAGCCATTATTATGAAGGCCCTATGAAACAAGAAAGAATGAATCGCGCACAAGCAAAGAACTCGCGGGTTGTCCTCGTCACCTGCCCGTCTCTGGCCCTCGCGCGGAAGATTGCGCGAGCCGTCGTGCAGAAACGTCTCGCCGCCTGCGTTAATGCCGTGCGCAGCCCTGTCGAATCTTTCTACACCTGGAAGGGCAAACTCGAAACCGCCCGCGAGCATCTGCTGCTCATCAAGACTACTGCCACACGCCTGCGGCAATTGGAAAGGGAAGTAAAGCGCCTACACACCTACGAAGTCCCGGAATTCGTGGCTCTTCCGATAATCGCGGGTTCGGTGGACTATTTATCGTGGTTGCGTGAAAGCGTGGCGGGCCTTCGAAAATAGGGTGGCTTAGGTCTAGGTACCTATCACTTCCACATGAAGTACCACCATGGGAAGGGCGATACCATGATCGCAAAGAAAGTCCAGGCGGGAATCGGCAGGCCGAAAGTCAGTCGAATAGATGTTGTGGCGGCCCAGGAAAGCGGAAACGCGAAGGCGATATAACCCGGGATGGTGATTCTAAAGAATCTTTGATACCACTTGCGAGACACCTCAGATCCTTTCGTCATCCTGATGAGAGCCCGCAAGATTATCCACGGAAAACACAGCGGTATAACGAACCAACTGATACCACCGTGCCCGGAGTAGGTGAAATTAAGGCCTGGAATGATGGCCAACGCAAACACTACGATCGGAAAGCGATACACGCGAATGACGTCACACCAAAAACTGGGATCAGGCTTGCTTTCACTCCGCCTCATTCCCTTGCCCTGGTGCTACACGTACAGCAGCGCCTGGTCCAGGTCCGCAATGATGTCTTCCACGTCTTCGATCCCTACCGACAGACGCACCAATCCTTCGGTGATTCCCACGCGCTCGCGCACCTCTTTGGGCATGGACGCATGCGTCATCAACGCGGGAAGTGAAACCAATGTTTCTACGCCACCCAGGCTTTCCGCCAGAGAGCAGAGCTGCAAATGGTTCAGAAACCGGCGCGCGGCATCTACCGAACCCAAGTCAAACGAAAGCATCGCGCCGGGTCCTTTTTGCTGCTTACGTGCGACTTCATGGTGTGGATGAGAGGGCAATCCTGGGTAAAACACCTTTCGCACCTTCGGATGCGCGTCGAGGTGTCGTGCTACTGTAATCCCATTCGCGTTGTGCTGCAGCATGCGAACTGCCAGCGTCTTGATTCCTCGTGAGACCAGGAAGCAATCCATTGGCGCTAGCCCGCTTCCCGCCGAGCGCTGAATGAAATAAATCTTCTCCGCATCCTCAGGCCGCGTTAGCACGACGGACCCGCCGGTGGCATCGCTATGACCGTTCAAGTATTTGGTCATGGAATGCACCACGATGTGCGCGCCGAGTTCGATTGGCCGTTGCAGGTACGGGCTCAAAAACGTGTTGTCCACGGCCAGGGTGATATTCCGCTCACCTGCGATCTTGGAGATCGCCGCGATGTCCGTCACGTTCATCGTTGGATTCGTAGGCGTCTCGATATACAGCATTTTGGTATTGGGCCGCATAGCCATACGTACCGCCTCGGTCATGGAGGTGTCCACAAAGCTAAACTCCAGCCCAAAGTGCACCAGCAATTGCGTGGAGAGCCGGAAAACTCCGCCATACACTGCTTCCGACAAAACCACGTGGTCCCCGGGGCGCAACAGGCGGAACACCGCGTCAATCCCCGCCATCCCCGAAGTGAAAACGTATGCGCTAAGTCCCCCTTCCAGCTTGGCCATGGTGCGCTCGAGCGCCTTGCGATTCGGGTGATTTGTTCGCGCGTAGTCGTAACCTTTGTTCTTTCCCAGCTCTTCGTTGACATACGTGGAAGTTTGATAGATGGGCGCAACGATGGCGCCTGTGGCGGGATCCGGCTCTTGGCCCACATGAATGGCATTCGTGGCAAAGCCCATGATGCTCTCCTTGCTCTTTTCTCACACCTTTGTGAAGCAGGCAGCCTGAGGTTGGCGGCTGACCGCCCGCGGGCACTTCCAAGGGTTCAACTGTTCCCGTGTTGCATTCGAAGCAGGTTCTTGAAAACTTACAGGAGCCTCACAAGTCCGTCAATTAGGCTACCACGGAAGTTTCCAGGCCATGCCAAGCTCGCGGCAGTCCGTGGGGAATCAGGCGGAGCAGCAGTTCTTGCCTTCGAGGCATCCAATTTCCTGGCGACCAGGCTTGACCGCAGGCCGCCCTTCCGTTCAGGATGGTGTTCAGTCAGATGATGAACTTTTCTCGAATTCTACTGTGTTCTTCTCTTGTGGCATCGCTCGTCCTGGTGGGCCGGGTCTGGCCGCAGAATCCCCCTTCCTCCTCTCCCGAACCCAAGCCTGCGGCCCCCAAGGCCGATCTCCAATCACGCATCACGATTGAAGTCACCGGCGGCGAGAAAGAGTCGCCGGTTGAAAATGCGAGTGTTTACTTCAAATATGTCGAAGAGCGCAAGATCAGGAAAAACAAGAGCATGGAAATGAATGTGAAAACGAATCGTGATGGCGTTGCCCATGTTCCCGACGCGCCCTTGGGCCGCGTGCTCATCCAAGTGCTCGCTGAAGGCTGGAAGAGCTATGGCCGATGGTTTGACATCACCGATCCCAAGCAAACCATCAAAATTCGTCTGGAACGTCCTCCGAAATGGTACTGAGTGGGCATTCTTGACAAGATTTTCGCCTCGAAAAGGATTCGTTGCTAGCTTCGATTCCTAAACTGGTTACCGCGCAAGAGTTTCTTGTTTCGTGATTCCCCTCACCGTACAATGTGATGCACTTTCGTGCGAGTTTTGGCGGTGAGACTCTGACTCTTCTTGCGCTGAATTCCCATCCTGAATTTTGCCAGCCGGTCGTTAGCCCCGATAGCTGTTTTGAGGGAAAGCAAAAAAGGCCGATATTGCACACAAATAGTGCAATGCGCGGAAGATTGTTGAACTACAGGAAGTTACCTAATCCCGCGGACCTGATTTCCACAAACTTTTCAACACTTGTGTTGAAAACTTTACAACACAGAAACATTTGTTACGATTTTCGGCACGCCGCTTGCTCCGCGCGGCGCGCACTTGCTTTGACCCCAGCAAAATCAGAGTGTTACAGTACCATTTCGGTTTTTAACTCATGAACGAGACCTATGAAGGACCTTTTTCGCTGCTCCAAATGTTCTGGGGCAGCATCACCGCGCGTCCAATGCGCAGTTCTCTCAGTGTGATTGCCATCGCTATCCAGGTAATCCTTGTTCTGATGATCGTCGGTCTCACTTCGGGAGTCGTTTCCGAATGGGGAAAGCGCGTGGAAGGTGTTGGCGCGGACATTCTCGTGCAGCCTCCGAACTCTTCGATTTTCTTTGCCTTCTCCAGTGCTGTGATGCCGGAGCCTCTTGGAGATCAGATTGCCAGCGTGAGCAGCGTTGATGAGGTAGCTCCCACGGTTATCCTCACGGAACCAAAGAGTTTAGTGATGGTTTACGGCATCGACTACCAGCGTTTCAACGCCCTCAGCAAAGGCTTCTTGTTTCGCGATGGCCGCCCGTTCGAAGGGCCCGATGAAGTGATTGCCGACGACATCATCGCGCAAACGCGACATTTGAAGGTCGGCAGCCAAGTCACCCTGCTGAATCATCAATTTACGGTCAGCGGCGTCGTTGCTCATGGCAAAGGCGCGCGCTTTTTCATTCCTATGCGCACCGCGCAGGAAGTTGCCGGCGCGGAGAAGCGCGTCTCCATGTTCTACGTTCGCAGCAAAGGCGATACAGAGGCCACGCGCGCGCAACTCGCAAAATTGTTTCCCCAATACAGCATCCGCTCTCTCGCGGAATACGTTTCCCTCATGAATTCTTCCAATTTGCCGCAACTTCGTCCCTTCACGCGCACCATGGTCGCCCTCGGCATCGTCATCAGCTTTATCGTCGTTTTGCTTAACATGCACACGATGGTCATGGAGCGCACACGCGAGATTGGCATTCTGAAGGCTCTGGGTTTTTCCCGTTTTGACATTGTTCGAATGCTCCTCACAGAGACATTCATCCTTACTCTTTTTGGCGCTGGCCTAGGCGTGGGCCTCACTTTTCTTACTCAGGTGATTCTAAAAGAAGTGAATCCTGGCCTCACGGTTCTCATTTCTCTCAACTGGATATTTGGCGCCATTGTCCTCGCCTTGGTTGGGGCCGCGGCTGGTGCGTTGTACCCTGCGCTCCGCGCCGCCACCTACGATCCTGTGGTCGCGCTGGCTTACGAATAGTGGTCCACTTTTGTTGGCGGCAAGATATTGCGCCGCTAGGGAAGCAACCCAGATGGTTCGTTCCTTGGACAAATACTACGGCGCGCGGATTCTCGATCGCCGGGATGTTTCTCAGGATTTGTGCATCCTGCACGTTGATCCCGGCGGACCTCTCGAATTCCGTGCCGGACAATATGCCACTCTCGGCATCGAGCGCGACGGCGTTCGAACCGAGCGCGCCTACTCCATTGTTTCTTCTCCGTACGAAGACGCACTTGAGTTCTTCGTCGAGTTGGTTCCAGATGGTGGCTTGACGCCTCATCTTTTCCAGTTGAAGCCGGGCGACACGTTTCTCTGCCGCAAAATCGCCAAGGGCCGCTTCCTGCTGGATCTGAGCAGTGGCCGCAGAAACCATCTGCTCATTTCCACGGTCACCGGCATCGCTCCGTTCGTCAGCTACGTGCGCACGCTCTATCGCGATTGGAAAAATGGCGCCGGTCCCATGCCCGGCGAACACCAGTTTTTCTGTCTACAGGGAGCCAGCCACTCTTTCGAATTCGGCTATCGCGAAGAACTCGAGCGCTTTGCCTCTGAAGCCCCGTGGTTCAAATACATACCCACTGTCAGCCGACCTCGGGATGAGCTGCAGTGGACGGGCGAGACCGGGCGCGTGGACGATCTTTTGAGGAAGTACACAGACGCGTGGGGGCTGCGGCCGGACAACACCACAGCGTACTTATGCGGTCATCCGAAAATGATCGAGAATAGCCGGGGAATTTTGCAGCGCGCCCGGTGGAAGAAGGACGCCATCCTCGAAGAAGCGTATTACCAAGTCGCATTTAAGGAGGCGGGCGGCTCGGCCTGAAGTTTGTATTGAGGGCTGGGAACTGACGATTCTCTTCACGCTCCCGGCGAACTGGCCTCGAGCTGTCCGACCACATCATCCACAGTGCTCAAAGGCACCAGCACGTGAACATTCTGATCAGGCGCCTCCACGTCAATCTGCAATTTCCCATCGTGCGTGCGAATTCGCACGTGTTGGTCGTCATCCTTGACTTCTACAAACTCGGCGTCAGGAAATCCTTTCAATTCCTTGAACAACGCGTGGGCCACGGGCAGAAACTCTCGCGCGTGTTCCGCAGCGTCCCGAAGGTGATGCCTCGGCACAAAATGCATGGTCATTGGCACGACGGCAGCCGGCACCCACATGTGAACGTGCGAGCCTCGCGCGCGGTATTCATCCACATCCACGCGAATCAAGCCTTCGTGGAACGTGTACGTACCCGCCATTACGAGCGCGCCGCCTAGTCCGAGAGCAGCTTTCGCCAGCAGCATCATGTTTGCCTCCCTGGGCGTTTCGAACGCCTTGCCTTGTCCGGGTCTTAGTCCGCCACGTTCTTGGAATCCAGCCAGACCTTCACGGTGTTTTCGCTGTCCTTCACGGAAACCAGTTCGACGTCGCCTTGAGCGCCCAGCGCGTGCAGTGCCGCCACCAGGTCCAGTTCATCCTTGCCCGCCGAGAGCAGGGCCTCGATCACCTTCATCGGCACCTTGACTTCGACCTGCGACTTCTTTGACGCGCCCTTGTCCACCACATGAATAATCAGGTGGTTGCCTTCCTTGGCAACGCGCACATCGTTGTCGTTGCCCTGAACGGTGACGTATTCGCCGTCCTTGGCGGTGCGTATCGCGTCCACGAGGGCGCGCAGGTCAACGTCGTTGATGTCCGAGGAATCGATCCTCACCTTGCCGTTGTGCAGCCGGTCGTGATTGACGGCGGGAAGGACCTTTTCCGCCAACTCGAGCGGCACGTTGACGCGGACGGTGTCACCCTTGCCGGTGGTACAGATCACGCGCACGTGCAGCCAGCGCTCCCCCTTTTCTGTCGTCGCGGAACTCGTTGACTGCGCAGCCTTTGCGGGTGCCGGCGTGCTCTGCGCCATAACGCCCACCGAAAGCAGCAAACCCGTTGCGGTCGCGAGAACCGCCTTGGTGATGAACCCTCGATTTACATTGGACATGGCGGATTGTCTCCTAGCCGGCGTTTTCCTTAGAGTGGCGGTCCTTCAGGCTATAAATGCGACTGCCTTCCCCGGCTGTTGGATAGAGGTACGAGACAGCCCTCAAAAATGTTTCCTTGAAAAAAAGGGCCTTCCCACCGTTACAGGGCAGATCCATTTATCACGTACGGATGTGGTGAGCCGCGCCAGAGTGTAGGTTCGGCATAGAGCCCCGAAATAACGGCTACCGCCCAGTGGCTGTTGGCTTCTTGCTCACCCCATGCTCTCGGCTACTTTTTGCACAGCCGTGCACAGCTTTCCACAGCTAAATTCGCAGATTCCTCTTGCCAAGAAAAAGCGCCGGGCTTAGTCTCGGGCACAGATTGAGCCGGGAAGCCTTAAAAACTTTGCGGCACAATTGAAAGAGGGCGCAGCGGTCGCAAGGCCGTTGCGCCCTCAATCTTTTGGCCCACGCCATTTCTGTCTTTGCCGTGCTGTTTCCGGAACCTCTTGTCAAACTTCACTTTTCCGTTTTAATTGCCGCGTAAATCTCATGCACAAATGCATCCGCCGGAACGCGTCCGTGTCCCCACTTCTCGTCGAAGTCGGCCGTCGGGTGCTCCGCAATCACCCGGCTTTCTGTGTGCCCCGCGTCGATGGAGCGCTTCACCCGGTCGCGAACGGCCACGATCATGTCGCGAAAAGCCTTTACGCTTGTGCCGTTCGTCACTTCGCCGCGCGCGGGCACAACATGGAACCCGGGATCCGTCCATCCGTCCAGCATTTTCAGCAGCCCGTCGAGCGTGCCGCCTTGCGCGGTATCGATCGCGGGGTAGCCGTCTCCCGGAAACACTTCGCCCCAATAAACCAGCTTGGCCACATGAAAATGCACTAGCGCGTCGGCGTCGCTGTATCCCGGTTTTTGGTGCACGATGTGGACCGCCTCTCCGTTGACGTCGAAGGTCATCACCTCCGAGAACGCGATTCGTGGGCGGTCGACTCCCAGTTTTACAAACCGCTCGGACAGTGGTGGCGGCGCACCCATGACGTGCCCGCCGATTCGTTCTACCGCCTTTTCCTGCATCGCCACGAACGCTCCGCGGCGTCCCCATCCCGCGTCGCCTTCCGAATGCGCGGGATCCTGCGGTGCGATCACCACGTATCGCACCGCCGATTTCGTCCGGCTCGCCAGCTCGCTGCTGATGCGTGCCGTGCTGTCTGCGGACGGCGTTCCGATGAGCAACGCGCCATCCGGTCCCACCAAGGCCACGACGTTGCCGGTCTTGGTGGAAAACACTACGACAGTCGGCGTGATCTCGGTGACGGCCACTGTCTCCTGTGTGTCCATTGCGGACTGGCCCGCGAATGCAAGCACGAATCCAATTAGCACCCTCGCGCAAAGACCAGCGCCCGTTTGAAAAGCGTTCATCTCCACCCTCCTGGCATGCTCCGCATGAGTGTCCATTGCGGGCCCTCACTTTTGCACAGCCGTGCACAGCTTTCCACAGCGAAACTTTCAGATTCCTCTTGCCAAGAAAAAGCGCCGGGCTTAGTCTCTGGCACAGATTGAGCCGAGAAGCCTTAAAAACTTTGCGGCACAATTGAAAGAGGGCGCAGCAGCCGCAAGGTTGTTGCGCCCTCAATCTTTTTCGGCTAATTTCCTGCAGCAGATATCAGCAGCGTTGGTTCTATCTAATTCCCTTTTGCGCTGACTTCCTCTTTATGCCTTCTCGGTGGCTGCCTGATGCATACGGGAAGCCGTTGCCTCCGGCACTTGCAGCAACGGCGCCTCGCGGCCACGGGCCGTCACCTTTTCTACTGACTCGATTTGGCCATCCCGCACTAACAGTGCGCAATCAAAATTGTTCACTGTAGGGCAAACGTGCCGTGGAAGGAGGAAAAGCGTTTCACCAACCTGAGGGCCCGCGGTCCCACCTGCGACCGCCATGGGCAGATGTTCTTCGCTCGGCGAAAGCGGCGTGAGTTCCGGATGCCCCACGACCACGCACGTCGGCACCCCGGCATCGGCGGACACGGACTTGTGCCCGGCATCGCAAGTGACCACGCCCGCTCGCGGCTGGCTTACCACTCGTGTCAACACCAGCACCGCAGGCCGCAAACCATATTCGTCCGGCAGTTGCGCCAGGTTCGTTGCATCGTTATAGACCACGGTCCCCGGCGACATGCGGTGAACGAATCCATTCCCGCGAAAACCCTTGTACGCAAGCGAGCACGGGAGCGTCGGCGTGCCCGCGGTGATGACCTCCCGCACGCTTGCTCCGCTGCGATGAACCTCGCTCACCATTCCTAGCAGGGAATCATAGCCGGCATGCGCCGCCACGATTCTTTCGCGTTCTTCCAAGCCGCCGTACTGCCCGTCGTAATAATGCAAGCCACGGAACTCCAGTGCTGCTGCTATCACCGCGTCCACAAGCTTAAGAACTTCGGCTCGGTGGCTCTGTTCGATACCGGTGCGATTCATGCCGGGATTTATGTCGAGAAACACGCCGACGCGGCTGCCTCGCCATTGCCGCACTTGTTCCTCGTTCTCAGCCAAAACGGAAATGCGCGTATCCGGAAACTCATCCGCAATTTCGCGCACGCGGCGCGCATTCGCACCCACTGCCGGATAAGCGTAGAGCACATCCGCTGCGCCGCTTTGGCAGGCCACCAGCAGTTCCAGCGTGGTCGCACACTTAAAGTTCCTGATCCCGCGCTCGACCAGCATGCGCAACGTGTAATCCAGTTTTGCCGTCTTGATGTGCACGCGCCAACGATCCGCGTCGCCACCCAGCAGGTCCAACGTCCGCGCAATGTTAGAGGCGATCATTTCCGGATATACCACGAGCGCAGGCGTAAGCACATCCTCGAGGCCCGATACGCGGTAGCGCTCATCCCAAGGAAACTCGCTCAGCATGGATTTTTCCGTTGCCATCTCGGCATCGATGATATCGCGTAATTGCGAATCAGAACCACTAGCATACAAATCCCCTTTCTGTGGAGTTGGACGTTGCCATCCGAGTGCATTCTGGTTGACCACCTTTGTGGCGGATAGCAGGCTCTCTCAATTCTTTCTCCCATGAGCCCTCATCCAAAGGAGCATCCCGAACGATCAGACTTGGTCCGCGGCCTCGGGCTGTGGGCGGCGACTGCGGTCGTCATTGGCGACACCATCGGATCGGGCATCTTTCTCGTCTCGAGCGACATGGCCCGTGCCTCTGGCTCGGCGACGCTGGTTTTCGCCGCCTGGATTCTCGGCGGGCTTATCGTGCTG
>Ga0066709_100003582_pt1 | contig 11994 bp, 8 predicted proteins | sample GraSoiAngelo_158_FD_79665 | JGI IMG/M metagenome (GOLD analysis project Ga0066709, IMG submission 79665) | Grasslands soil microbial communities from the Angelo Coastal Reserve, California, USA - 14_1009_16_30cm | ecosystem: Environmental > Terrestrial > Soil > Grasslands | place: USA... | reverse complement strand
CCGGCATCCCCGGTGCGGACGGCTGGAGGCTGACCTCGTGAGGTCCCAACCCAACTCGGTCAGCTGGCCCGATTGTCCGAAGTGCGGCCATTGTCAGCGCACGGGGGACAGTGTCACGACAGATTCTGGTGTGAGTGATCGGCTTCCGCCGGCGTTACCCGCTGTGAGCCAGGATCGGGCTCGCGATAATGGGCCCATCGCGGACCGCGAACGCTAGTAGGCACAGAGGCGCAAGAGACGAGCATGATGCGATCGGGTGTCCGCGCCACCGCGGGACGATGTGAGCCAGTGCAAGGGTTCGGATAAGGGTTCAGACGAACGCTGACAGATGTGCCATGGGTTGATCTGAGCACGAATGAGGACTGCTCGTGAAGGGTGGTACCGCATATCGGATTCGAACCGATGATCTCCGCCTTGAGAGGGCGGTGTCCTGGGCCTCTAGACGAATGCGGCACGGACGCCGGGCGGGAGCCGCCTCGGGCAGGGCGGCATTCTACCAGCGGCCCGGCGGCTAGAGCCGGTGCGCCTCGAGGAAGCCCCGGATCGAATCGGCGACCTGGCCGTAGCCCTCCTCGCCGAGGATCAGCCCGTAGTGCGAGTGGGCGCCGAACGGCTCGAACTGGGCGTCCAGCCAGGTTGCGAGGCGCTCGCCCGCCTCCAGCGACACCACTCGATCGAAGCCACCCGCGATCACGAGGCGGGGCACCTCGGCCAGGCGGGATGGGTCGACACGCACTCCGCGCAGCATCGTCCGTCGCGCTCGGCCCGACTCGTGCGGCTTCTGGCCCATGAGGTGCTGGATCCGGAGCACATCGGCGAGGGTCAGGTCGCGCTGGTCGCGCTGCAGCCGCTCCGGCAGCGTCGCCCAGCCGATCAGCGACGGCCCGAACAGCTCGGGCACCTCGCGGATCAGGTGCGGCGCGGTCGGCTCGCGGACGTCGCCGGGCAGCTCCGAGGCGATGAGCACGAGGCCGGAGATCGGTCGGCGCTCGGCGGCCTTGAGCACGAGCAGGCCGCCCATCCCGTGGCCCACGGCGACGACGTTCGGGCCGAGGCGATCCATCGCCGCACCGACGTCGTCGACAAAGCCCTCGAATGACAGCTCCGCCGGATCCGCCGTCTGGCTCCAGTGATGGTTCCGCAAGTTCAGGGCATGGCCCTCCCAGCCGCGTCCGGCGAAGTAGCCGAGGAAGCGCTCCCACGCCCACGAGCCCGCGAGCTCGCCATGCACGAAGAGCAGCGGCTTGCGCCGGGAGCGACGCTCGGGCAGCCACGACTCGATGTACAGGCCGCGGTCGTGCAGCTCGATCTCGTCCTTGCGGACCGGGCGGCTCGGCGGCGGCGGGAGCGTCGCGTCGGGGCTGGCGGCCATGGGTCCTCTACTCGAGCGGGTTGATGACGAGACCGGACAGGGCCTTCGGGTAGATGTACGTGCTCTTCTGGGGCATGACGTCGCCGTCCGCGGCGACGGCAACGATCTCCGAGGCCTGCGTCGGCTCCAGCAGGAGCGCCGCCGACGCCGGCTGCGTGCCCGTCGGCGCCGCACCCCCGTCGACCCACTCGATGGCCTCGGCGGCGTCCATCGTATAGGCGATCCGGCCCTCGGCCACCGCGCCGGCGTCGATGCCGGCGAGGTGCTCGATCGCGACCGACGCGAGGGTCACGTCGAGGCGCCGTAGCGCACTCCCCCCGGCAGGCAGCCACGGCACGAACGCCGCCCGACGGGCGTGCAGGATCGCGCCGCCGTGGCGGGTCCACAGGCCCATCCGTCCCTCGCCGCCGCGCGCCTCGGTCGAGCCATCGAACGCCTCGAGCAGGCGCTCCCGCGAGATGCCGCGCTCCACCTCGAACAGCTCGGGCACCCGCGACACGAACGCCTCGACCCCTCGGGCCGCGAGCCCAAGGAGGACCCGGTGTGTCGGCAGCACCGTCAAGGCACCCTCGACCGGCTCCAGGACCAGCATGAGGATCTCCGCCCACGCCGGCTCCTCCTCGAGCGCCGGGCCCCTGCGCCGCTCCTCGCTGAAACGGAGCGCCGTCTCGTAGCGGTGATGCCCGTCGGCGAGCGTGATCGAGTTGGCGCCCAGCCGCTCGCAGACCGCGCTGATCGCCTTGTCGCGCTCCTCGTCGGCGCCGACGGCCGCCATCCACAGGCGGTGGCTCACCTCGGCGTCATCGACGAGCTCGGCGATCGGGGGCGTTGCCGCGACCTCCCGCAGCCACTCGGGCACGAGCCCCGTCCGGTCCTCGCCGAGCCCCACGACGGGACTCGTGTTCACGCTCGTCGCGCGCAGCAGCCGATAGCGGTCCTCGCGGGGCTCGGCGAGGGTCCGCTCGTGGGCGCGGATGCCGCTCGTCGGGCCGAACGGCTCGAGGACGACGCGGGCGAAGATGCCCCGGCGGGTGGCGGTCCGCTCCGCGCCCGGCACCCGATACATCTGCTCGTACGGGTACAGCGCGGGACGGACGTCGCGGCGGAGCGTGCCGTCCGAGCGCCACGCCGACACTGTGCGAGCCGCGCGCCGGTAGCGCTCGTCCTCGGGGTCGCCGGGCTGCTCTTCGGGCAGGTCGAGGCGGACAACGTTCCGGGGATCGCGCGCCAGCAACCGGCGATGCTCCTCCGGCGAGATCACGTCGTAGGGTGGCGCGACGACCGTCGCCAGGTCCTGGACCAGCTCGTGGGAGTAGCGGAGCGCGCGAAACGGGCGGATCGACGGCACGGGCGGGAATCGTACGATAGCCCGCGCTGCCGGCCGGGCATCTTGAGGCCGGCGGCCGCCGCGCAACTTCTCGGGGGCGCGCGGCGTCGTTGAGGGCGGCCGCCGGCTCCCTGAGCTCGCGCGGCCACCACGTCGCATCTCGAGGAGGACGCGTGCCGCATCGGGCGCCCCGGTTCCGGCTCCCCGGCTCCGCTCGCCGCGCCTCGCTCCGCGTGCTCACCCTGATCGCGGTGGTGTCGCTCGCGGCCGGCCCGTTCGCGCTGACCGGCAGCGCCGCCGGCGCGCTGACCATGAACGCGCGGGTCCTTCTCCAGGGTCACGCGCGTGCCGGCTCGTGGGCGGCCGTCCAGGTCGACCTCCAGAACGACGGGCCCGGCATCCGCGGCGAGCTGCGCATCGACGGCGGCTCGCAGGCAAACGCCCGGTTCGCCATGGCCGTCGACCTGCCGACCAGCTCCCGCCAGACCTACGTCCTGCACGTCCAGCCGCCCGCCTTCGCGCGCACGGTCAAGGTCGACCTCGTCACCGGCGACCAGGTGATCGACAGCGTGAGCGTCGCCTACCTCGTCCACGACGCAACGCAGCTCGTCGTGGGCGTGCTCGCGGAGCGGCCGCAGGCGCTCGTTTCCCAGATCAAGCTGCCCGCCAACCTGCTCGGCGCAGCGGCCGCCGTGATTCCCCTCACGGTCGCGGATCTCCCGGAGCGGGCCGAAGGCTGGGACGCCCTCGATCGCCTGGTGTGGCAGGACATCGACAGCAACCAGCTATCGAGCCTGCAGCTCGACGCCCTGCGGCGCTGGCTCGCGGCCGGCGGCCGGCTGATCATCGTCGGTGGCAGCGCCGGCATCGGCACGCTGTCGGCGTTTCCCGACGACCTCCTGCCGTACCGGCCCGCGGCGACCCTCGACCTCGACCCGGCCAGCCTGATCTCGCTCCTCGGCCCGCTCCCGACCGGCGCGTCGGAGCTGCCGGCGATGGCCGGCGCGCTGACCCACGGTCGAGCGCTCGCGACCTCCGGCGATCGCGCGGTCGCCGCGGAGCTCACGTACGGCAGCGGTCGGGTCACGCTGCTCGGCTTCGACCCGACGACACGCTGGCTGGCCGAGAGCAAGAGCATCGATGCACTCTGGCGCGCCGCCCTCCCAGCGCGCTCGACGGACGGCGCGCTGCTGTCCAATGACAGCCAGCTCGTCCAGGCGGTCTACCAGCTGCCGTCGCTCGCGCTCCCGCCCACGTCGGGACTGCTGATCCTCATCGCCGCCTACATCGTGATCATCGGCCCGATCAACTACCTGGTGCTCAAACGCCTCGACCGGCGCGAGCTGGCCTGGATCACGATGCCGGTGCTCGTCCTGACGTTCACCGCCGCATCCTTCGGGTACGGCTCCTTCCTGCACGGGACCGACGTCGTGGTCAACGAGGTCGCGATCGTCCGGGGCGCGCCGGATGCGACCGAGGCAACGGCGGACGTCTACTTCGGCATCTTCTCGCCGACGCGTGCCACGTACCAGGTCGAGGTGCCGCAGGGCGCCCTCCTGGCCTCGCCGATCAGTGGCGATCCCGGCCAGGGGACGAGCACGCTCGACATCGTCCAGGGCACGGGCCCGCAGCTTCCGTCGCTCGTGCGCAACCTGTCCGTCGGGACGAGCTCCCTGCGCATCGTGCGCGCACAGCTGCCGGTTGCCGGCCCGCGGATGCGCGTGACGCTCACGCTCGAGAACGACATCCTCAGCGGGACGTTCGAGAACGCCTCCGACGAGACGCTCGAGAACGCGGCGATCGTGCTCGGCAGCGCGGTCGGAGTCCTGGGGGACGTCGAGCCGCATGCCACAGTGCCGGTCCGGGTGCAGATTCGGGACAACCCGTTCGGCGCCCCCCTGACCGACCAGATCCTCGGCCCCGAGTTCGATACGTCAAGCGAATCCGGTGTACGGCGCTCGATCCGCTCCCAGCTCATCAACCAGCTGACCTTCGATCCGACCGGCCCGGTCCAGGGCCAGACGTTGTCGGCCGACCAGGCGGTGATCCTCGCCTTCGGCCGCGGCGAGCCACTCGAGGTGAAGCTCGGCACCGGAGATCTGCGCCGGAACGCCAACGTCCTCTACTACATCCCCGTCGGGCTTCGGATCCACGGACCGGTCACGTTCTCGTCGGACCTGCTGCGCCCGACGGTGGTCGAGAGTGACGCACAGCTCTTCTCGATCGAGCGGTCTTCCCTGAGCATGGGCCTCGGGGCGGCAACGATCGCCTACCGGCCGATCCCGTTCGATGGCGCATTCCACGTCAGCCAGGTCCGGATGTCGCTCGGGACCAGCGGCAACCCTTTGCCCGGCGGCGGCAGGGAGATCGAGCCGCTCCCGAACATCCCGGTGCCGTGCACGGACGCCGCGCACACGACGCCCGCGGGCTGCCAGGCGCCGCGCAACGACTTCCTGCCCGAGGTCGAGGTCTTCGACCTGACCGGCGCGGGCACCTGGGTCCGGTTGCCACGTCTCGACGCCGAGGCGGGCTACACCCTCGCGCGGCCGAGCCGATTTGTCGACCCGACGACCGGCCAGATGCTGGTGCGGTTCATCAACGAATCGCCGGAGGCGAGCATAGGCTTCAGCTTCCAGCTCGCCCTCGTGGGGGACGTCGAATGACGGCGATCGTCGAGGCACACGGCCTCGTCAAGCGGTATAACGGCACGCTCGCCGTCGCCGGGGTCGACCTCGCGATCGGGGAGGGCGAGATCTTCGGGCTGGTCGGCCCGAATGGCGCGGGCAAGACGACGATGCTGCGGATGCTCGCGACGCTGCTGGAGCCGACATCTGGGGACGCCGAGATCGCTGGTGCGTCGATTCGCCGGAACCCGCAGGCGGTACGTCGCGTCATCGGCTTCATGCCCGACGCCTTTGGGGTCTATGACGACATGAAGGTCTGGGAGTACCTGGACTTCTTCGGTGGGTGCTACGGCCTCGGGCCCGCCCAACGCAAGCGGATGATCGGCGACCTGCTCGAGCTCGTTGACCTCGCCGCGAAGCGGGACGCGTACGTCCTCAGCCTGTCCCGAGGCATGCAGCAACGCCTGTGCCTCGCCCACGCCCTTGTCCACGACCCCCAGGTCCTGCTGCTCGACGAGCCCGCCTCCGGCCTCGATCCCCGCGCCCGGGTCGAGCTTCGCGAGCTCCTTCGTGAGCTCCGGTCGCTGGGCAAGACGATCGTGATCAGCAGTCACATCCTCCCGGAGCTCGAGGAGCTGTGCACCTCGGTCGCCATCGTCGACCGCGGCCGCGTGCTCGCGTCCGGCACGATCTCGGACATCGGCCAGCGGCTGCGGGTCGGCGAGGTGCTTCGGATCAAGGTGCTGGGCGACGAGGACCGGGTGGAGGCGGCTCGCGCCTGGTTCGAGGGCCGCTCGGATGTGGCCTCTGCGAGCCGGGATGGCTCGGGTGAGATCGAGATCGGGTTCCGAGGTGACGAGACGGGTGCGGCTGCGCTCCTGGCCGCGGCGATCCGCTCCAAGATCCCGGTCGTCAGCTATTCGCCTGCGGCCACCGATCTCCAGGAGCTGTTTCTCCAGGTCACCGATCGGGATGACGCGGTCGCCGACGGGACGCAGGCATGAGCGCCGTCGCCGCCCGGCTCTCGCTCCGTGGCCGCCGGATCCCTTCGTTCCGGATCACGTCCGGCATCACAGCGATCATCGTCAAGGAGCTGCGCGGCCGGATGCGCGGGCGACGCGCGTTCATCGTCCTGACCCTGCACGTGCTGCTGCTCGCCCTGTTCGCCTGGATGTTTCAGCGCCTCAACGAGGAGTCGCTGGCGAACGTCGGCTCGTACGGCGGTCAGGCGGCGACCTACGCCTCCGCGTCGGTCGGTCGCGGGATCTTCATCGGGCTAATGATGCTGCAGACGCTGATGGTCGCCGTCCTCGCACCTGCGGCGACGGCGGGGGCGATCAGCAGCGAGCGCGAGCACCAGACACTGGACCTGCTCGCGGTGACGCCGATCTCGTCGCTCGCGATCGTCCTCGGCAAGCTCCTCAGCGCCCTCGCCTGGGTGTTCGTACTGATCCTCGCCTCGATCCCCGTGACTGCGCTCGTCTTCGTCTACGGCGGCGTGGCGCCCGACGACATGCTCCGCGGCTACGTCGTCCTGTTCGCGACGGTCATCGGCCTCGGTTCTGTCGGCATCTTCTTCTCGGCGCTCACTCGGCGCACCGGTGCGTCGACCGGGCTCACGTTCGTGACCACCCTCGCGCTCGTGATCGGCTCGTTCTTCCTGTGGATCTTCCTCAGCAACACCTCCGAGACTTCGCTGACCGGCCAACGCAAGCAGCCGTCGGAGGCGCTGCTGTACCTCAACCCGTTCGTGGCCCAGGCCGATGTCGCCTGTGGCACCGAGTCCGGTGGCTTCGGCGGGTCATGCAGCATCATGTCGGGCATCCTCGGGACGCCAGACCAGCTGATCCCACCCGATCAGTTCCCGGGCAAGCCCGCGCCGGCGCCCGGCATCGGGGTGGGTGGCATCGGCATTGACCCCAGCGACACCAACGGCGTCCCCGGCGTAGTCAGGCTCCAGAACGGCGTGGTCATCGCGAAGGGCGGCGCGGTCAACGACATCGCCGTCGCGCCCGTTGTCGATCCCTTGCGCGACCGCTTCTGGCCCAAGAGCGTGATCAGCTTCCTGGTCCTCGCCACGGTGATGACACTCCTGTCCGTCCAGTTCGTCACCCCGACGCGCCGCTGGCGCCCCAGCCTGCCAGGTCCCGTACGCCGCCTCTTCCGCGGGGGGAGCGCCTGATGGCACGGCCACACGTCCAGGCCCCGTGGCGACGTCGGTCGAGGGCGGCCGCGCCGACGACGCCGGCGCCATTCGTCCCGCTCGATCCGCGGGCGGCGCTTGCCGGCCCGCTCGACCCTGACCTCCTCGCCATCCGACGGCTCCTCCAGCCGTTCGGTCGTCGCCTCTGGCTGCGCCGCATCGTCCGGCGGGCGTGGCTCGCGGTCGCCGCGGTCGTGCTCGCCGAGCTGGCGCTGTGGACCCTCGCACGGTTCACCCCGCTCGAGATCGCGCCGACCATCGCCGCGACGATCCCGGTGCTCGGGTTGCTTGCCCTCCTCGTGCTGGCCGTCATCTCGCGCCCGAGCCTCGGCGAGGCCGCGATTGCCGTCGACCGCGAGGGTGGCCTCGGGGACCGCGCCGCGAGCGCGCTGGCCCTCGCCGTCGCCTTCCCGGACGTCGCCGGGATCGAGCTGACGTCGTCGGCCGAGGCGGACGGCGTCGCCACGGACGAGACAGGAAGGGTCGATCCGGAGGCCGAGCGCCGTGCGTTCGTGCGGCGGCAGCGCCGCGATACGCTGGGCGCGCTGCGGGCGACGCCGGCGAACCTCTTCCGACCGCGTCTCTCGCGTCGTCCCGCCGGCGCCGCGCTCGTCGCGCTCCTCCTGCTTGCGCCGGTCGTCCTGTTGCCAAACCCCCAGGACGCCGCGATCGCCCAGGCGCGCCAGGTTCGCGAAGAGGCGAAGGCGCAGGCGAATCGACTCGAGAAGGTCGCCGAGGACCTCGAGAAGAAGGGCGCTTCCGCCGACGATCCACGCACCCGCCTTGCCAAGGAGCTGCGCGACCTGGTCAAGCAGCTGCGTGAGCACCCCGACCAGCTCGAAGCCAACCTCGCGAAGCTCGGCTCGGTCGAGGCAGGGCTGCGCGCGCAGCTCGATCCGGCAAACGAGCAACGGGCGGGCGCGCTCTCGGCGCTGAGCCGTGGCCTGTCGAGGGCCGCGACCGGCAAAGCCGACTCGAACCCGGATGGCAATCCGAAGAAGGCGTCCGAAGACGTGCACAACGCGGCCGGCAAGGTCAAGGACATGACGCCCGACCAGCAGAAAGAGCTCGCGAAGAAGCTCAGTGAGCTCGAGGGAGCGGCGAGCCAGGCCGGCGGCACCGCGAGCCAGGCGCTCCGCGACGCCGCGCAGAGCCTCGCGCAGGGCGACACTGCAAACGCGGAGGCAGCGCTCGACCGGCTCGCTGATTCGCTCGGCGACGCCTCGGACCGGATTGCGACGAATCGCGACCTCACGTCCGCCGCGAACCAGCTCCAGGACGCGGGCCGGAACCTTGCCAATGCCGGCCAGCAAGGCCAGGGGCAGGGCCAGCAAGGCCAGGGTCAGCAGGGCCAAGGTCAGCAGGGGCAGGGCCAGCAGGGCCAGGGTCAGCAGGGGCAGGGCCAGGGCCAGGGCCAAGGTCAAGGGCAAGGTCAGGGCCAGGGGCAAGGGCAAGGCCAGGGTCAAGGGCAAGGCCAGGGTCAAGGCCAGGGCCAGGGCCAGGGTCAAGGCCAGGGCCAGGGCCAAGGTCAAGGGCAAGGTCAGGGCCAGGGGTCGATCGGCGGCGGCGGCTCGAACGCTGCGTACCTCGGCTCGGGCCTCGGTGGCACGACGAACCTCGGCGGCCCCGTGAACCCGAACCGCCCGTCAGTGCTCGGCGGCGATCTGGGCAACGTCTTCGCCCCGTTCGACCGGCTCGGTCGTCCGGGTGACCCGTCGTACATCTCGGGGAGCGGCGGTGATGGGCAGACGACGCAGGGCAACCAGCAGGGCGCCGGCGTTGATCCAGGCTCGTACGTCGGCTACCAGAAGGTCTACTCCGACTTCTACAGCTACGCGCTGACCACGCTCGACCGCGGCTACATCCCGCTGTCCGTGCGTGACTACGTGCGGGACTACTTCAGCTCGCTCGACCCGAACAAATGACCGCGGCGCGGTCGACGGAGGCGGCAATGGACACGACCACGACGGCCGAAGCGGCCGTATCGCGCCTCGCGCCCGAGGCCTTCGCCGAGCGCGCGGCCGCGATCGAGCGAGAGGTCGGCAAGGTCATCGTCGGCCAGCGCGAGCTGGTTCGGCAGACCCTGACCGGCCTGCTCGCGAACAGCCACGTCCTGCTCGAGGGCGTGCCGGGGCTCGGCAAGACGATGCTCGTCCGGACGATCGCCGACGTCATCGACTGCACGTTCAGCCGGATCCAGTTCACGCCAGACCTGATGCCCGCGGACATCACCGGCACGAACATCCTCGTCGAGGAGGAGGGCCGCCGGGTCTTCCGCTTCCAGGCCGGCCCGATCTTCGCCAACCTCGTGCTCGCCGACGAGATCAACCGGGCCACCCCGAAGACCCAGTCGAGCCTGCTCGAGGCGATGCAGGAGCACCAGGTGACGGTCGCCCGCAACCGCTACGCGCTCGATCCGCCATTCTTCGTCCTCGCGACCCAGAACCCGCTCGAGATGGAGGGCACCTACCCGCTGCCGGAGGCCCAGCTCGACCGGTTCCTGTTCAAGGTCATGGTTCCCTTCCCGTCGGAGGAGGACCTCGTCGCGATCATGGATCGGACGACGGGCGCCGATGCGCCGTCGGCGGGCAAGGTCACGAGCGTGGCCGAGATCGTCGAGATGCAGCGGCTCGCCCGGGCCGTGCCGATCGCGCCGCACATCACGGCCTATGCCGTGAGTCTGCTGGCTTCGACCCACCCGGACCAGACGCGCGCACCGCAGCTCGTGCGCGATTACGTCCGGTATGGTGGCTCGCCGCGCGGCGCCCAGGCGCTCGTGAGTGCCGGCAAGATCTACGCCCTGCTCGACGGCCGTTTCAATGTGTCGATCGAGGACATCCGCGCGGTTGCCCTGCCCGCGCTGCGGCACCGCGTGATCCTGAACTTCGAGGGTGAGGCCGAGGGCATCACGCCCGAGGCGATCGTCCGCTCGGTCCTGGACGCCGTCGCGCCGCCCAGCGTCGAATAGCGCGCCGCAGGCGAGCGAGCCGCGACGCGCGACGGCAGATCACACGTGACTGACCAGCCCAAGGAGGGCCGGACCGGCGGGTCGGCGGCAGGTTCGGGCGCCGCGGGCGCTCCGGGCGCCGCGGTCGCCGAGCGGCCGGTGAAGCCCGCGTTCCTCCCGTCGGACATCGACCCGACGGTCTTCGACGAGGGTTTCCTGCGACAGCTCGAGCGGCTGCTGCTGATCATGAAGCGGCCGGTTCGCGGCGGCCTCAAGGGTGGCCGGCGATCGGTGAAGCGCGGCCAGTCCGTCGAGTTCGCCGACTTCCGCGACTACTCCCTTGGCGACGACCTTCGCCTCCTCGACTGGAACGTGCTCGCCCGCCTGGAGAAGCTGTTCATCAAGCTGTACGTCGAGGAGGAAGACGTCACGATCCACTTTCTCCTCGACGCGTCGGCGTCGATGGCAGCCGGGAGCCCGCCGAAGCTCCTGTTCGCGAAGCGTGCCGCGGCCGCGCTCGGGTACATCGGCCTCGCATCCGAGGATCGTGTCGCGGTGACGGCCCTGGCCACGCGAGCGGGACGCCGGCACGTGGCCCTGCGCGGCTCCGGGCGCGTCTTCCGGCTGCTCTCCGCGCTCTCCGCGATCGACACCGCCGACGGCCCGACCGACCTCGTCGCGTCGGTGCGGCACGCCGCGGCACAGCTGAGCGGGCGCGGCGTGATCGTGCTGCTGTCCGACCTCCTCGACCCGGCAGCGGACAAGGTGATCCGCGAGCTGGCGGCCACCGGGTCGGAGCTCATCGTGCTGCACGTCCTCTCGCCCGACGAGCTCAATCCATCGATCGAGGGCGACGTACGGCTGGTCGACGTGGAGACCGGCGACGGCCTCGATGTGACCGTCGACCTCGCGACGCTCGACGACTACAAGGCCCGGCTGGCCGGATGGCAGGAAGCGTTTGCCGACCTCGCCGCGCGCCGCGGCGCGACCTACGTCCCGATCTCGACCGACCTGCCGCTCGCGGAGCTCATATTCGCCGAGCTCCGCCGCCGGAGGGTCGTGGGTTGACCGGACTCACGCTCCGAGCCGGTTCGTGAGCTTCCTGTCGCCAGTGGCGCTGCTCGGGCTGCTGTTCGTGCCGCTCGTGCTGGCGATGTACCTGCTCAAGCTGCGCCGCGACGAGCGCGTCGTGCCGTCGACGCTGCTCTGGCAGCGCCTGCTCACCGACGTCGAGGCGAACGCGCCGTGGCAGCGCCTCCGGCGGAGCTTGCTGCTCTTCCTGCAGCTGCTTCTGGTCGCGCTCCTGGCGATCCTCGCCGCCCGGCCGTTCCTCGAGCGACCGGCAGGACTTGCCGGCGACGTCGTCGTCGTGATCGACACGTCGGCGAGCATGGGCGCGACCGACATCCCACCCGACCGGCTCACGGAAGCCAAGGCACAGGTCCTGGCCAAGCTGCACGACCTGCCCGCGAACGGCACCGTGAGCGTCATCGCGGCGGGCCGAACCGCACGGGTCGTGGT
>Ga0066709_100003581_pt1 | contig 11994 bp, 10 predicted proteins | sample GraSoiAngelo_158_FD_79665 | JGI IMG/M metagenome (GOLD analysis project Ga0066709, IMG submission 79665) | Grasslands soil microbial communities from the Angelo Coastal Reserve, California, USA - 14_1009_16_30cm | ecosystem: Environmental > Terrestrial > Soil > Grasslands | place: USA... | reverse complement strand
TTACAGGCTCAGCGAGTGGCAGGGAGCGATCCTCAATGTGCAGCTCGGCCGGCTTGATGAGCAAACCAGGCAGCGTCACCAAAACGCACGCCTGCTCGATCGCCTGCTGTCAGAGATTCCGGGAATCACACCTCAGAGGCTCGATTCGCGATGTACCCGCAATGCCCAGTACGCCTACATTTTTCATGTGGACCGCACGAAATTCGCGGGGATCTCTCCGAAGCGTTTTATCGAGGCGATGAATGCGGAAGGGATCCCGGACCAGGCGAGCTATCCTCCCTTGCACGAGCTGGATGTATTCCGCAGCGGGGACTATCGGAGACGGCTATGCGGAAATCAGGCAAAGGAGGAGCACACGTTCTTGCAAAAACAATTCCCGGCGACGCAAAAGGCAGCTTGGGAAACAGTTTGGATTCCACAGCCGGCGTTCCTTGGCGATGAAGAAGACATGCATGAAATCGCCGCTGCTGTGCGCAAGATTCAGGAACACGCGAAGGAGCTTGCGTGAAGGCTTTGCCGCTGGGAGTTTCCATGAACTTTACCGTCTCACCTTCTGGGCGTTGCGACGTACGTTCACTCGCTCTGCTTTTTGCGATGGTCGCGGCAGCTTTGCCGGGTCTTGCGCAGCACGACGCGGCACGCAAGCTACCCGACCACATCCCTCCCAAGCGTACGTCGCAAATCCATGACGGTTTCGGCATCAACTCCGACTTGCCACGTGATCCTTACTTGCCGTGGAACCGCTGGTGGTGGACGCGAATGTTTGACGCCGGCTTCAAGTGGATTCGCATCGGCCAGTATGAGAACAGCTCCGACCGCACCAGCTGGGACTGGATCGAACAGAAGCGCGGCGTCTTTTCCAGTTCGACGGAACTGGAAGACGCGGTCGATTCACTCGTCGACAATGGTATGCAAGTCCAGGTGCAGCTTCTCTACGGCAATGTGATGTACACGTCGCCGAGCGGCAGGCGTCCCGATGTAAGCGTGCCCGAGCCGGGATCGTTTCACAACGATGATCGTAGCCTTTATTCCGTGTATTGGCCTCCGACCACTCCGGAGCAGATTGCGGCTTTCAACCACTACGCGGCGTGGATGGTAAACCACTTCCGCGACCGAATTCATTACTGGGCATTGTGGAACGAGCAGGACATTGGGTATTGGAACTCCTGGGGGAACCCAGAGCAATATGGAGCGCTGCTGGCGCCGTTCGTTGAGACCGTACACAAGGCCGATCCTCAGGCGCGGGTTATCTATGGCGGACAGGCGGATCCCAGCCGCGAGTTTACCCAGAAAGCGCTCGACACTTGCAAGTGCGCCGCTGGTATCGACGTGTACGCCTATCACACCTACCCCGGCTATGGGCGGAACCTGAACCCTGAGACGATGGATTATGGCGCGTACGAGACCGAATCACCACGTGCCCTGCGCGACCTGGTTACGCACTATGCCGGAATCAAGCCGGATATTCCGTTCTTCGATGACGAATTTAATTCCATACCATCTTGGATTGGATCCGACGAATCGGTACAGGCGAAGTATGTGCCCCGGGGACTGGTGTACCACCTGGCTGCAGGAGTGAAGACTTTCGTGTGGCTGCTCGCGGCCGGGACCGATGGCAACGAGTACGATGATTTCGGAATCCTGCACGGCCTCACCAATCACACCACAGACTTCACCCCGCGACCGGTTTTCTCAGCACTGCAGAATACGAATGCTGTTTTCTCTGACACGAAAGTCGATCCCGCCATCGAGATCTCAAGTCCTGAGCTCTCCGATCTGCACCGTTTTACGGGCTCGCCCTTTATGGCATACGGATTCCGTTCACGCACAGGCAAGGCGGTGGTCGCTTACTGGTTCGCCGCCCACAGTCAGCCGGGCAACAGGTTTGTTTCAGTCCCCGGCACCGTGACCTTCAAGAACACGGGGATTGCTCACCCCGTGCTGGTGGACATTGTGTCTGGCACTATTAACCCATTGCAGTGGAAGCCCGGCACAACCGACACGCTGGAAGACCTCCCTATAAAGAACAGCGTCATGGCCATCACTGACGAGAGTTACTTTGATTGGCCCGTGCTTCCAGAAGCGCCGAGTTCACTCCATGTCACGGCGGTCGACGGCGGCATAAGACTGACTTGGGAAGTGCACGGCGGCAATCCAACCGGCATTGTCGTCGAGCGCCGAAGCCAGGAGCGACGAACCGACGGTGCAAATACGGGACGAACAACCTGGGAGTGCGTGGCCACCTTGAGCCCGGCCGCAAATGAATACACCGATTCCAGGGCGCCGAAACATGCGGCTTACCGGGTTCGTGCCATCAATCACGACGGCGAATCTGCTTACTCGAATGTGGCTGCATCAATCCGTTGACTTGCCATCGGTCGCGACCCGTTCACTGCTTGCAGCCCGGATTGCCCGATTCCATATTTCTTTGCGAGGAAGGCGCGAAGCGTTGGGGGCACGACTTGCGCCAGTTCCTGCCAGGTCGAGATTCTTAGACTGGTTCGCAGCGCGACCGGCTTTACGCATTTCACCACCGCGTACCAGTTGTCAGCCAAATCCGGTCTGCGGGCGTCGATTAAAGTGCAGAAGGAAGCTTGCAGAGCATAAGCGGCGAGCACGTTTCTCAGAAGCTGGTAGGAGAGATAGTGAGCGTCCGTCTGAGGCAGTTGCTCTGGATCGAAGACTTCCGAGAAATCGCGGTACTGGAGGAGAAGGCCTTTATCGGCAGTCTGAAAACTGCCTTCGGTGAGCTTTGCCTCGATCAACAGGTCTCCCAGTCGGAGGTCAACTTCCGTGCGGTCGAATTTGCCATTGGCGAGGGGGACGCGGGCTTTGTATCCAAATTGCGGCGGCATACCCGGCTGTGCCCCCAGCAGAGCAGCGACCATTCCCTGTCGTGAGACGTTGGGATGGCAAAAGATGTTCATCAGCAGGGCGTCGGAACTCGTACAGGAATCGAGTTCCATCCAGCGTCCTTGGTCGCGAGGTGGCAGGGACCTTCTGCCGTGTGTGTGAACCTTAGCCAGTCGTCGCCTCCACTCTGGATTTGCACGCATCGCTGTGTAACTTGCTCGCAGGAAGTTCCCGTGGCGCGTGTCGCTTTCATACGGCGCGAAGCACACGATCTGCGCTTCGCCGTAGCTGAGACAATGAGGCAGGCTTTCGGCTTGGGCGTAGCGCCGGGCACGCTCAGCCAGTTCATCACGAAGGGAAGCGGCAAGATTCATCGGCGTTTCCTGAAATCAGCGCCATTTCCAGAGTTGCTTCCACACCTGCACCAGCGTCTGGATTTGCTTGGGACTAGGTAGACGAGTGTAAACCAGGCGGCAATCTCGATAGGCCTGTTCATAGAAATCCCGAACGGCGGTCACGCTGAGGTGGGCCAGGTTGTGACGCAGCTGTTTCAGGTCGTTCTCGCTCAACATTTCCGGAGGTTCATCATTCGGGTGCCTTGCCATGGTGAACGAGCGTAACATCTTCGCTATTTGTTCGCCATAAAGAATAACCCCCGGACGGGCTTCACGCTTTTCAGGTTCCGCTCGAATCTGTTACTGTGTCCAGTCCACTCTATGGCCTGTCTTCATCAAAGACCGGTTCTCGCGGAGTTCCTCGGCAGCGCTGCCAATGACTTCTCACCGCGCCGTGTGACGCAAGTCACAGCTTCGAACGTCCACCCCATGAAAGTATTTCGTCTTGCCCCTGGTGGATTTCTCCAGTTACGCAGCGAACAGTTGAGATCCCGTCCACTCAGTCTGCAGATGGAAAGGATCAGAACCGCGTGATCGTTGGAGTTCCGAAAGAAAGCTATCCGGGAGAGCGGCGGGTTGCTCTCGTGCCTGTGGTAATTCCCAATCTCGCGAAAGCCGGGCTGGAAGTCGTCGTCGAAAGCGGTGCCGGTGAGGAGGCGGGGTACCCGGACGCGCTGTACGGGGAGAAGGGCGCGAAGATTGTGCCCAATCGTGCCGCGGTCTTCAGCACGGCGGACATCATTGTGCAGGTGCTGTGCTACGGATCGAACGATGTAACCGGCGAGTCTGACCTTCCTCTCTTGCGCCGCGATCAGGTTCTGATCGGATTTCTTCGTCCCTTTGGTTCGGCAGAAGTGGCTCAGCAGATTGCCCAGGCGGGCGTGACGTCATTCGCTGTCGAACTCATGCCGCGCACTACGCGCGCCCAAAGCATGGATGCGCTCTCGTCTATGGGCACGATGTGCGGCTACAAGGCCGTGCTGCTCGCAGCAGAGACTTCGCCGCGAGTGTTTCCCATGATGACCACCGCTGCGGGCACGATCACGCCCGCTCGTGTGTTCGTCATCGGAGCCGGAGTCGCGGGGTTGCAGGCGATCGCCACAGCGCGACGTCTGGGCGCAGTTTCATCCGCCTACGACATGCGGCCGGCCGCGAAAGAACAGGTGCAGAGCCTTGGGGGACGCTTCGTCGAATTGCCCATCGAAGCCCAGAATGCTCAAGATGCTCGCGGCTACGGTACCGCGCAGGACGAGACGTTCTACGCGCGCCAGCGCGAACTCTTGACGCGCGTGGTTGCCGAGAGCGACGTGGTCGTTACGGCTGCGGTTATTCCAGGGAAGAAGTCTCCCGTGCTGATTACTGCGGAGATGGTGAGAGGGATGGCTCCCGGTTCAGTCATTATTGATCTGGCTGCCGAGCGCGGTGGGAATTGCGAGCTTACGCAGACCGGAAAGACAGTGGTCGAGCACGGCGTCTCGATTATCGGGGCGATCAATCTGGCCAGCAGTGTTCCGTATCACGCCAGCCAGATGTACGCCCGCAATGTCACCACATTTCTCCTCTACTTGGTGAAGGATGGCAAACTGCAGCTGAACATGCAGGATGAAATCATCCGCGAAACCATGATTGCGCGCGGTGGAGAGATCGTGAACCCGCGAGTGCGTGAATTCTTTAGGTTGCCGGCGCTAGCGCCGGCAGGGGGATAGAAGTATTCGTGTCGTTTTGTCTTGAAAGGGCGCGGCTTTCCTCGCGTCGTTACCGGCTCTTTCTAAAATTGTCATCCTGAGCGAAACAAGAGTTCGCAAAGTGAACTCTTGCGCAGTCGAAGGATTCCTATGCGCTACGGGGCTGCTGCGGGAGAAGTGCTAGTGCTTGAGAATGCCCTGCCATAGTTGAGGTGACGCGGAGCGGGTAGGGTCCTTCGACTCCGTGGCTGCTCCGCTTCGCGGAACAACCACTGCGCTCCGGATCACAAATTGAAAAGGGCGGTCTGAGAACTGAGAACCGAGAACTGGGGTTTCGCATGGGTTCTACCTTAATTGACTCGCTGTTCGTCTTCATGCTGGCGGCCTTCATTGGATTTGAAGTCATCCGCCATGTCTCGCCCTTGCTGCACACTCCGCTGATGTCGCTGACCAATGCCCTCGACGCCATCGCGGTCGTCGGCGCGATTGTCCTGGTGGGCGAGCGCAAGAGCGAGTTCGCGACGATCCTGGGCGTGATAGCCATCGTTGCCGCCACCAGTAATGTGGTGGGCGGATTCTTCATCACTGACCGCATGCTCAGGATGTTCAGGACCAGCCGTCCCGTGAAGAAATAGTTGATTGGCACAACTATGATCGAGTTAGTCAGAAGCCAGTACCTGATCGAAGCGATTTACCTCGTCGCCAGCGCGCTTTTCATTCTATCGCTGAAGTGGATGAGTTCGCCCGCTACGGCGCGTCACGGGATCCTGGCAGGTGAAATCGGCATGGTGCTGGCCATCGCCGGTACGCTGCTGCATCACGGCATCGTCGACTGGAAGTGGATCATCATCGCGCTGGTGCTCGGCAGCGGCATCGGCATCCCGCTGGGCATGGTGCAGATGACTGCCGTTCCTCAGCGAACGGCCCTCAGCCACGCCTTCGGAGCACTATGCGTCACGCTCGTCGGCACCGCCGAATTCTATCTGCAAACGCCCCACGTTCCGCGCTTCACAATGTCGGTGCTGTCGATGGAAGTGATTCTCGGAGGTTTGACCTTCACGGGAAGCTTGATGGCCGCGGGCAAATTACAGGAAATCCTGCCGCAGCGCCCTATTACCTACAAGGGACAGAATCTGGTGAACCTCCTGCTCTTCGTCGTGGCGGTCGGTGCTGCGGTTTACCTGGTGCTGCATCCAGAAGCGAAGCAGTTCTTCCCGCTGATTGTGGGCGTCTCCCTGATTTTCGGCGTGCTCCTGGTCATTCCTATCGGCGGCGCCGATATGCCGACCGTAATCTCCCTGTTGAACTCCTACGCCGGCTTGTCCGCCGCAGCAATGGGATTCGTGCTGCACAACAAGCTCCTGATCATTGCCGGCGCGCTCGATGGATCGTCCGGCCTCATTCTGTCCATCATCATGTCGAAGGCGATGAACCGGTCGTTCACCAATGTTCTGTTCGGAGCCTTCGGCCAGGTACAGGCGTCCGCCGCTGGCGGGCAGGAAGCCAAGCCGGTTCGCAGCGCCACGGCCGAGGAGGCGGCCGCGATTCTGGCCGCCGCCAACAAAGTTGTCGTGGTACCGGGATACGGTATGGCGGTGGCGCAGGCCCAGCACAAAGTCCGCGAACTCTATGACGCCCTCACTAAGAAGGGCGTGGAAGTCCGCTTCGCCATCCATCCCGTCGCCGGACGCATGCCCGGTCACATGAACGTGCTGCTGGCTGAAGCCGATATTCCGTATGACCGGCTCATCGAAATGGACGAGATCAACGGCGACTTTCCGCAGACCGATGTCGCCTTGGTCATCGGCGCCAACGACGTCACCAACCCTGCGGCCCGCAGCGACCAATCCAGCCCCATCTTCGGCATGCCCATTCTTGACGTGGACAAAGCTCACACCGTCATGGTCATCAAGCGCAGTATGAACCCGGGGTTCGCGGGGATCGACAATCCGCTGTATTACGTCGATAACACACTCATGCTGTTCGGGGATGCAAAGCAGTTCGTGGGGGGAATTGTGCGGGAATTGGGCGGCGGACACTGAGAACGGGGGTCCTGTTTTCCTCGACTCGTCAACCAATTTGACAGCTCTACGCGACGTTCCTAGACTGTGAGTATGGAAGTCCGCCTTCAGCCTGAAAAAGAGGCACAACTGGCTCAAATCGCAGCGCAGAGAGGCCTACACCCAGACGAACTTGCGCGGCAAGTCCTGAGCCGCTACCTGGAAGATGACACGCATTTCGTCGAGGCCGTTAATCTTGGCCTGGCGGCCGCTGAGCGGGGAGAGTTCGTCGAACACGACGAAGTGGGCAAGAAGTTGAAAGAAATCCTGCGGCCTTGATGCGTCTGCGTTGGACCACTACCGCCGCGAACGATCTACAACATAGTGCGACACATCCAGCGAGACAATCCGGCTGCTGCTTCTGATGTTGCTCGGACTCTCTACGAGGCTTGCGGTAGCCTGAGAGATTTTCCCTATCGAGGCCGGACGGGACGTATCGATGGCAGCCGCGAGCTAATCGTTTCCGGACTACCCTACATGGTTGTTGATCGGATTCGAGACCAGATCGTGGAACTCCTCCGTATCTATCACGGAGCGCAGGACTGGCCGTAAGCGCTTTTCAGAATAGCCAGTGATTCTTCCGATTATCCCTAAAGTGTTACAGTCTCTGACAACCATGAGAACGCTGCGAATTGTAAACCTTCTTCTACTGGCGTCAATTGCCACAGCGCAAGCCCAGCTCAACCTCATGCCCATGCCGTCTACCGTGCAGCAGGGCTCGGGTCAGTGGCTCATCGACCGATCCTTCTCCGTTGCGGTCACGGGTTTTCACGACGCCTCGCTCGAGGGCGGTGTCCAGAGGTTCGTCGCCCAGCTTTCACGGCAGACTGGAATCCCGTTCCGGACCAAAGCTGGTTCGGCAAGTCCGACCTTGACCATTCACGCCGAACACGGTCGTGACCAGGTCCAGAAGCTCGGGGAGGATGAATCGTACGAACTTACGATTGGCAGCTCCGGCGCGACGCTTACGGCACCGACTCCGCTCGGCATTCTTCACGGAATGGAGACTTTTCTCCAGTTGGTTCAACCTTCCACCACCGGATTCGCGGTCCCCGTCGTCACGATCAAAGACCAGCCTCGCTTCCCGTGGCGCGGCCTGCTCATTGACGTCAGCCGCCACTTCATCCCGATTGAGGTGCTGAAGCGCAATCTCGACGGCATGGCTGCCGTGAAGATGAATGTTCTGCACTGGCATCTCTCTGACGATCAAGGCTTCCGCGTGGAGAGCAAGAGACTTCCGAAGCTGCAGGAGATGGGGTCCGAGGGGCTGTACTACACGCAGGCTGAAATCCGCGACTTCATTGCCTACGCGCACGATCGCGGCATTCGGGTAATCCCTGAGTTCGACACTCCCGGCCACAGCCGCTCCTGGTTTCTCGGCTATCCCGAACTGGCAAGCAGTTCGGGTCCATTCACGCTTGACGCCGATGGACCCGGGTCAGTCACCGATCCCACGCGGGAAGAGACTTACAAGTTCCTCGACAAGTTCGTCGACGAGATGGCAAAGCTCTTTCGCGACGCCTATTTCCACATTGGTGGCGACGAGGTTGACGGCAAGTATTGGGATGCCAATCCGAAGATACAGGCCTTCAAACAAGCGCACGGGATGAAGAGCAATCAGGACCTGCAGGCATACTTCAATCAGCGCTTGCAGAAGATCTTGGCCAAGCACCATAAAACCATGATCGGATGGGACGAGATTTTGCGTCCTGATCTGCCGAAGACGATCGTGGTGCAGTCCTGGCGCGGACAGCAGTCGCTGGCAACGGCAGCGCAGCAGGGTTATAGCGGCCTGCTTTCCTTCGGCTACTATCTCGACCTGATGTGGCCGGCCGCGCGGCACTATACCATCGATCCGATGAGCGATGCGGCCGCAACTCTAAGCGCGGAAGAAAAGAGTCGAATCCTGGGCGGCGAGGGCTGCATGTGGGCGGAGTGGGTGACGCCGGAAAATATTGACTCTCACATCTGGCCGCGAAATGCGGTTGTGGCCGAGCGTCTGTGGTCTCCCCAGGAAGTCAGAGACGTGGACTCGATGTACACGAGACTCAATGCGGTCAGCCTGCATCTCGAGACGCTGGGCTTGACTCACAGGTCGGCGCGAATGCACATGCTGCATCGCATGGCGGGACCTGAAGACATTACTCCGCTGCGCGTGCTGGCCGATGTGGTCGAACCCGTAAAGGACTACACCCGCTGGGACGATTCGAAAGGCCCCATCGACTTCCATGCGCCCCTGATTCGCATGATTGACGCTGTCTATCCCGAAAGCGACATGGCGCGCCGTTTTGGCAAGCTCGTGCAAACGTATATTCAAAGCGGATACAAGGACCAGGCCGCCGAAGCGCAAATCAAGACTTTCCTCATTGCCTGGCGCGACAATGACGCAAAACTGCACCCTCTGCTGGGGCAATCCTTTCTGCTGCAGGAAGTTACTCCTTTGTCTGAGAGCCTTTCTGCCATCGGTGCGACGGGCCTGCAGGCGGTCGACTACCTGGATCAATCGCAGCCCTCCCCAGAGTCTTGGAGAACGCAGCAACTCGCCCTGATCGATCAGGCCAAGGCCCGGAAGGCGGACCTGCTGCTCATGGTGGTTGCGGCAGTCCAACAACTGGTCGAGAGTACAGGGAAGTAATCCGGACGACGCTCCATGAGGATGGCTTCAGAGTTGACTTCGGCGGCTGGTCCGTTTGTAGTCGTCGATGAATCGCACTCTTTGCGTGGAGTCCAGAAACGTACTAGTCCCAACATGCAAGTGCCGGATGCGCATCACGGCGCGCTCGACCACCCGCGCCAGCTCAGCGCCATAAGAGTTGTCGCGACCGTCACGTAGATGACGCTTCGCCCTCTCCACGTTGAGCCAGGCGGGATCTCGATCCATCTCTTGCGGCTGATCAAGCCACAAGACTTCGCACAGGTGGGCATGAACCGTGAATTCGACCGCAGTGGATCTTGCACTGCCTGTGTGCTTGCGACGGACATAGCGCGTAAATGGAGCCTCCTCAATGCGGCCGTGGACTCCCGCCTCTTCGAACGCTTCTAGAGCGGCTGCCTGGGCATGAGTTAATCCAGTCTCAGCGCTGCCTTTGGGAAAGATCCAGCGTCCCCGGCGAGTTCGTACCAGCAGGAATTCAATAATAGCGGACCGACGAACCCGATAACATACCGCCGCAACCTGTTCGGATCCCCGGAGATCGCGGAGGTGAGACAGCGCCAGGAACTTCGTGGATCGGTGAAGGGATCGTTCTCGCGACCAGCCCGCTGGAAGCCGAAATTCTCTTGCGCTCATGCAGCAAGAGTGCACTACCGCCCTTGTCTCTGGGTAGAGCTCACCTTGATTCTCCGCTTTCTCGCGGAACATCAAATTGCCATCGAGAGTTATCTCCGACTTAGAGCCCTTCACGCATAGTCCCGAGGAATCTCTCTACATACTTGCGTCTCGAATCGGGCGGAAGTCAGTATCCTCTTTGGCGCGCCTGCGGCCGTCGGGAAGAAACCCTTGGAGAGCCTGAACTGTCTACGCTGCAATCGAGAAATCGAGCCGGGACACAAGTCCGTCGCCGTCTACATGTTCGCGCAAACTGTGGGAGTGAGGCCACGACAGAAGTCATCAGCGCAACGAATCTGTTTCTGTCCGCAGTGCTCCGTGTCGCTGGCCATGGGGCCTCCGCCGGAGGGCGCACTCAACATCGCGGCCTGGCAAATGATCCGCGACCTGGTCAGCGCGGATCCCGCGTTGAACGAGGCTGCCTGGGAAACGCTCCGAGGAGTCGCTGGCTTGCTTCCCGCCACTGGAACTGAGGGTTCGCGTCGCATGTCCGCGGGATACTTTGAATTCTGACCGGAGGTCAGGGACATCGGGCGTCGCATGATATTCTATTAACTACCAGCTGCGTACCGTCTTGGCGGAATTCCCCGCAGTTCCTGTAGCACTCAGAAGAAGAGAAGCCAGAAATCATGCTTTCAGTCAGCAATGTGTCCATGCGCTACGGCGCCAAAATACTGTTTGAAGAAGTCTCGACGGCGTTCACCGCGGGCAAGCGCTATGGCCTGACCGGACCCAACGGATCGGGCAAGTCGACCTTTATGAAGCTGCTCAGCGGTGAACTGGACCCGCAAAAGGGCAATGTTGTCCGCCCCCGGAAGCTCGGTGTCCTGAGTCAGCACCAGTTCGCGTTCGATGCCTACTCCGTCATCGACACCGTCATCATGGGTAACAAGCGTCTGTGGGCGGCGATGCAGGAGCGCGATGCCATCTATGCCAAGCACGATATGACTGACGCCGATGGCATGAAACTGGGAGAGCTTGAAGGCATCGTCGGCGAGGAAGACGGCTACACCGCCGAGAGCGATGCCGCCATTTTGCTCCAAGGTTTGGACATTCCCGACGAGGTGCACACCCGCAAGATGAGCGAACTGCAGGGTGGCCAGAAAGTTCGCGTCCTATTGGCGCAGGCGTTGTTCGGGCATCCGCAGGCCTTGCTGCTCGATGAGCCCACAAACCATCTTGACCTCGATTCGATTCACTGGCTGCAGGGATTTTTGAATGTCTACGGTGGCGTAGTGATCGCCATCTCGCACGACCGGCATTTTCTCAACAGTATTTGCACGCACATCGCCGATATCGACTACGAAACTATCATCACCTACACCGGCAGCTATGACGACATGGTAGTGGCTAAGACGCAGGTCCGCTCGCAGATCGAATCGCAGAACGCGCAGCGCGAAAAGAAAATCTCGCAGTTGAACGAATTCATCGCACGTTTCGCTGCCGGAACGCGGTCGAGCCAGGTGCAGTCGCGCCGCAAGGAAGTGGAACGCCTGCAAGTGACAGAACTGGCCAAGTCAAACATCCAGCGCCCATTCATCAAATTCGAGCAGAAACGGCCTTCGGGCAAGCACATCCTGGAGATCGAACATCTGGGTAAGGCTTACGGCGAGAAGAAAGTCATCCGCGAGTTTACCGCAAGCATCATCCGCGGCGACAAGATCGCGGTCATG
>Ga0066709_100003577_pt1 | contig 11999 bp, 7 predicted proteins | sample GraSoiAngelo_158_FD_79665 | JGI IMG/M metagenome (GOLD analysis project Ga0066709, IMG submission 79665) | Grasslands soil microbial communities from the Angelo Coastal Reserve, California, USA - 14_1009_16_30cm | ecosystem: Environmental > Terrestrial > Soil > Grasslands | place: USA... | reverse complement strand
TCCCATCGGAGCGGGTGACGCGTACGCAGCGGGGTTCCTCTGGGCCACGCTGAGCGGCCGTGATCTTCAAGAGGCCGTCGACGCCGCTACCGCGGTGGCGGCGCTCAAGTGCTCGACGTGGGGCGACATCGCCCTCGTCAGCCCTCAGGACGTCGCCGACGTCCTGGCCGGCGGGCCCGACGTGCGCCGTTGAGATCGGGCCGGGTGACGGCACCCCTGCTATAGTCGAGACGGCATGGCGGGTGAGCGGATCCTCGACGGCCTGAACGACGCCCAGCGCCAGGCCGTCACGCACGACGCCGGGCCCCTTTTGATTGTGGCCGGCGCCGGCACCGGCAAGACGACCGTCATCACCCGCCGGATCGCCTGGCTCATCGCGCAGAAGAAGGCCCGCCCCGAGGAGATCCTCGCGCTCACCTTCACCGACAAGGCCGCGGCCGAGATGGAAGAGCGCGTCGACACGCTGGTGCAGTACGGCTACGCCGACGTCGAGATCTCGACCTTCCACGCGTTCGGCGATCGGATCCTGCGCGAGCACGCGCTCGAGATGGGGCTCCAGCCCGACTTCCGCGTCCTCAACCGCGCCGAGCAGGTCATCTTCTTCCGCGATCGCCTGTTCGAGTTTCCGCTGGTCCACTACCGGCCGCTCGGCGATCCAACCCGCCACATCCGGGCGCTCATCACGCTCGTCAGCCGCTGCAAGGACGAGGACATCTCGCCCGAAGAATATCTGACATACGTCGAGCGGCTCGCCGGCGAGGCGGCGGCCGCGCCCGACTACGAGGAAGCGCGCGAGCGCGTCGTCCAGCAGCGCGAGCTGGCGGCGACCTACGGCAAGTATCAGGAGCTCATGGCGCGCGACGGCTGCGTCGATTTCGGCGACCAGATCGTCCTGGTCTTGAAGCTCCTGCGGGCGCGGGCCAACGTGCGCGCCGGGCTCCAGCGCCGCTTCAAGTACATCATGGTCGACGAGTTCCAGGACACCAACCACGCCCAGTTCGAGCTGGTGAAGCTTCTGGGCGCCCGCTACGGCAACGTCGCCTGTGTGTGCGACGACGATCAGGCCATTTATAGGTGGCGTGGCGCGGCCATCTCCAACGTGCTCGCCTTCCTCGACCGCTATCCGGAGACGCGGCAGGTGGTCCTCACCGACAACTATCGGTCGCACCAGAAAATTCTCGACGCGGCCTATCGCCTGATCGTCAACAACAACCCGGACCGCCTCGAAGTCCGCAGCGGCATCAGCAAGCACCTCATCGCGGTCGGCGAGCCCGACGGGCCGGCGCCCGCGCACCTGCACTACGAGACCGGCACGCAGGAAGCGGACGCCGTCGCGCACGCGATCCGCGAGCACGTCGACGCCGGGCGGTGGCGCTACGACGACGTGGCCGTTCTCGTGCGCTCCAACGACGACGGCGATCAGTTCTTGCGCTCGCTCAATCTGCAGGGCATTCCGTGGACGTTCTCGGGCAACTCCGGGCTCTACGGCCGCCCGGAGATCCGGCTGCTGATCGCCTTCCTGCGCGCGCTGGTCCACATCGACGAGTCGGTGAGCCTGCACTACCTGGCGTCCTCGGAGCTGTACCACGTGCCCGTCGTCGATCTCACGCGCTGCTCGACCTACGCTGATCGCCGGCACGTCCACCTCTTCGACGTCTTCCGGAAGACCGAGACGATCCGCGAGCTCCGTGACGAGATCGGCGAGGAAGGCCACGCCGCCATCGGGCACCTCGTCCAGGATCTCGAACGCTACATGGAGCTCGGGCGCGAGATGCCGACGGGCGAGCTCCTGTACCTGTTCCTCAAGGACTCCGGCTGGCTCGGTCGGATGTACCGCGAGGAAACCGCGCGCGACGTCGCAGAGAGCAAGAACATCGCGAAGTTCTTCGACCGGGTGAAGTCGGCATCGCGGGCGCTACGCTACGACAACGTGCGCGAGTTCGTGAAGCACCTGGACGAGCTGATCGACGCCGGCGAGGACCCGGCGGTCGCCGAAGCCGACATCGAGACGCCGGCCGTGCGCGTCCTCACCATCCACAAGGCCAAGGGGCTCGAGTTCCCCGTGGTGTTCCTGGTGAACCTGGTCCAGGAGAAGTTTCCCCTGCGGCGCCGGCGCGACCCGCTGGAGCTGCCGGTCGCCCTGATGAAAGACGCGGTGCCGACCGGCGACCACCATCTGCAAGAGGAGCGCCGTCTGTTCTACGTCGGCATGACCCGCGCGCGGCAGGAGCTGTTTCTCACGAACGCCAGCGACTACGGCGGCAGTCGCCAGCGCAAGACGAGCCTCTTCGTGCTGGAAGGCCTCGATCTGCCGCGCGACGCGAGCCGGCCGTTCCGGGTGCGTCCCGTCGAGGAGATCGAACACCATGCGCCGGCGGCGGCGATCGAGGACGCGTCGCTACAACCCTTGGCGCCGGACGTCGAGCTGAACCTCAGCCACAAGCAGATCGACGACTATCAGACGTGCCCGCTCAAGTACTTCAACGTCCACGTGCGGCGCATCCCGATCCGGCGCCACCATGCGGTCGCCTACGGCGCCGTGATGCACAAGGTCGTCGAGTACTACCTGCGTCGTCGCGTCGTGGGCAACTATACGCCGCTCGACGATCTGCTGGCCGTCTACGACCGCGCGTGGGCGGGTGAGGACGTCATCCACGATCGCCCGGGTAGCCACGAGCCGGCCGAGGGCTTTCTCACGCGCGAGCACGAGGAGGCGCGCAAAGCGGCCGGCCGCGAGGCGCTGCGGCGCTTCTGGCATCACGAGGAGGCGGAGGGCACCAAGCCCACCTGGGTCGAGAAGGAATTCGGCTTCGCGCTCGGGCCCGATCGTGTCCGCGGACGCTACGATCGGGTGGACGAAGACCTCCTGGGCGCGGTGATCGTCGACTACAAGACGACCGAGATCAACCGCCAGAAGGACGCCGACCGGCGCGTGGCCGAGAGCCTCCAGCTGAAGATGTACGCGCTGGCGTGGCAGGAGATGACGGGCGCTCTTCCGCAGCGTCTGGAGCTGCGCTTCATCGACTCGAACGTCGTCGGTCGCCACACGCCGACCGCGCGCGACCTCGACAAGGCGATCGACGCGGTCAAGGCGGCGGCGGCCGGGATTCGCGCCCGGCGCTTCGACGCCACACCCTCGTGGGGCGCCTGCCGCTCCTGCGCCTACAACCAGATCTGTCCGTTCACCGCGACGAGGGACTAGGGTGAACCGTCACGCTGGACCGACACGCGGCGCTGATTTTCCGGCGATCCCCGAGCCCACGTATGCCGAACGCGCCCGGACGCTCGTCTATCTCGTGCGCTCCGGGGCTCTCGCCACGCTCTCGCGCAAGCACGCCGGTCACCCGTTCGCGTCCGTGATGCCGTACGCCCTCGACGCGCAAGGGCAGCCGCTCGTCCTCATCAGCTCGATGGCCATTCACACGCAGAATCTCCAGGTGGACCCGCGCGCGAGCCTGCTCGTCACGCAGCCCGTCGCGAGCGCTCCGGGCCAGGAGCCGGGCGATCCGCTCGCCGCCGCCCGGCTCACGTTGCTCGGTGAGGCGCGTCAGCTGTCGAGCTCCGACAGCGGGACAGCGCGCGCGACCTACCTGGCCCGGCACCCGCGCGCCTCCTACTGGGTCGACTTCGACGACTTCAGCTTCTGGCGGCTCGACGTGAAGGACGTCTACTTCGTCGGAGGCTTTGCCGCGATGGACTGGGTGACCGCCGACGACTATCGCGCGGCGCGCCCGGATCCTCTCGCCGACACCGGCCCCGGCATCCTCGACCACATGAACCGGGACCACCCGGATGCGCTCATCGCCTACGCGCGCCACTTCGCGCGCCAGGCGGCCGACGAGGCGACGATGATCGCGGTCGACCGTCTGGGTTTCAGGCTACGGCTACGCAGCGGTGACCGGCTTCACGCCGTGCGCATCGCGTTCCCGCGCGAGATCGGATCCGCGGCGGAGAGCCGGACGGTGCTGATCGAGATGCTGGCCCAGGCGCGCGCGGGAGGCTAGCCGCTTCTCGCCTTGACACCGGCCGCCCGGCCGAATACGGTGAGCGGCGCGCATCAGACCGATCGGGAGGGTAACCACGTGGCCTACGACGTCATCGTCATCGGCGGCGGCAATGCGGCGATGTGCTCGGCGCTCTCGGCGCGCGAGCACGGTGCGCGAGTCCTCGTGCTCGAAAAGGCGCCCGAGGCCTGGCGCGGCGGCAATGGCTTTTTCACGGCCGGCGGCTTCCGGTTCGCCTTCAAGAGCTTCGAGGAGCTGTGCGACCTGGTCGGCGACCTGTCCGACGAGGAGAAGGCCTCGATGGAGGTCGACCCGTACACTGAAGAGCAGTTCTACGACGACCTCATGCGGGTCACCGAGGACTGCTCCGATCCGGACATGGCGATGCAGCTGGTGCGCGAGTCGCTGCCGACCGTGCGCTGGATGCGCGATCGCGGCGTGCGCTGGATCCCGATGTTCGGCCGGCAGGCTTACAAGGTGGGCGGCAAGTTCCGCTTCTGGGGCGGTCTGGTGCTGGAGGCGGTCGGCGGAGGTCCGGGGCTGATCGACATGGAATACCAGTCGGCGTCCAAGCACGGCGTCGACGTGCGCTTCGAGTCGAAGGCGACGCGGCTGGTGACGGACGACCTCGGCGCTGTCACCGGCGTCATCGTCCGGACGCCCGCGGGCAGCGAGACGATCGACGCCGGCGCCGTCGTGCTCGCCTCAGGCGGATTCGAGGCGAATCCAGAGATGCGCACGCGCTATCTCGGGCCCAACTGGGAGCTCGCGCGCGTGCGCGGCACGCCGTACAACACCGGCGACGGCATCAAGATGGCGCTGGACATCGGCGCGCTGCCGTGGGGGCACTGGAGCGGCTGCCACTCCGTCCAGTGGGACCTGAACGCGCCGTGGCACGGCGACCGGAAGGTGGGCGACAACTTCCAGAAGCACTCGTACCCGCTCGGGCTCATCGTGAACCTCAAGGGCGAGCGCTTCGTGGACGAGGGCGCCGACTTCCGCAACTACACCTACGTGAAGTACGGGCGCGCGGTCATCGGACAGCCCCGCCGCACCGCGTTCCAGATCTTCGACCAGAAGGTCCTGCATCTGCTCCGAGAGGAATACCGGATCCGCGAGGTCACCAAGGCCGAGGACGCGACGTTCGAGGGGCTCGCGCGCAAGCTCGAGATCGACGTCGACGGATTCGTCGCGACGATCCGCGCGTACAACGCGTCCCTGCAGCCCGGTCACTACAACCCGGCCATCAAGGACGGCAAGGCGACTCAGGGGATCACGCCGCCGAAATCCAACTGGGCGCAGCCGCTCGACACGCCGCCGTACGTCGGCTTCGCGGTGACGACCGGCATCACGTTCACGTTCGGCGGGCTCAAGATCACGAGCGAAGGCCAGGTCATCGACTGCGAGCAGCGGCCGATTCCCGGGCTCTTCGCGGCGGGCGAGCTCGTAGGCGGGCTCTTCTATCACAACTACCCGGGTGGGGCGGGATTGATGGCGGGCGCCGTCTTCGGGCGGATCGCGGGCCGCTCGGCGGCCGCGGCGAGTCGGAAGGGCGCCGCGCGGTAGTCTAGCCGCCGTCCTTGGCGTAGGACACGAAGAACGAGCCGAACTCGATCGGCTCGAAGCACGCCGGCAGCTCGCCGTGCTTCCACGCCCCCGGCACCTTCACCAGCCGAAAGTCCTTGCGGTGCCCGAAGGTCTGCCGAAGCTCCTTCTCGGTGAAGACGCGGCAGTGGTCGGCGTACCCGTGGATCGGCGCGTAGTCCGGGATCGGACCGATCGCGCGCAGCTCGTGCATCGGCACGACGAACGCGAAGCGCCCGCCCGGCCGTAGCACCGTCTCGATCGACCGTACGGTTTCGGCGACGTCCCGCACGTGCTCGAGGACCGCGAACGAGTACACGAGGTCGAACGAGCCGGCCGGGAAATAGCGATGTACTTCTTCCGCGAAGCCCTGCCGGAAGCCGACGTTTCCGAAGCGATTGAGCTGGCGGGCGATCTTCGTGTTGGTCGGCGAGACCTCGACGCCCTCGACCCGGAGATCCGGATGGCGCGCGCCCAGCGCCATCGCCACCCCGCCCTCGCCGCTGCCGGCGTCGAGCACGCGCCGCGGACGCACGCGGGCGACCTCGCGCTCGAGCTCCTGGAACTCGGGGTCGCGCGCCCGCCGCTCCACCAGCTTGCGCGTCTTGCGACCGATGAGCATGCGCAGACGCTTCTCGAGGAGCTTCAAGCCCATCCGCCAGCGCAGCCGGCGATACTGCTCCTCCTGCGCCGCCACGTACGATTCTCGGGATTCCAGGTGAGTGAGCCAGGACCGAATGCGGGCCGCCAGCTCGGCATACCGAGGATCGGGACGCGCCGCCTGCGCGGCCTCGACGATCTCGAGCGCGCCGTAGATATTCTCGCGATAGAGCTCGAAGCGGGCCGACTGGATGACGGCGTCGACGTCGTGCGGATTCACGTGTCGTTATCCTAGCACTCGAACGACGTATCCGGATGGCGCGCGCGCATGGCCGGGCGCACCGCGTCGAGGAACCACGCGGGCAAGAGCACGCGGTAGTGCGCGAGGAAGCGCTCGAACTGTCCGTCCAGGATATAGGTGACGCCGTGGTCGTCGGCGTGGCGGCACGATCGGCCGTACGCCTGCACCATCGCCTTCGCCGTCTCGAGCGCGTACCAGCGCGGATCGCGCGCCTGGCGGGCGGCGGTCCACGGGTCGCCGAGATCCGGGTAGGGCAGCTTCGTCACGACCTGGAAACGAAGGAAATCGTCGGGCAGATCCACCCCCTCGCGCAAGGACGGCGAGACCAGCACGGTCGGCATCGGTGACGCGCGGTGCAGCTCCAGCGCGCGAGCCTTCGCCTCGGTCGACTCGACCCAGATGAGGCGCCGCGACAGCATCGGCTCGCGCGCCGCGAGGTGGGCGACGAGACGCCGGCCCGCCGCGTACGACGGCGCGTGGATCAGCCCTTTCTCGCGCGGATGCTCGGCCAGGATCGCGGCGACCTCCGCGAACAGCACCGGCTCCAGGCGGGCGAGGGTCGTCTTCGAGAGCGCGCCGACCGGACGGTACTCGATCCGACGCTGCTCGAGCGGAAAGGGCGAATCGCTCGAGAACGACCGGAGTCTGGCGTCGTCGAGCCCGAAGCGCTCGGCGAGCGCCGTCCGGTGACCGAGATACGCGGACGAGAGCACCACCAGGTCAGCGGCCTCGCTCAGGAGCTCGCTCGCCATCGAGGCCACGGTGAGCGGTACCAGCTCGAGCGTGGCGCCAGGCTCGGCCGGGTAGCGCACGATCCACTCCCGGTCCTCGGCGTCGACGAAGAAGTGGACCCGGGCGAGCGCGGTCTCGAGGCTCTCGCGCTCGGCCATCAGCTCCTGCTCGGCGCGCGAGGGCGGCATGCTCAGGAACGTCTCGGGCGGAACGCCGGCCGGGCGCGTGATCTCGAGCGCGCGCGTCACCCTCTCGAGCTGATCTTCCATCCGCTCGAGGTGGTCGCGCATGAGACTCCGGTAATCCTCGGCCGTCTCGAGCCGAGGCAGCGGCCCGCCGAACCACGCCTTGGCCTGTTCGGGCGGGAACGCGACCGTGAAGACGTTGACAAGCTGAGCCTCGAGGTTGTGCGCCTCGTCGACGACCAGGAGCCGCCGCCGGCGCAATTGCTCGGCGCGCCAGTGGCGGAGCGTCGCGAAGTACGCGGTGTTGGTGCAGAAGATCGGACCGGCCAGCGCCGCCGTCTTCGCCCGCGCGTACGGACACTGACACACCGGGCCGCGCGGCCGCCGGCACATTCCCCGCGACGTCGGCACGCGCGCGTCCGGGTAGCGCTCGCAGAGGTAGTTGTCACGCCCCTTGACGAGCTGCAGGTCGGCGCCGAACTCTCGCTCGTACTGATCTTGTAACAGCTTCTGGGACGTCAAGAGGTAGGCGTCGCCGCTCCAGCGCGCCAGCGCCATCGCCACGTGGCTCTTGCCGACGCCGGGCGGCGCCTCGACGAGGAAGACCCGCGGAGCTGTGGGGTCGTCGAGCGCTTCGGCGATCCCGTCGGCCAGCTCGGCCAGGAGACGCGCCTGCTCCGGCCGGGGTGTGGAGCCGGCGGGGAAGTACGCGAGCAGATCGACGCGATCCGTCACCCGAGGTCCCTCGCGGTATTATCACACCGTGCCGGGCGACGGCTCTCGCGTGCTGTTCGAAATCTCCGCCGGCGGTCTCGTCCTCGACCAGGCGGGCCGTGTGCTCTTGATCCGCGCCCGCGACCTGCGCGGCCAGCCCGTATGGACCTTGCCGAAAGGGGCGTTGACGTCGGGCGAGACGAGCGAGGACGCGGCCCTGCGCGAGGTTCGCGAGGAGACCGGCTACCGGTGCGAGCTGGTGCGCGAGCTCGCGCCGGTCACCTACTGGTTTCGGCGCCAAGGCCGCCAAGTGAAGAAGACCGTGCGGTGGTACCTCATGCGACCCCTCGAGAAGGTCGGCGAGCACGACCACGAGGTCGATGAGGTGCTGTGGGCGGACAAGAACGACGCGCTCTCGCGCTTGCGCTACGACTCCGACCGCCGCCTTCTTGATGGAGTCTAGCCGGGCCGTCGCCGCGTGCCGCTCGCTCCTTGACTTGTCCGAGGGGCGAGGCAATCATAGCCGCATGCCCCGCCAGCGCGGCATGTTCGCGATAGTTCTCGCGATCCTGCTCCTCGGGTTGACACCGGTCGCCTACTCGGACCCACCCGATCCCTTGTGGATAGGCGGCTATTGGGACGACGACGATTTCGATACCGCCGTCGATTTCATCACCGGTGCCTCCGCGATCGTCGCGCCAGTCGTCGTCGATGCCGGGCCTCGCTGGGCGCCGGAGCTCTGGATCGAACCGGCCCGCCCGATTGCTCGCTCCGCGCCGCTGCGAACGCGCGCCTGTCCTCGCGCCCCGCCCGTAAGCCTCTGCCCGACATCTGATTCTCGACTGACGGCAGGTTGACGCCTGCCGGGAATCCACGTCGTCACCTTGAGAGGCTCTACGTGCAATGTGTGGCATCGCCGGATTTGTGACCGCCGGCTCCCGGGGCGACTCTCGGTCCGTGGTGCGCCGAATGGTGGCCGCGTTGCGCCATCGCGGCCCGGACGACCAGGGAGACTGCATCGACGCGCAGGCGACGCTCGGCGCATGTCGCCTGAGCATCATCGACCTGCCGGGAGGGCGGCAACCGATCGGGAACGAGGACGGAACGGTTCACGCGGTGCTCAACGGCGAGATCTACAACTTCCGCGAGCTCCGTTCGCGTCTCCAGCAGCGCGGGCACCGGTTCACGACCCAGTCCGATACCGAGGTCATCGTGCACGCGTACGAGCAGGACGGCGAGGACTTCGTCGCCGACCTCGATGGCATGTTCGCCCTGGCGGTGTGGGATGGGTCCGCGCGGAAGCTGGTGTTGGCGCGGGACCGCATGGGCGAAAAGCCGCTCTACTACTACGACGGCCCGGGCGTGTTCGTGTTCGGTTCCGAGCTCCGGGCGCTGCTCGAGCACCCCGATGTGCCTCGCGAGCTCGATCTGCGGAGCCTCGCGCGCTACTTGCTGATCGACGCGGTCCCGGCGCCGCACTCGATCCTGGCGGGGATCGCCAAGCTCGCCCCGGCGCACACGCTTGTGGTCTCGCCGGGCGCGAAGCCGCAGGTGACACCGTACTGGGCCTTGTCGTTCGCGCCCGACCACTCGATCGACGAAGACGAATGGCGCGAGCGTCTGATCCATCAGCTCGAGGCATCGGTGCGCAGCCGACTCGTCGGCGACGTGCCGGTCGGGGTCTTCGTGAGCGGTGGCCTCGACTCCGGTGCGGTCGCGGCCTTTGCGGCGCGGCACACGAGAGCGCCCGCCCTCAAGACCTTCGCCGTCGGCTTCGAGACTCCAAGCTACGACGAGCGGCGCTTCGCGCGCGTCGTCGCCGCGCGCTTCGGCGCCGAGCACCACGAGATCGTGTTCTCGGCGACCGAGGCGTTGGCCTTGCTGGAGCGGGTCGGGAGTCTTCTGGACGAGCCGCTGGTCGACGCCTCGTTCTTGCCGAAGTACGCGCTCGCCCGGGCCGCGCGAGCATCCGTCAAGGTGGCGCTGAGCGGTGACGGCGGCGACGAGATCTTCTGCGGCTATCCGACCTTTCTGGCCGATCCGGCCGCCCGGTGGCTCGAGGCTCGTCTCGCTCCGCGCGCCCGGCGCCTCGTCGGCTGGCTGGTCGATGGCCTGCCCGCGTCGTCGCGGTATGGCAGCGTCGACTTCCTGCTCAAGCAGTTCATGCGCGCGCTACCGTACTCGGCCGAGATCCGCACCCAGCTCCTGCTGGGGGGCGTCACCTCGGCCGAGCAATCGCGCCTGCTGTCTCCTGGCGTGCGCCACGCCCTCAAGGGCTTCGATCCCTATGCCGAGCTCACGACGACGATCGAGCAGCTCGATCTCAGAGATCCCGTCGAGCGTCTGATCGGTCACCATGCCCGGTTCTATCTCGCGGACCAGACCCTGGTCGCTATGGATCGAGCCAGCATGGCCGCCGGCCTCGAAGTCCGTGCCCCCTTTCTCGACCCGGCGCTCGTCGAGCTGGCCGCGACGGTCCCCAGCGGGTTCAAGCTCCGCAGATGGACGACGAAATACGTCCTCAGGCGCGCGCTGGCCGAGATCTTGCCGCCAACGGTCATCCGCCGCCGAAAACAAGGTCTTGGAGTTCCCATCGCGGCGTGGCTGCGCGGGCCGCTGCGCGACGTCATGGAGTCCCGACTGGCCGCGGCGCGGGTGCGTCATCGCGGCCTCTTCGATCCAACGGCCGTGACGCGGCTCGTCTCCGAGCATCTCGACGGTCGGCGAAACCACCGCAAGATCCTTTGGTCCCTCATGATGCTCGACGCGTGGTGCGATCACTACCTGCCGCATGAGCGCTGGACTTAGAGGCTGGCCGCCGCGCGGCGGATGGGCGCCGTTCGCCGTCGTCGTGGCGGTGAGCGCGGCGCTGCTCGGTTTTGATCTCGGCCGCCGCGTGCTCTCGACGAACGACGAGGCCAGATTCCCGATGATGGCCCGGGACATCCTGACGAACGGCCACTGGCTCCTGCCCGAGCTTTCCGGTGTCCCCATGCTCAACAAGCCGCCCTTGCACGCATGGCTCATCGCGATCGGGGCGTGGCCGACGGGGGCGGTGTCGCAGCGCACCGCTGTCGTTCCTTCGTTCATCGGGGCGCTGGGCCTGGTGGCGATGACCTGCTGGATCGCGCAGCGCCTGTTTGGCGTCGGTGCCGGACTCACGGCGGGACTGATCGTCGCGACGACGGCCGGCGTGTTCGCGATGGCGCGCTCGGCGGTGCCCGACATGACGCTTTCGTTGGGCATCGCCGCCGCCATGGCGGCGTTCGTCCGGGCCGAGCTCGATGGTCGCCGGAGCGCCTGGCTCGGCTTTTACGCTCTTGTGGGAGTCGCGTGCTGGGCCAAGGGCCCCGCCGGGCTTCTGCCGCTCGCCGTCGTGGTCGCCTACCAGCTCGCGACCTCCGGCTGGCGGGGCGTGACGCGCATGCGATCGACGGTCGGCGTCGCGATGCTCGTAGTCCTGGTCGCGCCCTGGTGGGCTCTTGCGGCCCACGTCGGGCAGGCGCAGTTCCTACAGGACGTGGTGTGGGCCGATATGACGCAAGGCTACAACCCGATGCGCGCGCTGACCTGGAGGCGTTTCGTCGAGCCCTTCGGAACCGCCGTGACGATCCTGCTTCCGTGGTCCCTCTTGCTTCCCTTCGCAATGCCGTGGGCGGTTCGACGCTGGAAGACAGCGACCGCGGTGGGGGAGCGATTGGCGCTCGTCTGGGCGATCACCGTCTTCCTCGTCGTCGCCGCGTCGTCCCGGCAGCGATGGCGTTACTATCTGCCGCTCTGTGTGCCGGGCTCCTTGCTCGTCGCGGGCTGGCTCGTGTCCCGTCGAATCTGGAGTCAGATGGGGATCGCCGTCGCCGCCTGGGCCGTGATCGCCGCGTC
>Ga0066709_100003576_pt1 | contig 11999 bp, 9 predicted proteins | sample GraSoiAngelo_158_FD_79665 | JGI IMG/M metagenome (GOLD analysis project Ga0066709, IMG submission 79665) | Grasslands soil microbial communities from the Angelo Coastal Reserve, California, USA - 14_1009_16_30cm | ecosystem: Environmental > Terrestrial > Soil > Grasslands | place: USA... | reverse complement strand
GATGGCAGCGCCAGTCCTTAACATAGACGCAAGCGGCCTGACGGACCTGGGACGCTCGACGCAGCCTGAGATCGGGCACATTTTTACCCGCAAGGTTTTCGTTGAGGTTGCGCACGCCGTGCTGTTCGCCGGGATTGCCCATAGGCGCGCGAATGGGGAGGGCCTCGCCACCGCAATGCAATTCATGAGAGCCTTTGATGTAGGTAACGTCTTCCCGATAGGTTGAGTCACCGCGGTTGAATGCGCCGTAGTGATTACTGCCGATACCGAAGCCTCCGCCCACGCCAATGCTTAACTCACAAGGCTTGGTCCCGACTACGTTTATGCCGGCATCCGCCGGGCAGAAAGGCGCGCCGGAGAGCGACCCGCCATTCTGTTGGTTCCAACCGAACCAGGTGTTGAACAACAGGTGGGGGCTGGCGTTGTAGGTGTGGGTTACCGCGATGTTTTGCACCCGCACCTGATTGCCGCTTCCGTCTACCTGCAGCAGATTCGCTTTCGCGTTGAAAGGCTGCTGGTTGAAATTTGTAAAAAAGTAGCGGACGGAGAGCTGGTGGTTGCCGCGAACGTAATCCCCTTTGAGCATGAACTGGTCATCGGCCCAATGCTGGCTGGGACCAAGATAAGTGATCTCCTGGCCCGGCCCATTGGGGAGTGGTATCGCCTTCAAGAAGAATTGGGATACTGAGCTGAGCCGGTCGGCGGGAATCTGATTGTTTGGAAAAGGTGCGTTGTTGTTCAGGGGGTCGGTGAGCTGCGTACCGGATAAGTCTGAAAAGTTTCCCGTGCGCTCCTGAGCGGTGGGCACAAATGAAATGTTTCCCTGGGGCGCGTTCGCATAGCGCGTACCCTGATAGGTCCCGAAGTAGAACAAGTGGTCCTTCAGAATGGGGCCGCCGACGCTGCCCCCGAACTGGTTGCGCTTGATCTGGTCCTGAGCAGGTGCGAAAAAGTTGCGCGCGTTCATATCGCCATTGCGCAGAAACTCAAAGACATCGCCGTGTATCTGGTTCGTCCCGGACTTGCTCACCACGTTGACCACGCCGCCTACCGCGTTGCCATACTCGGCGCTCATGTTCGTTCCCTGCACGCTGAACTCAGCAATGGCGTCCGGGTTGGGGAACGGCAGATTCGTGTTCACATACGTGTCGTTGTAGGCCACGCCATCCATCTGGTAGTTGATGCTTTCAGAAAATGTTCCGCTGGCCTTGGCGTACTGCTCGCCCGGATATGTGCCTCCTTCGCAGTTGGATCCGCAATAGTGCGACGTGGCGTCGGTGACACCAGCCGAGAGAAAAACGAGCTGCTGCACTTGGCGGCCATCGAGCGGCAAATCGACAATCTGCCGCTGGTTGACGACCTGGCTGATGGAGGCCGACTGGGTGGTCACGAGCGAGGTGTCGCCGGTTACGGTCACTTGCTGCGAGACGGCGCCGACGCTCATCACAACTTTCTGGGTGGCGGTTTGGCTGACGGCGAGCTCAATGCCGGATTGCACGTAAGTCGTCATGCCTTCCTTTTCGACCGTCAGCTTATATTTCCCGATCGGCAGACGGGAAAACAGGTAATCGCCCACCGGACCTGTCGTGACGGTCTGGGTAAATCCGGTATCGGCATTTGATACAGTAACTTTTGAATCGGGGATGGCTGCGCCCGATTGGTCGGTTACGGTTCCGCTCAGGGTGGCGGTCGTGAACTGGCCGGCAAGCCGGTTCGGAAGTAGTCCTGCTAGCGCGAGAATTCCCACCAGAAACACTACGGAGCGTTCGAACGTCTGCAAAAACCGTCTCATACGATAAGCCCCCCGGTATTGATAATGAACACGATAATATTAGATGCGCGTGTCCGGACGCAACTAGTCCGGCGATCTATGATGCATATCGGCAACTTCTCGATGGTCATCGCCTTAATTCTGATATTTCCTGTACGGGCACAGGTCCCCGGCGGCGGTGAAGAGGCTGAGCGGTTGAAGCAAAAAGCGCTCGCGCTGATGGATGAGGGCCGCGTCAAAGAGGCTGCGGCGACATTTCGGGAGGCCCTTAAATCGGCGCCGCGCGATCTCGAGACTCTCAACGACCTTGGGGTCGCGCTACGCAAGACAGGCGATTTCGCGGGTTCGCTCGAGGCGCTTCAGGCGGCTGTGAGCTTGCGGCCGAGTGACGCGCGAATCCAAAGCAATCTTGCCGTGACGCTGCAGGCGATGGGACGCCCGAACCAGGCTGCAGCGGCGATGAAGCGGGCCTGCGATTTGGCGCCCGCGGATTTCGTTCTCCGCCGAAACCTTCGGATCGTTCTCGATAATCCAAAGAATGTGCCTGGTATAGCCGGACTACGGTGACGATCAAATCAACGAAAAGGATGACGACATCGCGCATCCTGGCATGCTATCAGAACAAAAAAACACCTGATTTTGCCCGAACACAGCAATTCGCCATGGACACGTCGCCTCGTGGACACCGTGGTATCAGAGCGGGCATTGCGCAAGCTCCAATCGTGACAGCAATGCTTCAGCCGTGAACTACTTCAGGTGTGCACACCTTCAGCGTAAGGCTCTCATGGCCTTGTGCTTTGCGACAAACTCATCGATTGCTCCCCGACGCATTTCCTGCTTGGTCTGGCGCAGGTCGATGCCGAGCTTTGCGAACCAACGGCCGCGGAAGAACTTAAGCTGCGGCTTGGGTTCGAATCCCCCCTCTCCGCCAGAATTTTCCAACATTAGCATTCACAACCCCACCAACCGGCCTCCGTGCAGCTTGACCTGGCCGGTTTCAGCCGGTAATCTCAACCTGATACAGTATCAGTAAGGAATTGAAATGCTTCACCACGTTAAAGACCTCTCGCCCGAACAGCGTCAAGCCGTTGAGAACCTCCTCGGGCGTCCGGTGGCGGAAGACGAGTCCGTCAGCATCAAAGGCATCCGGCCTTCAGCCATTATTCCCTCCCGGTTGTCACTGGATGAACGCAAAGAAGCGCTGGAGAGGCTTCGCCACTATTTCGCCAAAGTCGATGAGCAGCGTAAACCTGTGAGCGATGCGGAAGAAGAGGAGATCATCAACGAAGCTCTGCGCTCCACGCGGCCTAATTTCAGGCCGATCCATTGAGGGTCGTCCTCGACACGAACGCGCTGATTCGCGCACATGGCCGAACGTCAACACAGGCAAGAATACTCCTTGAAGAACTGCTGCGTGCCGACCATGAGCTGATCACTTCAAATGAACTGCTCGCCGAAGTGACGAAGGTTCTGCGATACCCCAGGTTCCAGGCGCTGTACGGCCTCAGTGAGGCCGATCTTCTCGACTATACGCAGCTTCTGCAAAGCGTGTCGCAGGTCGTGATCCTGGACTCAAGTTATCGCGCGCCGTTGCGTGATCCAAATGACCTGATTGTTCTGCAAACCGCCGAGCGGGGCGAAGCCGACATTCTATGCACCAACGATGGAGATTTCTACGATCCCACGATCCTTTCCTACTGCACGGCCCGCGGCATCGAAGTGTGTGATGAGTCTACACTGCTTGAACGGTTGATGCAGGGCGGCTAGACTAGTCGGTGAAGGCGACGCGGCAGACTCCCATCTGCAAGACTATTTCACAACTTCCGTTTTATTCGCCCTATGAGGTCACGCTGAGGACGCCTTCTTTAGGGCAACGGCGTTCATGCAATAGCGAAGGCCGCTAGGGGCGGGGCTATCGGGAAAAACATGGCCGAGGTGGGCGTCGCAGGTGTTGCAGATGGTTTCGACCCGCTTCAGAAAGCTGGGACCATCGAAACGGTACGCGATGACATTGGCCTTCACGGGTTGCGTAAAAGAAGGCCATCCTGGTGCGAACGTGGCGGAAGGTATGCAGTGACGTCATGAAGTTCGCCTTGCGGCACGACTTTTTTAAGCCAAGCCACAAGTTTTTCCACTGGCCTCCGGTCTCCGGGTTGTAGAAGACATAGTCGCATTTGCGGATACCGTGCCATCCCTTCACCACACAGAGCGCTTTCTCTTTGAGCGGCAGCTCCAGCAGACGCCGGGTTTTTCGCACCAGAATCGTGAGGATCATCGCGGTTCGATGTGACATACTTGGTGCTCCTGTCGGTCGAGAACTGTTCCTTGTCGTCGTAGTATTCGCCGGTAGTGAGCTGGACCCACCGGTCCGGTGCGACGGGAACAAAGTTCTTCGCAGGCGCCACGTAGATGCGGTAGCGTTGCTGATCGGCGCCGATCTCCATCAAGAACCCGACCCACTTGTCGTCCCTGGAATAGTAGGGGTTCCACAAGTTGTGCTGGGAGTCGCTTAACGCGATCGCCACCTTACCCGTCGCCACATCCACCAGCGCAATTTGAGCGAAGCCAGCGCCAAAGGCACCCTTCTGCGTCAGCAGCCGCGTGTTATCGGCCGAAAAACCGCCCGGTGTCCCACAAGCCTGGCAGACCAGGCGCGGGGCGCCCCCGGCCGTCGAAAATGGAGTAGATGTCAGCCTCGTTTTGGGCGCGGTTCAGCAAAAGTAGACAACAAACGAGCCATCTATCGAAATCGAGGGACGTGAGGCTCTGCGGTATCCTTCCATCCGGCCGATGGCGGAGCCGATTTTCGGCCCGCCGATGTGGGCGAGGAGCGGGCCGCATGCGATCAGGTGCTCAGTCGCGATCTGGCCGACGGTTGCATCATTAACACCGACATAATTCGCTTTCAGCCCCGCGATCTTGCGGTCGATCAGGACGTACGGCACCTTGTGTTCTTCTGTGGCACGGAACAGATCTTTGCAGGCCGGAGTCTGCGCTGAAGCTAGCACGAGGGCATCCACACGACGGTCCAGCAGCAGCTTCACTTCGTCGCGCTCTAGCTGCGCGTCTTCTTCTGAAATCGAAATCATCATTTGGTAACCAAACAGCCGTACCTTCTCGGAAAATGCCTCTGGCCACTTCGGCGAAAAATGAGGACCTCACATTGGGAACTACTAGTCCGATGGTGTGTGTGCGCCCACTGACAAGGCTGCGCGCAATCCAGTTGGGTTGATAATTTAGCTTTTGGACGCGCTTAAGGATCCGCCGCTTCGTGGCCGGACTAATATTGCTCTGGTGGCGCGGTGCCTTAGACACCGTAACAACAGACACGTTAAGATCACGTGCCATATCCTTCATGCGAACAGGCATAGGAAGTGTGTCGAACGAACCCTAGCACAGGTTGGCGAAAAGATTCACGCAAAAACAGCGCAGAGCACTCGCACTCACGTAGTTTGCGGCGCTAGAGTTATTTTCAAGGCCGGCGTATTCGCCGAAAGCGAGTCCGTTGAGATCACCGCGAATCATGTCCGCCTCACCACCCATGCAATTTTAGCTTGACCCACTGAGTGTCTTTTTCCGAGTGGCATAGCAGGCAGGCGTTGGGGCTCTCTTCAGGACCGAAGCGCGCCGTCATCTCCGCGCTGGGAATATCATCCATCTGGTGCGTGCGCGCCCGAAACAGAACGCTGTTCATGATCCGAGGCATGTGGCAAGTGACGCAACGGCTGGCATCTGCAGAAGCCGGGTGATGCGTGTGCGCGCTGGTATTGGTTGCGAATTTGCTGTGACACTGGACGCACATGCGATCCTGATCGTTCGAAAATTTTAGCGAAGTCAGATTCGAGGAAGAGTCCGGCCCGTGTGGTTGATGGCAGTGCCCGCAATGCGCCTGGCCCTTGCGGAAGCAGGCCGTACGCCGAAATGCCTCTACGATAAAAGTCGTTTCGCGAAACCTGCCGTCCTTGTAGAAGGCCCGTCGAGAGACATCGCTATACGGCTGGCTTAAGGGAGCGGGGAAAAACGAGGCGCCCTTTGTCGTATAATTCATCTCGCCCTGTGGGCCCGACTGGTGAAGCGCCGATTGCGCGTGGCACTGGCCGCAAATCGCGACATACACACGCGCGGTGAGATTGCGGAAGTCAACGGGCGTCTGACGTGCGCCCTTATCATAGTGCCGCCCAGAGGTCATCGCGAGCACGTGATTCTGCGTGGGACCGTGGCACATTTCACAGTTAATTCCACTCTCGCGAAATTCGAAGTCGTGCCCACTTGAAGGATTCGGTCGCATGGCTCGCAACTGGCTGGTATGGCATGGCGCGCAATTGATCTGATAGCTTGTGGTAGTGCTGAGCTGATTGAAGCTGGTAACGACGGCACGCGGTGAACCAGGGGGATCGATCACCTTCCAATAATTGACCCACTGTCTCTTTATCGTGCTGTATTGAACCGGAAATACATGAACGTCGCCTGTCGGCAGTCGGGTTGCGTAGGCCTGTTGCCATTTCGACCCGATGGTGTAGTCGACGGGGTAAATGCGCCACTCGCCAGCTCGATCACGAACCGCAACATAGTGTTTATCGCGTGTGATCGACATGCGCGCCACTACCGCGCCGGTTTCATCGCTGAATTGGTTATTCACACGGAAGTCGCCCATCACGTTTTCCGGCCGGTAGGCGCGAAGCATCCGACCCATGCCGGTTTTTTGCCACGAATCGTAAATCGCCGCATGGCACGGTTGGCATGCATGGGACCCTGCGTAGTCGCCGTCGCGGGCCTGAGTAGATATGGAGATAATGGGTGTGACGGGCGCAGCTTTCAACTCACCCTCTTGTTCCACAGAAGCACTAAACCCTTCGAAGGATACCGTGGGCTGGCGAATGGACGAGTCATAAATTCGCCGCAGAGTTTCGAGTGCCTTGGCCTGTAGCGGACCTGGCATGCGACCGGCCCGAGCAAAGTAGAACGCAGCCTGTTTATGCTTCCCGAGCGACAATTCCGTCAAACCGAGCAGGTACGCGATTTCAGCATCCTGCCCATTCAAGGCTCTCGCCTGGCTCAAAAAGGTTTCAGCCCGGAATAGCTTTTGTTTCTTTTCGAGGCCAGTCGCGTGCAGCGCTTGTGCGGCAGCCACTCGGCCAAGAACAAAATAATCCGACGCCCTGAGTTCTGCCTGGACCGCCGGCCATTTCGCCGGCGCAATTGCGGCAGGCCGGTCAAACTGGTCCAAGTATTCAAGAGCCGCATGGGCGCTTTCCTTGGCGGCCGCAAACTGCTGTAGTTGTGCTTGCACGTTGGCGAGCGGCACCAGCAGCAAGGGATTTTCTGGAAACAGGCGAAGGGACTGCAAGCCGTATCGCAGCGCCTGATTGTAATCCTCGAGGTCAATGCAGGCCTTGGCGCCGATCTCGTAGGCCTGCGCGAGCAACCAGGATTGCGGGTACGTAAGAACGAAAGCTTCAGCAAGCTTTCGCCGTTTTTGCGGATCACGCGCGTCATACAGCTTCAGGAAGGTGCGGCGTTCTCTCGGATCGGCAATCTGATCGACAACGGTGAACCGCTTGGCATCACCTGCATCGCGGAACATAACGGTATCGATGGCCTGGCCGTGTGACAATGCCGTCAGCGCGGATGCGAGCGCGAAGATCCGCAGCGCAGGACCAGTCATGCATTCCGCTGTGCGTGTCCCGCTCATCGCCCGCGCCTCTTGCCCTCACCGCTCGATCGCCGCAGCGGCCATAGCCATAAAGCTGTTGATTTCATCGGCTATGTCGCCGCCGCCGTTCGTCCGTTGTAAGAGAATCACGCCGATCATGTCCTTGGCCGGATCGACCCAGCCGTACGTCCTGTAGGCGCCGCCGTGGCCGTATGTACCGATCGAATTGAGCCGGAACGTTCCTTCCGGCTCCTTCACCACTGCCCAGCCGAGCCCAAAGCCCACTCCCGGAGAAAATCCCGCTTTTAAATCGCCCGTATGCATGGTGGTCATCAGGTCGACCGAAGCAGGCGACATAAAACGACGCCGTTCCAGTACTCCCTTGTTCAGCAGCATCTGGTAGAAGTTGGCCATCTCGGTTGCGGTATTGTACAAGCCGCCTTCCGGGGCGGGATATTTCGCGCCTCGCCGCATAAGGTCCACATCCTCCCGCTTCAACTTTCCGTGATCGTTCGTGTGAACCGCCGCAATGCGGTTCTGCTTGGCTTTTGGCAGGAAGTAGAACGTATCCCGCATGCCCAGGGGATTGAGAATACGTTCGGTGATGTACTGCTCATACGGTTGCCCGGACGCGATCTCGATGATGCGGCCGAGTGTGGCCATGCCCAGGTTGCTGTACAGCCATCGGGTGCCGGGCTCGAAAACCAGCGCTTGCTGCGACGTGAGCATGACGGTTTCGACGAGCGTGCGCTTCCAGCGGAGCTCAGAATCTTTTAGATCGCCCGGCAGGCCCGAGGTGTGCGTCAATAGATCACGAATCGTGATGACGCGCGAAGGCTCTTTCAGCCGGCAGTTCGCAGCATCGCGGCTCACCGGACACGTCTCTGCCAACTGCTGCCCGCGAAATTCCGGGACGTGCTTTTCCACCGGATCCGTCAGTGCGAGCTTGCCTTCCTCCATCAGCATGAGGATAGCGGTGCTGGTGACCGGCTTGGTCATCGACATGATCTGGAAAATTGTGTCGGTTCGCATCGGGACCTGGTTCTCGCGATCCTGGTAACCGGCGGCGGATAGGAGCGCCAGATATCCGTGCCGGGCGAGCAACGTCACAATGCCTGCCGCCCTGCCGTTATCGACGTATACCTGCATGCGGACCGGAATGCGCGCCAGCCGCTCAGCATCCATTCCCGCCGCCGCGGGATCGCCAGTTTGAGCCGAGAAGTAGCTGGCCGGACACACGGAGGCGACCCAGGGGAGGAACAACAGAAGCGAAAGGAGCCGATGGAACATGGCTTGTATTATTCCAGATTAGAGCGGGCAGTGTCTGTCATAAATCCTCTGGCGCAGAACCGCGCTGATTCTGGTGAGGGCGTTGCGGCTTTCGCCTTGTTGAACAACGAATCGCAGATCAGCTAGCGGGCTGCGTTAGCCCTGGGTCAGCCGGGGCGCCAGGTTGTTCTGGCCCCCTACATCGGTCAGGCGGAAATCGCGGCCCTGGAAATGATACGTCAGCTTCCGGTAATCCAGGCCCAGCAGAGTGAGCATGGTGGCGTGCAAGTCATGCATGTGGACTTTGTCCTCCACGGCTCGCAGGCCGATCTCGTCGGTGGCGCCGATCACTTTGCCGCCTTTGATGCCGCCTCCTGCCATCCATACGGAGAAGCCATAAGGATTGTGGTCCCGTCCGGCCTGTCCTTGCCCACCGCCTTCCACACCGTTGGTGAACGGTGTGCGGCCGAAGTCGCCTCCCCAAAGCACCAAGGTGCTTTCGAGCAGGCCGCGCGCTTTCAGGTCGGCAAGCAGACCCGCTATCGGCCTGTCCACCCGGCGCGCCATCACCGTGTGGTTCTGGTCGCACTGGTTGTGCCCGTCCCAGCCCACCGAGCCCCCCTTATTGCCTCCGGAGTAGAGCTGGACAAAGCGCACACCGCGCTCCACCATGCGGCGGGCCATCAGGCACTGCGTTCCGAACTCCGCAGTCTCGGTTTCATCGAGCCCGTAGAGTTTTCGCTTTGCCACCGTCTCCTGAGACAGGTTGGCCAGCTCGGGCACCGACATCTGCATCTTGAACGCCAGCTCATACGAGTTCATGCGCGCCGCAAGCTGCGAGTCTTCCTGACGGGTCTCGAGGTGCCGTTCGTTATACCAGTTCAGCAGATCGAGCATCCGGCGCTGCTCGCCCGCGCCGATGTCCTCGGGCCGATTCACGTTGAGAATGGGTGCGCCGTCTGTGCGCAGCACGGTTCCTTGATACATGGCCGGCAGAAAACCAGAGCCGTATGCCGGCGCGCCAGCCTTGATACCTCCGTCCAGCATAACCATAAACGCTGGCAGGTTTTCGCTCTCATTTCCGAGCCCGTAGACCACCCACGAACCCATGCTCGGCCGGCCCACTCTCGCCCAGCCAGTGTTCATCCAGTTCTGTCCAAGCACATGAGTGAAGCCGTCGTGATAGCAGGAACGGATCACCGCCATGTCGTCGGCAAATTGCGCCGTCTGTCGGAAGAGATCCGAAATTTCGATACCGGACTGCCCGTACTTGCGAAACGTACGCGACGATGCCAACAGCGGCGCCTTCTCCATCTTGGTGAACTGGAAGTCGACCTTCCCGAAACTGGGCGGCGGGGTCTTGCCGTTCAGTTTTGCCAGCAGAGGCTTGGGGTCGAATGTATCCACGTGGCTGGGGCCTCCGTGCATGAACAGAAAGATCACGTTTTTGGCCTGGGCCGGGAAATCGGGCGGCTTGGGCGCGAAGGGATTCGATGCTCGTGCCGTCCAAGTGGCGGCGTCTGCGTCGCGCGCCAGCAGATAGCCTGCGCCTAGCATCCCGAAGCCCAGCCCGGCTTTTTCGAGAAACTCCCGGCGCGAAGAAGCCCGGACCGTTTTCTCGCATAACCCGCAAAACTGGTCGGTGTTTTTCATGTCAAAGCCTCAATCGATAGACAGAAATTCGCTCGTGTTTAACAACACCAAGCAGAGCTTGTCGAGCTTCGTGGAAGCCGCGTCCAGGAAGGACAGCGCTTTCTCTTTTTCCTGTGGTGACGGGTCGCGGCTGAGCGCCAACTGCCAGGCGCCGCGAACCCATGCGTCCCGGTCGTCAGGATAAGTCTTCTGAACCCGTGCTGCCAGGTTGCGGGCCTGCCGTTCCATGAATTCGCTGTTCAGCAGCGCCAGTGCCTGCGGCGCTACCGTGGTCACATCGCGGCGTGGGCAACTCACCGCCGTGTCTGGCTCGTCGAAGATCGCGAACATCGGGAAAGGGAACGAGCGCTTTACGTACAGGTAGACGCTCCGGCGGTTGTGCTCCATCGGATCGAGCGACACAGGCCACTGGTTCGGCGCCCACATCACTGCCTTTTCCTCGGTGGTAAGCGGAGGAATCACGGGCCGGCCGCCCATCTGCAGATTGAGCACGCCCGCCACATCCAGCACTGAGTCGCGCAACGCTTCGGCGTCCATTCGCTGCCGGTTCATGCGCCACAAATACTGGTTCGATGGATCAATCCGGAAGTTGCTTTCGTCAGACTGACTGGACATGCGATAGGTGTTGGACAGCATGATCATGCGGTGCAGCTTTTTCATGCTCCAGCCGCTCTCGACGAAATTCCGGGCCAGCCAGTCGAGCAGTTCCGGATGCGTTGGAGCTTCGCCTTGCCGGCCAAAGTCGTTGGGTGTGCCGACGATCCCCCTGCCGAAATGCCAGTACCACACCCGATTCACGATGACACGGGCAGTCAGAGGGTGATCCGGCGAAGTGAGCCACAACGCGAGCGCGCGCCGGCGTTCGGGAACAAACGGGCCATTCGCGGATTCTTCCAGATCGTGCACTCCGCCCAGGACACGCGGGAATCCGGGGGACACTTTTGGTCCCGCGGGACGGAAGTCGCCCCGGGAGGTCATGTACACGTCCGGGACAACATCGGCATGGGCCAGCACCGTGGCGCTTGGGAAGGTAGGGCGAGCTTCCAGCGACGCCTTGCCAAGCTCATATATGAGACGCTCGCGGTCATCCTTTTCCTGGGCTGTGTACTGCGGCACGAACATCTGGCCCGACGCATTTTCGCGCAGACCCGCTAGCGGCAGTGCCTGTTCCAGCAGCGCAGCCAGCTCCATCTGGTGCGGTGTGCGATCTTTTAGAGCAACTTCGTAGGCCTGAACAGCCTCCGGAGAGAACCTGGCTTCGATCTCTCTGGTGGCGCGGTCCCGGGAACGCTTCTCGATGCGCTCAATGGCCTCTTTGTACTCCTCTACCCGAAGATTGGCAGGATATCCTGACTTGAACCCGAACAGATCCATCTTGCTGATCACAGGAATTTCCCGTTCCTCGCTTCCCGCGAAAATCGCCATCATCCGGTGATAATCGCGTTGCGTGAGCGGATCGAACTTGTGATCGTGGCAGCGCGAGCAGGCGAGCGTCAGGCCCAGAAAAGCTTCGCCGGTAGTGTCGACTGCATCCGACAGCCATTCGTAATGGAGTTGAGCGCCGTTCAGCGCGGCTTCGTGATAAGTCGGTCCAATGGTATACATTCCCGTGCCGATCCGCGCTTCCAGATGTTTGAGCTTCGTTGGAGGGAT
>Ga0066709_100003575_pt1 | contig 12001 bp, 10 predicted proteins | sample GraSoiAngelo_158_FD_79665 | JGI IMG/M metagenome (GOLD analysis project Ga0066709, IMG submission 79665) | Grasslands soil microbial communities from the Angelo Coastal Reserve, California, USA - 14_1009_16_30cm | ecosystem: Environmental > Terrestrial > Soil > Grasslands | place: USA... | reverse complement strand
CTCGAAGGCGACCTTGCCGCTGACGACCGCGTCTGCGTTCTTGTACGAACTGTCGAGCACCTTGGTGAAGGCGGCGTTGATCGTGTCCGTGAGGACGTAGGTGCCGCTGATCATCGAGACGCCTAGCACGATCGCCAGGGCGGTCAGAACCGTCCGGAACTTGCGTCCGAGGATGCCTTTGAGGGCGACGGCGATCATCGTGAGAGCTCTTCCATCACCGCGATCACCTCGTGCGCGTCCGAGCGGCCGAGATCACGAACGATCAATCCGTCAGCCAGGAAGAGGATGCGGTCGGCAATGGCGGCAGCACGTGGGTCGTGCGTGACCATGACCGTCGTCTGTCGATAGCTGTCGACGGAACTGCGCATCAGCTCGAGGATCTCGCCGCTCGTCTTCGAGTCGAGGTTGCCGGTCGGCTCGTCGGCGAACACGATCGTCGGCTTGCTGACGAGGGCCCGGCCGATCGCGACCCGCTGCTGCTGTCCGCCCGAGAGCTCGGAAGGGCGATGGCTTCTGCGGTCCTTGAGGCCGATCCGGCCCATCAGCTCGTCGACCCACGCCTTGTCGGGCTTCTCGCCGGCGATCGCCAGCGGGAGAACGACGTTCTCCTCGGCGTTCAGCATCGGCAGCAGGTTGAAGAACTGGAAGATGAAGCCGATGTGCTCTCGGCGGAGATTCGTCAGCTGCGTGTCGTTCAGCTCGTGGATGCTCGTTCCGGCGATCGTGACGTCGCCTGTTGTCGGCGTGTCGAGGCCGGCGAGGATGTGCATGAGGGTCGACTTGCCGGAGCCCGACGGACCCATGACGGCGGTCAGCTGACCTTTCGGCACATCGAGCGAGATGCCTCGAAGGGCGTCGACGGCGGTCTCGCCCTCTCCGTACCGCCGGTTGAGGTCGCGCCCGGAGACGACCGGCTGGCTGCCGTTAACCGTGCTCGGGCGGCCGTCTACTTCTACTGCAGGAATCGCTATCGCTGCCATCCTCGGCTCCTTGTCTGATTGGCTCTGGCTGGACTCGTCCTGGATCACGCGCGACTTCATCGCCGCTGCCTCATTGCCGCTCCTCTCGCATCGGGGTGGTCATTTGCAAACTCGCACGCGCCCACGTCTGCGGGAAGGCGGCCAGCCGGTCGTTTGAGGGGGCGGGTTTCTGGTGTGTTGAGGCCGCGGCTCTGAGTCAGGCGCGGAGAAACGCCAGAACGGCCAGCACGCGTCGTGACTCGGTTCCGGTGGACGGCAGCCCGAGCTTCCCGAAGATGCTCGAGACATATTTCTCGACGGCGCGAACCGTAATGACGAGCCTGTCTGCGATTCCCTGATTCGAGCTGCCCTCGGCCATTAGGACGAGCACCTCGCGCTCACGTGGGGTGAGCCGCTCGAGCGGGTCATCGCTGCGCCGCCTCGAGAGCAGCGTCGAGACGATGATCGGGTCGACCACCGAGCCGCCGCCCGCGATGCGTCGCAGGGCGGAGAGGAAATCCTCGACATCGCTGATGCGGTCCTTGAGGAGGTAGCCGACACCTTCGGCGGAATCCGCCAAGAGCTTCATCGCCAGCCCGACTTCGACGTATTGCGAGAGCACGAGCACTCCAACGGCGGGATGGCGTTTGCGGATCTCGAGCGCCGCACGCAGGCCTTCGTCGCTGTACGTCGGTGGTAACCGGATATCGACGATCACGACGTCCAGCGGATAGCTCCGGACCTTGAGGAGGAGCTCGTCCGCGTTTCCGCACTGGCCGACGACGTCGAACCCTTCCTCGCCTAACAGCCGGCTCAGGCCTTCGCGCAGAAGGACCGCATCCTCCGCAATCGCTACGCGCATGGGATCTCCGCTCTGACGCGCGTTCCACCGCCGGTCGGAGTCCAGATGAGCAGCCGACCGCCGAGAGACTCCACCCGATCGGCGAGGCCGCGGAGGCCCGTGCCGCTCTCGGTGTCGGCGCCGCCGATTCCGTTGTCGACCACTTCGACGACGATCTGCTTGCGCTTCCGACCCACTTCGACCGTCGCGGCTGTCGCCTGCGCATGCTTGCCGATGTTGGCGAGGCTTTCGGAGACCACGTAGTAGGCCGCCACCTCGAGCGGCTCTTGGAGCCGTCCATCGAGCTCAATCCGCAGCCGCACCGGAAGCGGAGCTTGGGCCACGATCGATTCCAGGGCGACCTCCAGCCCGTGTCCGCTCAGCACGGCTGGGTGGATTCCGCGGGCCACGTCGCGGAGTTCCTCGAGTGAGAGCGCGATTTCCTGCCGAGCCAGGTCGAGGCGGGCCTGTGCCTCGGGATCGGTGGTCAATCGCTGTTCCAGCAGGCTGAGCTCGAGCGACAGGGCGATGAGCCGCTGCTGTGCGCCGTCGTGGAGATTGCGCTCGAGCCGCTGCCGCTCCTTCTGGCCCTCGGCGATCACCCGCGCCCTCGAACCTCTGAGCTCTTCGAGGCGCGCTTGGAGCTCTGCCTGTAGGCGTGCGTTTTCGAGTGCGATTCCCGCTGCGGCGGTCACGCCGTCGAGCAGATCACGCTCCTCGTCGAGCGCGCCATCGTGAAGTAGGGCCGCGACGTGCACACCATCGCGGTCGATGAGGGTCGTCGCCCTCCCATCTCGGTCAGGAACCTCCACGGGCCGACCCTCCAGATCGACGTACCTCTGGAAGGCAGGCAGCCAGTACGCAAGGGTCGCAGAGGGATCGCGGAGCGCACGCGCGAGGGCATCCCGGAGATCAGCAGGCGCCAGGTTCGGTCGTAGCTCGACCATCAGCTCCCCGACGGCTGATCGGGCCAGACGAGCGTCCAAGAGTCCGATCAGGAACACGAGGGGTGACAGACCGATGACCACGAGCGTCACGCGTTGTACGGGCAGAAAAGCCGGGCTCAATGCGTCGAAGTTGGCAACAACGAACAGCGTCGCCGCCAGCAAGAGGCCCAGTGCGAACGAGTCGATCAGCAGCGCAATCGAAGGTCGGCGGGGCCGGCCCCCGTGTCGCTGCCGATTGGTGAGGATTCCCACGCCAGCCAGGAGAATGGCACTCAGCGAAAGGAGCTGAACCTTCTCCACCACACCTGCTGCTCCGGTTTGAGTCGAGATCGTCAGCAGGTTGTCGGGCGAGCCGGCCCCGAGCGTCAACTTGGCTAGCTGCAGGCCGATCGCGGACGCGTACGCCGCGCCCACGAGCGCTCGTTCGAGCCGTGAGCTCAGGCGGCCATCCGGAAACGCGAGGAAGACGTGCAGGAACAGGGCCGCCGGCACGATGTCGAAGAGCGCTCCGATCGTGTACAGGTGATTCTGGTGCTCGAACTGCAGAGTCGAGAGGCCCATGGCGAATCCGCCGGCGATCATCAGCAGTCCGAGGCGGCTGTCGGGACGGCGGAACCAGGCGATCAGTCCGACCAGGATGTACGGAACGCTGATCCACTCGAGGAGACCGAGCTGGACTTCGCTCACTTGGCCGACACGTAGGGCGAGCGTTACCGAGTAGACCGGAGCAACCAGGCCCGCGGCTGCAATTCCGACCCAGTAAGCCTTTGGCGGCGCGCGGGCTGGCCGAAGCGGCGCATTCGCTGCGAGCGCGGAAGCGGCCATGCCTCACCGTCCTCTCCAAAACCCCTCGTTGGGGTTTACTTCGAGACGGAACCCCTGACGCGCGGTCGCGCCAGCGCCGTGCCATCCGCGCGGGGAGAGGAGACGTCTCTCAGCAACAGGATACTCCTCCTTCGCCGGGCGTTCTCGATCCGGGATGGAACCCACTGGCGGCATGAGTGGTAAGAGACGCGATGTTCTCGCCCATGCGAATCGCGGTCTTCGCGCTCTCGGTGTTCTCTCTCGCTACCTGTGGCGCGGCCGCCTCGAACGTGGAGATCCTGAAAGGGAAGGTCGTCTATACCGCGCCGAGCGGTGACCTCTGGACGATCAACGCGGACGGATCGCATCGCCGGCGACTGACACATTCCGGCAAAGCGACCGACTACAGCCCGAGCTGGGCGCCGGACGGGCGTCGAATCGTCTTCAGGACGGAGCGCGGCAAGTACGTTCGCGACCCCAACGGGAGTGGGGCCCAGGGCATCTTCGTCATCAACGCCGACGGCTCGCACGAGCTGCAGATTCAGCCGCGTACGGGTGGACTCTTCCCGGCCTGGGCGCCGAACGGCAAGAAGATCGCCTATACCGGCCTGAAGCCGGGCGGTGACGGCATCTTCCTGATGAACCCCGACGGGTCGAAGAAGCAGGATCTCCACACGAAGAGCGTTGCGGCGGAGGGCGCCGTCTGGTCGCCGGACAGCACGAAGATCGCCTACGGCGCCCATGACGGCGACGGGAACTGGGCGGTCTGGATCATGAACGCCGACGGCTCGGGCCAGACACAGCTGACACACCCGCAACTCGTTGAACCCCCGGGAACGGGCGGCGATTATCCGACGTGCTTCTCTCCGGACGGCAACCAGATCCTCTTCAGCGCCGGTCAGCATCAATCCCGGGAGATCTACGCGATCGGTCTGGACGGCAACGGTCGCCGACGGCTCACGAATTGGGCCGGCGCCGATGCGCCGAATGCCTGGCTTCCCGACGGCAGAATCGTCTTCGGCCACTACAACGGGGATGCGCCTCGCCCGCGCTGGTACGTGATGAATTCCGACGGCTCGGGGATCACGCCGATTCCCGCTCTCAACTGCGTGCGAGCAGCAGATCCACTCTCCTGGCTGCCGGTTCCGCGGCAGGGTGGGCGGGTCTCAGGCGGCTAGCGAATCAGCCGCCGGCGAGCCGCCTCGCGAAGACGCTCCGGGCAATCTCCGCGCGACCGCTGCGCTGACATACAGTCGCTGGTGATGCTCGCAGCAGCATCCGGGGTATTCGGCGGCGTCGACCAGCAGTACCTGGACCAGGCGCGGCAGATGCAGGCGCTCTCTTTCGCTGCTCACATTCCACTCGTCTGCTTCGGCATCGCCTTTCCTTCGATCGTCCTCTTCGTAGAGTGGCACGGTCATCGCACGGACGACCCGATTTACGGCGTCTTGGCAAGGCGGTGGTCGAAGATCATGCTGGCGCTTTTCGCTGTCGGCGTCGTCACCGGCACGATACTCAGCTTCGAGCTAGGCCTCCTCTGGCCCAACTTCATGGCGACTTTCGGGTCCGTGTTCGGGCTCGGATTCGCCGTGGAGGGGATTTCGTTCTTCCTCGAGGCGATCTTCATTGCCATCTATGTCTACGGCTGGGGACGCCTGTCGCCATGCGCGCACCTGCTCGCTGGTGTCCCGATCGTCATCACCGGGTTCGCCGGCTCGCTGATGGTGATCTCGGTCAACGGGTGGATGAACCATCCGTCCGGCTTCCGGCTCGAGAAAGGCCGCGCGGTCGACGTGCATCCCTTCGCCGCGCTGTTCGAAAACGACTATGTCTGGCACGAGCTCGTCCACATGTATCTCGCCGGGTTCATCGTCGCGGGCTTCGTGATGGCGGCCTTCTACGCCTTCGGCTGGCTTCGCGGCCGGCGCGGCCGCTACGAGCGGACGGCGCTCGTCATACCGCTCACGATCGCGGCCCTCGCTGCGCCGGTGCAGGTCCTGGTCGGGGACTGGGCCGCGCGGGACGTCGCCAAGACGCAGCCGGTCAAGCTCGCCGCGCTCGAGGGACTCGGGACGACGGAGAAGGGTGCGCCGATCCACATCCTCGGCTGGTACGACGGCAAGGAGGTCAAGTACGGGATCAAGATCCCGAAGCTGCTCTCGTTCCTGTCCTTCCACGACTTCGATGCCGAGGTGAAGGGGCTCGACACGGTACCCGCCGACGATCGCCCGCCTGTGAACGTCGTTCGGTTCGCCTTCCAGGCCATGGTCGGAATCGGCTCGGCGCTCGCGCTGCTCAGCATCTTCTACTTGGGATCGTGGCTGAGATACCGACGCTTACCGCGCTCGTCTTGGTTCTACCGGGCAGTCGTGGCCGCGGGACCGCTGGCGCTCGCCGCACTCATCTGCGGCTGGGTCACCACCGAGGTCGGCCGGCAGCCATGGGTCGTGTACGGCGTCATGCGGACCGCCGACGCCGTCACCGGTGCGAGCGGGATCGCGATCGGGTACGCGACGCTTGCGCTCGTCTACCTCGGGCTCTGCGTTGCCGTCGCCTGGATTCTGCGCCGCCTGAGCCGCGTTCCGCTCGATCCCGCAGCCCTCGCCGCCGATGCATCTCGCTGACGTACCGCTGATCCTGCTGCTCCTGGGCCTCGCCGCCTACGCAGTGCTAGGCGGCGCCGATTTCGGCGCCGGGTTCTGGCAGCTGTGGGGCGGACGGGGCGAGCGAGAGAAATCGATCCGCGAGCACGCTCATCACGCCATGGGCCCGGTGTGGGAGACGAATCACGTCTGGCTGATCTTCGTGCTCGTGATCGCTTGGACTGCCTACCCGACCGCGTTCGCATCGATCGCGTCAACGCTGTCGGTTCCGCTCTTCATCGCCGGGATCGGGATCGTCATGCGCGGAACTGCGTACGCCTTGCGGTCGGGTGCCGCGACCGCCCGCGAGCAGCGGGGAATCGAAGTGGGCTTCGCGATCTCGTCGATCCTGACCCCGTTCGCGCTCGGTGCGGTGATCGGGGCGATTGCGTCCGGTCGCGTTCCCGTCGGCAACGCCAGGGGCGATCTCGCGACCAGCTGGTTGAACGAGACCTCGATCTTCATCGGGGTGCTCGCCGTCGCAACGGCTGCCTACCTGGCGGCGGTCTACCTGGCGGCCGACGCGGCTCGCATCGGCCGGCCGGACCTGGAGCGGGCGTTTCGCGTGCGTGCGATCGCGACGGGAATCGTCGCGGGCGCGCTCGCGCTCGGCGGCCTTGCGATCGTGCACGATGACGCCAGGAGGATCTGGGACGGGCTGACCACTGGGGCCGGTCTCGGGGCGGTGGTGGTGTCTGGACTCGCGGGCGTCGCGACGATGCTGCTTGTGCTTCGTTCGCGTTACGAGTTCGCGCGCGTAACCGCTGCAGTGGCGGTGGCGGTCATTGTCGCGGGGTGGGCGCTCGCTCAGCGGCCGGACATCCTGCCCGGGCTGACCATCGAAGAAGCCGCCGCCAGCCACTCCGCGCTCGTCGCTGTGATCGTCGGAGTCGGGCTGGGCGCCGTCCTGCTCCTACCGTCGCTCGCGCTCCTGTTCGGGCTGTTCCTGAGGGGACGCTTCGATCCGCATGTGGTCGAGCCGGAGCCCGTTCGCGTTTCCGCGCCGCGAGCGGCCCACGTCCGCCCTCAGCTCGGCCTCGCCGCTCTCGCGTGCCTGGTGGTCGGCGGGACTCTGACGTTCTTCTTCGAGACCTCGTGGGCGCACATCATCGGCGTGTCCGCGCTGCTTGCTTTTGTCGGACTCGGCTTCGTCGCGCTCGCGGCACTCGTGGCAGCCGGGGACCAGTCCGACTAGCCAGTCGTCGCCGCGTCGCGTGCCAGCGGCGACCCGGGAGGAGCGCCGAAGCGACCAGTCCCCGGGGCATCCCCGGGCATCCCTGGTCCCACGCGTGTACCTAGTACACCCGGCTTGCAACGACTACGAGAACCCCTTCTAACGAGGAGAGGTAGACGCTGTGCCAGGAGAAAAGCCGCGGTATTCGCGCTAGGGTCGGAACTTCCATTCTTCGAGCTCGCCCGAGGATCGAGGCGAGGAGAGGAGGAGCGATGAAGCGCTCTGTTGGCCCACTCTCCCTGCTGGCCTTGATCGCGGCCCTGGCCGTGGTCGGAACAGCCGGGGCGAGCCACCGTGTCAACGCGCCCGTGAAGGGCTCGTTCAAGTACTGCGACAACCCGACCTTTCCGCCGTTGGAGTCGAAGACGAGCTCCGGCAAGGTGGTCGGTTTCGACGTCGACATGGCGAATGCGATCGCAAGGCTGTGGAAGGTCAAGGCGAAGTTCGTCTTCAGCTCGTTCGGAGGGCTTCTGCCCGCGCTCGGCGCGAAGAGGTGCGACGTCGTCATCAGTGGAATCTTCATCACGCCGGATCGCGTGAAGCAGTACCCGGCGGTGTCGTACATGAAGACCCACCGAGCGCTCGTCGTCAAAGCCGGGAATCCGAAGTCCATCAAGGGGCCTGATGACCTATCCGGGAAGAACGTCGCGGTTCAGGCTTCGACGAAGTACGAGGAGTACCTGAAGAGTCTGAACGATCAGTTCAAGTCGTCGGGCAAGGACCAGATGAACCTGCAGAGCTATCCCGGGGACGAGGATGCGATCGCTCAGATCCTGCTCGGGCGCGCCGACGCGGTGCTGACGCAGGACACATCCGGCGCGTACCAGAAGAAGAAAAATCCCGGCAAGCTGGCGATCGCGTATCTGTTCCCGGAGACAGATACGTTCGGGATCTACTACCGCAAGTCGGATACGAAGCTCGGCGCGGCGCTGCGGTCCGCGATCAAGACGTTGAAGAAGAACGGCACGTTGAAGGTCCTGGCGAAGAAGCAGCAGATCCCTGTGAGTGATGTGAAATAAGGTCGAACCGCTCGTGTTAGCGAGCTTCGACAAACACATTTTCTGGGAAGCGCTCACTTCCAGCCCGTACTGGAAGGGAGCGCTTCTCGCTCTCGAGCTCACGGTCGTGTCGCTTGCGGCTGCATCCGCGATTGGCTTCTTTCTGGCTCTGGGCGGTGGAAGCCGGCACCGCTCGATTCGCGGCGTCGTCTTCTTCTACAGCTGGATCTTCCGGGCAACGCCGACGCTGCTGCAGCTGATCTTCATCTGGTATGCCCTGCCACAGCTCTGGCCGACGTTTGCCGGGAGCTGGTTCAAGCCGTTCCTCGCTGCCTTTATCGCCCTCTCGTTGAACGAGGCGGCGTATATGTCCGAGATCATCCGAGCCGGTCTCCTGTCGGTCGATCCCGGACAGGAGCTCGCCGGGCGGGCCTTGGGGATGTCACGGGCTCGAATCCTGCGCCGCGTGATCGTCCCGCAAGCTGTCCGCATCATCATTCCGCCGACCGGAAACGAGTTCATCACGATGCTGAAACTGACGAGTCTTGCCTCGGTGATCTCGCTTCATGAGCTGCTGACGGCGTCCCAGGAGCGCGCGACTGCCTCGTTTCGGTACCTGGAGGCCTACTCGGCTGCGCTCGTCTACTACCTGGCGATCGTCAGCGTCCTGATGATCTTGCAAGCACAGCTCGAGCGGCGCTTCACGTGGAGTTCCGTGGGACGGCGGCGCCGGCGCGTTGCCGCTCAGGCTGTCCCCGCGGTCTCACACGACGTGCGATGAGCGACGCCGTTCTGCGGGCCGAGGAAGTGCACAAGTCCTACGACGGACTGCACGTGTTGCAAGGTGTGACAATCGACGTGGGTCGCGGGCAGGTGAAGGTGATCATCGGACCATCGGGCTCAGGCAAGTCGACGCTGCTTCGCTGCCTTGCGTTTCTGGAGCCCGTGGACTCCGGATCGGTCTACCTGGAGCGAGACCGGCTTAGTGGGTTGCGCGAGAAGGAGCTCGCCGTGCATCGGTCGGAGGTCGGAATGGTCTTCCAGCGTTTCAACCTCTTCCAGAACATGACGGCGCTCGAGAACGTGATGTGCGGCCTCGTGGAGGTGCGTCGGTTGAAGAAGCGCGAAGCAAGGGAGCGCGCGCTCGAGTTTCTCGATCGTGTCGGGCTACGCGACAAGGCAGATCAGTATCCGGAAGAACTGTCGGGAGGTCAGCAGCAGCGCGTTGCGATTGCGCGCGCGCTGGTGATGCGGCCAAAGGCGATGCTCTTCGACGAGCCGACCTCCGCGCTCGACGTCGAGCTCGTCCGTGAGGTGCTCGACGTCATGGAAGGGCTGGCCCGCGACGGGATGACCATGGTTGTCGTCTCGCACGAGTTGCGTTTCGCCCACAGCGTCGCGACCTCGATCCTCATGATGGACGAGGGGAAAGTGATCGAGGAGGCACCACCCGACCGGTTTTTCTCGTCGCCGAGCCACGAGCGAACGAAGCGGTTCCTGGCCCTGGTCGAGTAGCGGTACCGTAAGCCGGTGACGGGACCGCGCTACCGACCGTTGGATGCACAAGTCATTCCGAGATTCGCGGGCGTGCGCACGTTCATGCGCGCGCCCCACGTCACCGAGCTCGAAGGTGTCGACGCAGCGGTGTTCGGTATTCCTTTCGACACTGCGACGAGCTACAGGACCGGCGCTCGCTTCGGCCCTGAGGCGATCCGTTCGGCCTCGGTGCTCATCCGGCCCTACCACCCGGTGCTCGCAGTCAATGTCGTCGAGTCGCTCTCCGTGGTCGACTACGGCGACTCACCGGTCTCGCCGGGCGCCACGGAGCGCACCTACGGCCAGATCGAGGACACGATGGCCGCACTCGTCGACGCGGGCGTTTTCCCACTGGCACTCGGCGGCGACCACTCGATCACGCTGGCGGAGCTGCGGGCGCTGGTCCGACGTCACGGTCCTCTGTGCCTCGTCCAGCTCGACTCGCATCCGGACACCTGGGACGAGTACTTCGGCCAGAAGTACTTCCACGGCAGCACCTTCAAACGGGCGGTCGAGGAAGAGCTGCTCGACGCCGGTAGCTCCGTTCAGGCTGGCATCCGTGGCTCGAACTACGGGGCGGGCGACATCGGTGACGCGGAGGCGCTCGGATTCACCGTGGTTCCGTCCGAGGAGCTCCGTCAGCTGGGCGGCGACGGATACGCGCGTCTAGTCAAGGACAAGGTCGGCGAACGACCGGTCTTCCTGTCCTTCGACATCGACTTTCTCGACCCGGCGTTCGCACCCGGAACCGGCACGCCGGAGGTGGCGGGCTTCTCGACCGCCGAAGCGCTCGCTCTCCTGCGAGTGCTTCGGGGCATCAACCTGGTCGGCGCGGACGTCGTCGAGGTCTCGCCCGCCTATGACGGGCCGGGGCAGCAGACGGCCCTTGCCGCGGCGAACGTCGCCTTCGACCTGTTGGCCTTGAAGGCGCTCGGCTCCGTTCGCTGACCACGGCGCACTGAGGAAAGCGACAATGGCGACCATGCCAACGACCGCCTCGCTCCGTCAGACGCCTGCGTGGCTGGCCCTCGAGAAGAACGCATGGGACCTCCGTCAGACCCATCTCCGCGATCTCTTCGCGGCGGATCCCGAGCGCGGTGAAAGCCTCTCGGTCGAAGCCGAGGGTCTGTTCCTGGACTACTCCAAGAACCGGATCACCGGCGAGACGCTTCGTCTCCTGTTCGAGCTCGCTGAGGAGCGCGGCGTTGCGGAGCGCAGAGACGCGATGTTCGCCGGGGAGAAGATCAACGTCACCGAGCACCGGGCCGTTCTGCACGTCGCGCTGCGCGCGCCGAAGGGAGAGCGGATCGAGGTGGACGGCGAGGACGTCGTGCCCAAGGTGCACGAGGTGCTCGACCGTATGTCGCAGTTCTCCGAGCGCATTCGGAGCGGCGAGTGGCAGGGGCATACGGGCAAGCGGATCCGCAACGTCGTCAACATTGGCATCGGCGGGTCCGACCTCGGACCGGTCATGGCCTACGAGGCGCTTCGCCACTACACGCAGCGCGACCTCACCTTCCGCTTCGTCTCGAACGTCGACGGCACCGATATCGCCGAGGCGACGCGAGACCTCGACCTGGAGGAGACCCTCTTCATCGTCTTCTCGAAGACCTTCACGACGCTCGAGACGCTGACGAACGCCACGACCACGCTCGACTGGCTCCTGAAGAGCCTCGGCGACGAGGCGGCCGTTGCGAAGCACTTCGTCGCGGTCTCGACCAACGAGGCGGAGGTGTCGAAGTTCGGCATCGACACCGCCAACATGTTCCCGTTCTGGGACTGGGTCGGCGGCCGCTACTCGATGGACTCCGCGATCGGCCTCTCCACGATGATCGCGGTCGGCCCCGACAACTTCCGCAGGCTCCTCGCCGGCTTCCACGCGATGGACGAGCACTTCCGCACGGCGCCCTTCGAGCGGAACCTGCCGGTGCTGATGGGCCTCCTCACCGTCTGGTACGCGGACTTCTTCGACGCGCAAACGGTCGCGGTGCTTCCGTACGACCAGTACCTGAAGCGCTTCCCCGCGTACCTGCAGCAGCT
>Ga0066709_100003574_pt1 | contig 12001 bp, 8 predicted proteins | sample GraSoiAngelo_158_FD_79665 | JGI IMG/M metagenome (GOLD analysis project Ga0066709, IMG submission 79665) | Grasslands soil microbial communities from the Angelo Coastal Reserve, California, USA - 14_1009_16_30cm | ecosystem: Environmental > Terrestrial > Soil > Grasslands | place: USA... | reverse complement strand
GCCGTTCCCTCACTCACATACATGGTGGCCACGCGCATCTGGGCGGCGATCCTCACCATCATCCCGCTCTACCTGGCCGCCCTGTTCTCCTCGTACCTGGCCACCGAAGCCATCGTCACCAAGTTCTTCTCGCTCTCCTCCGGCACGTACACGCACTACTTCCACCTGTTCCTGCCGGCCGTCGACGTGTTGTACAGCCTGGCCAAGGCGATCCTGTTCGCCATCGTTGTCACGCTGATCCACTGCTACTACGGCTACAACGCCAGCGGTGGGCCGGCCGGCGTGGGCGTGGCGAGCGGAAGGGCCATCCGCGCCTCGATCGTCGCCGTCGTCCTCCTCAACCTGCTGCTGTCCCTGATCTTCTGGGGCGGCCACGACACGGTCCAGATCGCGGGATGATCACCGAGGCCCCCCCGCGCGCGCCCGCACCGGCCCCCCGCCCCGGTCCGGCGGCCCCGGGCCGGCGCGGCGTGCCCGCCGCCCTGATCGGCCTCGTGGCACTGTGCGTATTCGCGTCGGGATCCTTCTTCGCGGTGAAGGCAGCGTACGGCGGGTTCGGCCACTACTACCGGCTCACCGTGGACGTGGCCCGGGCCGGGCAACAGCTCCAGGCCGGATCCGACGTCCGAATGCGCGGCGTGCGGGTGGGCACGGTCGACCGGATCGATCTGGTCGGGCCGCGCACGGTCCGGCTGACGCTCCAGCTGGAGGACCGCTACCGCGTGCCCGCCTCGGCCCAGGCCGTGATCACGCTGAAGACGCTCCTCGGAGCGAAGTTCGTCGATCTCCGGTTCCCCGCCTACGCCGGCCCCTTCCTGTCCAGCGGGGACAGGATCCACGCCTCCCACGTGGGGCCCGAGCTCGAGGACGCGCTCGCGGACGGAGTGAACGTGCTGGACGCGATCCGCCCATCCGACATCGGGACCGTGGTGGAGCAGCTCGCCGTAGGCGCCAGGGGACACGGCGAGGACGTGGCCCGGGGCCTGCACGCGAACGCTGACCTGGCCGACCTGTTCGCCCGGACGCTCCAGCCCCAGCTCCAGTCCCTGCACGACTTCGCGGTGACCTTCCACGCGTTGCGGGACCGTGGCGAGGACCTCAACGCGATGGCCGGGGCCATCAACCAGGGCGTCCCCGTGTACGCCTCAGAGGCCGCCCAGCGCGACCTCCGGGCCGCCCTCACCGCGGTCACGCCCTTCGCCAACGACTTGGCGGACCTGCTCATCTATCAGAAGCCCGACTGGGACCGGCTGATGGACGACGGCGACGCCGTGCTGGCCACCATCGCGGCCAGGCAGGGCGGTCTTCGAGACCTGGTCGTGGGCCTGTACCGCTACGTGTTCAAGCTGTCCGGCCCGCCCTTCGAGGCCCCCTTCCTGAAGGGGAGCGCCGCAGCGGGGTTCGTGAACTTCATGGGCGGCAACAACTCGGCGGAGACCCACCGGCAGATCTGCGAGGCCTTCCCGCTCGACATCCGGAACCACCTGGCGTTCTGCGGTGGGCACTGATGCGAGGCCTTCGGTTCTCCAAGGCCACGCTGGCCAAGGTCATCGCCTTCGCCGCCGTATCCGCGGTGTTCACGGTGGGCCTGGCCCTGAAGATCGGCAACCTCCGGCTGTTCGCCCACCAGTACCGGCTCCAGGCCGTGTTCTCCGACGCCTCCGGCGTGTTCAAGGGCGACGCGGTGAAGCTGGCCGGGGTCGACGTCGGAAGGGTCCAGGGCGCGAAGATCGACAGCGGCCGGGCCGTGGTCGCGTCCACCGTCGACGACTCCGTTCATCTGCCGGCCGATACCGTCGCCGCCGTCCGCTGGCGCAACGTCCTGGGGCAGCGGTTCCTCTATCTGTATCCGGGGACGGCCCGGGGGCGGTTCCTCCAGGACGGCGCAACCATCCCCATGTCCCAGACGGAAGATGCCGGTGACCTCGGGCAGTTCCTGAACGAGCTGGGGCCCATCCTGAGGGCCATCGACCCGGCCAAGGCCAACGCCTTCCTGGACGCGATGAACGTAGCCCTGGCCGGGGACGAGCCCGCCGTGCGCCAGCTCCTGAACGACGGAGCCTTCCTGGCCGGCCGACTGGGGAGCATGGACGACCAGGTGAAATCCCTGGTCGGCTCCTCCGACCAGGTCATGGCCGCCTACGCCAGCCAGCAACGGGCGATCGCGGCCATTCTCGACGACCTGAACGCGGTGGGCGGGAGGCTTCGCGGGATGAACGGCGACGTGGACACACTGCTCGTGAACTTCGCCGACGTGCAGCAGCAGCTCCACACCCTGCTCAGCCAGAACCGGGGGAACATCGACGCGACCCTGGCCGACCTCCGCGCGGTCACCGGCAACCTCTCGGCGGATCGGGCCCAGCTGGCCAGGACCATCTGCACGCTCCCCGCCGGCCTCGCCGGCTACTTTCAGACGACGAGCTGGGGCGAGTGGTTCAACGTGCGGATCGTCGAGGCGGTGATCAAGGACAAGCACGGGAACACCGTGGGCAGCGCTTCGGAGTCGGACCAGCAGCACGGGCCGGCCGAGCCGCCGTTCACGTGCGGCGGGCCCATCCCGAAGGGGGGCGGGCAGGCCGGGGCGGGAGCGGCCGGGCCGCAGGGTGGGCAACGGGCGGGCGAGGGGACCCGCACGGTGACCCACGTGTTCGACAACATCGAGCAGTTCGTCCGGTTCGTCCTGGGAGGCTCCGGTGGCTAGCGTGCTGTTCGAACGCCGCCGTCCCCTCCGCCTCAGGGACGTCTTCCAGAAGTCGTTCCTCGAGCGCAGCCCGCGGACCATTGGGGCGATCGGGATTTCCGCGATGCTGGCCGGCTCGCTGTTCGCCCTCCTCCTCACCGGAGGAGTGTTCGCCCGGACCTACCGGGTGACGGCCGTGTTCACCGACGCCGGAGGCATCGTTCCCGGCGACAAGGTCACCGTGGCCGGGCTCCCCGCCGGCACCGTGAAGGCGCTGCACATCCAGAACGGAACGGTGGCCATCGACCTCGCGGTGAACCGAGGCGTGAAGCTCCCCGCCGACTCCAGGGCCGACGTGGTGGTGCAGACGCTGTTGGGACGCCGCGCCGTGAGCCTGGTGGCGGGCCAGTCGGACCAGCTGCTCGGGAACGATTCCGTGATCCCGGTGGGCCGGACCACCACGCCCGTCGACATCACCGAGCTGAACGACATCTCGGTCAACCTGCTCACCCACTCCGATGCCGGCGCCCTCAACCAGTTCATGTCGGAAGTGGCCAAGGTCACGGTGGGGAAGCGCCAGCAAGTGAACGAGCTGGTCTCGGGGCTGGCCGACCTCTCCCAGGCCGTCGACGCCCGCCGGGCCCAGCTGGCCAGGCTGCTCGACTCACTCCGGACGCTCTCCACGGTGCTCGGGGAGAAGAACGGGACGATCGTGTCGCTGATCGACAACCTCAACCCCGTGCTGTCGAACCTCGCCGCGCGCCAGGACCAGATAAAGCAGCTGCTCGTCGCGACGGACGCCGCCTCCCACGACACCGCCAACCTCGTCGCCCGCAACCGCAAGGTGCTCGACGGCACGCTGTCGTCCCTGCATCAGGTGCTCACCGTCCTCGACCAGCATCAGATCGATCTGGCTGCCACGGTTTCGTATCTGGAGGACGCGGTGCAGGGGTACCAGAGCGTCGGTTACTCCCAGGGCAACTGCGGCGAACAGGACAGCCAGTCCTGCCGGCAGGGGCACCCGAACCGCTGGGCCAACATCTTCGTGCAGTCGCTGGGGCCGGCCGGCATCGATGCCCTGCTGGGGAAGTGCGGCGTGGTCGACCAGATGATCGACCGGACGCTCGGCACGAATTGCGCCCAGTCGCAACAGGGGTTCCCGCTGTTGCTGGGGCGGAACGGGAAGAGCCGTTCCTCCTACCGGATCCCCGGGGTGCCGAAGCTGCCGAAGGCGCCGGGCCTGCCGAAGCCGCCCCACCGGCCGAAGAATCCGCTTCCCACTCCCAGCCTTCCTCTGCCCCCGCTGCAGGCTCAGTTCACCGCGTACGGCATGCCGGACACCCTCCAGGACCTCCTGGCCTTCGCGCTCACCGGATGGGAGGGCCCCCGATGAAGCGCCTGGCCGCGGTGACCCTGCTCGGTGCCCTGGCTCTGGCGTCCTGCTCGTTCGGCGGTGGCGGCGACCATGTGTTCACCGCGGAGTTCTCTCGCGCGGTGCAGGTCTTCCCCGCGGTGAAGGTGCGCGTGCTCGGGGTCGACGTGGGCCAGGTCATCGACGTGAAGAACGGCCCGAGCGGCGTGGCGGTGAGGTTCCGGGTGGGTCACGACGTGAAGCTCCCCGCCCAGGTGAAGGCCGCCGTCGTCCCGATGTCGCTCCTGGGCGAGCGGTACATCCAGCTGTTCCCGGCGTACCAGGGAGGGCCGGTCCTGGGTGACGGCGCGACCATCCCGCTCTCTCGCACCGCGGTTCCGGCGGAGCCGGACGAGCTCCTCCGGTCGCTCCAGGACTACCTGGGAGGCCTCGACCCGGCCACGGTCGGCAACTTCGTGACCAACGCCGCCCAGGCCGTCCAGGGAAGCGGCGCCGACCTCAACCGTCTGATCGAACACGGCACCGGGGTGATCGCCACGCTCGCTACAAAGCGCGACGACCTGGCCGCCATCGTGGTCGAGCTCGACAAGCTCACGAAGGCCCTGTCCACGCGCCAGGCGGCGCTGGGCCAGCTGATCGACAACTACGGGGCCGTGGTCGGGACGATCGACGCCAACCGCTCGGCCCTGGAAGGGACCATCGACGGGCTGAACCAGGCCTCGCTCCAGATCGCCTCGTTGCTGGGGGCGCATCTGCGCCCGCTGCACGCCGACGTGGCCGCGCTGACCCGAGCGGGCCAGACACTCGACCGCAACGCCCAGCGGTTCGCCCTCACCGGCAAGTGGGCCCGGTCCCTGTTCCTGGCCGCCTCCCGAGCAACCGACTACAAGCACGATTGGCTCCGGCTGGGGAACCAGGGGCAGGAGCTGGCCGCCCTCATCCTGCTCCGCCTGGAGGAGCGCCTGATGGAGCTGTGCCAGGCGAGCGGCGACATCCGATGCGCCAACCCCGACTGGTGGGCAGAGCACGTGCCGAGCCTGTTCTGCTTCGACCCGTCCGGCTGCCCGAAGCGCAAGGGCAGCGCGGCCACACAGCTCGGCGACGCCCTCGGCACCATCCAGGGCGTGGGCCGGCGGGGCCGCGGAAGCAGCCAGGCCAACGACGCGATGGCCCAGCAGCTCCTGGACGGCACGATCGGCAACCCCGACGCCTATGGGGGTGCCCGATGAGACGGACCCTCCTCGCCTCGCTCCTCGCCGCGCTCCTGATGGCGCTGGCGACGCTGACCGCGTGCGGCGGCGGGAGCGGCCTCTCCGTGTCGGCCCGCTTCACCGACGTCAGCGACCTGGCCACGGGAGCTCCGGTGATGATGAACGACGTGACCGTCGGCAAGGTCACGGGCATCCAGCTCCATGGCTACCTCGCCCAGGTCACCATGCGCCTGGAGCCCTCCGCCCACATCCCCCGCGGGGTCATCGCCAGGATCCGCCGGACGAGCCTGCTCGGGGAGAAGTTCGTCGACCTGGACGTGCCGCCGAACCTCCCCGCGTCCACCCCGCAGCTCCAGCGCGGCGACACGATCACCCAGACCGAGGTCCGGCCGGACCTCGAGGACCTCGTCCAGCAGGGATCCGACGTCCTGGCGCCCATCGCCGCAAGCGACGTGGCGACCCTGGTCGACGAGGGATACAAGGGGTTCGCCGGCAACGGCGCCGAGCTGCGCAGCCTCATCGACGACTTCAAGACGATCGTTCACGCCTACGCCGGCCACACCGGCGACATCCAGACGGTGATCGAGTCGCTGAACCAGCTGAACAGCACGATGGCGCTCCAGGCAAGCGCCCACGCCCTGGCCGTCGGGAACACCAAGCGGGCCCTCGACGTCCTGCGGGAGGAGGGCGCCAGGCTCCAGAACGCCGTCCACGCGCTGGCCCGTCTCTCCATAGGGGCCCGGGCCATCATGGACCAGCACTCGGACGAGATGGCCCGGTTCTTCGCCCAGATGAAGGTGATCCTCGGAACGCTCCGGGATCAGCAGGCGGCCATCGACGGCTTCCTGAAGTATGCGCCGCTGCACGACACGAACACCCAGCTGGTGGAGTTCTACGAGTTCAACCAGGTGATCCAGCAGTTCGTGATCTGCGGCTTCAACGACGACCCGACCGACCCCGCCCGGAACTGCGAGGGCGGCAGGGGGACCCAGTGATCACCAAGCGGACCCTGGTGAACCTGGCGGTGTTCCTGGGGATCTCCGCCCTGCTGGTCTTCGCCGGCGCCACCCAGCTGATCTTGCAGAAGGGGGGAGGCCCGACCCTGGGCCTGGAGTTCGCCGACGCCGGCGGGCTGGCCCCCAGGGACGACGTGACCATGCGCGGCGTCCCCGTAGGTACGGTCTCGGAGGTGACCCTGACGGCGCGGGGCGTGGTGGACGTCGGGGTCCACCTGGAGCCGGGCACCACGGTCCCCTCCGGGACGAGGGCGGCGATCACCCGGCGGAGCCCGATCGGCGACATCACCGTGGAGCTGACGCCGGGATCGGGAGCGCCGCTCGCCGACGGCGGGCTCATCCCCCTGGCCCACACCACCTCGCTGCCCGACGCGGAGCGAACCATCGAGATCCTGGCGCAGGTCCTCCACGCCGTCCCCTCCCAGGACCTCTCCAGGCTCGTGTCCGAGCTCGCCACGGGGCTCCGCGGACGGGGCGAGGACCTGGCCACCCTGGCCGAGGCGAGCGCGGACCTCCCGGAACGCCTCCTGCAGGTCAAGGCCCAGCTCGAGTCCCTGATCAGGAACGGCCCCAAGGTGACCGGGGTGTTCGCCGCCCACGCCGACGCCCTGGCCGCGGACATCACCGACACCGCGGTCCTCACCGACATCCTCCGAGACCGCCGGTTCGACCTGGTGAACCTGATGAAGAACGGGGCCAGGTTCTCCCAAGTGGCCGGGTCGCTTCTGCACGACGAGAAGCCGAACCTGGCCTGCCTGGTGCGGGACTTCGGCGACGTGAACGCCACGCTGGCGGAGCCGGCCAACCTGGGGAACCTCCGAGGGGCCCTCGACTTCAACCACTTCTTCTTCGACGCCGTCTGGCAGGCCGTGCAGGAGGCCAAGGACGGGGTCATGACCTGGTTCCGGGTCCAGGTGCTGCCCCACACCGAACCGCCCGCGCGCTCCTACGCGCCCCACCGGCCCCCGCCGGACGTGTACCCCGGCCAGTCGTGTGAGACGCGCTACGGGCGCGGGGTGGGGCCGGTCAACCAGCGCGTGTACTGGCTGGCCACCGGCTCCCGCATCGTCCGGTAGGCGATGATGGGCGCGCACGTGGCCGACCGGGAGGACGAACTCGTCTCGGAACGAACCGAGGACGTGGCGGAGCCCACCGCTCCGGCGGCGGCCGCTCCGCCACGGCGTCGCGCGCTCCTCGAAGGGCTCCCCTGGGCCCTGTTCGTGGCCGCCCTGGCCGTGGCCATCGTCTTCGCCGTTCTCTGGCAGGGGGCCCAGGCGAGTGACCGCCGCCGGGCCGACGTGGCCTCCGCGGCCGGCCGGTTCCTGGCCGCCCTGACCAACTTCACCGGCCAGACCATCGACGCCGACGCCGCCCGCATCCGGTCCTTCGCCGCCGGTGACTTCGCCCGCCAGGTCGACGCCTTCTTCGACCAGCAGGCCCGCGACGCCCTGCGCTCCGCGGGGGCCCGGAGCGTGGGAAGGGTCCGGTCGATCTTCGTCGAGTCGATCGCCGGGGACTCGGCCACGGTGTTCGGGGTCGTCGACGAGTCGGTGACGAACCAGGCCAACCCGGTCGCCCGCACCGAGGTCCTCCGGATCGAGATCGACATGATCCGCACGACCGGGGGGTGGAAGGTGGAGCGGGTGAACATCCTCCAGTCCCCGACCGAAGGCCCGTTCGGCCCCTCGCCCTGAGCCGCGCCGGCCCGAGGGGCCGAGCTAGCGGGACGGGGTGGACACGATCCCCCACACGTAGCGCTGGGTGATCTCCTCGGCCGGGACCGGCTTGCTGAAGTAGAAGCCCTGGCCCAGCACGCATCCGTGCTGGGCCAGGAAGCGCCACTGGTCCTCGGTCTCGATGCCCTCGGCTAGGGGCGTCATCCCCAGCCCGTTGGCCAGCTGGATGATCGCCTTGACCATGCTGGCGGCGGCGTGGTCGCCGGGGATGTCCCGGACGAACGAACGGTCGATCTTCAGCACGTCCGCGGGCATGCTCTTCAGCCGGGACAGGGACGAGTACCCCGTCCCGAAGTCGTCGATGGCCAGGCGCATCCCGATGGCGTGCATCTCCTGGAGGATGCGGACCGTCCGGTCGGGATCGGTCATGGCCGAGGACTCGGTGATCTCCACCAGGATGTGCCGCGGGTTCACGTTCGCGTACTCGAGTTGCCCGAGGATCGAGCGGACGAGATTGGATTGCCACAGCTGGCGAGGGGAAAGGTTGAAGCTGATCTCGGTCATGAGCCCTTCACGGCGCCACAGCTTCGATTGACGACAGACCTCCTCCAGGACCCACTCCCCGATGGCCTCGATCAGCCCCATCTCCTCGGCCAAGGGGATGAAGTCGCCGGGCGGGACCATCGTCCCGCTGGGCTCCCGCCACCGCAGGAGCGCCTCCACCCCCACCAGGTGGGCGTCCCTCAGATCGACCACCGGCTGGTAGTGGAGCAGCCACTCCTGCCGCTCGACGGCCCGCCGCAGGCGGGTGGTCAGCGAGAGTTTCGTCAGCGGGTCGACGGTCTCTGTGGAGAACATGGCGTAGCCGCCGGGTCCGGCGCGCTTGCTGCGGTACATGGCAGCGTCGGCGTTCTTCAGGAGGATCCGCCCGGTGTCGCCGTCGAAGGGAAACAGGCTGATGCCGATGCTCGAGGTGATGAAGAACTCGGTGTCGCCGATGACGAACGCGGTCCGCAGAGCCTCGTGGATCCTGGCGACGACCGCCTGGGCCACCACCACAGCGTTCTCCGCCTCGGGGCGCGGTCCCCAGCTCCCCTGCTCGAGGTCGGCCAGCAGCACCAGGAACTCGTCACCACCCTGCCGGGCCACCACATCGGTCTCCCGGACCGCCTCCCGCAACCGCATGCCCATCATCTGGAGCAGCTGGTCGCCCGCGGCGTGCCCCAGGCTGTCGTTGACGAGCTTGAAGTTGTCCAGGTCGAGGAAGAGCACGGCCACAGCCAGCTCGGACCGGCGAGCCCGGGCCAGGGCCAGGTCGAGAAGCTCCTCGAACATCACCCGGTTGGGCAGGGCCGTGAGCTTGTCGTGGTAGGCGAGGAACGCGACCTGCTCCTCGGCCCGCTTCTGCTCGCTGACGTCGTACATCACGCCCTGCCAGAACCGCGGGCGGCCCGACTCGTCCTGGATCAGGATCGCCTCGTCCCGGATCCACACGACGTTCCCGTTCCGCGCCACCATGCGGAACTCCGAGTGGAGCGGCTCTCCGGTCAGCCCCGAGTAGGCCTCCTCCGCCAGGACCCGCTCCCGGTCGGCGGGATGGAGGTGCGCGGAGAAGGGTCCCGGGTGGGCCATCCATTCCTCCGGGGAATACCCCAGGATGGACTGCACCTGCGGGCTGATGTACAGCCAATCGCCGGTCTCACCGATCCCGGCCGTGTAGACGATCGCCGGGATCTGCTCGACCAGCGTCCGGTACTTGAGCTCGGCCTCCTGGAGAGCGAGGTGGGCCCGCTTGCGGGCGATGGCCGCTCCCAGCGTGCCGGCGGCCGCCTTGAGCGCGTCCATCTCCCCGCCGGTCCAGGCCCGTTCCTCGACACATTCGTCGAAGCCCAGGCAGCCCCACCACTCCTCACCGACCAGGACCGGGACGACCACGATGGAGAGGATGTCCTCTTGGGAGAGGAGCACCCGCTCCTCCTCGGGGAAGTCCCGGATGTGGCCGTGGACCACGCCGCCCCGGGGAAGGATCCCGACCCACCTCCGGAAGGCTCCGTCCCACGGGAGCTCCTGGAGGTCTGGGTTGTCGATCTGCGGCTTGACGTCCGGCGCGGTCCACTCGAACCGCTGGCTCGTCAGGAGCCGGCCGAACTCGTCGCGGTGGTTCTCGAACAGGTAGACCCGGCTAACGTGGGCGGCCTGCCCCAGCCGGGCCAGCACCTCCGGGATGGACGCCTCCCAGGACGGAGCTCGGAGGAACTCCGAGGCGGCGAACCCCACCGCCGCGATGATCGCCTCTGCGCCGTGATCCGGGGGCGCGGGCGTGGCTCGTCCGGTCGGCTCCTCGTCCGACCCAATGTTCGCCATATCGGTAGCAGATATCGACAATGCCCCAAAGGCAATTGAACATGGCCGCTCCCCGGCGCTTCAGTCCAATGTGGCGGTTTGCCGAAAACTCTCCTGAACCGCGGCGGGTGCCGGGCGCGCCCGCGTTCGCGGCAGAGAGCGGAGCATGAGCTTCCGGCTCGAAGAGACACGGCGCACCGGCGAGATCACCTCCGGGTGGGGTTGGCTGGCCCTGCTCCGGGCCGGGCTGGCCCTGGCCATGGCCGTCTACACGATCGGCTACCACCCGGTCGCCGGTCATCCCGCCCCCGCCTACGTCCGTCCTGCCGCGCTGGCCATCGTCGTGGTGCTTCTCGGGCTGGCTGCGGCCCAGCTCCTCCCGTCCCTCCGAGCCTCCTGGCCGATGGCCGTGGCCGGGGTGGTCACCGACACAGCGGCGGTGTTCGCCACGCTCGCCCTGTATTCCTTCGACCCGCGCCGATACCTGCCGGCGCTGGTCGTCGTGGTGCAGGCCGAGGCGGGCGTGGTCCTGGGCCTGGTCGGCGGGTTCGCGGCCTGGGTCGTCACCAGCGCCGCCTACTTCCTGGTCGAGGCGCTGTCGCAATCGGCCTCCGGCGCCCCGGCCCATCCGGTGGACGTGGCAATCCGTATCGCGGTGGGGCTGATCCTGGCCATGGGCGGGGGGTTCCTGTCGGGGGAGCTCTCCGGCGAGCGGGCCCGCCGGATCGCCGAGCGAGAGGAGGAGCTGCGCCTGCTCCGGGAGGCCGAGGAGAAGTACCGGGTGCTGGTGGAGCAGATCCCCGTGGTGACCTACATCGACGCGGTCGACGCACGGAGCTCGACCGTCTACATCAGCCCACAGGTCGATGAGATGGTGGGCTACGGACCGGACGCGTGGACCTCCGACCCGCACCTGTGGGCGAAGCTCCTGCACCCCGACGATCGGGACCGAGTCCTGGAAGAGAACGACCGAACCAACGAAACGGGGGAACCGTTCCGGGTCGAGTACCGGCTGGTGTCACGGGACGGCCGGGAAGTATGGGTACGTGACGAGGCGACGCTGGTGCGCGACGGGGAGGGCCGCCCCAGGTTCTGGCAGGGCGTCATGTACGACATCACGGAGCGGAAGCGGGCGGAGGAGCAGGTCGCCTTCCTCGCCTACCACGACAAGCTGACGGGGCTTCCCAACCGGGTGATGTTCGACCGGGTCCTGGAGCTGGGGCTGGCCCGGGCCCGCCGAGCCGGCCTTTCCGTCGCCGTCCTGTTCATGGACCTGGACAACTTCAAGCTCGTCAACGACAGCCTGGGCCACGCCGCCGGGGACGAGCTCCTGCGGGAGATGGCTCTTCGCCTGGGCGGGGCCGTCCGGGCCACCGACGTCGTGGCCAGGCAGGGAGGAGACGAATTCCTCGTCCTGTTGGCCGACCTGGAACCCCACCCGAAGGTAGGGCAGCCGGGGCCGGTTGACACGGCCACGGGCGTGGCCTCCCGGATCCACGAGACGCTGAGGCGTCCATTCACGCTCTACGGGACCGAGTTCTTCATCACCGCGAGCCTCGGGGTGAGCCTGTTCCCCGACCCCGCCGAGGATGCCCGGACCCTCCTCAAGCAGGCCGACGCGGCCATGTATCGGGCCAAGCAGCGGGCGCCGGGCGGCACCCTGCTGTTCCCGTCCGGGGGCGAGGGCGGGGAGGACACCGCCT
>Ga0066709_100003573_pt1 | contig 12002 bp, 7 predicted proteins | sample GraSoiAngelo_158_FD_79665 | JGI IMG/M metagenome (GOLD analysis project Ga0066709, IMG submission 79665) | Grasslands soil microbial communities from the Angelo Coastal Reserve, California, USA - 14_1009_16_30cm | ecosystem: Environmental > Terrestrial > Soil > Grasslands | place: USA... | reverse complement strand
CCGCAGACACAGTGTTACTTCTCATGGAATAAACCTTAGAGACTAATGCGATCGATAGCTTATTCGATATTTCTGCTGCTGCTATGGCAGCACGCAAGCAGGCACCGCCGCCGCCGACGATTATAATGTCATGCGTATACATCGGTGATTTTTTTATCTGGTGGTTTCCCAGGTGTCAAGTTTGGTGGGGCTCTTAACGCTGTGCCGTCGGCTATCAGCCCGCCAAAAACTGGAAGCTGATCGCTTATCTTTTACGGGGCACTAATTCATATCCGAGTTCGTCTATCGCAGCGAGGATGTCGACGACCGCGGTGAGGTCTTGGATCCACGCGTGACCCAGTCGGACCTTTACCGCGTAATTGTAACCGAAAGGGTGTTTCTCCTTACGAAACTTGATGATCTCTTGGGCCAATACGATAGGGTTAACCTTTTTTTCCGCTGCTTCCATGCTGGATGGGGTGTGGAGTAATGGAGTGTTGGAATATCGGAGTGATGCGTGTTAGCAATAACACTCCGTTAGTCTTTTACTCCACTCCATTCCCCACTACTCCATTTCATCTAGGACATCATGCTGACCTTCGACTCAACGTTGGTAGTCGAGACGATATGCCGCTTGAGGTTCATCTCACTGGAATCAAAACCCAGGGCCAAACCTACGAACTGAGGCAAGTGGAGAATCGGCAGATCAATCTCCTTTCCTGTTTGTGCCTCGGCCCTCGCTTGGTTTCCGTCCAAGTTCAGGTGGCAGAGGGGACAGGGGGTTACCATAAAATCAGCACCGTTCTCTTTGGACTCGCCGGTGTGCTTGGCCACCATAGCGAGAGAGTTTTCCTCGTTGGCCGAAAGGATCGGAAAGCCACAGCACTTTCCCTTGCCGCTGATGTCCGCCATTTCGGCGCCTAAAATACCGATGAGCTCATCCAGATAAGCTTTCCGCCGGTTAAGTTCTTTTGTCGGAGTTATGGCTTCAGGGGGGCGGCGCAAATAGCAACCATAGAAGGGCGATACCTTGAGCCCTTTAAGGGGTCTTTGTATCAAAGACTGGAGGCGCTCGATGCCATAGTCTTCAAAGAGAACCCATAGCAGATGTTTCACCTCAGTAGTTCCCTTGTACTCGAGGCCCTCGTCCGCGAGGTATTGTCGGTTTATTGTGTCGCGGTAATTTGGATCTTCCTTGAGCCGGTAGTTCGCTTGAGCCATGACTCCCGTACAGGTGCTGCATATGGTCATGATCGGCAGCCCCAGCTGTTCGGCTTTGGCGAAGGTTCTAGCGTTAATCGGATCAGAGATGTTTTGGGGCAGGACGCCGGCTCCGGTGCATCCTACACTCTTTAGCTCGTCAAGTTCGATTCCTAGTTTGTCAGCGACCTTGACCGCCGATGGATAAAGCTCGGGGCAGCCTCCACGAGAGACACAGCCGGGGTAGAACGCGTATTTCATTTTTCCTCCTGCTCAGCTTTCTCAAAAATTTTCTTGATCTTATCGGCGTCGGGCCGCTTCGAATGCATGTACGGAATGGGCGCCTTCCCTCGGCTGAGCGCTTTCGCTGCTGTGGGAAGGAGTTTCATTAGGCCTTTTACGTTTGTGAGTCCTTCAGATTCAACGGCAAGCCTACCTTCATCCAGCCAGCCGCTTTCCTTAACCGATGCGGCAAAGCTCTCGTGGTGCCGGGCGACGGCTTCATGAGTGATCCCAGAGTTGAAGGCCCTGTCTCTCAACGCAACAATCCGCTTCGTAGGTTCAATGCCGCGCGGGCAATGTTCGTCCGCCTCGTAACAGTGAACGCAATCCCATATACCCTTGGGTTTTTCAACGATCTTCACTTGTTCCCGTGAATCCTTGTTCCTCGGATCAAAGGCCAAGCGATATGCTTTCGTTAAGGCCGCGGGACCGAGAAAATTAAAATCCACGGGGAGGACGGTACAGCCCTCGTCGCACATGCCGCAGTAAAAGCAGCTCATCACTTTTCTTATGTCTTGCATTGCGGCATCCGACACCGAGTTTTCTCCGTTAGCGGAGGTTTCCTCCGCCTCGAGCCACGGCTTGACCTCCTTAATCTTGTTCCACATGAAAGCGTCCCAGTCGAAGACGAGATCTTTGATGACTGGAACGTTGCGCAGCGGGTCGAGGGAAATCTCGGGGCCCTTTTGGGTGTAGGCAGATACTTTGGCCGTGCAAGTCAGACGGCTGCTGCCGTTGACGCGAACCATGCAGTCGCCGCAATGACCGCGCAGACAGGAACAGCGGAAAGCGAGGCTAGGGTCCATCTCGTCGCGAATCTTGAACAGACTTTCGAGAACCGTGGCGCCATCCGGGACATCCACGGTGTAATTGGAGCGGCCCGGCTTGCCATCTTTCTCCGGATCTTTGCGGTAAACCTTGAATGTGACTTGCATGAGACTTATCTCCTCCGCCGTTCAATGTTAGTTTGCGACCGGCTTTTTATCGAGCTGAGTGGATCCTTGTGAAAGTTTTGCGACGGTGTGGCTCTTCCAGTTGGCGTCATCGAGATTTGGGAAGTCGCTTCGATAATGCGCTCCGCGGCTTTCCGTCCGCGCCTGCGCAGAGCGAGCCACGATTTCTGCGAGTATAAGCATCGCGCCGAGTTCAAGATGCGTCGTCAGCTCGTAATTATAAATTCTCCCGGTGTTTCGGACCTTGATCTTTTGGTAGCGCTCCTTTAACCGTGCGATTCGATCTAACGCCTGCGTTAGTCCGCCGGCGTCGCGGATGAGACCGACCTTCTCGTTCATCAAGCCACCCAGTTCGGCGTGGACCACGCTCAATGAGTCCTGGGATGAATCGCCCGAGGCGAGAGCCGCAAGCGTTTTTTCTTCATCCGCAAGCTTTGCCGCCAGGAAATTCTTTTTAACGGCGGCTTTGGCGTAGCCGGCTGCAGCCTCACCAACTCTTTTACCAAAGATAACGGCCTCACTGAGCGTATTACCTGCCAAACGACCCGCGCCGTTGAGTCCGTTGCAGGCGCATTCGCCCACGGCGAACAGCCCCGCTATCGATGTCTCGCCGGAAGCTTTAACTTCGATGCCTCCCATAGGACGATGTGCGACGGGATGAATCGGAACTAAGTCTTTAGTGCAATCCAGGCCGGCGACCGATCGGAGCAACTCGTAAGTCTGGGGGAAAGACGACAGGATTTTCTCCTTGCCAATCGGCTTGAGATCGAGGAATGCCGAGCCGGCGCCGTTTTGTGCCGCCTGGGAAATCGACAAAGAGAGTTTACTCCTCGGCGCATCCTTGGGGACCTGGATCGCCGCGCCTTGCTGGTTGACGATCTGCGCTCCGCTGCCGAGAGTGGCCTCGGTAATGAGAAGCCCCTGTCCCTTGGGAAACACGGTTGGGTGAAATTGGACCATTTCCATGTTCATCAATCGAGCGCCACATAGATAGGCCAAGGCTTGGCCGTCACCGGTCGTGCCGATGGAGACGGTCGAAGGGAGGTACATTCGTGTCAATCCACCCGTAGCGAGAACCACTGCGCGCGCGGCAAAGGAATCGAGTTTTCCAGATCTAAGGCCGAGTGCGATAGCGCCAACGCAAGTTTCTCCGTCAACGGCCAGGGAAGTCACGAACCACTCTTCGAATGCGGGAATGGCGAGACGCTGAAACTGTTCATAAAGCACGTTGAGAACGATATAGCCGGTACGGTCATCGGTGTAGCAGCTGCGGCTCAGGCTATTCGAACCGAATCGACGACGATCGATGCGTCCATCTTTGTCGCGGTTAAAAGGCACGCCCATTTGTTCGAGCCATAGAACTTCCTTCGCTGCTTCTTGGGCGAAGCTCTGAACCACGGAACGCTCGCACAAACCGTCGCCCGCAGCTAATGTGTCCTCGGTAAAACTTTCCGGCGAGTCATCTTTCCCAAGCGGAGCGTTGATTCCGCCTTGAGCGAGTGCCGAGTTGGATCTGAGAGGATGAGTCTTAGAAATGAGCGCCACCGAAGCGCCTGCGCGCTTCGCCGCAACGGCTGCTCTTAGTCCTGAAACTCCGCCACCAATGACGACGACGTCAAATTCTTGCATGCAACATCCGCCTCTGTGTGAGTCATGTTTTTATAACAGACGCCTATGAGTGCGTCAACAAAGGTTAATAGGTGTGGGAACGCAGACAGCAGGAGGCCGTATTTAGCTGCCGACTGCTCACTGCGAACTGCCGACTGATTTATTCTTTTTCGGGAATTCCTGGTTCGGTCATTCGCCACGGGTCCAGGATTTTGGCGAGCTTGTCGGGCGGTAGAACCTTATGGGCCAGGGCAACTTCTCTTACAGACTTTCCAGTAGCGTAGGATTCTTTGGCGATCTTGGCTGCGGCATCGTAGCCGATCACCGGCGCCAGGGCGGTAACCATCGCCAGGCTCTTTTCGATCATCTCCTCGCAGCGCTCTTGGTTCGCTTCGATTCCCACGACGCATTTCTCGGTAAAAGCTTTCACCACACTGGCGCTGAAGGTGATCGCCTCGAGGAGCCGAAGCGCCATAACCGGCATCATCACATTCAACTCGAAATTGCCGCCCTGTCCGCAAATGGTTATCGTCGCGTCGCAGCCCATCACATGGGCGGCCACCTGCAACACCGACTCGCACATTACCGGATTCACCTTGCCGGGCATAATGGAGGATCCTGGTTGGGTGTCCGGCAGGGCGATCTCGCCGATGCCGCAGCGCGGACCGGAGGACAACCACCGCAGATCGTTGGCGATCTTGGTCAAGCTTACGGCCAGAGTTTTTAGGCTGCCGCTCACTTGGACCACCGCGTCCTTGGCGGCCTGCGCTTCAAAATGGTTTTTCGCCTCGCGGAAGGGTAGCTCGGTCATTTGAGAGATCTTCGTGATGGTCCTGGACGCAAATTCGGGGTGAGTGTTGATTCCCGTGCCTACCGCCGTTCCGCCCAGAGCAAGTTCCTCCAGACCCCTTGCAGCAGCTCCTATGCGCTCGATGCTGAGCTCGGTCTGGCGAGCATAGCCGCTAAATTCTTGACCCAAGCGGATCGGTGTTGCGTCGGCGAGATGGGTGCGGCCGATTTTCACAATCCGGTCAAACTCTTTAGCCTTTGCAGTGAGCGCTTGGTGCAATCCTCGAAGGGCAGGCAGCAGTTCCCGCTGGATCGCTTCAAGCGCGGCGACGTGAATCGCAGTCGGAATCACGTCATTGCTCGACTGGCTCATATTGACGTGATCGTTCGGATGAACCTCCTTGCTACCTCTCTCTTTGCCGAGAAGTTCCAGCGCCCGGTTGGCGATCACTTCGTTGGCGTTCATATTAGTGGAGGTTCCGGAACCGGTCTGGAAAATATCGACGAGGAATTCTTTATCCAGTTTTCCGTCCATGATCTCACTTGCCGCCGCTCGGATCACGTCGGCGATTTTTGAATCCAGCAACCCCAACTCCTGGTTCGCCGAAGCTGCAGCGTGTTTGATGATCGCTAGAGCGCGAACGAATCTAGGAGGAAAGCCGATGCCGCTGATCGGAAAGTTTTCCACGGCGCGCTGGGTTTGCGCGCCGAAGTAGGCCTGCTTCGGAACCCGCACTTCGCCCATCGAATCACGTTCAATGCGAACATCGTCCGTAGTCATATTGTTCCTCCTCGCGGAGTCTACTCACCCATAGAAGAAAGACATTTTGCCTTTGATAGAATGGCTGCAACTCTTGGTGTTTATGTTAGCATGAAGCGCCAAATACGAAAGTCGCGCCAATCAATGCCAAGGTGCTTCGCTAGCGCAAAGGCTTCCAGAGAGGCGCTGATTGGAATATCGCGGCGGAGAGGGGTACTTTGATTTGTCGGCAGAACAAGACCGGTCAAGAATTGTAAACTACCGGCAGCGGCTTATCGATGCCGAGAGTTTGCATCTTATAGGACAGGATGCGCCTCGTTACTCCGAGGGCGAGAGCGGCTTTCGTTTTGTTCCATTCACACTTTGCAAGTTCGGCCATGATTATCGACCGCTCGTATTGCTCGGTTTTCTCCACTAGATTCCTGTTGTCGTTAGTGTCACTTCCACTCGGCGCTCGGGGCACCGGAGCTCTGCGCAAAACCGCGGCCGGCAAATGAGAAATTTGAATTTCGTCTTCGTGACATACGGTGTACGCCCGCTCGATAGCATTCTGCAGCTCGCGAACATTGCCCGGCCAGCTGTGTTGTTGGAGAGCGATCATCGCTTCGTCGGAGACGCTCCGTACGTGGGTATTGCCCACTTGACTCGCCGCGTTTAAAAAGTGACTCACGAGCTCGGGAATATCACTGGGCCGTTGTTGTAAGGGTGGTACTTCAATCATCAAAGGGTTGATTCGATAAAAAAGATCCAGGCGAAAAGTACCCGCCTCGACGCAAGTTTCGAGATTCTGATTGGTCGCGCAAATGACCCGCACGTCGACGTTAATTTTTTCTTCCCCGCCGACCCGTTGGAAAGACCGTTCTTGCAATACCCGTAACATCTTCGCCTGGGTTACGAGCGGCATATCGCCTATCTCGTCGAGAAAAAACGAACCGCCGTGGGCTTGCTCGAACTTGCCGCGGCGGCGCGAGAAAGCGCTGGTAAAAGAGCCTTTTTCATGTCCGAAGAGCTCGCTCTCGATGAGTGTTTCCGTCATTGCAGCGCAGTTGACGTCGACGAACGGCTTGGCAGCCCGACGGCTGGCGTAATGGAGCGCTTTCGCGACGAGTTCCTTGCCCGTACCGCTTTCGCCGCCGATAAGAACGGTGGCGTCGGTCTGCGCAGCATGGCGGATCATGTCTCGAACCTCTTCCATGCCGCTCGATGTGCCGATCACATGCTCTAATTTATAGGTGTAGCGAATTTCCGTGCGAAGCTTACTGAGGTCCTGCTGCTGGCGCGATAATTTCAACGCGTTGGTCAATGAAACGATCAAACGTTGATGATCCACTGGTTTGGTCAGATAATCAGTCGCTCCGCCTTTGAGCGCTTTGACGGCATCTTCGATAGCATTGGAAGCCGTCACGACGATGACCGGGGACTCTGGCAAGCGCAGGCGCGCCTTGGCCAGGAGTTCCAGACCGGAGGCATCAGGGAGGTGCAGGTCGACTAACAGCAGATCGGGTTTGTGCGTTGTCAGAGACGATAGAAATTCGCTGCCGGTGGTAACTACGTCGACCTCGTAGCCTGCGGTTTCAGCGATGGACTGGACGAGCCGGCCGGACGCCGGATCGTCTTCTACATAAAGGATTTGGATGTCAGCGTTACTTTCAGCCGTCGACATTGAAGTTAACCTATCCACGAGAGTAACGTGCGGCCAAATTATATAATGTTTCCCGTGAACCGCAAATTTCCATGTTCAACCACTATGGGGTATAAATTCACTTGTCCTTTTTCATGCTTCAAGCTGCTAATCGACCATTGGAATGAAAAGCCTTCATGAACTCAACAGCGCCATCGTCGACTGCCGGCGCTGCCCGCGTCTGGTTCGCTGGCGGGAAGCGTGCGCCGAGAATCCGCCGCGGCGTTTTTTGGGCAACGACTATTGGGCAAAACCGCTGCCCGGATTTGGCGACCCAATGGCCCGCGTGTTGATCGTTGGGCTTGCTCCGGCAGCCCACGGTGGAAATCGCACGGGTCGAATGTTTACCGGCGACCGTAGCGGCGATTGGCTCTATGGGGCGCTCCATAGCGCTGGCTTTGCGCGTCAGCCTTACTCTAATAATCGCAAGGACGGCCAAAAACTTAAGGATTGTTACATTACGGCGGCGGTGCGTTGCGCCCCGCCCGGAAATAAGCCCAATCTTATTGAATTTAAACGGTGCCGATCGTATTTGGTTAACGAGCTCAAACTGTTCAAGCAGGCCAGGGTCGTGATTGCGCTCGGCAAGATCGCCTTCGATTCGTTTCTTTCGGCGTACGAGGAAAACGCCGGGGCGATTCCTAAGCCTCGTCCCAAGTTCGGACACGGCGTGACGATCCTTTTGCCGGATGGCATCCGGCTGATCTGCTCTTATCACCCAAGCCAACAAAACACGTTTACCGGTAAACTCACCAAGCCGATGTTTCAAAGTATTTTCGATCAGGCACGGGCGGCCGTGGAAAACGAGTAGGCAGTGGCCAGTAAGCATAACAGCAACGGGGATAATATGCTCCACGGGTACAGGATGCAGCCTAAGAATTAAGATTGACCGGCAAGGTGAAGGCAAACTTGGCTCCCTCATCCGGCCGGCTTTCCGCCCAGATCTTGCCGCCGTGCGCCTGCACGATCATTTTACAGATCGCCAGTCCCAATCCCGTGCCCTTGTGTTCAGAAGTTCTTCCGCTTGCGGTCTGTTTATATTTCTCGAAGAGGTTGCCGATCTCCTCAGGCGCGATGCCGATGCCCGTGTCTTTTACCCAGACGGTGGTTTCGGTGTGGCTCCAATCCGCGCCCAATTCCACCGCGCCGTCGGCCGGCGTGAATTTCAGCGCGTTACTGACCAGATTGCCGAGAACTTGTTCCAGGCGACGCCGATCGCCGCGAATCGGTTGAGGCGCCGCGCCGACTTTTTTTCGCAACAAAATTTCGCGGTCTTTGGCGACGATTCGATAATTATCAAGCACGGCATCAAAGAGCTCTTCAACCGCGATCGGTTCCAAGTTCAGATCGATATGACCTGCCTCGAGCTTTGACACGTCGAGGAAATCGTTCACCAGGCTGACCAATTGGCGCACGGTTTCGACGACTTTGCCGAGCCATTTCTTCTGGTCGTCGGTGACCGGACCGAATACGCTATCGGTCATCAATTCGCTGACGCCCATCACCTGATTCAGCGGCGAGCGCAAATCGTGGGCGATCATGGCGGTAAAATCGCATATTTCCCGATTGGCTCTTTCTAGCTCGTCGGCCTGAGATTTGATCTGCGCATAGAGCTGGGACTTGTGAATGGCCATCGCAGCCTGGGCGGCGAGCGCGGTCAAAAACTCGATTTCTTCGGAAGCGAATTCGTGCTGTTCTCGCGTCAGCAGAACCAAAACTCCCAGGACTTCATCCTTGACGACGAAGGGGATGCCGAGGTAGGCGACGACGCCTTGCTTCCGGTAGAACTCGCGGTCGAGAATTCTCGGATCGGTTTGCACGTTGTTGGACACGACGAAAATTTTGCTTTCCACCGCGATTCCAATCAGCAAGGGAAGCTGTTTCAGCTCACGGCGCAGCCATTCGTCTCGGTCGATATTCAAACATGTCGTCCGTTCCAATTTGCCGGTGTCGATGTTTTTGAGCCAGATCTGCACCGCCGCATAAGGCAGCAGGTCGACGATTTTCGCCATCAGCGCTTCGAGCACGACGTTGAGCTCCAAGCTCGAGCTGGCGGCCGCGGTGATTTCGTGGAGGGTGCGGATACGATCATGGTTACGTCGCGCCCGCTCCTCGGCTTCGCGGCGCTGGGTGATATCGATCATGACGCCGCGCAGCTTGGCCGCTTTGCCGTTTTCGACAACCACGGACACTATGTCTCCGAGCCAAACGATGCGCCCGTCGGCGGCGATCATTCGATACTCGAAGCGGTGCGGCCGTTTTTCTTCGGTGGCCTTGGCGCAGTAGCGAACGGCCCACTCACGGTCCTCGGGATGAATATGATCGGACCAGAAACGAGGCTCTTCGATCCAGCTCTGCATGGGGTAACCCAAGATGCGCTCGGCATCGTCGCTGACGAATGTGAAGTGAAATGTTTTGGCATCGGCTTCCCACACGATGCCGTCAATAGAGTGGATCAGCTCGCGGTACTGTTGTTGACTGTGGCGGAGCGCTTCGGCGGCGCGCTCGCGCGCCGTGACATCTCTGAAGCTTACCACAGCGCCAGTCGTTTCGCCGCGCTCGACGATCGGGCTGATCACGTATTCGGCGGGAAAGCTGGTGCCGTCGTTGCGCCAGAACAATGCCTGACCTTCGCGGCTCGATTGTTTCCCCTCCGCCGCGAGGATTGGATGAGCTATGACGGACCCTTTGCCGTTGATCTGGGAAGGTTGCACCAGTTCTTGGATCGGCCTGCCGATCATTTCCTGGATCTCGACGCCGAACGATTTTGCCGCGACAGGATTGGCAAAGGTCACCCGTCCTTCGCGGTTCAAGCCATAAATGCCTTCGCCCACAGAGTTCAAGATCAGCTCGTTTTGCGCGGCGGCTTTCTCCATGAAACGCCACGCGATGATGCTGCCGACGCCCTGAAACAAAATAAAAAACGCGTGGATTCCGGCCCAGGTCCAGGGCGCGTTCAGCGCTGCCGAATGGTTAAAGACTTCTTCGGGCCAGAGTGTTCCGACGATCCCGTGGTGGATCGCAACGTACCCAACGGCGAGGAGATAGGGTACCCAATCCTGATACAGCGCCAGAAAAACCAGCATGACGAAAAAGTGAAAGTGCAGCTCTATGTAGCCGCCGGAAAGGTGCACGAGAATAGCGGATGAACTGATCAGCCCGAAGCTGATCGCAGACGCGCGAAGCGTGCGGCTGCCCAAGCCGGACGAGCCTACGAGCGCGAACAGAGCGATTATTAAACCTTCGAGCACCGTGTGAAGCACGGTACCGTCGCGGAAAACGGCGCCGATGCTTAGTTCCCAGCTGTAGCCGGCGATCGGACCGATGACAGCAATGACGAAGGCATGAAACCAGGCAAGTCCGGTTAAAAACCGGTGCCGCGCACACCACACATCCTGCGGCAGCGAACGGCCGACAGGTACCACCGACCACAGCCGGCGGAGGAAGCTGGGAATGGGCAATCTTTTATTATCGACGGTCATCGGACGTCCTCGTCTCGATCTGCTGAATTCACGGGAAGCTCCTTTGATCTTCCATGAACAAAGCAGTCCCGCTGAAAGAACCAGTCGGCCTTATCGGCAATCCGTCCAAGGTGTGATCCGGCGAAGTTCGAAGGATCGTAGCCAACCTGCGATGCATCACTGGCGGTTCACTCTCCCCAATAGCCCGGCGGAGATATTCAGCAACCCACATGCCAGGCTCTGCACTAATTTTAAGCTATTAATTTGACTAAATAATTGCTTAAGTGGGCAGCGAATCTTAAGTAATTGCAGACAAGGAGTAGCAATTCTGGACATATATGGACAATGGCTCTTTGGAATGCGGTGAATCGACCCTGCTGAGCGGGGTGTTATTTCGCCATCGCCAATCGTCTAATGGGCTCCTCGCTTAAACCAAATCTCTTCGCAGTCTGTCGCAGCAAACCCTGTGAAATAAGCATGTACTAGGTCGATGTTTTGAGGAGCGAAATTGATGGGTGTAACGCCAATTTGAGCAAGCGTGTTTCTGAGCACAATGCCGGTAAAGTCCGGTCGACGTGTTACCGAATACCTTTCGGTCTAGTTTACTACGAAGTTTCTAGGAACCAGATAGAAGCTTTGCATCGAGAGAAATAATTTGAAATCTACATAGGGGAAGAGATACATCAAGAATCGACTGAAACGAGAATTCGCGATCTAACTATTTCACGGGGGCCGAAAACTACAGAAGACGCGAGTACCCGGCGATGTTTGTCAGCAGAATTACCGGCGCATGCTTACTGCTTAAAGTGCCGTACGAAGATTAACATTGACCCGTTTCAATACTGATTGTAGGGACTGATCGAAGGGGGCCGGGATGAGCGTAAATCCAAGTAGGGACTATTTCGAGATCGAGGCGGAACGTAGGAAGCGGATCGAAGGCGACATTCATTTCGACCGCTACTCTCGTTTGCTTTATTCGACCGATGCTTCGATCTATCAGATCGAGCCCATCGGCGTGGTTGTGCCGCGCCATAAAGGCGACGTGCAGGCGGTGATTGAGGTCGCCAATAAGTTGAACGTGTCGGTGTTGCCGCGCGGCGGCGGGACGTCATTGGCGGGGCAAACCGTGGGCCACTCCATCGTGCTCGATTTTTCCAAATACATGCACAATGTGCTGGAAGTGAACAAGGAAGAGCTCTGGTGCCGCGTGCAGCCGGGTTTGGTCCAGGATGAGTTGAACGCGCACGTCCGTGGGATGGGACTACAATTTGGCCACGACACTTCGACAT
>Ga0066709_100003572_pt1 | contig 12003 bp, 9 predicted proteins | sample GraSoiAngelo_158_FD_79665 | JGI IMG/M metagenome (GOLD analysis project Ga0066709, IMG submission 79665) | Grasslands soil microbial communities from the Angelo Coastal Reserve, California, USA - 14_1009_16_30cm | ecosystem: Environmental > Terrestrial > Soil > Grasslands | place: USA... | reverse complement strand
TCGGCCCTTCGGCCGTCAATCTCTTCCTGTTCTTCCGGAAGTGACCCCTCCGGGGCGACCCGGGAAAGCCGCGGCACTCGTCGTCGGCGGCAGCGTCTCGTTCTTCGTCGCGGTCAACCTCGTGAGCTCGATCCGGCCGGCGCTGCTGGCGGACCCCGACCCCGCCTGGGCAGTCCCGCGGCTCTTCCTCTGGCTCTTTCTCGTGAGCGCGGTGGCCTCCTCCGGCGGACTCGCGGCGGGCGCCTTCTTTCTGTGGAGCCGGTCGGGACCGGGGCGCGTCTCTCCCGGAGCGCTTCCCCTCTCCCCGCCGGCGACCGTGGCGCTCGCCGCGACGGCTCTCGCGGCCGGCGTCTTCCTGCGCTCGGTCTGGCTGTCGACGCTGCCGTTTCCGTTCATGGGGGACGAGGTGAACCTGATCGGTCCGACGCTCGCTCTCTCCGGGACGTGGCGGGACTTCGCGAATTCGATCCGGGCGATTCCCTTCGGGGTCCCGGATCCGCACGAGGTCATCGGTGTCCTCTACCTGCGGCTCTTCCGCGGCGTCCTCGAGGTCTTCGGCCCCACGATCACGGGTCTCCGGTTTCCATCGCTCGCGGGCGGCGTGCTCTCCCTGGTCACCGGGACTCTGCTGGGCCGGGCGCTGCTGCCCCGGGGAGGCGGAGCGCTCGCGGCGGCGGCGCTGGCCGGCCTGCGGTGGCACCTGATCCTGTCGCGCAACGGCTGGCACCTGATCCTGGTCACGGCGATGGCGGACGCCGCGACGCTCCTCCTGCTCCGGTCGCGCCGGACCGGCCGGGCGCTTCCCGCCGTCGCCGCGGGACTGGTCCTCGGAATCGCCGCGCACTTCCACATCGCGGCCTGGGTGCCGGCGGCCGCTCTTCTCGCGTTTGCCGCCTGGCCCGCGCGTCCGGAGGAAGAGTCGCGGACGCGCACGCGCCGGCTGCTTGCCTGCACCACCGCCCTCCTTCTGGCGGCCGCCCCCCTTTTCCTGCTGCGCGGCGGACGTGCCTCCGGGTACCTCGCGCGGACCGCGCGCCACAACGTTTTCCTGGAGATGCGGTACACGAAGTCCCTGCTGCCGCCCTTCGCCGTGGCCGCCGATTCGCTCGCGGCGCCGTGGTTCCTGCCCGAATCGGCCGGGTGGATCGACCTGCCCGGCCGCTCCCGGCTGGGATGGGTGATCGGCGTGCCGGTTGCCCTCGCTCTTTCCCGCGCGCTCGCGTTTCCGAAGGAAGAGCTCTCCCTGCTGCTCCTTCTCCAGGCGGGTGCCGCTCTCGCCGCCGCCGTCCTCGGCGGCCAGGCCGGCCACCCGCACGGATTTCGATTCGGTTACCTGACGACGTTGACCGCGGTCGCCGCCGCCGCGGGAATTCTTCAGATCGTCTCGTCCGCTCCGCCCCGCTGGCGCCGGGCCGCGGCGCTCGCTGCGATCGCGCTCGTGGCGTGGAGCGGCGCCCGGGCGGCGCGGGACGCGCTGCTCGTTTGGCCGTCCGCACGCTCCACCTTCGACGGCTATCACGGCGAAGACACCTTGATCGGACGCGCGGCGGCCCGCTGGGACAGTCGGGGAAGCGTCCGGGTCGAGCGCGGGCTCGGACGTTCGGACGCCACGGTCGACACAGTCCGCCGCTTCCGGCTGGATCCGGACTGGAAGGTTCGGACGAGTTCGGCGCCTCAGGCGGAACTCCGCGGTCCCCCCTTCCGCAGGCAGTTTCGCGTGGCGCGGCCGGGGGCGCAGGCGGAAGCGGGGGAGCGGCTCGTCGAGCGAGTGCGCGACGGGTGGGGCCGTGAGTGGGCCCTCGTCTTCGGGCGGGCGGTCCGGGGATCGTGAGGACTCCTCGCTCCACAGCGCGGCCCGAGATGCGCGCAGCTGTCTGCTTCGGCGCCGCCGTCTCCTGCGTCGTGGCCGTGCGAAGTGTCGAGGCGATCCGGCCGGCGCTGCTCCTGGACCCGGACCCCGCCTGGATCGCGGCCCGATTGGTTCTCTGGATCGGGCTCCTTTCAGCGACCGTCGCCGCGGGTGGGCTCGCGGCGGCCGTCTTTTTCCTGTGCGCCCGGAGCCGCTTCGCGCCGGATGCGCCGTATCCGCTGCCGTTCCGGCGGGTTACGCTCGCGCTGCTGGCCATCGGCGCTCTCGCGGCCGGAGCGCTCTTCCGGTTCGCGTGGCTGGACACTCTTCCGGTCCCCCTCTGGCTGGACGACGTCTCGCTCATCTCGCCGGCTCTTGCGCTCGAAGGAAGCTGGCGCGACTTCGCCAACTCGATCCGTCCGGCGCCCTACGGGGTCGCGCAGCCGTTCGGCAGCGTGGGAGTGCTCTACCTCGAGTTCTACCAGCTCTGCCTGGAGCTGGCGGGGACGACGGTTTTCGGCGTGCGGCTGCCGTCCGCGCTCGCCGGAGCGGCCTCGGTCGGAACCGCGATGTTGCTCGGACGCGCGCTGCTTCCGCGGGGAGGCAGCGTCCTCGCGGGGCTATCGCTCGCCGGGATGCGGTGGAGTCTGATCCTGTCGCGATGGGGCTGGAACGCGATCGTGCTCGCGCCCGTGCTGGACGTCGCCGCGCTCCTTCTCCTCGCGGCGCGCCGGCGATGGAGCCTCGCGCTCGCGGCCCTCGCGGGCGTCGTCGCGGGGATCTCGACCCACATCTATCTCGCGGCCTGGGTGGGATCGGCGGCGCTCTTCTTACTCGCGCTGTGGCCTCCGGCGCCCGAGCAGGGAAGGCCGTGGCGGCCCGCCCTGGCTCTGGCCTTCGCGATCGGCCTCCTGCTCGCAGCGGCGCCGATTTTTCTCCTCCGGAAAGGAAGGACGTCTCCCTACTTCGCGCGCGCTTCCGACCACAACGTCGTCCTCGAGGTCCGCCGGGCGCGCTCGATCCTTCCGTTTCTGGGGGTCGCCGCCGATGCGCTTTCCTCTCCCTGGTTCCTGCCGGACCCGACTCCGCGGCACGACCTTCCCGGACACTCGCGCCTCGGCTGGATCGGGGGCGCGCTCGTGGCGGTCTCCTTCGCGTACGCGCTTCTCCGACCCCGCCGCGACTTCTCCGCCTATCTCCTGGCGCAGGCGGCCGCCGCCTTCGCGGCGACGGTCGCCGGAGGTCGCGCGACCGTGCCCAATGGTTACCGCTTCGGATACCTGTCGAACGCCGCCGCCGTCGCGATCGCCGGAGGTGCTCTTCTCGTCCTCGCGATGTTTCGCGCGTCGCGGCGCCTGTCCGCCGCCATCGCTCTGACGGGACTCCTCGCGGTCGCGTCTTTCGCGGGCGCGCGCGACGCGATCATCCGCTGGGCCGGCTCGCGGACCACGTTCGACGATTTCTGGGGACAGGACACGCTCCTGGCGCGCGCCGCGGCGCGGTGGGACCTCTACGGAACCGTCGACCTCGATCCGGCGCTCGGAGAGAACACGCTCACGATGGAGGGGGCGCGCAAATATCGACTCGATCCGTGGCGCGATCGCCTCGGAAGAGATGCGCCGGAAGGAGAACCTCGACGGAAGTTCCGGATCGTCGCGCCGAGGTCGCGGCCCCGCGCCGGGGAGAGGCTCGTCGAACGGGTCGGAGACGCCTGGGGAAGAGAGTGGGGCTGGATCTACGGCCGGCGGACCGGAGGAACCTAGGCGACCGGCGCGGCCGTCGTTCTCGCGGCGACCGCCCGCGCGAGGACCTCGTCGCCCACCTCGAAGGTCGACGCGCGAATCTCCTGGAACCCTTCGCGCGGATCCCAGATCCCCATCGTGCGCAGCGGCGGCCGGTAGATGTGAAGGGAGACGGACCGGGAGCGCGGCATCAGGCGGTGGAGAACGGTCGGGCCGGTCTCGGAGAGATCTCCTTCCGGGCGCACGCGCGAGTCGGCCAGTTGTGGAAGCTCCTTCGGCACCGTGAACCGCTCCTCGACGACCGTGCCGGACAGGATGACCATTCCCCCGAGCACGCCCCGGTGATCGTGAATCGGGGTGATCTGGCCGGCTTCCCAGCCGATCACCATGACCTCCCAGTCTTCCCAGAGGAGAACCGGGTGGCGGACGTAGTGGTGGGGGTCGAAGCGGACGCGTTCGAGGTACCGATCGGCTTCCGACGCCAGGCACCGGGCCAGGCTGGCGGGAGTCGGACGCTCCGGTCCGACGGCGTGTTCGGCGAGGACCTCGCGCACGATCTCGGAGAAGTTCATGGATCCGGATTTTAGCGCACGCAGAATGCTATCGTCCCGCCCGCCCGCATGAGGATCGCTGTCGTCCCCGGCGATGGAATCGGCGTGGACGTCACGCGCGAAGCGGTGAAGACGCTGGAGGCGATCGGGCGGCTGAGGTCGCTACCGGTCGAGACGGTCCATTTCCCCTGGAGCGCCGATCACTATCTCGCGACCGGCGAAACCGTACCCGCGGGAGCGTTCGACGACCTCGCGCGGAACTTCGACGCCATTTTCATGGGCGCGTTCGGCGACCCGCGCGTACCCGACATGCGGCACGCCGCCGAGATCCTGCTCGGAGCGCGCTTCGCCCTCGACCTCTACGTCAACTATCGGCCGGTGCGCTGCCTCGACGACCGGCTCTGCCCGCTGAAGGGTTTCTCCGCCTCGGACGTCGATTTCGTCGTCTTCCGGGAGAACACCGAGGGCGCCTACGTGGGCGCGGGCGGAAACCTCAAGAAGGGGACGTCCGAGGAAGTCGCGGTCCAGGAGGACGTGTCGACCCGAAAGGGCGTCGAACGCATCGTGCGCTACGCCTTCGAGTTTGCCCGGGCCAGCGGGCGGAAGCGCGTCGTGATGTCCGACAAGTCGAACGCGATGCGGTTCGTCGGAGACCTGTGGCAGCGCACTTTTTTCCAGGTCGCGCGCGAATACCCGGACGTCGAGTCTTCCCACCTCTACATCGACGCCCTCTGCATGCAGATGGTCAAGGACCCGCGGCAGTTCGAGGTCATCGTGACCAACAACATGTTCGGCGACATTGCGACCGATCTCGGAGCGGCGCTCCAGGGAGGCCTGGGGATGGCGGCTTCGGGGAACCTCCACCCCGGCAAGGTGTCGATGTTCGAGCCGGTCCATGGCTCCGCGCCCAAGTACGCGGGTACGGGCCGGGCCAATCCGTTCGGCGCCATCCTGACGGCAGCGCTCCTGCTCGAGCAGCTCGGGCACGCGACCGAGGCCGCCGCGCTCGAGGCGGCGGTCGCCCGGTGTGTCCGGGAAGGCCGGGCAACCGCGGACGTGGGCGGTTCGCTCTCGACCTCGGCCGCCGGCGACGCCGTCTGCGAAAGAATCGAGTTCGATTGAAGGGAGCGGCTTGGTAGAATCGGGACACAAAGGAGATCAAACAATGGGGAGTCTGACTCGTCGTTTCTATGGAACTACGTTGTTCGCCGTTCTGGCTCTCGCGCTCGCCGCGTCGCCGGCGTTCGGGAAGGCCAAGAATTTCCTGGACTCGGACGACGCGAAGGAAGCGAACGAGCCCGCGAAATTCCTGCCCGACTACGACAAGCTCACGAAGGGCAAGGACGCCGACTGGGTGTATTTCCCGGAGGGGAGCTTGAAGAAGTACCGGACGGTCTCCGTCAAAGACTTCGTCGAGAACGGGCGCGGCCACGAAGCGCGGGAGGCCGCGCGGGCCGGCAAGGAGTACATGGAACAGTGGCTGGAAAAGGCCGGCTACAAGGTTTCCGACAAAGGCGCGGAGCTCTCGATCGAGGGCAACGTGTTCAACGCCTGGCAGCCGGGGACCGGCGCGCGGATCTGGGGGGGTTGGATGGCCAACCCGGGGGTCGGCGTGGAGGTCATCCTCAAGGATTCGAGCGGGAAAATCGTCGGCGAGGTCCGGCACAAGAACCGGGGCTCTTCAATCGAGGATGCCGTCGAGAACGCCCTGGAAGAAGTCTCCAAGGCGATCCAGGACGGCCGGTAGAGCCTTCGACCCGGCGGGTGCTCCGGCGCCGAAGCTTCCGGAACCTTCTGAAAAAAATGAACTTGCCTGCCCGGCGGGCCTCCGTGTGACGGGGGCCCGCCTTTTGCTGTTCCGAGGCGTGGTAGCGTAATTTCGGCACGGAGGAGAACGCAAGATTCCCGATCCCAACCAGGCCGTCACGCTTCCCGATGCCGGCTTTACCGCCCTTTTCGGCATCGCCGACGAGAACCTGAGGGCCATCGAGGAAGCCTTCTCCGTTCGCCTGGCCGCCCGGGGCAACGAGGTTTCCGTCGTCGGATCGGGGGAGGGGGAGGACGCCGCCCGCCGCCTCCTCTCGGCGTTCTCCGACCTCGCCGCCATGGGATACCCCTTGAAAGGCAGCGACGTCGCGACCGCGATCCGGGTCCTGAAGGAGAACCCGGCGGCCTCGATCGTCGAGTTCTTCACCGAGAGCCCGTTCGGTCCCTCGCTGCGGTCGGTCGTCTCCGCCCGCAACAACAAGCAGCGCCTCTACGTGCAGACGATCGATCGCGGCGATCTCGTCTTCGCCATCGGGCCGGCGGGGACCGGAAAGACTTACCTCGCGGTCGCAATGGCGGCGGCGGCGCTCCTCGATAAGAAGGTCAAGCGGATCGTCCTGGCGAGGCCGGCGGTCGAAGCGGGGGAGCGGCTCGGTTTCCTCCCCGGAGACATGGTCGAAAAGATCAACCCCTATCTGAGGCCGCTGTACGACGCGCTCTACGACATTCTGGGTTACGAGAGGACGGCGAAGCTGCTCGAGCGGGGCGTCATCGAGATCGCGCCGATCGCGTTCATGCGCGGCCGGACCTTGAACGACGCCTTCATCATCTTGGACGAAGCTCAGAACACGACGTCCGAGCAGATGAAGATGTTTCTGACGCGCATCGGATTCGGATCGAAGGCCGTCGTCACGGGAGACATCACCCAGGTCGACCTGCCGCAGGGCAAGACGTCGGGCCTGCGGGAAGCACACCAGATCCTTTCCCGGATCGAGGGCATCCGGTTCGTCATCTTCGACGAGCGCGACGTCGTCCGCCATCCCCTCGTGCAGTCGATCATCTCGGCCTATGACGCCCTCGACAAAGAGCGCGAGTCGGGCGTCGCGCGGCCGGCCTCGGGCCGCTGAAACCATGAACCGGCCGGTGACGTTCCGCCGCCGCCGGGCGTTGCCGCGCGAGACCGGCGCGGAGCGGGCGCGCCGGCCGTTCCTGCGACCCTGGTTCTGGGGGATCCTGTACGTCCTCGTCACGACCCTTTCGTTCGCGCCGACGCTGACCTTCCGGAAGGCGCCGGTCCGTCCCGGTTCGATCGCCACTCGGGACGTCGTCGCGCCGCGGGACCTGATCGTTTCGGACCCGGAGGCGACCGCTCGACGCCGTGTCGAGGCGGCGGCCGAGGTCCTGCCGGTCTACGACTTCGACGCCTCGGCCCCGTCCCGGTTCGAGAAGGAGCTGCGCGAGTCCTTCGTCCGCGCGCGTGTCGCCCTCGGCAGAAGCCGATCCCACGAGGTCACGCAGGAGGTCCGCGACGCGTTCCACCTGCCGATCGGCGACGAGGCGCTATCGGCTCTCGCGCGGCTCGGGTTTTCGAACGTTCTGGAGGACCGGCTCGTCTCGATCGGGCTCGAGCTCTACCGCAACGGGATCGTGGACAACCGGGAGGTCTTCGTCGAGCAGAAGGGGGGCATTCTCCTTCGCGACACTTCGACCGGACGCGAGCAGCGGAGGCGGGATTCGCCCGCGGCCGTCGAGTACGGCTCGGAGACGAAGTCGGAGGTGTCGATGCGCCTCTCCGAGACCCCGCTTCGGGAAGCGGAGCGGGCCGAAGTCGCCGCGTTTCTGGCGGCGTCGCTCCGCCCGAGCCTGACGTTCAACTCGACCATGACGGCGCAGCGGAGAGACGAGGCTTCCCGCGGGGTCGAGAGCGTCTTCACGAAGATTCCCCGGGGGAAGGTCATCGTGCGCGCCGGCGACGAGATCACCCCGCGGACGTCGGTCTGGGTGGCGGCCGTCCGCGCATCGGTCTCGGATCCGTCTTCCTGGTTCAAGGTCGCGGGAATCCTGATCCTGCAAACTCTGGCGGCGACGGCGTTCTGGCTGGATGCCCGGCGCTACATCCGCCGGAGGCGCGAACGTCCGCCCGACACGATTTACTCGTCGGTGGTGTGCGCCGGGATTCTCTTCGCGCTTCTCCTGCGCGGCTCGTTCGTGCTGGCGCAAGGATTCTCGGCGAGCTTCGAGGGCCCGGCGACCGCGGCGGCGACCTATTATGCCCTTCCTTTCGCGGCCGGGCCCATCGTCGCGGGCCTCGTGTCGGGGATGGGACCGGCGCTTCTGTTCGCGGCGGCAAACGCGGTCGGGGCCGGCGTCCTCATGGGGCAGAGCTTTCCGTTCGCGCTCTTCGCTCTCGTCGGATCGCTCGCCGGGATCTTCGCGTCCGGCAAGATGCGGGCGCGCAGCGTCCTGCTCGCGATGGGAGGATTCGTCGCGGCCGCCAATTTCGTCTCGATCGCGGCGATTCAATTCCTGAACCCCGAGCCGCTCCGGTGGACCTTCGCTCTGGACGTTCTCGGAGGACTCGTGGGAGGCCTCCTCGTCTCGGCGAGTGTGGGACTCTTTCTCCCGGTCTTCGAGCACTTCTTCCACGTCACGACCGACATCCGGCTCCTCGAGCTGTCGAACCAGAACCTTCCTCTCCTGCGCACGCTGGCTCTCGAAGCTCCCGGCACCTACCAGCACTCCCTGATGGTCGGGCACCTGGCGGAAGCCGCCGCGGAGGCGGTCGGCGCGGATGCCCTGCTCGCCCGGGTCTCCGGCTATTACCACGACATCGGCAAGACCAAGATGCCGGTCTACTTCATCGAGAACCAGACGAAGGGCTTCAACCGGCACGACCGGCTGGAGCCTTCGATGAGCGCGCTCATCATCGCGGCCCACGTCAAGGAAGGGGTCGAGATGGCGAAGAAAGCGAGGCTTCCGGAGCCGATCGTCGCCGCGATCCGGGAACATCACGGGACGAAGCTGATCCGCTACTTCTACCAGAAGGCGCTGACGAAATCGGAGCCGGGCGGGAACGCCGTGCCCGAGATGGAGTACCGCCACCCCGGACCGAAGCCGGGCACGCGGATCACCGCGATCCTGATGATCGCCGACGCGGTCGAGGCAGCGTCCCGGACGATCGTCGAACCGACGCAGCCGAAGATCCGGGCGATGATCCAGGCGATCGTGGATGACTGCCTGCGGGACGGCCAGTTCGACGAGTGCGATCTGACGATGCGCGACCTCGCGCTCATAGTGGACGCGCTCGAAAAGACGGTCACCACGATCTTTCACCACCGGATCGACTATCCCGGGTTCGACTTCAATCCGGAACGAACGCGGCGCAAGACCGAGCCGGCTCCGGCGTCCGCAGCGGCCGCGCGCCCGCCGGGTCCTCGGCCGGCGTAATCGCCGTGGAGGCTCCTCCCGGCGGTCGTCCCGGCATGAGAATGCGGAGATGGAAGTGGAAACGCGGTCCAGCGCTTCGGGCGCGCCCTCTCCGGCGCGGGTCCGCCGCGTGCTTTCGGCTGCGGCCGCCGCTCTTGGCCGTCGGGCGCGTGACGTCTCGGTCTACTTCTGCGGCGACCGGCGAATGACCGGTCTCAATCGCCGCTGGCGGCGCCGCAGCGGTCCCACCGACGTGCTCGCGTTTCCGGCGGGGGGAGCGGATTCGCGCTTCCTGGGGGACATCGTGATCTCCGTGCCTTACGCGACGCGGCAGGCGCGGCACCGCGGCGAGAACGTTTCCCGCGAGATGGACCGGCTTCTCCTGCACGGGTATCTGCATCTCCTGGGCTACGACCACGAGACCGATCACGGCCAGATGGAAGCGCTCGAATCGAAGCTGCGGCGCCGCCTCGGGATCGCCGAAAAGACGCGATGATTCCCTTTCTCGCTTCGGCGTTCTGCTATCTGGCGTTCCTGCTCTTCGAAAGCTTCGCGCTGGCGCTCGACCGTCTCTCTTCGATCAAGCTGCGCGGACTTCTCGAGGAACACCCGGAGCGCGCGCGCATTCTCTCCGGCCCCGGAGAGATCGAGATCATCCGGACGACGACCAAAGTTCTCGTCCAGATCCTCCTGCTCGCCGGCCTCCTGACGGTCGTTTCGGGCTTCCAGACGTTCGGGGTCGAGCCGGCCTGGGCGTGGGGCGGCGGGGTCTTTCTCGCGGGCTGGCTGATCTCGGAGGTCGCGCTCCTGAAGCTGGGAGGCGCCGCCGACCCGGAGAGAACCGTGGCGCGCCTCCTCCCCGTCGTGACCGGGGCGTCCTGGCTGCTCCTGCCGCTCGCGATTCCGGTGCGGAAGATCTTCAACGCCCGCGCGGCGCCGAAGGTCGAGACCGAGGCGACCGATCAGGAAGTCCAGGCGTACATCGACGTCGGCCGTCAGGAGGGAATCCTCGAGAAGGAGGAGGAGAAGCTCCTTCTCTCGATCGTGGACTTCGGCGATACCCGGGTCCGGGAGGTCATGACCCCCCGGACCGACGTCGTGTGGATCGACGTGGCCTCCTCGCTCACCGTGCTCGCGGACCTCTTCGTCGAGTCCAAGTACTCGCGGATCCCGGTCGCGCGCGGCTCGATCGACACGATCGTCGGAATCGTTCACGTGAAAGACACGCTCCAGTCGATTCGGGCCGGCGGCTCGCGTCCGATCGCCGAGCTGGTGCGCGAGGCCTATTTCGTGCCGGAGACCAAAAAGGTCTCGGAGCTCCTGCGTGAGTTCCAGAGGCGGCACCTCTGGATGGCGATCGTGGTCGACGAGTACGGCGGCGTCTCCGGTCTCGTCACGGTCGAGGACCTTTTGGAAGAGATCGTCGGAGAGATCTCCGACGAGCACGAGGACGAGCGCGAAGAGGTCTCGCCGGCCGGGGAGCAGACGTATTCGGTTTCCGGAAAGGTGAATATCGCGAAAGTGCAGGAGCTCTTCGGACGCGGTCCCGAGGAAGAGGAGTTCACGACCCTGGGCGGTTTCCTCGCCGCCCGGCTCGGCCATATCCCCCGCCCCGGTGAGATCCATCGCGAGGCGGAGCTCCTTTTCACCGTGGAGGAGGCGGACCGCCGCCGCGTCCATCGCGTCCGGATCGAGCCGATCGCCGTTCCCGTTCACCGCGACGCTTGACCGGATTTCGATCCGGCGAAGTCGCGGTCGTCGGGCGGCCGAACGTGGGCAAGTCCACCCTGGTCAATCGGCTCGTCGGCGAAAAGGTCGCGATCGTCTCGGACAAGCCGCAGACGACCAGAAAGCGCATCCTGGGGATCGCCCGCCGGCCCGGAGCCGAGATCGCGCTCGTCGACACCCCCGGGATCCACCGGCCCGACCACCGTATGAACGCCGCCATGGTGCGGGACGCGACGGAGGCGCTCTCGACCGCGGACGTCGTCCTGCTCGTCGTGGACGCGACGCAGGAAGGCAAAGAGGGGCGCGTCCTCGAGATGCTCGCCCGCGCGGCGGTCCCGGCGATCCTGGCGCTGAACAAGATCGACCTCGTGGGCAAGGAGCGTCTCCTGCCGATGATCGCGGACTTCTCGCGGCGCCACGACTTCCGCGAGATCGTGCCGATCTCGGCGAAGACGGGAGACGGGGTGGAGAGACTGGGGGACCTCCTCGCGGCGAACCTGCCGGAACGCCCGGCGGCCTATCCCGAAGACTTCCTCTCCGCGACCTCCGAAGCGGAGTGGGCCGCGGAGGTTATCCGCGAGAAGCTCCTGGAGCGGACGCGGCAGGAGCTCCCGTTCGCGTCGGCGGTCGTCGTCGAACGGATGACCCGCGACGAGGAGCGGGACGTCTCCGTCGTCTACGCCTCTATCGTGGTCGAGAAGGAGGGCCAGAAGGCGATCGTCATCGGACGCGGCGGCTCGATGATCCGCGAGATCGGCACGGCGGCGCGCGCGGAGCTGGAGGAGAAGTCGGGCGGCAGATACTTCCTGGACCTGACCGTGAAGGTTCGCGCTGACTGGCGCGACGACGAACGGTTCCTGGCGAGGCTCGTGACCGACGCGAGAAAGGGCGGCAGCCCGCTGTAATTTTTTGTCCGACCGGCACTTCGGGCAATTCCGAG
>Ga0066709_100003571_pt1 | contig 12003 bp, 9 predicted proteins | sample GraSoiAngelo_158_FD_79665 | JGI IMG/M metagenome (GOLD analysis project Ga0066709, IMG submission 79665) | Grasslands soil microbial communities from the Angelo Coastal Reserve, California, USA - 14_1009_16_30cm | ecosystem: Environmental > Terrestrial > Soil > Grasslands | place: USA... | reverse complement strand
TGTTCCCGATGGTCGCGCCGTACCAGGTCTTCCCGACCCGCGACGGAGAGCTCATGGTCGCGGCGGGGAACGACCGTCTCTTTGAGGCGCTGTGCGCCGTGCTCGAGGCGCCCGAGCTTGCCTCCGACCCGCGCTTCCGCACGAATCCGGACCGCGCGCGCAATCGCGCCGAGCTCGTCTCGCTCGTCTCCGAACGACTGCTCGGGCGGGACACAGCCGAATGGGCTGATCTCCTGAGCGCTGCGGGCGTTCCGGCCGCTCCGGTCGCGAACATCGCAGACGTCGTCTCGGCGACGCAGACGGAGGTGCTCGGGATGCTGCAACCCGTCGCGCATCCTGCGATCCCGGATCTGCGACTCACGGCTCTCCCCCTCTCGTTCGAGCGCGAGCGCGTCGCGCACCGCTTGCCCCCACCCGCAGTCGGCGAGCACACCGCCGAGGTGCTACGCGAAGCGGGCTACGACGACGAGGCCATGGCGGAGCTGGCTCGCGCCGGGGTCATACGCTTCGCCGCCGACTACTCGTAGGCGATCGCTTCGAGCGGGTTCAGCCTCGCGGCCCGCCGAGCGGGGAAGATCGCCGCGAGGATCCCGACGAGGATCGCCGCGACAAAGAACACGAGCACCTGAGTCGTCGGGAACGAGAAGACGAGGAAGTCCACGCGAACGATGAGCAACGTCGCCAGGAGCAGCCCGAGAGCGATCCCGATCGACGCCCCGATGAGCGACGTGATGATGCTCTCGTGCCGGATCATCCGGCGCACTTGGCGGCGGGTCATTCCGATGGCACGGAGCATCCCGATCTCGCGCGTCCTCTCGAACACCGTGAGGACGAGCGTGTTCACGATGCCGAAGAGACTCACGATCACGGACAGCGCAAGCAGAACGTAGAGGACGTTGAGAATCTGCTTGAAGGGTCCGATCTGGCTCGAGATGAACTTCTTTCGGGTCTGTGCCTTGGCGTTGGGGAACGGCTTGAGCGCCTTTTCGAGGGCCGCCTGATTCGCGGCCGTCGTACCGCCGCTCGTCTTCACGAACGAGTAGAGGTTTTCCGGCGACGGCACCTGCGCATCCCACGCCGCCGCCGAGATCGTCACGGGTCCAAAAGGCGTGCCGCCGCTCGGAGGGTCGAAGACGCCCTTGATGACGAACTGCCTCGTGCTCCCGTTCGGGAACGTGACGGCGACCCGAGAGCCGAGCCGGAGGTTGTGCTTCTTCGCGTAGTCCTTGTCCACGAACGCCCCGTCGGCCCCGAGCTCTGAGAACACCGCCTGCGACCCCGCCTGCCACTTCATGTTGATGACCTGCGCCATCCCGGGGTCGACCGCGGTCGCAAATGCGTTCTTCCCGAAGACGTGAATCTCGCCGGTGCGAACGTTTCCGACCACGGTCACGCCGGGCGCTTTCGCCGCGGCGTCCGCGGCATCGATCGGAATCGGCGAGAAGTTGTTCTGGGCCGTGATGGCGTAGTCGCCGGTGAAGAGATCGTTCACTGCCTGACTGAACGAGGCGATGACGCCTGAGGCGAGCGTCGCGACGAGCGTCACGAGAGTGAGCCCGATCATGAGCGCTGATGCCGTCGAAGCCGTCCGCTGCGGATTACGACGTGAGTTGTCCCGTGCGAGCAGCCCCGCGGCTCCGCCGATCTTGGTCGCGGGCCAGCCGAGAACGCGCGCGAGCGGCCGGACCAGCCGCGACGAGAAGAGCGCCACGCCGATGAACATGAGGAGCGTTCCGAATCCCATCCAGAAGAGCACCTGCTTGGTGCCGAGCCCGTGCTTGAAGATCCCGTAGGCAAGAGCTGCGACGCCGCCAACGGCCATCAGAGCGGCGCCGACGCTGCGAAGGCGCGCGAACCTCGCCGGCGGCAGTGTCGCGCCCTCACGCACGGCCGCGATCGGAGGGACGCGCGTCGCGCGAATCGCCGGCCGCAGACTCGCGAGCAGCGTCACGAGGATTCCGACCAGGAGCGCGACGATCACGGCTGTCCAGGAGAGGAACACGAGGCCGGTGTTCGGAAGGATGAAGCCGATGAGGTCGAAGAGGCCGAAAAGGCCCTTCGCGAGGAGGAGCCCGAAGAAGAGGCCCACGACCGATGCCATGATGCCGAGGGCGAGCGCTTCGATGATGATCGAGCGGAGAACCTGCCGCCGCGAGGCTCCGAGCATGCGGAGCGTCGCGAGCTCACGCGTGCGTTGGGCGATCGTGATCGACAGCGAGTTCGCGATCACGAACGCGCCGACGAAGAGCGCGATCCCGCCGAACGCGAGCAGGAAGCTGCGCAGGAACTTGATGAACGAATTCGTGTCGGAGGCGTCCTTTGCCACCTGCTGCGCTGCCGTCCGCACCTGCGCGTCGGCAGGCAGGATGGGGCGAATCTGCTTCACGAGCTCGGCGTCGCTCACAGTCGGCTTGGCCGCGACTGCGATCTCGTCCAGCCGGCCCTGCTTCGCGAACAGACGTTGGGCCGTAGGGAGGTCGAAGCCGGCGATCGTCGCCCCTCCAATCGTGAGACCGGAGCTGAACTGCACGATCCCGGAGATCCGGAGCGTCCGGACCGGGCCCTCCACCTGCACCCGGATGTCCTGGCCCGTCTCGAGATGCTTTTTCGACGCGGTCTCCTTGTCGATCACGACCTGATTCGGGCCCGGCCAGGTCCCGTCCACGAGGCTCAGCGGATTGAACGGAGACTTCCCGTTCGCGATCGAGAAGCCGAGATTCGGAGCGCCGCCGAGACCGAACTGGATCACCTTCCCGTTCTTGTCGATCAGGTGCGCCGAATCCGTCGAAACGCTTCCCTCCGCCTGAGCGACGCCCGGTTGCTGGCGCACCTTCGAGAGGAGCGACTCGTCGAACGTGGGCGTGAGCGAGGCGTCGGAACTCGACGTGTCGAACGCCGACTTGCCGCTGATCACCGCGTCCGAGCCTTTGCGGGCGTCGGTGAAAATGCGATCGAACGCGTGGCTGATCGAGTCCGTGAGGACGAACGTGCCGCTGATCATCCCCACGCCGAGCACGATCGCGATCGCGGTGAGCGCCGTGCGGAGCTTCCGGCTCAGCAGGCCGCGAAGCGCGAAGCGGGTCAAACCCCGATCTCCTCCATCGTCGTGATGACCTCGTGCGAGGACGCGCCGTGCATCTCGCGCACGATGAGCCCGTCGTCGAGGAACAGGATGCGGTCTGCCGTCGACGCTGCCCGAGGATCATGGGTGACCATGACGGTCGTCTGCCCGCGGTTGTCCACGGATTCGCGAATGAGCTGCAAGATCTCGCCACCGGTTGTGGAGTCGAGGTTTCCGGTCGGCTCGTCCGCGAACAGGACGGTCGGCTTCGAGACGAGGGCTCGCGCGATCGCGACGCGCTGCTGCTGCCCGCCCGAGAGCTCCGCGGGACGGTGCGTGAGTCGGTCGGAGAGGCCGACGTCGCCGACGACCTCCTTCACCCACGCGTCGTCCCCCTTCTCGCCGGCGAGCGTGAGCGGCAGCGTGATGTTCTCCTCGGCGGTCAGCATCGGAAGGAGGTTGAAGAACTGGAACACGAAGCCGATGTGCTCGCGCCGGAGCTTCGTCAGATCTCCGTCGTTGAGCCTCGTGATCTCCTGGCCCGCAACCTCGACGGAGCCGGCGGTCGGCTTGTCCAGGCCCGCGAGGATGTGCATCAGGGTCGACTTGCCGGAGCCCGACGGGCCCATGACGGCGGTGAGGCGCCCGCTCTCGATGTCGACCGACACGCCACGAAGTGCGTCGACGCACGTCTGCCCCTGTCCATAGCGACGGGTTACGTCCCGCGCGACGACGACCGGGGCTTTCCCATCCTGGTTCACCCAACCGCTCCTCTCTCGTTTGCTTCCGGCGAGGCAGAAAGGGTACAGACCATTTCTCGCACCGGACCGGGTAGCCGACGTGCGCTTGTTGGTGCAAAGTCAGATGGTGGAGACGAAGCAGGAGATACGCGCCGCGCTCGAGAGCGCCCGCGCGCGAACCGAGGAGCTGCTGGCGCCGCTCTCGGACGACGAACTCGCTGCGGAGCTCGCTCCGGACCAGCCCCCACTCGTCTGGGACTACGCAGGGATCGCGTACTTCGAAGAGCTGTGGCTGCTTCGGAACCTCGACGCCCAGCTGCCGGCCGCCGAGCGCCACGACGAGTTCTATGGGTCCTTTCGGGTCGACGGAACGGTGCGACAGCTGCCTCCGCTACGACCCGCCGCCGCTCGGGCCTACGCCGCCGACGTGCGCGAACGAGCGCTCGAAGCTCTCGAGAAAGCGGATCTCGACGGGTCGCCGCTGTTACGCAAAGGGTTCGTGTTCGGTCTGGTCCTGCAGCACGAGCTTCAACACCAGGAGACGATGCTCGAGCAGCTCGAGGCCTGGGGTGGCGATTACCCGCTTCCGCACGCGCCGGCTCCCGACTCCGCGCCGGCCGGTCCCGCCGAGATTCGGATACCGGAGGGATCGTTCGTCCTCGGAGCGGTTTCCGAGCCGTGGGCCCTCGACAACGAGCTCGTCCCGCACGAGGTCGAGGTCCGTCCCTTCTGGATCGAGCGGACGCCTGTGACGAACGCCTCGTTCGCGGACTTCGTCGAGGACGGCGGCTACCGCTCCGAGTCGCTCTGGACGAGCGAGGGCTGGGAGTGGCTCCAGGGGAGCGACGTCGCCGCACCTCTCTACTGGGAGCGGACCGGTGACGCATGGGAGCTTCCCCGATTCGGGAGGCGAGGGCCGCCGCCTCGCGACGAGCCCGTCCAGCACGTCTCCTGGTACGAGGCGGATGCGTACGCGCGGTGGATGGGCAAGCGCCTCCCGACGGAGACAGAGTGGGAACGCGCCGCCGGTTGGGACGAGCGCCTCGGGAAGAGCAGGTATCCCTGGGGGACGGAGTGGGTCGGATACGAGGCGAACCTCGGCTACGGCCGCTTCTCACCCGCTCCCGCAGGGTCCTACGCCGGTGGGGCGAGCCCGTGCGGGTGCCTGCAGATGGCGGGCGACGTCTGGGAGTGGACCTCGTCGTTCTTCCATCCCTACCCGGGGTTCGTCGCGTTCCCCCATTCCGAGCACTCGGAGGCCTTCTTCGGCGAGGAGTCGCGTGTCCTGCGGGGCGGGTCCTGGGCGACCGACGCTCTCATCGCGCGCACGAGCTTCCGCAGGTGGGCGCGCCCGCACCGGCGGGAGTTGTTCGCCGGCTTTCGCTGCGCCCGCGACGACTAGGAGCGCTTGGCGCAACTGGCGGCCCCGACGAGGCCTCCTAAAAAGGCGCGCCTAGATCGGGCGGGCTCGGGCGGCGCGCAACGCCGTGACCGGTCGCAGCGTGCGGAAGAGGACCATCGCGGCCGCGATTCCGACAGCCGTATTGAGCGCGGTCACGCCGAGCTGCACCCCGAACGAGAACGACATCGCTCCGGCGGCCGGAACCGACCCCCGCAGGGCATACGTCGCGAAGAGCTGCTGGGAGCCGCCGCCTCCGGGCACCGGGACCGCGGTCGAGGCTCCGCTCAGGACGACGACGAGCGTTGCAGTCGCCAGGCCGGCGTGGATGTGGAAGGCCTGGAGGGCGAGAAAGATCGCGATGACGCGGCAGGCCCATGCTCCGAGGAGAAACGGGAGGACGGTGAAGGCGAGCCTCCACGGGCTGCGCAGGATCCTGAGACCGTCGAGCGCCGACCAGAGGATCGGACGCAGCCGGAACGAGAAGCGCGGAGCCGCGACCGCGACCAGGAGAGCTCCGCAAGCGACCACGGCCGCGAGCACGATCGTGAGCTGGCGGCCGTCTGGCAGCGCGGGCAACGGCAGCGAAGGAATCGCACCGGTCGACCAGAGCGTTCCGACGAGCGACGCCGCGATCGCCCCGTCGAGCAGGCAGATGACGCCGAGCGAGCCGGCGATAGCGGGAAGGCTCGATCCCGGGACGCGCGCACGTACCAGCCCAACCTTGGCGGCCTCGCCCCCGCGGGCGGGAAGGAACCCGTTGAGTGCCACTCCGGTCGCGTACGCGCACACGACCGTGAAGATCGGGATCGGCCGGCGGCAGGCGCAGGTCAGGATGTTGCGCCAGGCGATCGCCCGCAGGACGAGCGTCGCGAGCTGGAGGGCGAGGGCGGGAACGAGGAACCGCGCGTCCAGCTCCTGAACGCGCTCAACGATCGCCGTGAGCGCGCTACCGAGGACAGACGGTGTCACGTGAGGGCCAGCGCCTCGGAAGAGGCTGGCGTCGCCGCAGTCGCCATGCGGCAGCTATCGACGCCCTTCGTCCGCGGGCGCATCCCTTGACCGGGCGGAGATTCAGCGCATCAGCGTGGCCGCCTCGGTGAGCACCTCGCCGAGGATGCCGACGATCTCGTCGAACTCGCGCTGGCCGGCGACGAGCGGAGGCGAGATCTGGAGCACCGGGTCGCCCCGGTCGTCCGCGCGACACACGAGCCCCGCGTCGTACAGCGCGTTCGACAGGAACCCGCGCAGGAGCCGCTCGCATTCCTCGTCGGAGAAGGTCTCGCGGGTGTCCTTGTCTTTGACGAGCTCGAGCGCCCAGAAGTAACCGGTCCCCCGGAGGTCGCCGACGATGGGGAGGTCGAGGAGCTGCGCCAGCGTGTCGTGGAACGCCTGCTCGTTCTCGCGCACGTGCTCGACGATCCGCTCTCGCTTCATGATCTCGATGTTCTTGAGCGCGATCGCACACATGACGGGATGGCCGCCGAAGGTGATCCCGTGCGCGAACATCGAGGTCGCCTCCAGGAACGGCTTCATCACCCGGTCGGTGGCGATGACGGCGCCGATGGCCGCGTACGACGAGGAGAGCCCCTTCGCCGAGGTGACGATGTCCGGCCGGATGTCGTAACGCTCGGACCCGAACCAGTAGCCGACACGGCCGAAAGCAGTGATCACCTCGTCCGCGGACAGCAGGATGTCGTAGCGGTCGCAGAGCCCCCGCACGCCCTGCCAGTAGCCTGTGGGCGGCGTAAAGCACCCGCCCGCGTTCTGCACCGGCTCCATGTGTACGAGACAGACCGTCTCCGGCCCCATGGCCAGGATCGTCTGCTCGAGCTCGTCGAGGAGGAAGCGCGTGAACTCCTCTTCCGTCTCCTCAGCGGGACGGTGGTAACGATTCGTGTTCGAGACGTGCCGGACCTCGGGAACGAGAGGCTCGAACGGGTTCCGAAGAGCCGGGATCCCGTTGATCGAGAGCGCCCCGAGCGTCGTACCGTGGTACGCGATGTGCCTCGCGATCGCCTTGTAGCTGCGCCCGGGTGTGCGCGCACCCGCCACGAGCTCGTCATGACGAGTCTCGGGCTCCCGCGGACTCGCCTGCACCTTGGTCCCGCCGCGCACCTGGTAGTACTCGCGCGCGAGCTTCCACGCCGACTCGACGGCTTCCGACCCGCCGTTGCAGAAAAACACGCGGTTGAGGTCGCCCGGCGCGAGAGACGCGACCTCCGACGCGAGCTCGATCGCGCGCGGATGCGCATAGGACCAGTTCGTGTAGAAGGGGAGCTCGCGCATCTGCTCGAGCGCCGCCTGACCGACCTCTTCTCCGAAGGAGTAGCCGATGTTGACGCAGAAGAGCCCGGCGAGCGCGTCCAGGTACCGCTTGCCGTTCGCGTCCTCCAGGTAGCAGCCTTCGCCGCGGACGATGATCGGGACGTCCTCGGTCTCGTACCCGCCCATGAGGGTGAAGTGCATCCAGAGGTGCTCCTTCGCAGCTTTCTGGAGATCGATCGACGTCGTGGTGGTCATGCCACTCCTCTTGTCCGCTTTGCGCTCCGGTACTGCCAGAAGACGTTACCGAGGCCGATGGCGATCGCAACGAGAAAGATTGCGCTGGCGACGACGTTCACTTGCGGCGGCACGGCGACCCGCGCGATTCCCCAGACGAAGATCGGGAACGTCTGCGTCGGCCCCGCGTTGAGGTACGTGATCACGAAGTCGTCGATCGAGAGGGCGAATCCGAGGAGCGCCGCGGCCAGCATCGCCGGCGCGAGGAGCGGCAGGGTGATCGTCCTGAACGTCGTGACCTCGTTGGCCCCGAGATCCATCGCGGCCTCCTCGAGATGGCGGTCGAAGCCGATCAGGCGCGCCTTCACCGTGATCACGACGAAGCTGACGATGAACATCACGTGTGCGATGAAGATCGTCCAGAACCCGAGCTGGATCACACTCGTCGTGTTCAGGAACAGCGTGAGGAGCGACGCGCCGAGGACGATCTCCGGGGTCGAGAGCGGCAGGAACACGAGGAGGTTCGTCGCCCCCCGGCCGACGAAATGGTGGCGCACGAGCGCGAGCGCGATGAGCGTCCCGAGCGCGGTCGCGACGAGCGTTGCGAGTGTCGCGACCTCGAGCGAAGTCTCGACCGCGCTCTGGATCCCGAGGATGGAGTTCCAGTGGATCCAGTTGTCGAAGGTGAAAGTGTTCCAGACGTAGTTGAAGCGACCCGTCGGGTGGTTGAAGGAGAAGAGGATGACGACAGCTATCGGCAGCATTAGGTAGCCCACAGCGAGGAGCGCATAGACGGTGAGCGCATGGCGCTTCACGAATCGCCATACGCGCGTCGCGACGCCCGCCTGCGCGCGGGGGGCGACTGCCTCGGCAACGGTCGTCATCCCGTCAGCTTCTCCGTGCCGACGATGCGGGCATAGACGAGGAGCATGACGAGGATCGTCCCCATGAGGATGAACGAGAGCGAGGCTGCGCCCGGGTAGTCGAGCGACTCGAGGAACTTCGCCTGGATGACGTTGCCGATCATCTGCTGGTTCGGGGTACCGAGCAGCGCCGCGTTGATGAAGTCACCGGCCGCCGGAATGAACGTGATCAGAGTGCCGGCGACGATCCCCGGCGCCGAGAGGGGAAGCGTCACCCGCAGAAAGGCCTGAAACGAGGACGCGTACAGATCCTTCGCCGCTTCCAGAAGCCGCGGGTCGATCTGCTCGAGCGACACGTAGACCGGTAAGGCCATGAAGGGGAAGAAGTTGTAGGTGATGCCCGAGATGACCGCGAAGGTCGTCGCGAGGAGTCGGCCGTCCGGGGCGAGGATGTGGACGTCCCGCAGAACGCGTACGACGGGCCCCTGGTCGGCGAGGATGTTCAGCCAGGCGAGCGTCCGGACGAGGTAGGTGACGAAAAACGGGGCAACGATGAAGAGCAGAAAGAGGTTCCGCCACGGCCCTGCGCGGAATGCGATCCAGTAGGCAAGCGGGTACGCGAGCAAGAGGCACGCGACGGTTGCGATCCCCGCGTACACGAAGGAGCGAATCAGCTGCTGGTGGTAGTCCGTGAGCGCTGTCGAGAAGTTCGAGAACTCCCAGGTAAATCGGAAGTCCGGAAAGATCCCCGACTGGAGCGACTGGTAGCCGAGGAAGCCCATCGGGACGAGGAAGAAGATCCCGAGCCAGAGGATTCCGGGCGCGAGCAGCAGGTAGGGAGTTACGCCCCTATGGCGATGGAAGAAGCCGCCCATGTCGGAGAGGCCTTACTGCCCTTGAACGGCCAACCACTTCTTGTTGTAGTCGGAGTTGTTGAGCATCGCGGGATCGTTCTGGTGCATCTGCGAGAGCGTCTTGGCGGTCGGGAAGGTCAGAGTGTTCTCCGCCGCTTTCGGATCGAGCTTCTCGGCACCCGGCTTCACACCCGTCACCGACGAGATGTAGTTCGCGCCGACAGCCCACTGCGCCGAAATCTTGGGGTCGTACATGAAGTTCATGTATGTCGACGCCGTCGGCACGCTGCCGCCGAGCGGGATGATCATGTTGTCGGTCCAGATGATTCCGCCCTGCTCGGGGACGGCCCAGTGAAGCTTCGGGTCGGCGAGGTTGGCAATGTCGCCGGACCAGGCCATGGTCGCGGCCAGGTCCCCGGTGGACAGGTGCGTGGCGTAGTCGTTCCCGTAGAAGCTCCGGATCTGTCCTGAGTTCTTGGCCTTCTGAACCCGCGCGATCGCGCGATTGAAGGAGGAGTCCGTGACGTGCGAGGGATCGTCGCCGTTCTCGAGCATGACGAGCCCGAGCGTGTCGCCCATCGAGTTCCAGACGCCGACCTTGCCCTTCAGCTTCGGGTCCTCGAACAGCTGCTTGACGGAGGTCACGGGGTCGGTGAGCTTCTCGTTCCAGCCGATCCCGTCCATTCCCGAGGCCCAGGGCAGCGAGTAGTCGCGGTTGGGGTCGAACGGGGGATGCTGCTGCGTGGGGATGAGGTTCGCGATGTTCGGGAGCAGGGTCTTGTCGAGCTTCTGCCGTCAGGGGTTGGAGATGTACTCGCCGAGGAAGCGGTCGTTGTCGGTCGAGACGATGATGTCGCGGCCGATGCCTTTGCCGTGAGACAGCGGTCCTTGCACCTTCGCGAAGTACTCCGGGTTGGAGTTGACGTCCTCGTAGTAGTTGACTTTGATGCCCGTCTTCTTCTCGAACTGCTGCAGCGTCGTCGGCTTGTGCACACCGGCCTTGGCGAGCGTCTGCGGCGTGTCGATGTAGTACGGCCAGTTCGAGAAGTTGAGGACATCGTTCACCTTGCTGCTGCTCTGACTGCCGCCGCCTCCGCCGCAGGCCGCGAGCAGACCCGGCACCGACAGGAGCGTGATCCCTGCCGCACCGCGTCGAAGGAGCTGATCGCGGGTCATCCTCGGGTTCATTCCTCTTCTTCCTCCTCGGTCTGGTCGACGACGAAGGTCGACTCGGGGCTCCAGCTCAAGATGACGTTCGACCCCGGCGCGGGAACTCGCCCGCCCGAGTCGATGTTCTGCGCAAAGACGTGGACGGTGCCCGCGGCGGTGTTGACGACGAGCTGCGTCGCGACCCCGATGTACGCGGTCTCGATGACCGTTCCGGGTAGCTCGTTGACGCCTCCTCCGCGACCGATGCTGATCTTCTCCGGGCGGACCCCTGCCGCCACGGGGCCGCTCTTGCCGTCGACCTGTGCCCGCACGAGCGTGCCGTCACCGAGCCGAATGCCATCCGAGCCCTCGACGACTCCCGGCAGCAGGTTCGAGGCGCCGAGGAAGCCTGCGACGAATCGTGTCGCCGGACGCTCGTAGAGCTCCTCGGGCGGACCGAGCTGCTCGATGTGCCCCTGGCTCATCACGGCGATAGTGTCCGCCATCGTCATCGCCTCTTCCTGGTCGTGCGTGACGTGGATGAACGTGATCCCGACCTCGTGCTGGATCCGTTTCAGCTCGAGCTGCATCTGCTTCCGAAGCTTGAGGTCGAGTGCGCCCAGCGGCTCGTCGAGCAGCAGGACGCGAGGCTGATTCACGAGCGCGCGCCCGAGCGCGACGCGTTGTTGCTGACCGCCTGACAGCTGCCTCGGCTTCCGACGCTCGAAGCCGGCGAGACCCACGAGCTCGAGCATCTCCCGAACGCGGCCTTTGAGCTCGTCCTTCTTGACGCCGCGTCGCTCGAGCCCGAATCCGACGTTGTTCTCGATCGACATGTGGGGGAAGAGCGCGTAGCTCTGGAAGACGGTGTTCACGTCTCGCTTGTACGGCGGGAGCCCGACGACGTCACGATCACCGAGGAGGATTCGGCCGGCGGTCGGCTCTTCGAACCCGCCGATCATTCGCAGCGTCGTCGTCTTCCCGCAGCCCGAAGGCCCGAGCAGTGCGAAGAACGAGCCGCGCGGAATCTCGAGCGAGATCCCGTCGACCGCAACCGTGTCGTCGAAGCGCTTGACCACGTTCTCCAGCCGCACGTCGGGCGAGACGGTCTCCACGGGTTGCGAGACCCCAGCGAGGTCCGTCTGCGCGCCCGCCGTCATCCGGCCAGCTTCACGACCACGTGCTTGATCCGGGTGTACTCCTCCATGGAGTAGAGGGACATGTCCTTCCCGTAGCCCGATTCCTTGAAGCCGCCGTGGGGCATCTCCGGCGTGAGCGGGAAGAGATGCTCGTTGATCCAGACCGTCCCGAAGTCGAGCTTCGCCGCCACCTTCATCGCCCGACCCACGTTCTCGGAGAAAACCGAGGCGGCGAGTCCGTAGCGAACGTCGTTCGCCATCTCGACCGCATCGCCGTCCGACCCGAAGGGCTGCAC
>Ga0066709_100003570_pt1 | contig 12003 bp, 7 predicted proteins | sample GraSoiAngelo_158_FD_79665 | JGI IMG/M metagenome (GOLD analysis project Ga0066709, IMG submission 79665) | Grasslands soil microbial communities from the Angelo Coastal Reserve, California, USA - 14_1009_16_30cm | ecosystem: Environmental > Terrestrial > Soil > Grasslands | place: USA... | reverse complement strand
TCTGTAGATTCAGCCAAAACTGAGCGCTCGTGCCAAAGAAATGAGCGAGGCGCAGGGCGGTGTCGCCCGTGATGGCGCGCGTTCCGTTCAAGATTTGCGTGATGCGATTGGTCGGCACGTTGATCTTTCGCGCTAGTTCAGCCGCGCTCATATCGAGTGCTTCCAGTTCTTCAGCGAGGTGTTCACCCGGATGGATAGCGGTCAATGCCATAGCGATGCTCCTAGTGATAGTCAACAATCTCCACGTTTGAGGGCCCCGGCGATTGGTCGGCCCACTCAAAGCAAATCCGCCATTGATCGTTAATGCGAATGCTGTACTGGCCCTTGCGGTCGCCTACCAGCGCCTCAAAACGGTTCCCAGGCAATGCGGCAAGGTCCCTCAGCGACGTGGCCGCTTCCATACGGTCAAGCTTCAGGCGCGGGGATCGTTCAAATCCAGAGAATGGCTTGACCCGTTTCCCGGCGGCGAATTCTCTGGTCCTCTTGTCCCGATAGCTAACGATCACTGCTCAAAATACCAGGAAGTACGCGTTACGTCAAGCGTAAGGACGAACAAATGTGAAGCCGATAAGCTGGGTTAAGCGAGCGATCCCCGTCGGGCCGAGATTTCTCGCACTCCACGAGGATTGATCAGGGTAATGAGCACGAGAATTCCCAGGCACAAGGCAAGCGTATGCGGCTGCGGGTTGGGCACGGCGGAAACAAGAGCGCCGACACCAGCGGAAATTCCTACGGCGACCACCAGAATGTAGTCAATCATCAAAGCAGCGGCCGCAAGGAGGCCGGCAGAGACGCCGAGATTCTGGCGAGCGACAGTGTACGATCCACCGCCACCGGGGTATGCCTGGATCGTCTGACGGTAGGAGAAATAGACGATGCTGAGCAACACGATGACGCTGGCGCTGATCGGAACCATGTAGGCAATTCCCGCCGCGCCGAGAGGAATGAGCAGCGTCAGGGCAGCCTCCGTGCCATAGGCCGCGGAGCTGAGGGCATCCAAGCCGAAGATCGGAATTCCGGTTGCCGGACCGACGCACTCGGCGCGCGCCTCGTCCGACGCGAGAGGCCGGCCCAAAAGTAGATCCAGAACCGTCATACCTTTATGAACTCCTTAGGAATCCTTCAGGCGTTTCTTACCGCTCGTGCTTTACGCTTGCGAGCGCTCAAAGCGAACTGTTCGGCGCTTACCCCACTGAGGTGAGTACACAGAAACGCGACAGACCGATGAACAATGCAACCATTCTCGTGGTCGACGACGACCCGCAAATCCGACGCGTCTTACGAGCTACTCTTTCCAGTAATGGATACGACGTCGTGGAGGCAAAGGACGGCCAGGAGGCCATCGAGATGGTCATCCGGGAGCGCCCTGATCTGATTCTTCTGGATGTGAACATGCCGGGCATGAGTGGGCTTGAGGCTTGTAGCAAAATTCGATTGTCCTTTGAAGGGCCCATTATCATGGTGACAGTCCGCAACTCGGAACATGACAAGGTTGTCGCTCTGGATTCGGGAGCGGACGACTACGTCGTAAAACCTTTCGCAATCGGAGAACTGCTGGCGCGCATTCGAGCTGCGCTGAGACGCTCCACTTCCGAAGAGCCGCTTCCCAAAATCGAGACCCCGGAATTGAGCGTGGATCTTGAGAAAAGGATGGTCAATGTCCACGGCGAGAGAGTCCACCTGAGTCCCAAAAGAATTCGACGTGTTGCGTCTTCTTATGATTCAACAAGGAAAGCCGCTTACACATAAAAGGGGTCTTACAGGTTGTTTGGGAACCGGATCACGCCGAGCAAACGGAAAATCTTCGCGTAGTGATAAACTAACTGCGCAAGAAAATTGAGAAGGACCCGGCGCATCCTCGCAACATCCTGACCGAACCTTGGCTGGGGTACCGGTTTCAGTTTCCAAACACAACCTCAGAAAAAACCCCACGGCGTAATCGTGATCGTTATCGCGCCGGATGAAGACTGTCGAGATCCAGATTCAGTTCCAAGACATTCACGCGCGGTTCGCCAAGGAATCCCAGGTCACGGCCCTTCGTATGTCTCTCGACCAGCGCGCGCACGTCTTCTTCTTTCATGCCACGCGAATGAGCAACGCGAGGAATTTGGAATTCGGCGGCGGCTGGAGAGATATCTGGGTCCAGACCAGACCCCGAGGCTGTCACCAGGTCGACCGGGATAGGAGTATTTGGATTTTCTGCCTGAAGCTTTTGCACGTCACCCTTTACGCGCTCAAGCAGATTCTTGTTGGTAGGGGCTAGGTTTGAGCCGCCGCTCGATGTTGAATCGTATCCAGTTCCCGCGTTAGACGGTCGCGAGTGGAAATAGGCAGGCCCCGTAAATGCCTGCCCAATGATTCTCGAGCCTACAAGCTTTCCATTCTTCGAGATGAGTTGTCCGTCCGCGCGGTCGTGAAAACATAATTGCGCCAGCGCTGTGATTCCGAGCGGGTAGATGAGGCCAAACATGACGGTTGTCACCAGGGTGAACCACACGGCAATGAGCAGATTCTTTTTCATGAAGGCCCTCTCAGACAAATCGCAGATACGTCAGCAACACATCGATCAGCTTGATTCCGATAAATGGAGCAATGACTCCCCCGACGCCATAGAGCAACAGGTTGCGGCGAAGAGGCGCGGCCGCTCCGACCGGCCGATACCGCACGCCTCGGAGAGCCAATGGAATCAGCGCAATGATAATCAGGGCGTTGAAAATGACCGCGGATAAAATCGCCGATTCTGGAGTGCGGAGCCGCATAATGTTCAGAACTTCGAGTTGAGGAAACGCCGCGGCAAACATTGCGGGAATAATAGCGAAGTACTTGGCCACGTCGTTCGCGACCGAAAACGTTGTCAGAGCGCCGCGAGTAATCAGGAGCTGCTTGCCTATTTCAACGATTTCGATCAGTTTCGTCGGATTGGAATCGAGATCAACCATGTTCCCAGCTTCTTTGGCGGCTTGCGTCCCGGTATTCATGGCCACTCCCACGTCAGCCTGCGCAAGTGCCGGAGCGTCGTTGGTGCCGTCGCCGGTCATGGCCACGAGCTTCCCCTTAGCCTGCTCCCGCTTAATAAGCGCCATCTTGTCTTCGGGCTTGGCTTCAGCAAGGAAATCGTCGACTCCTGCTTGGCGAGCGATAGCAGCGGCGGTCAGCGGATTGTCCCCCGTGATCATCATGGTACGAATGCCCATGGCGCGAAGATGATCGAAACGCTCCTTCATGCCGCCCTTGACGATATCTGTGAGAGCGATCGCGCCTAACACGCGGCCGTTCTCTGCGACCAGCAGCGGCGTTCCGCCCGCATTCGAAATCTCACGAACACAAACCTGCAGCTCCACAGGAATGTTGTGGCCGCGGCTGGCGCACAAGCGGGTAATTGCTTCCAGTGCTCCTTTGCGGACTTCGCGGCCGTCAAGGTCGACGCCTGACATCCTGGTTTGTGCGGAAAATGGGATGAAACTTGCGGCGTGTGTAGAAAGGTCCCGACCTCGAAGGTGATACCGCTCCTTGGCGAGCACGACGATGGATCGGCCTTCCGGAGTCTCGTCCGCCAGCGAGGAAAGCTGCGCGACATCGGCAAGATGACTCTCTTCGATGCCGGGCGCTGGAAAGAATTGCGTGGCGGCCCGGTTTCCCAGAGTGATCGTTCCCGTCTTGTCCAGCAACAACACATCTACGTCGCCCGAGGCTTCAACAGCGCGCCCAGACATGGCGATGACGTTCCGCTGAATCATGCGGTCCATGCCGGCAATGCCGATAGCGGACAGAAGACCTCCAATGGTCGTAGGAATCAGGCAAACGAGAAGTGAGACCAAGACGAAGATGCTCTGCGGAGCACCCGAATAAATGGCAAAGGGCTGAAGCGTTACGACTGCCAGCAAGAAGATAATGGTCAGTCCGGCCAACAAAATGTTGAGGGCAATTTCGTTCGGAGTTTTTTGACGCGAGGCTCCCTCAACAAGTTTGATCATCCGGTCCAGGAAGGTTTCGCCCGGATTCGAGGTGATGCGGACTTTGATCTCGTCGGAGAGAACACGAGTTCCCCCGGTAACTGCCGAGCGATCGCCGCCCGACTCCCGGATGACTGGCGCGGACTCGCCGGTGATCGCCGATTCATCGACGGAGGCCACACCTTCGATCACCTCGCCATCACCCGGAATGAAGTCCCCTGCAGTGACGACTACGATGTCCCCTGAGCGTAATTTCGAGCTGGGTACCGTCTCGATCTTGTTATCGCAAGTCAGCAGGTGAGCCTGAGTCTCAGCCCGTGCTTTACGCAGAGTGTCTGCTTGTGCCTTGCCCCGTCCTTCGGCCATGGCTTCCGCGAAGTTCGCGAAAAGAACCGTGAACCACAGCCAAAGGGTGATTTGCAAGCCGAAGCCAATCTGGCCTACGTGATGAAAGGCGTTCCACACCAGCTGCACCGTTGTTAATACTGCACCCACCTCGACTACGAACATCACGGGGTTCTTGACCATCGTGCGGGGGGCCAGCTTGCGAAATGAGTCGGTTACTGCACGAGTGAGAATCTTCGTGTCAGCGAGCGATTGTTTTCTAACTTGGGCGACGGAATCCATGGACACCTCAGAAGGCCTTGCCTGCGGACATCAGCAGGTGTTCGAGAATCGGTCCGAGACTCAGGGCCGGGAAGAACGTGAGAGCACCCACGATCAAAATCGTAGACACTAGCAAGCCAGCGAACAGCCCGCCTGTGACTGGGAACGTGCCGGCCGATTCGGGAACGGTTTTCTTTTTCGCCAGACTTCCGGCAATAGCGAGCACTGGAATGATCATGAAGAAGCGGCCAAGCAGTTGGGCTACGGCTGTACTTGTGTTGTACCACATGGTGTTCACATTCAAGCCGCCGAACGCCGAGCCGTTGTTGCCGGTCGACGAGACGTAGGCGTAGAGCACTTGAGAAAAACCGTGCGGGCCGGGGTTCGAGATGCTCGAAGTGCCAAAGGGTTTGACGATAGCAACGGCTGAGAAGCCGAGGATGGTGAACGTCAGAATCAGAATCGCCAGCATCGCCATCTTGACGTCATACGATTCAATCTTCTTGCCCAAGTACTCGGGAGTCCGGCCTACCATCAGACCGGCAATAAACACCGCGAGAATTACGAACACGATGATGCCGTAGAGTCCTGCGCCCACTCCGCCGAAAACAACTTCACCTAGCATAATGTTGATCAGTGGCACCATACCGCCAAGGGGCGTAAACGAATCGTGCTGACTGTTCACGGCGCCGCAGCTGGCGTCAGTAGTTACGGTCGCGAAGAGGGCGGAGTTCGCAATGCCGAACCGTACTTCCTTTCCTTCCATGTTGCCGCCGGAATGCAGGGCGCTCGCGCTCTGATTCACGCCAACGAGGAGCGGATTCCCCCGCGCCTCAGCCCAGTACGCGGTCGCCACTCCAATGAAAAAGAGAAACGCCATCGCCGCCCATACTGCCCAGCCATGCCGCTGAGACCCCGTCATACGGCCGAGGGTGTAGGTGAGGCCGGAGGGAATCGCGAAAATCAACACCAGCTGGAAGAAGTTTGAAAAGGGAGTGGGATTTTCGAAAGGATGAGCGCTATTGGCTCCAAAAAAACCACCGCCATTGGTGCCAAATTCCTTAATGACTTCCTGCGATGCCACGGGGCCTTGCGCAATGATCTGCTGCGTCACAGTCTGCGTGGTAACCTTGCCATCAGCTCCGGTCACCTGCACGGTCTGTGGCTCGATCAAATGTACCGGGGTGTAAGGTTTCAGGTTCTGGACAACACCTTGTGACACAAACACCAGCGAACCTACGACGCAAATTGGCAGCAAAACCCACAGCAAGCAGCGCGTGGTGTCCACCCAGAAGTTTCCGAGCTTGTCCGTTTCCTTTCGCGCGATACCGCGAATCACCACGATCGCGAGGACAATACCGACTGCAGCGGAGGCGAAATTGTGGTAAGCCAGACCCGTCATCTGCGTGAGATAACTCATCGTGGATTCGCCGCTATAAGCCTGCCAGTTCGTGTTGGTGGTAAACGATGCGGCTGTGCCAAAAGCCAGGCCAGGCTCCACGTTCGGAAACTTCTGAGGGTTGAACGGCAGCCACTTCTGCGTGCGCTCAATCAGGTACAGGAGCGCCATTGAGACGCCGCTGAACAAGAGCATGGCGATGGCGTATTCCGTCCAACGCATCTCATGCTTCTCGTCCACGCCAGTCAGCCGATATACGACCCTTTCGATGGGACGCAGAAAAGGATCCAGAAATGTCTTCTCCCGGTTAAACACCCGAGTCATGAAGATTCCAACTGGCTTCGTCAGCAAGAAGATCACCACAAGGTAGAAACCGATTTGAAACCAGCCATTTGCGGTCATGTTTAGAACCTCTCCGCCTTCAGCAGGGCATAGAGCAAGTAGCCACAGAGAAGGACGCAAATGAACAGCAGTACCGCATTCCCTAAACTCATGACTCGCTCCTATCTAAGCCGTTCGCAGCCGCGCACGTACAGGACGGCTACTCCAACAAAGAGCGCTGTCGCCGCCAAGAAGATGATGTCTAGCATGAGCACATTCCTCCGGTCCGGAATCTAGAACTTCACGAGTATCGCCATGTTCAGGCGGTTCTCGGTTTTGCGAAGATCCGGTTGCCAAAGTCCGACTGAGCCGCACCCTGTACTGGGTGCAAGGCTGCCGTCGAGGCAGACCAGCGCGCCCGGCGCACCGAACGTGTTGCCCGCAGGCGGTGTCACGCCTCCGGACCCGGAGAAGTAAGGGACGTTTGCCGCTCGATGGTTATACTCCCAGCGGAAGGTAATATATTGGCTGGGCATCCAGTCAAAAGTCCCAGACACATCCCAGGCCTTGTACGGATCGCCGGGATTCTCGGTGAAATACGGTGTTCCCGAGGCGGCAGTAGCGCCATTGATGGGCGGCAGCAAAACCAGATAGCGTCCCGGATTATTGATTTTCCCTCCGCCCAGCGTAAACGCGTACTTGTCGCGATCGAACCACAAGCGGTTGTAGATCATGTAACCAAGGAAGCTCTGCTTGGGACCCTTCGCAGAATTACCGGCGCAACTGACGCCACCACCGTGCTCGCAACCCATATCGCCGGTGAAAGTAAACGCGGCTTTGCTGACAAAATTTTCCGGATGGTCGTAGTATTTGACCTGGATGCTGTCGTCGGTGTGATAGCGCACGCGGCCCGGCGTGTTCAGCGCATCTTCGCCCAAGGCATACTGATTCCCCAGGACCGATAGCCAGCCATTCGGACGCCACAGAATTTGCAGCCCGATACCCGGCCGATTGTTGAAACGCCCGTAGGATTGCCAGCCATTCGTAAACCACGGCTCGATTTTCAGGTGTTCAGTGGGGAAAATTTGAACACGCACACCGTTGAAGAACCACGGTGTGTTCGATGAAACATAAGTCGGCTGATACGCCCAGTTGTCGAATTGATAGTAGCTGAACAGACCGACGTAGGACATGAAAATGCCGGCATCAACGTTGATCCCGTGCAGCGCGTTGAAGTGGTAGCCGCCATAAGCTTCCGAAAGATAGCGGTACGCATTGTCCAGATTCCACTGGCCGCGCGAAGGGCTTGCGTCATTCCTCGGTGTCGTTTGCGAGTACAAGCCGAACTGGGTCATTAATCTTGCGCGCACATTGTCGTAGTGAAAGTCGCCCCCAACGCCAAGTTGCGTTACCTGAACTTCATTAGCGCGGAAAACTTCGCTCGAACCGCCGATGGAGTTGTCCTTCGGATGATTGAAATCGTAGATATAATCAACGTCGGCGCGAATTTCCGGGGTGAAGAATTTAGAATCCATCGGCGATTCTTTCGTGCGGGCGTTGCCGGTCAGCCAGGTAAAGTCGGCAAAGGCAAAAGGCTCCGCATTCGCCGGTTTCGTTCGTACCTTCTCCTGCGTGCGAGGCGTAGCGGGCAGGGCCGCCGAGGGGACAACGCTCGCCACTTCCCCACTGCCAACAGTTCCTCCGATGCCAGGCTGCGCGGTCGCAGGCACGGCCGCGGGCGGTTGTGATGCGGCGGGCTCGCTAGAGGAAGGAACCGCCGGTTGGCCCTTTGCTTCAAGCTCGGCGACGCGCTTTTCGAGCTGTTCCATGCGGTCCAGCATCCAGCGCTCCCGCTCCGTCAATAGAGCTGGCGCTTCGATCTTCGCTGTTGCCGCTGGCTTGGCCGGGGGTTCCCCTTTGCCGTCGTCGGCAAACGTAACAACGGGAACCGCGCTTCCGCAAGAGGCTGCGACCAACACCAGCGACACAAGTCTTTTCAACTTGAGAATGTGCATTCTTCTCTCCTATTTTTTCTTGCCCAGCCTCAACGATCCCAGGATCCTCTCGTACGCAATCCGTTCGCACTCATTGCATCCTGGTTCGCGACCGCGCGAATGTTCTTTGATGCTCGGAACCTGAAGCGACGTGACCGTAGTTCGATCATGTCGTTTTCGGCAGCCCTCCAGGAACCAACGATGTACGGCAGTTTCTTCTCGCACGTCTCTCGGCCTATGTTATCTGCTTTAGGGAGATGTGTCGTCTTGGCCTTGGTGTCTCGCATCCATTGAAAGATGACGCAAAGGTAGAAGACACATGCGAGAAAACAAATCGTCGATAGAACAGTGATCGTCACGGCACACAGGGTGACGGGGCGTACGATTTGATTCGTCTCACTTCAACCGATTCAACGAACGGAATCGTTCCCCACAATCAAGGACAACTTAGCGAATGACGCCTGAGAAAGTCCTGATGCCTTCATAAGGATTTCATAAGGGCAGCCAGGTATGGCGTAAGAAAAACAAGCACCTAGAGCGGCCTCGGAGCCGTCGAGACTCTACTCCTTCAGGCGAGCCACGTCTGGGCGAAGAGTCTCGGCAACGTTGGTGGCGATGCACCCACGTCGTTCAATCCTGACCGCTTAATTAGGAAACTATAAGTCTTGAAGAACAGCCTCGGTGTTTTCCCTGTCTGGCTCTCAATGAAAGTAGAAGTCGGGTGGGACTAGGCTCGCACCCGAGTTTGACCCACCTTAAATTCCCGCCCTCCACAATCAATACAAATCGGCGATAGATGATATTCACATTTTGCGTTTGCCTTGATGTCGGTACAGTTCGCGGTCAGCACCACTGACAACATTCACTTTACAGGCATGACATGTTTTCCTTTACAGTTCTCTCGACTCGCTCGGACTTCCATCCGTCGATCTGTCGCGCTAGTTCGATCAGGTCCGCCACTCGAAACAGCGATCGCCCCGCTGCGAGGGCGACGAAAGGATCGACAGCGCCGGCGTCAGTCCAGCTTGTCGGTAATGAATGCAGGCGACCAAGCTTGTCCTGAAACCAGACCCTGTCCTCACCCCAGTTCCGGCAGTAGGAAACCAGCTGGAACTCTTGCTGGAAAAGCGGATGGTACGGATGTGTTACTCGCAAACGTCATCGCCATGCGGCGCAGTTGAACACTCATGCTCATCCGTTCGTGGAAAGGCATTTTGTTGCGATTCCCGTTATGTGGCGTTCGTTCAGATAACGCAGCAGCTGGAATTGCTTCTACGGGCTCGAACGCCATATAACTGATCGAGGGTCAGAGACCGCCTAAGAAGGTCACAAGTCCGTTGTCTTCGGACCAGGGCTTCGCTGGTTTTGAGGCCGTAACCTTGGTTAGCGCAATGCTGCAAATACTCCAGGCGCTCTTGCAGGAGTGGGCTGCTGAGGTGAAATATTTTCGACCGCCAAAGTTGGGGATTGAATAACCATCCCGACTATAGAGGAGGCCGAAGCAACTTATGTTGCGGAGAGGCCGAGGGGCACTAAGCCTGATGGGCCGCTCTGGCTTCTGCGCCACATAACGGGAATCGCAACAAAACGGCACCGTTCGACGCGAGTATTTGGATCAAACGTTCTTCAGGACAACTGCAGATCTCGAGAACAAGTTGCTCGATTTCAGGACCTACTTCAACAACCATCGCACACATACCTCATTGAAAGGGCGAACGCCGGATACGCCCGCGTCGCGACGAGGCGCAAACCTCCACTCGTTTCGATGGCAGCCACACTGTCGGGCCCTATATCAGACACCAGTGGCTGCCTGATTTGTCAAAGATTCAGGCCGGCTACGATATCAAGTCACCTTCGGCAGAATTTCCAAAGGAAATCATCTGGTGTTTCTCCATCGCAGCGCGTTTCGCGGATCCAGTCGTTTGGCTGCCACCGTATCAATTCGCCAGGGACACACGGGTCTTAACTGAGGATGGTTCATCTGTATCCAGGCTTCGAAGTCTGCTGTGCCCGGAGTTTTTCGGCAAGCGAGCGCATCGGGTGCGTCCATATAGCGCTTCACGGGCGGCATTCGGAGCGTATTTAATACCCATTTGGGGGTCTATATAACAGAAGAAGTACTTACCTAGTTAGTTATAATCCTACACTGTCACGCCCGCGCGTCCGGGAGGACCTTCAATCCCACCAGTTCCATTAATCATCCTTTTCCCTTCCCCTCTCTGGCCTTACCGCGTCGCGGGGCGGTTTTTCGCCGACGACTGATGCTCGCTTCTTTCGTGAAATGAAGCATGGCATTCCGCAGCAGCCAATTCGCTTTCGTTTGATAACCACGACCATCAGCTTTGAGCCAGGCAATGACGTCGGAATCCAGACGCATAGTTACCGGTTTCTTCTTTGGCCGATAGAACTTGCCGATTTCGGCTGCGCTCCAATCGAGAACTGGGGGCACGTCGGAAAGATCAATGTCCTCGTCTCTTTTTGCGGCGATGGTCCGGATGTCTCGCTTCTGTTCCTTTGTGAGCTTCCTCATAGGCCCTCCTTTCATGGGACTCAGCAGCACGCGCCGAAATGACACGGATGATTTCTTCGCCTTGTTTCTCATAGAAAGTATGCACGACCAGTAGAATCGAACCGGGCCTATGGCTCCAACCGTTATCCATCGCTCTTCATCTTCAGAAGTGAAGTCGCGTTGCGTGGGAGCGTAGGGATCATCGAAAACGAGCACGGCCGTTTCAAAACGAACGTCGTGCTTGCGAAGGTTTTGCCGGTTCTTCTGTTCATCCCATTCAAATCGCATAGGCTGGTCGCGACGAAAACAGAATATAGTCTCTATTTGAGATTGTCAATATAATTGTATGTACAGTAACCGGATGCGGGCAGCATGGCAAGACACGGGAGGTATGAAAACGAGTGACCGGCGCCGTTCGGCTGGCCGCCTAGACACTATGTCACACTGGTTAGAGAAACTAAGATTCGGCGAGTATGGAAAAGCCGGTCGTATGATCCATGGAGTCCCCCGTTTCGCAACCCATGGACCCGCGATAGTCAAAGAGAATTTCAGTTTTATGACGTAATTGCTTTGAGAACGATGAGAGCTATCACGCGCAGCTAAAAGGCTGGCTCGCACGGCAACGCGAGGTTTATGAGATCATGGCTGGTCTTGTGAAGAAAGGCTTGATCAGCTCCGAGCAAGCAACCAAGCCTATGAGGATGAATATTTACGGGCGGCCGAGTGCGCACTCAAATCACCTTTCTCAAGGAGGCACCCTGGAACGACGTTGTGCCACCCGGTACCGAGGTTACTGGGATCGGAGGTTAGCCATCGAAAGACTTGGCACCGGCCCTTACCCTCTGCGAGGGTCGCGGCTGTTCCGGACTGCCTGGTTAGTGGTGTTTCCGGACATCTGCCCAGCGGGTTTCCCGGAGCGACTCCTCCGGCACCAAACGCAAGCAAAGGGGGCGCAAAGCACAGAGCATTGGATGCTGATTGGGAAATGGGATCGAGGAGCTTACCAGTTTTCAGGCCGAGGTCCGTTGTTCCCGGAATCCTTCGCGTAACCCTTCATGCGTGGACCAGCTCGCGCCGTTTAAGCGTGGGAAGTGCCTTGATGGATTTTCCTACCTTCTCCTGGGCGAGCCGCAGGTCGTAGAGGCTCTGTAGATTCAGCCAAAACTGAGCGCTCGTGCCAAAGAAATGAGCGAGGCGCAGGGCGGTGTCGCCCGTGATGGC
>Ga0066709_100003569_pt1 | contig 12004 bp, 8 predicted proteins | sample GraSoiAngelo_158_FD_79665 | JGI IMG/M metagenome (GOLD analysis project Ga0066709, IMG submission 79665) | Grasslands soil microbial communities from the Angelo Coastal Reserve, California, USA - 14_1009_16_30cm | ecosystem: Environmental > Terrestrial > Soil > Grasslands | place: USA... | reverse complement strand
CCGGACGGGGCGAACAGCCCCTTGGGACCCCCCGCCGGCACCGCGCAGTCGGGATCCGCCCTGGAGCGCAGGAGCTTCACCCGGCCCGCCGCCGGCCAACGCTGCCGCGCATACTGCTCGAGCCCCTGGACCTGGGCGCCTCTGCGCACTTCGCAGACGTCGTCGGGCTCTCCCTGGCACTCGGAGCACCCGCGCAGAACGACGGTGGCGCGCGAGGTGTACTGAACCGCGCGAAACCAGTCCGCCGCGTCGGCCGCCGGCGCGGGATTGGCCAGAAGGGCGGCGCCGAGGGACACCAGCGGGAGCGGCCACCTCACGGCTCGGCGCTCCACGCCTGCAGCACCTGCGCGAAGTACCAGCGGCCCTGCGCGGACTCGGCCTGGGCCTCGGGGATCACCAGCGTGCCCGGGCGCAGGAAGGCGAGCGGGTAGATCGGGGCGGGGCCGCTCCTGGCGACGTCGTCCTCGAGCCTGCGCAGGCTCTCCGCGCGCGTCGGCGGCGTAGTCCCGGCGGGGCCCAGCCAGGACGGCGGCGGGAAGACGATGGACGACTCGTAACCCGTCAGCAGCTCTTTCCCCGGCACCTCGCTGATCGCCTGCCCGCCGCTCAGGTTCTGGTTGCCCGCCGGGTGCAGGAGCGGGACCAGCGTCGGGTAGGTCCGGTTGTAGTAGTTGCTCGCCACGGTGAGCAGGACGTCCCAGCTCGCGAGCGATCCGCGATGCACCTCGCTCGCCTTGATCCCCGACACGCTGACCGGCACGCCCTGGCTCGCGGCGATGGCCCCGATGCGGGCGGCGGCGCCCGCCCACGGCTCCTCCTGCACGTACACCAGGCTGATCGGGCGGCATCCCTTCTCGTCGACCTCGCCGAACGGCGCCACCGCAGCGGACTCGGGGCATCCGGACCCCTCCTCGCTGCGCGGCACCAGGCCCGCGATCGCGCGCGCCCGTGGGTCGCAGGTCGCGCGGTTCTCGCCCGCCGCGATCGGCTCACGGAGATCCCTCTGCAACTCGAGGAGCCGATCTGCCGTGCTGGTCCCGAGCGCATTGAAGAGCCGGCGCACGCAGCGAGTGCTCGCGTCACGCCGGGCGAAGAGGGCGACGAGTGACTCGAACCCGTCCTCGCCGGAGGCATCCCCGACGCTCGGCCGCGACCTCGCGCTTCCGCCAACGCGCCACAGTCCGCGGAAGAGGCAGATCCCCGGCTGCTGCTGGCACTGCAGGCGCTTCTCGGCCACCGACTCGGGCCACAGCGGCTGATACCGGATCATCAGCCGCGAGCGGGCGCCCTTCGCCTTGTGCACTTCCGCGGAGCTCTCCAGCGAGACGTGGAGCGAATCGTAGTCCGCGAGGTGGAACGTCCCCGACGCGCCCACGTGGTAGGGAATCTCGTCGGCGGCGAGATTCGCGAGACCGGGGTCCAGCTTTCCCAGCGAGGACCGGAGCTGGGCGGCGATGCGTTCGCGCTTCAGCCTGCAGGCGCGCTCGCCTGCCAGATCGCAGCGGGCGAAGACGCTCGCCATCGCCTCGTCGTCGAACGACGCCCGCTGCAGCGTGCGCAAGAGCGGCGTGGCGCGCTTCGATGCACGTGGATCGAAAGGCGCGAACACCGGGAAGGCGAGGCTCTGCGCAGCCATCTCCGCATCGCGCGGGCGCTCCACGTCGATCCCCCGGATGTACAGGCAGAGCCCGCGCGGATGCCGATCGAAGAACGCGCGCAGATCGTTCGCCGTTTCCGCGCTTCCGGCCGAGGACAGGGTGGCGGCGTTCCACGGCTGAGCATCGATGAAGCGGGACGCCGTCGTGGTGGTGACGGCCTCGCTGACGAGCGTGCTCAGGTGGATGCTCATCGGCACCGCACCGCACGCTGCCGGCGCGATCGAGGAGGGCGTCTTCGCCTGCGCGAGCGCCTGGTAGTAGTAGAGGCTCGCCGCGACGTCGTCGGGGTGGATGTCCGTCGTCTGGCCCTGGAAGCAGGCTCCCTCCGCGCAGGTGCGGACCACCCCGCAGTAGATCAGCGCGCTCGCCGCCTTGCTGATTGCGCAGTTGGCCTCGCCCCCGGTGCACGTCTCGAGCTTTCCCGGTTGCAGCACCGCGGCAGGCGATTCGCTCGCGCCACCGCCCCGCGGGCCTCGACGCGTCGATTTCAGCGCGGGAAGGAAGAGGGCGTCGTGCAACTGCTGCTCGGTCAGCGTGGCGTACTGGCCGGGGCAGAGCGGCGTCACGCGCCCGCTGACCTCGTAGATCAACAGATCGCCCACCTCGTCGACCGCCTGCATCTCGCAGCCGGCCGGAGTCCCGCCGGTCGCGTAGCTGAGGAACGCGTCGGTGACGTCGGCGCCGCCCCGCAGCCCGCACTTGAGCAGGACGGGCCCGGTGGGCTCGCGCACCTTGAAGAGCGCATGGTCGCCCCGCAGGGCGAACGTGGCTTGCTTGCGCACGGCTCCCGGCAACGTGCGCTCGACGCGCAGCGCGCCGAGGCGCTCCGCCAGCGACCACTCCGAGGCGGGCCGGATGCGGCCGTTGCTGCGCACGTACGCCGCGCCGGAGGTGACGGCGCCCGCGAGCGCGAGCAAGGCGGCGAAGATCGTGCGCAACGAGAGCTCCTCAGTAATCCCGCCGTCGAAGGCTGAAGAAGTAGAAGACCTGGTTCTCGACCGTGGGCGTCAGAGCGACGTCGAACTCGCCTTCGCCGCGGCGCGAGACGTCGCCGGGGTCGGACAGATCCGCGACCCGCTCGTAGATGCGGCCGAGCTGCGGATGCCGGCCCTGCCGGCTGACGCTCTCGCTCCCGTAGCGGAACTGGTGAGAGCTCGCGATGGCGACCAGTGTGCCTGCCTGAGGCTTGCGCCGCAGCGTCACGCGGACGCTCACGTTCGGATCGCAGCTCGACAGGGTCACGCTGCTGGGCGCTTCCGGTCTGTCCAGGGTCACCTCCTGCGGCTCCTCTGCGCCTTCCCTGCGAGGCGCGCAGACAGGCCCGTCGAACTGGCCCACCGGCGCCTCGCTGCGCAGATGCTCGAGCGCCTCGCAGGCGTCGCGCGCGCACCGGTCGAGCTTCTGCACCCAGCTCTCGCTGAACCCGAAGGGCGGCGGGAAATCCAGCGCACGGCCCTCTTGCGGTGCGGGTGCGGCAAGCTCCCCGTGCGGAAGCGAGAAGAGCTTGCGCACGGAGGCGGCGATGTCCTCGGGGCACTTGCCGGCCCGCACGGGGCACAGGCGGTTCGTGAGACCGTGGCTGTCGAGCGCCCCGCGATACGCGTCGCGCAGGCGTTGGCGGACCTCGCGAGCGCTGAGCGGTTGACCGCCGCACACCAGCGGTCTCGGGGAAAAGCTGAGCACGTGCGTGCCGCCTTCGACGAAGATCTTGTACGCCGTCACGGATCTGACGCGGCGCTGGATCGTCTCCGGATCGAAGAGCTTGCACAGCAGCTCGCCCGTCCGTGCGGACACGGCCCGCGCGATCTCGTCATGCGCGGGTTTCTCATCCAGCTCGGCGTAGATGCTCTCGAGGCGCTCCGATACCAGCCCCAGCTCCTTGTCCTCCAGCCCGGCAAACAGGGACGCGACGTCCGCGGATGCCGGCTCGCAGAGCAACTCGCGCGAGCGACGCAGCCGGGCCCGCAGCGCGGAGATGACCTGCCCGCTCTCCAGGAGACGTCGCTGGCCGGCGTCCTCGCCGAGCAGCGCCGCGACTGCTCGCGCATCCTCGTCGGGATCGCGCACGGGAGCAGCTCCGAGCCGTCCGATGCAACGCCGTCCTTCCGGCGGCGCGGGCCACTCGCGCACCCGCAGCAGCGCCTGACGGGACACGCCGGGCATGCGCACGGGAAGCTCCGGGCGCGGATTCACCCAGTCGAGCCGTGCCTCGGCATCGGCGAGGTCGCGGATGCGCGGCAAGGCTGCCTTCCGTCGATCGAGCGCTGCGCGATCGGGAGCCATCGCCAGGGCGACCCATTGCGCCGCGATCGGCTTGTCGTCGGCGGGCAATCCTGCGAGCTGCGCCGCGAGATCGAGATTGGCGGCGCTCGCCGGCAGCCGGCCCGCGGACCGTGGCCGCAACGAAGCCGGCCATCCTGCTCCGCGGGCCGCCGCCGCCGCGACGGGCAGCGCATCGAGCGCGGCTGTCGCGGACTCCCACGAGCGCAGCACGGCCGCGGCGTCGGGCAGCTGCGGCCTCTCGCCGGCGTACAGGGCGGCGCGCGCGGCATCGAGCTGCTCGATCGCGCCGAGGACGGCGAGGAGCGCCGGACCCATTGGCACCCCGCACCGATTCGATTCCGAGGCGAGGTCGTCCGCGAGTTGCCGCAGGGCGATGCCGGGGCGCTCGGCACGCTCTTGCGCCTGCCGCCGGAAGGCGCTTTCGCTGGCCGCCGTCTCCGCCATCGCGCGGCTGAAGAACGCGTCCAGTCTTTCGCGGGCGTTGAACAAGCCACTCAGCTCGACGTCCACCCTGCACGAAAGGCACGAGCGCCGCGGCCAGTCGTCCGGCGCGCCGGAGGGACGTCCCAGAACGATCGTGAGCTGGCGCTGGCCGCCGCCCGGCGAGATCTCGACGACCTTGTCGAACTCCGGCCCGCGGTCCGCGTCGAAATCCAGCGTGCTCGCGAACCGCGGCCGTCGGACGAGCACGCGCAGCTTCCCCGCCACTTCCGGAACGCCCTCGACGGTGAGGCGCAGGTCGGAGAGCTCGCCGGAGGGAGGGATCTGCACCTCCTGCGACACGAGCAGCGTCTCGCAGCGCGCCGCTTTCGCGGGGATGGGCGCGACCACCGATCGGAGGATCGACTGGCGCGGGACGGAAGCGCATCCGCTGGCGGCGAGCAGGAGCAAGAGGAGCACGGCCGTGGCGACGACGGCGAGCGGAGCCCGGCGCCGCAGCCGCCAGGCTGGCGTCCACGGGTGCTGGCGCGGCTCGACCGCGAGTCGCCAGACCGTGCGCCGCCAGGAGACCCGCGCGAGCTCCTCGCCGGGACCCTTGTCGAGCGCCACGGCGACGACGAGCCGCCGGTGCGGCACGGACGGATCGGCGGCGCTCTTCGGTAGCATGGCCGTCAGTCTCCGTCGCAGAACCCGAGCAGCTGGTTGGCCTCGAAGAGTCGTTGCAGGTCACCGGCGAGGAGCGGCGCGAGCGCATCCGCCCGTTCGGCGAAGGCAGGCGTGCACGGGTCCGCCGCCTCCGGGAACCCGCGCGCGGAAAGCCGTGCCGCCACCGTACGAGCCGAGAACTGCGTGCGCTCTTTCTCGGCGCGGCGCCGGTTGTGCGCGCGTTCCACGGCGGAGTAGACCGCGAGCGGGTGCGCCTCCGGGTGGAGGGCCGAGAGGCCGTCCAGGTCCGCGGCGACGGCGCCTTCCTCGTCGCGTGCGCCCACCAGGTCGTCGAGCACCGCCGCCTCCGCCGCCGGCAGCTGCTGATCGAACAGCCGCGTCTGGCTCGGGTCGAGCGCCGCGCGGAACGCGGCGCGCTCGGCGGGGTTCGCGAGCTGAGCCAGGGCGACGAGAAGCTCGACGTCGAACTCGCGGATGCCCCACAGCTCGCTGCCTCCCGCGAGGAGGGGGATGCGGAGCTGCGACAACGCATCGAGGTATTCGCGCCGGCGCTCGGGCGCGGTACGCGCTGCCGGGGCCAGGATGAGCACCGGCCGTGGCGCGTCCCGCCAGCCTTCGGGCATCGCTTCTCGCGCCTGCGAAGTCAGATCGATGAACACCTCCTCGGAAACCGGCTTCGCGAGCAGCAGGTGGCGGACGAGCAGCAGCGGTTCCGCGTGTTGCGACAGCCACGGGTCGAGCACCTCGCGCTCGCATCGCTTCACGCCCTGGAAGTCGATGATCGCGAGCCACGGCCCCTCGATCCAGCTGAGCACCGCCTTTCCACGGACGCGCGTGGCGGGCCCTGGGGCCCCGATCGCCGCCGCCGCTCCGGCGGTGACGGAGAGGATCCTCGTCCAGGTCGCTGCGACGTCGAGCGCCACCATGATCACCTCGCTGTGCGTTCCTCTTGGTGAAGCAAAAAAACCGCTGTTCACTGGAGCAACGCCAGCAGCCGCCGGAAACCGGCCATTCCCACGTATTTCCTCGCAGTTTCTGAGAGCTCCTCCAGCTCTTCGGGCCCTGCGGGAGCCGCGCCGTCGACCTCGATGAGCGCAAATCCGCCCCGCAGCGGGCCCCGCTTTCCGGAAGTGACCGAAGTGGCGATCCGGTTGCAGAGCCGCCAGGCATCCCGGAGCGCGAGCCGGGCCTGGGTCGAGGCGGCGACGAAGTCGGGCGCGCTCTCCGGGAGCAGGCTCCAGGCAGGCGGCAACGACCGGCAGAGCCGGTCCAGCTGGGCCGAGCCACGCACCTCGGAAGGATGTGCACCGAAGAGCCGGAGCGCGGCCCGGCGCGCCTCGGCTGGCAGCGTCATCCACTCCGCGCTGAGCACGCGCAACACCAGCGCGACCGCGACGTCGGGCGTCAGCAGCGGACAGGCCGGCGCGCTGGAATGGAGAAGGCCGAACCAGGCCGACTCCGGAACGCGGGAGATGCATGGCGCCGCCTCGACCGCGCTGGCCAGGCGAGGCCGCAGGCGCACCTCGACGCAGTGGAAGGCCAGCGCGAATGCCGCATCGGAGAGGAGCGCTTCCATCTCGCTCACCGCCCGCTCGGGCGAGTGGGATGCCGCGTCGGCGACGGGTCGCGCTTCCTCGGCGCCGGCCGGCACGCGCGCCTCGCGCTCTTCGTCCTGCAGTGTCGTGGCGATCGCGGAGACCGCGAACTGCGGCAGCGCTTCGAATTCCCGCAGCCAGCGCGCGAGCTCCTGCCAGAGCGTGCGCTCGATGACCAGCGGAGGTTGACCCTCGAGCCGCGCCACCAGGAGGACGCGCTGCTGGCCGAGCATCTCTCCGACCCACGGGCGTAGTCGCGGCACCCTGCGCAAGAGCAATTCCCATCGCTCGAGGATCTCGGCGCCGTCCGGACAAGCCGAGGGCTCCGGAAAGCCCGGGCGGATCGACTCGAGTCTCAAGGGGCGGGTCAATCCGTCTCCAGGAGGTCGCGGCCGTTTTCTTCGAGCCAGCGGAGCAGGTCCGGCAGTCGCGCCCGCGAGCGGTCGAGCATCGCCTCCGCCTCGCCTTGCGCCAGATCCACGCCCAGGCGCTGCAGCGTGAGCGCCACCTCATGCGCGCCCTGCGCCGGCGAGAGCGTCGAGCGCAGGAGGACCGAGAGCGTCTCGAGGAGGTCCCCGGGCGGGATCGAATCGTCCTCTCCGGCCGCCAGGAGGCGGACGGCCAGATCGTCGGTGCGATCGGGAAGCCACTCGCCCGCGCCGAATCCCGCCTCCGCGAACGAGGGCGACAAGCCGCGCGACGGGCCACCGCGAGCGCGGCGCTTGCTCGCGGCGTGCGTGAGGAGGACGAAGAAGCAGAAGCCGGCCAGCTCGGGCGAGAGCGCGCCGTTGCCCTGCGGCAGCAAGCGGCCTGCGGCGTCGGACCAGGGCCACAGTCGCGCGCCGGGTCCCGAGGCGAAGCGGGCCAGCAGCGCATGCGCGTGCTCCCGCGTGCGCCCTGCCTCGGCGTTGCGGCGCAATCTCCTGCGCGCGTTCCCCGAAGCCGCCTGGACCAGGCTCGGGAGGTAGGGGCCGATCGCGCGCGCGCCCGACCCCGCGCGCTCGCCGGTCGGGTGCGGCGCCCAGAGGCGATCCTGGACGGATGCCCACGCGACCTCGTGGGGCAGGCCCGCGTGCCGGAAGGCGCCGTACACCGCCTGGGCAATCTTCAGCACACGAACGAGCAACGCCGCGAACGGCTCCACGCGCAAGCCGCGGGCGTCCACTCCATGCAGGACTTGACGGACCACCGCGCGCGGCGTGCGCGAGCCGAGCAGCCGCTGCGCCACGGCCTCCAGCTCCGAAGTGGCGCGGAGCAAGGACCACATCAGGTCGAATCCCTCGCCCTTTCCCAGGGCGAGCGCCGCCTGGCCCAACCATTCGCGGGTGGCGACCGGGATCGCCGGAAGAGGACCTGCGCAGGACCGATAGGTCGTGGGATCCATGGCCAGCGCGATGACGCGATCCGGAGCCGGGCCCAGGCGCGCGCGCACCGCGGGAGGGAAGAGGACGGACGGATCGAGCTCCGTGCGCCTGCGGCCGCGGGTAGGTGCGCGAACGAAGTACGAGGAGAGCAGGACGCCGGAGGAATGCCGTTCGCCGTCCCGGGCCTCGAACGAGAGGCGCAGGCATGACTCGAGCTGCGGCATCGCTTCCATGCTGCGTAAGCCCCGGTTGTCGCGTCTGCCCGGTGACCGCCGCCGCCCCCCGGCGGTCACCAGCGGCCGCCCCGGAGCATAACGCTTGTGCCGCCCGAACCTTTCACCGGACCGCGCATTCGGGGCGTGATCGTGGCCGGGGGCTTGGCCGCGCCCGGCCGGCGGGGTTAGGACATCCGGTGGTGCCCCGCGGGCCTTTCCAGATGCGACTCGAAGAACCCTCGCTCCGATCGGCGGGCCCGCCCGCGGCCGAGGTCCGTTGCGGCGGATTCCGGGTCGTCTTCGACGAGGGAGAGCCCTCGGTCCGCCTCGTCCCGGGAGAGCGGCGGCTGTCGCAAGCCATCACCGCCGCCGTGGTGCAGGGGCTGTCCGACGCGCCGGCCCTCCTGGCGGAGGCGCTGCGCGTGCACGCGCCGGCGCGGCCTTACGATGTCGTAGAAGTGACACTCGCGCCCGGCGAGCTGACGCACGGTGAGGCGTCGAGCCTCGGGACGGGTTGCATCCGCCTCTCTCTCGGCGAGCAGACGCCGGTCGAGCACGCGGTGAGCATCGCGCGGCACGAGGCGCTGCATCTCCTGCTCGCCTCGAGCCTGCGCGGCGGGGAGCGGTGGAACGATCCTGAGCTGGCGTTCGCCGACTGGATCGTGCGCGGGATCGAAAGCGGGCGCGACTCGCGGCTGCCCCGCTTCCACGCGCCGTTGCCGCAGCTCCTCGAGCCCGTGGCCAGATCCCGGCTGGACGTGCAGCAGCAGCTCGCCGCGGTGGCGTCCGCTCCCGGAGCCGCCCGGAAGTACTTCGGCGAGCCGCTCTTCGCCGAGCTGCAGCGACTCGACTCCCAGTCGGATCGCGCGGCGGTGGAGCAGCGGCAGCTCTGGGTCGTGGAGGCCGCCCTCGGAACCCATTATCTCGAAACCGCCGGCCGGCTCCACCTCGAGGACGGCGACGGGCTGATCCCGATCGTCCTCGACGACTGGCTGGCCGACTACGAGGAGTACTCCCGCGCGGTCGCCAATCCGCCTTCGGGCGCGGGCAACCTTTGGCGCCTGTCCGAATCGGGCTGGAGCCGCGATCCGGTGGTGAGGCTATCGGTCGCGGCGCAGGCGCTCCAAGCCGACGATCATTGCCACTTCCGCGGCGACAGGTTCACCCACGCCGCGGAGCCGGTGATCTGGAAGAACCGCGGCCGCATCAGGTTGCCCTTGCACGCTCGCGAGGCGCGGCCCCGCCCGCCGCCGATCCACGGTTTCCGCGCGGTGCTGGGCGAGGTGGAGGCTCCGCAAGCGATGGCGCTCGTCGAGCAGGCGGCGCGGGCCGGCGCGCATCTCTTCGAGGCGCGCGTCCTCTGGCCCCGGATCCTTTCGCGCCTGCTCGCGGCCAATCTGCCCGCGCCGGCGACCCAGCCCATGGCAGTGCCGCTCGTGCAACTCGTCGACTCGGGCCATGGATCCGCCGCGCAGCGCGCGTTCGAAGAATGGAAAGCCGCGGCGGCGGCGCTGCGAGCGGTGGTCGGTGCGCACGCCGTTCACGTTCCGCGGATCGCCGAGCCCCAGGATGCGGCCACGCTCGCCGACATGCCGCGGGCGCCTGCGTCGGTGCAGCTCGTGCACGCGAGTCCGCCATCCGCGGCCGATCTTCTTGCGGCGCGGCAGCTGGCGGCGCGGCGGCCGGTGCGCGGCGCGCTGTTCCGCGATCACCTGGACGGGGGCAGGGCGTACGAGCGCCTCCCGGACCTCGACGCTCCCCTCGATCCCCGCTACCGCGACGACGTCTGGCTGAGCGCTTCGCGGTTGCCCGAGCGGCTCGAAGACCTGCCCGGACTCGTGGACGAGGCGACGAAGGACGGCCGCCTGACGACGCCCGTCTCGCACCTGCTCGCGATGATCGCGATCGGGCTCGAGGAGTGCCACTATCCCCGGCCGCGCTGACCTGCCGCTGCCGCGCGCTCCCGCCCCTCCCGCAGCGCTTGGTTGAAGCGCACCGCATACGCCGCGCTGGACGCGGGGATCGCCACCTCGCGAAGGTCTCCTGCACGCGCGAATTGCAGCGGCGCTCTCCCCCAATTGTAGGCCAACGCGGCGAAGCTTTCGCGATCGAGCGAATGCCCGCGCCACCCCGCCGCTTGCAGGGCACGATTCCGTCCTGCCTTGGCGAACCTCGGGTCCCAGCGCTGCCAGGCCGCCTTGTAGATGCGCGCCGCGGCGATGGCGTTGATGCGCGGGTCCCACAGCAGTGCGACCGAGTCCAGCCGGAAGACCTCCGCCCAGGCGGGCATCACCTGGAAGGGCCCGATCTCGCACGCTCGCCCCACCATGGGACGAAGCTTGGTCTCCACCATGCCGAGCGCCTCGAGCGCGATGGGGTCCACGCCCTCCTTGCGCGCCACTTCGTGGACCAGGCGCCGGAGCCACTCGCGCAGGCGTGGATCGTTCGGGGCCTGCGCACCGCGCAGCGTCGAGCAGTCGGCCTGCGCAGCGGCCGCGAGTCGCCCGACGAAGGCGAACGCGGCCGCGAGGACGAGCGCGCGCGGCGTCATCGATACGGATCGGCTGCCGGCGTCGAGCGGCGCGAAGAGGCCGTCGAGACCTGTGCCACCGGCGAGGGGAGCGATCGCGGAGATCCTTGCCCGTCCTGCTGGGTGGCCACGTCGGTCGCCAGCCGCGCGGCCGCGCGCTGCGTGACGGCGGCCATCACCCTCGCACGGAGCGCGAGCAGGCTCGCCTTGCGCCGGAGAGAGTACACGCTCAGCCCGCCGTCGGGCCCGCCCGCAACGAGCGTGCCGTTCAGCAGCGAGGAGATTTCGTCCTGCAATGCCTTGTCGGCGGGATCGTTCTGCTGGCAGGTGTCGGGCGAGAGGAAGCAGGCCGAGTTGGTCAGCCGGTCGTCACGGTCGGCGGCGCGGATCTGTTCCTCCGCTTCGCGCGCCAGCCCGCCCGTGGCTGGATCCGCGCCCGCGGTCCCGCTCCCCCCGTTCTCACCGTCCAGCGAATCCACGTCGCGCAGGACGCCCTCGTAGATCCCGCGGGCCTGGTCGAGGTCCTTCTTGTACGCGGCGAGGAACCGCGCGTGCGCGGTCTGCGCCGCCCGGCTGCCCTGGCCGCTCCTCGCCACTTCCGATTTCCACGCCTGGTGCAGCCGGTGCGTTGCCTCGCTGCGCTCGACGCCCGCGGCCTGGCCGAGCTTCACCCAGGCGCGGCTCACGCGGAGCGCGGGGCTGTCCTCGGTCTCCGCCCACTTGCCGTCGGGCACGGCGGGGAAGGGCACCGGCGGCAAGGGATAGGTGACCGACTCGGATGCCTTGATCGGCGCGAACTCCTCCGCGTGTGCGTTGGACGCGAGGAGGGTGGCGGCTGCGAAAACGAGGAACGAGCGGATGGGGTCCATGGGAAGCTCCTGTCAGGGCCGGCCGTCGCGGTCGCTGCGCAGCACGGGGGCGAGCATCTGGAGGATCTGCTCCTGGTCCGAGGGTGGCGGCGGCTTTTGCGCCCGCTGCAACGCCGCGACCTGGGCGCGCGCCTCGGTGAGCTGCTTCTGGAGGTCGTCGATCTGCTTCTTGTAGGCCGCGGCCTGCTTCTGCGCGCCCTTGGTGCGCGCGAGCTCGCGATCCAGCTCGGTCTTCGCGACCATCGCCAGCTTTCCCGCCGCCGCCACTGCGCTGCCGAGCACGTTCGGTCCGTCCTGCGGCCTGCTCTGCGCGGTCTTGTCGGCCTCCGCCTTGGCGGCTGCAGGTTTGGCCGTTTCTGTCGCGGCGACGGCGCTCGCCGCGG
>Ga0066709_100003568_pt1 | contig 12007 bp, 9 predicted proteins | sample GraSoiAngelo_158_FD_79665 | JGI IMG/M metagenome (GOLD analysis project Ga0066709, IMG submission 79665) | Grasslands soil microbial communities from the Angelo Coastal Reserve, California, USA - 14_1009_16_30cm | ecosystem: Environmental > Terrestrial > Soil > Grasslands | place: USA... | reverse complement strand
CGATTGGGCTCACCGCCCGAATCGGTGCCGAAACCGAGACGAACGCCCGCGTCCGACAGTCGCTTGACATTGATCTTGTCGATCTCGAATGCGTTCTTGAGCTTCGGACTGGCTGGATCGTTGGCCTGCTCGTCGCGCTTCTTGGTTTTCAACAATTCCAGCCGTTCCGGAGTAAGGCCCTTCTGAAAGAACGGATTGTCGGTGAAGCCGGGGCTCTCCCCAAACACGAACATCGCCTCCTCGCGCGCCAGGGTGCGGGTCATGTTGAGCCCGTCCCTGTCATTGCACGCGACGACGCGATCGATGACGGAGAAATCGGTGGTGGTGGGGATGAAGTCCTCGCCCACGCCCTCGATCTTGTAGGTGTGGGCCTCCGTGATCTCGTGCGTCTCATGGTAGTGCTTGAGGATCGAGCCGACGGGGTCGGCGCCGATCACCTGGACCTTGGAATTCTGCTCCTTGAGGTACTTGCCGGCGCCGCTGATGGTACCGCCGGTGCCCATGCCCGCCACGAAGTGAGTGATCTCGCCGCCGGTCTGTTCCCACAGCTCGGGGCCGGTCGTCTCGTAGTGCGCCCGCGGGTTCGCCGGGTTGTGGTACTGGTTGGCGAAGAACGCCCCGGGGCGCTCGGACGCGATGCGGCGGGCCACCGAGTAGTAGGAGTCCGGTGATTCCGGCGCCACCGCCGTGGGGCTCAGCAGCACCTCGGCGCCGAACGCCTTGAGCAGGTTCACCTTCTCGCTCGACACCTTGTCGGGCATGCAGAACACCGCGTGGTAGCCCCGGATCGCCGCCACCATGGCGAGCCCGAGCCCGGTGTTGCCCGACGTGCATTCCACGATGGTCCCGCCGGGCTTGAGCCTGCCGTCGCGCTCGGCGGACTCCACCATCGCGAGCCCGATGCGGTCCTTGACGCTGCCGCCGGGATTGAAGAACTCGACCTTGGCGAGCACCGGGCAGCGACACTCGCGCGCCACGCTCCGCAGCCGCACGAGCGGCGTGTTGCCCACCGTCATCAGGATGTTGTCGAAGTACCGGACGCGCTCGTGCACCTGGGTCACGACTGCCGCTCCTGATCCTCGGCCCGGATGGCTCCGGGCCGATCGTGTCCGTCTCGGCGTCGCATGCAGTCGCGGGGGCGGGCGGTGGGGACGGCCGGCGCGCCTGCGTGCAACCGACGGGCATCGGCCGACGCTTCCGCGCGAACGCTAGACGCCGGGTGCGGCGCCCGTCAAGCGGAAGCGGCGCCCGGATTCCACCGGACGTCGCCGCGAGCGCTGGCTCGGCGAAACTTCAGTTGGATCCGCCGCTCTTCACCATGCCGGATGGCCCGCCCGGCATCTTGTTCTTCATGTTCTTGATCGTCTCGCCCGAGAAGTTGTCGTGCGCGATCTTGGGCAGCTTCTTCGCGAAGTCGAACTCGGGATCGTTCTCGCCGTGATGGCACTGCTGGCACACCTCGGCCGTGATGCGATGCGGCGCGGCGGCGAACGCCTCGTGCTCGGTGCCGATGCCGTGGCAATTCTCGCACTGCACGTTCTCGAGGTGCGGGGTCGCCGTGGCGCTGACGAACCCGCCCGGCTTGTTGTAGCCCACCGAGTGGCAGGTGATGCACTCCGGCGTGGCGTCCTTCTTCACGTTGACGAGCGTCTGCCAGGCCAGCGAGTGCGAAGTGGTCTTCCACTGCTCGCCTTCCTCGGTGTGGCAGCGCACGCACAGCTCGGAACCGAGGAAGTGATTGGGATTGTCCGCCTTCTCCGCCTGCTTCTGGACGTCCTCTGTCATCTGCTTCTTGCGCTGCTTCTCGTTGTAGGCGTCCTCGAAGCTCTTCACGACCGCCAGCATCTCCGGCTTCTCGCCGATCTCGGGGCTCAGGATGAACATGTCGTTGTCGCCCGACAGCACCTTGCCGTGGGCGTCGAGCGTCAGCACCGTCTTGCCGATGTACTGGCCCTGCTCGCCGCCGTAGCTGATGACGGTGTTCTTGATCAGGCGCCCCTTCTGGATGAGCGGCACGTTGCGTCCCGCGACCACCGCGTCCATGCCCGGCACGGCGGTCACCAGGTCCTCGCTCTCGACCTTACCGAGCTGCGACAGCAGCACCACGACCGCGGCACCGCTCTTCCGGATGTCGGCGATCGTCTTCTTCGTGACCGGCAGCGGATCCTGGGCGCTGAGCGAGTCTCGCGCGGGGCCGAGGTCAACCTTATCGCTGATCAGGGCGAAGATGCCGACCTTGACGTTGCCCACCTTCTTGATCACGAACGGGGGGAACACGGTCTTGCCGGTCTTCTTGTCGACCAGGTTCGCGCACACGAGCGGCACCCCGGAGCGCTTCTGTTGCGCCTTGAGCCAGGCGATGCCGTACTTGAGAGCGCGCTCGCCCAGGCCCACCGCGTCGGTGCCGAGCATCTTCATCGCGTCCATGAGGAACCAGGCGATGTCGTGCTCGTTGGCCTGCTCGGGGAAGAAACCACCGTTGTCGACCAGGACCACCTGGCCGTACTGCACCTTCATGCTGTCGACGAAACTGGCCCGCCGGGCCAGGCCCCCCTTGGGCGTGTGTCAGCCACAGGGGCTGGTCTTCCCCTTGACGTCGGTCGTCGAGAGGATGACCAGCTTGTCGGGTTGGAGCAGCTTGGGCTTGCCGGCGGCCGCAAGCGTGAGCCAACTCATCACGGCGAGGATCGCCACGGCAAGCACGCGAGTCGCGAGAAACTTCATGAGGTTCTCCGGTGGACGTCAGGCACAAGATCCAGCGAATCAGGGGGAAGTCTACGGGCCCCGCGCGAGGAGCGTCAAGAAACTCGCGCGTGGACGCCGGGCTTCACCCGCAAGTTGCCCACTCGCTGACATGGAGCGGAGTTCCAGCTCCGGACGCGCGGCCTCCCGGGGGCCGGACCCCGCGCTGGCATCCGAACCGGTATCGGCAGGTTCGGGCGCGCGGCTTCACACCCGGCTCTTGGCCTCGTTCGATTCCGGGACCCGGTACTTGCGGATCTGGTCCCCCACCGGCACGCGGCGGCCCGACCGGGCGTGCACGACCCGCACCTCGAAGCCATAGCGTTCCAACCCAAAGTGGCGCTCCATTTGCCGCACCAGCCCCGCCACCGTGGCGTCCCCGCGGATCGTGCGGCCTCGACGGCCGGTGCCGTGCGCGCGCGCGAGCCCGGCCTCGTAGCCCTCTTGGTACGCGTCGCGGGCCAAGCGTTCCACCCATCTGCCAAGAGAGCGCCGGATTCTGAAGAGCAGCTGCCTCTGGGTCATCGCTCCCTCCGCCTCAAGTCGAGGCCGCGCGCGTCATGTCGGCGGCCGCGGCGATGCTATCCCGAATGCTCGGGCGCCGCTACCGTGGTCGGCCCGCTAGGCGCGCGGTTGGCGCCGCGGCGGCGGCGGCGCTAGTGTTTCGCACCAGCATCCGAGGAGCGGGCCTCGCGTATCGCGGCCGTCCGAGGCGAGCGGAGCCAGGACGGCGGAGCTCGCCTGGATTAGAGCTCGCGCAGCAGGATGCGGAGCGAGCGTGCCGCGGAGCTCGAGGCCCGCTCCTCGGATGCTGGTGCGAGGAGACCGCGTGCACTACGAGACGCTTTCCGAAACCGACTGGGACGAGCTCGGCAAGGTGTGGGACCTGCTCGAGGACGGCGAGGTCGAAGCCGCGCGCCGCGAGCTCAGGACGCGGTTCCGCGCCCGGGCCCGGCATCCGGATGTGCTCATCGTCGACGCCGCGATCGCGCTCGAGGAGGGTGAGCCCGAGCAGGCGCTGGCCGCGCTCAGGGGCGCCGAGCGCTCGGCGGATCCTGCGCTGTTCTTTCATCTGCGAGCCGGCGCGGGCTTCGATTTGTGCCGGTTCGACGCCGCGCGCGCCGACGCCGAGCGCGCCCTCGCCGTGCGACCCGAGTTCGCGGATGCCCACGACCTGCTGTCACGGACGCTCGAGCACCTCGAGGACGAGGCCGGGGCCGCGGACCACGCCGAAGAGGCGTGCCGGCTCGATCCCGGGCGCTTTCCGCCGCCGCTCGAGATGGACGATGCCGAGTTCGACCGGCTCGTCGAGCAGAGTCTGGAGGAGCTGCCGCCTCCGGTGCGCAAGCATCTCGACGAGTTCCCGGTGATGGTCGAGCCGCTTCCCTCGCCGGCGTTCCTCACCTCCGAGAACCCGCCGCTGCCGCCCGACATCCTGGGCCTGTTCGTGGGGCGGGACCTGATGAACCGCACCTCCCACGACCCGCCGTCGGGGCCCGGCGCGATCTACCTGTTCCGCAAGAACCTGCTGCGAGCGTGCCGCACACCAGAGGAGATCGCGAAGGAGGTCCGTATCACGGTCCAGCACGAGGTGGGGCATCTCCTGGGACTGGATGAGGACGACCTTGAGCAGTGGGGCCTAGCCTAGGGCTCGGGCTGCTGCCTCACGTTGGGAGCTCGCCCAGCGTCGTGCTCCACCAGAGCTGGACGGAGGCGCCCGGCGCGGGCTCGAGGTCGAGGAGCTGCATCACGAGGCGGTGGACGCTTTCGGGGGAGAGCGTCGCCCGGAACGTGAGGACTCTGCCGGGACGGTCGACAGCGAGGACGGGCTTCAGGCCGGGCGCGAGCTTGAGCACTTCCTCGATGCGGCTAAAGCGGGGCGCATCGGCCGCGGACACCGAGAACGCGTGGATCTCGAACGCGGCCTCCGCGTGGCGGATCCAGAGCTTGCAGTCGCCGGGCGGGATCGCGACCCCCACGCCGGCCTTGGGGCGCCCGGCGCGCTCCAGCGCGCGCAGCCGCTCGAGCACCGCGTCACGGGGAACCTCCGACCGCAGCAGCTTGAGGTCCGGTTCCCGGCCCGCGGAACGCACGGCGCGGCGCCACTCGAGCCCGCCGATCACGGCCACGATCACGACCGCGGCCGCCACGTAGCCGATCCACGCCGGCTGGCCCAGCCGCTCGATCGCCACGTTGGTCGCGGCCGCGGCGAGCGCCACCAGCATGTAGGTCAGCGGCGTCCGCCACGGCCGCCGCATCCGACCAGGAGTCGGGGGCATCGGCCGGCGGCTACTGAATCCCGCCGATGCTGCCGGTGCGCGTGCCGCGCTCGATGAAGATGTCGCGCTGCTCCTTGACGCCGAGCCGGAAGTAGTACTCGGCCTCGCCCCCCGCCACGAACGTGCGCGAGAACGTCGCCAGCCAGCAGTGGAGGTCGCGGTTGATCACGAACCGCTGGGTGCCGATCTGCCGCTGGGTGAGGTCGTACGACGCCGAGTACTCGAGGCTCCAGCCCGGACTGAGCTGATAGCTCACGACGGCGTTCGCGTCACGGGTCGACGCCCATCGCGGGCTCGCCAGGCCCGGCGTGGGCCCGCCATAGCCGCCCGAGTACGAGTACGTGAGCCCCAGGTTCCAGTTGTCCTTGAACGGCTCCACCTGGTTGGCGCTGCGGTCCACCGGGAGCTCGGGGGCCGCGGCCCGGCGCGCGTCGTTGCTCGTCAGGTTGAGCCCCAGGTAATACGTGAGCGTGCGCAGCGGGCGTTGGTTGTAGGGATCGGTCGTGAAGTTCATGGTGGCGTTCAGGTAGTGCGGCGGCTGCAGCGCCACCGAGGACCCGATCGGGCTCAGCGGGTGCGCGAGCCCGTGCTCGCGCCACAGGAAGTCGTACGAGCTCGCCTTGCTCCACGACAGCAGGTTGTCGATGCGCTGGACCTGGTCCTTGCGGCGCAGCTTCACCTGCAGGCGCTGGTCGAGCCCGAGACCCATCCGGAACTGCTTGAACCCCGACACGCCGATCCCGCCAAAGCTCTCGAACCGATCACGCAGCCCGGTTGGCCCCGCCACCAACAGATTGGGGAAGTCCGGGCTGTAGGACAGCGAGATGTTCGGGAAGATCACGTGCCGGAACGCCTCCAGCGCGCCGAGGTGCGGCGCGAACGTGCCGTAGAACGAGGCGCTGGCCGTGACGCCCGACGACCACACCCCGGTCGGCACCAGCTTGTGGCCCAGCACGTCGTGATCGAACACCGCGACTGTCCCGTTCAGGTTCGGCTGCAGGTTGAGCCAGCCGAACGCCCGGCGTGAATCGGACACCGAGATGTTGCCCTGGAAGCCGCGCCGGGTGTTGTTGTCCTGCCCCAGCGTGAAGACCGAGTCCCGCGTGCTGTCGACCTCGGACGGAATGCGGTTCGCGACATAGGCGCGGCGCTGGTGCAGCGACAGGAAATGCCCGTCCAGCGTCAGGTACATCGACGCCAGCGCCTTCTCCAGCTTCGTCCCGCGGAAGATGCCGAACGACCCCGCGGTGCGGGTCGGGAACGACAGCGCCAGGCTGGGCACGCTCTCGGTAAGGTTCGTCTGCGAGGCGCGCGTGCCCAGGGGCTTGGAGCGCAGCGGGCCCGCCCCGTCGGGGTCCTCGAGATCCAGATCGGCGTCCAGATCCTGGCGGCGCTCGAGGAAGCCGTTGAAGCTGGCCCAGTCGGCGGCGTGGCTCAGCGCGAGGCTCGAGGTGAGGAACCGGTTGAGGCGCTGCGACAGCGAGCGGCCGAACAGGTTGCTGGAGTTGTAGTCGCGACTGGAGACGAACGACGCGCGCGCCACCAGCCGCGAGCGCGGCGTGAGTTCCTGCGTGTGGTCGGCGTCGAAGTCCCAGTTCTCCTGCTTGAACGCCTCGTCGCGCGCGTAGCTGCCGTTCATCGTGCCGTCGAGCGCGTACAGCAGCTTGTAGCTGGCCTCGCCGCGGATCACCCACGACGGCTCGGCCTGGTAGTAGTCGCCGTCCACCGTGAGGTCCATGTAGTCGTTCGGGGCCCAGTAGTAGCCGGCGTTGCGGAAGAATTGACCGGCGCGGTTGTTGACCCCCAGCTCGAACTGCGGGAACAGGAATCCGGAGTGCCGGCCGGGCTTGATCGGGAATACCCAGAACGGCAGCGCCAGCAGCGGCACGTTCTTGATGTAGAACACCACCGGCTTCGCCACGAGCTTGTCCTTGAGGTAGATCTTCATCCAGCGCGAGGCGAAGTGATAGTGCGGCTCCGGCAGGTTGCAGGTGCTGTACGAGCCGTTCATCACGTCCAGCTCCTTCTCGCTCACCTTGCGGATCCTGTCGCCGTGGTAGAGGCCCGCCTCGTAGTCGGTCTGGGCCTTGTAGACGTTGCCCACGCGCGATTCGAGGTCGTAGGTCATCAGGTTGCCGGTGACCTTGTCCCCGTGCTGGACCAGCTCCGGCTTGCCTTCCGCGACCAGCGTCTGGCGGTTGAGGTCGAACTCGACGCGGCGCGCATTGAGCTCGAGGTCGCGGTACGTGAGGTGCGCCGCGGGATCGAGCACGATCTTGTCGCGCGACACCTGGTACTCGATGCGACGCGCGTCGTAGCGCACGCGCTCCTCGGCCTGCGCCGCGGTGTCGCCGGCGGTCACCGCGAACCGGTACTCCCCGGTCGCGGTGCCCTCGACCCGCGCCCGGTCGATCTTGCGCTTGAGGAAGAACACGGTGATGGTGTCGCCTTCGGCCAGGTTCTGCTCGGGCGTCTTCCCGGACCGCGGCGTCGCGGTGTACTCGTCGCGCGCCTTTTCGACCGCCACCAGGCTGTCGATGTCGTCGTTCGTGAAATACACGTCCACCCGGCTGCCGCTGAGCCGGCTGGCCTCGCCCAGCGTCTGCGGCCGGCTGCCGCGGTAGTCCATGACCGCGTTGCGCTCGACGACCACCCGCTTGAGGTGGCGGTCGTCGGTGAACATCTCGAGCGTGTCGCCGGTGATGACGGTCTCCTGGTCCCACGCGCGCGGATGACCGGTCAAGAGGCCGTAGTTCCGGGCGTCGTCGAACTGCCCGTAGTCCGCGCGCGCGTGCAGCGTGTCGCGGTCCACCGTCACCGAGTCGACCGCCTGGGCCAGGCGCGTCTCGGTGTTGACCTTGAGAATTTGCGCGCGGATCGTGGTCGGAGGACCCTGCTGCTCGAGCGACACGAGCTTGGGATCGCCCCACGCCACGGCGTCGTGCGTGCGGCGGCTGTAGTCCACGGCGCGGGCGTTGAGCTCCAGGTTGTTCTTGAGGTCCTGGCCGCGGACGCTGCCGCGCGCCTTGAGCAGCAGCGAGTCTCGCAGGTAGAGCGCGCTGTCGGCGCGCATCGTCTGGCTCAGGTCGCGCGCGTCCACGCCCCCGAACAGCTCGGCCCGGCTCAGCCGCCGGTCGTAGGTCGCCCACGGCGCCTTGAGCACCACGTCGCGATCGGTCACCACCACGTTGCCCTCCAGCCGCAGCACGTCCTGGTCTTCCGAGTACGAGGCCCGATCGCAGGTCATGGTGATGGTGCTGTCGACCAGCTTCACGCGCTGTTCGAGGTACAGCATGCCCTGGGTGCGCAGGTAGCGCCCGCGGTCGGCGGTGATCACGCTGCGCGCCCGGACGATGCGCACGTTGCCGTTGAGCAGCACGATGTCGCCTTCCGGCCCGCGCGTGCCGCTGACGTTGTCGGCGGAGATGTTGAGGGGCGGCTCGCCGGCCCGGCGGCCCGGCGGTTGCGCGCGCGCCGACGCGGCGAGCAGCACGAGGGCGACCGCGACCGCGGCGCGGATGCGGAAGCGCTTCACAGGAGCGCCCCCGGCGCGCCGCCGAACGCCTGCATCGCCTCTCCCACGGCGAACAGCGAGCCGGTGAGAAGCGCGACTCCGTCGGGCCCGGCGGCATCGAGCGCGGCGCGGCAAGCGGTCACGACGTCGGGCGCCGGCAGCGCGCGCAGCCCGGCCGCGGGCGCCGCCTCGACGATGCGCGCGGGATCCGCCGCGCGCTCGTTGTGCGACCGGGTCGCGAACACGGTCGCCCCGCGCCCCAGGCGCGCGATCGCCGCGAGCATCGCCGCCATGTCCTTGTCGCGCGACACGGCGAGCACGATCGCGCGCGGCGCGGGCAGGCCGGCATCGCGCCAGGCGCGCTCGAGCGCGGCCACGCCCTCCGGGTTGTGGGCGCCGTCCCACCACAGCCGCGGCTCTCGCGGCGCGGCCTCGAAGCGCCCCGGCCAGCGCGCCGCTGCGAAGCCGCGGCGGATCGCGGCGTCCGGAATCGCGACGCCGCGCCGCGCCAGCACGCCGAGCACGGCGCGCGCCGTCGCCATATTCGCAGCCTGGTAAGAGGCGGCGAAGCCGGCGGCGCCCTCCCGCCCCGGCGGTGCTACCGCCTCGATCACCTCCGCCCGGGACCGGGCCGCGACCTCGTCGATGACCCGGCGCGCGCGCGCATCGAGCGCCGGGACGACGACCGGCACACCCGGCTTCACGATGCCCGCCTTCTCGAACGCGATCGCCTCGATCGTGGCGCCGAGGATCTCCGTGTGGTCGAGGCCGATGCTGGTGATCGCGCACACCTCCGGGAGCAGCACGTTCGTGGTGTCGAGCCGGCCTCCGAGACCGACCTCCACGACGGCCCATTCCACGTCTTCCGCCGCGAAATAGGCGAACCCGAGCGCGGTCGTGACCTCGAAGAACGTGCGGTCCGCCGCTTCCGGCAGCGCCTGGATGCGGCGCAGCGTGTCGAACAGGCAAGCTTCCTCGGCCCAGCGCCCCGCGACGCGGATGCGTTCCCGGAAATCCACGAGGTGCGGCGACGTGAACAGGCCGGTGCGCACGCCCGCCGCGCGCAGCGCGCGCTCGATCAGCGCGCAGGTCGAGCCCTTGCCGTTCGTGCCCGCCACGTGCACGGCGCGGAAGCGCCGCTCGGGGTTGCCGAGCGCGCCCAGCAGCGCCCGCGTGCCGTCGAGGCCGAGCTTGGCTTTGCGGCGCTCGAGTCCGTAGAGCGCCTCGAGGGCGCCCTGAAGTGTCGTGTGCGTCACCCGCCCCGGAGCTTCGTTCGGCCGTCGGCCGCCGCGGCCGGCGCGGCGGAAGCATGGGGAGACGGTTGGCCATCGGCGGCGAATCCGCGCGTCGACCGCCAGAAGAACTCCAGCACGCGCGACACCTCCTCGCGCATCTGCTTGCGGTGCACGATGCGGTCGATGAAGCCTTTGTCCAGCACGAACTCCGCGCGCTGGAATCCCGGCGGCAGGTCCTGGCCGATGGTCTGCCGGATGACGCGGGCGCCGGCGAAGCCGACGAGCGCCTTGGGCTCGGCCAGGATCACGTCGCCCAGCGACGCGTAGGAGGCGAGCACGCCGGCGGTGGACGGGTCGGTGAGCACCGACACGAACGGCAGCCGCGCCGCCTGCAGCCGTACCAGCAACGCCGATGTCTTCGCCATCTGCATCAGCGACAGGATGCCTTCCTGCATGCGCGCGCCGCCGGTGGCCGACACCACGACCAGCGCGCGGCGCTCGTCGCGCGCGCGCTCGATCGAGCGCGCCACCTTCTCGCCCACGACCGAGCCCATGCTGCCGCCCATGAAGAAGAAATCCATGATCACGAGGCTCACCGGCTTGCCGCCGATGGTGGCGACGCCCGACAGCGCCGCGTCCAGCATCCCCGTGTCTCGCTGCGCCTGCTTGAGCCGGTCGGGGTAGCGCAGCTTCGCGTCGCGGAACTCGAGCGGGTCGCCGGCCTCCAGGTCCGCGTCGCGCTCCTCGAACGAGCCCTCGTCGGCCAGCACGCCGAGATAGCTGCGGGCGGGTATACGAAAGTGATGGTCGCATTTCGGACAGGTCCAGAGGTTCTCTTCGAGCACGCTCTGGAACAGCGCCTCGCCGCATCCCTCGCACTTGGTCCAGAGCCCCTCGGGGACGTCGCTTTTGCCGAGTTTCTTGTCGGTCTTGATGCCGGCGCGTTCGCGCTTTAACCAGGACATGGATTCATCGGGGGAGCGGGGCGCCTCAGGATCGTCCTTCCGAGCCTACCTCGGTGGGTTGATGGAGCGACGGCGAGACTCGCCACTCCATCACCAGCGCGTCCTCGCCGCCGTCACGATAATACCGATGGCGCAAACCGGCCACTCGAAAACCCCGGCTTCTGTACAGCGCCTGCGCCTCCGAGTTCGACACCCGGACCTCGAGCGTCACGCTTTGCACGCTCATGATGCGGGCGCGCTCGAGCAGGTCGTCGAGCAGCGCCGTCGCCACGCCGCGCCGCCGCTGGTCGGGCGCCACCGCGAGGTTGCCCAGGTGCCCGTGTCCCGCGCCGAGCCATGTCATGGCATACCCCGCAAGCCGGCCTTCCCGCTCCGCAATCCGCGCGTGCACGGCGGGATCGCGCAGCTCGGCTTCGAACGAGGCCTGAGGCCACGGATCCAGGAACACTCGCCGCTCGATCGCGGCCACGGCCGGCAGGTCGGCGTGCGTCATCGGGCGCAGCGTGACCCGCGTTTCGCCGAGCGCCCGGCGCCGCACCCGCTCCTCGGCCTGGGCCGGGCGCACGTAGGTCGGTCGCAGCGACTCGCCCGGCGCCGGGAGCCCCCGCGCCCGCCCACCGGAGCTGCGGGCGGCGCGCGCCAGATCGGCCGCCGACAGCCCATCCGCCCGAAACGTGCTGTCGGCGCTCTCCGGCTCCGCCGCGGCCAGCGATTCGTGCTCGCGCGCGGCACCGGGACCCACGAACCGCACCGCCACGTCCCCCAGCGCGCGCCGCGCCTCGGCCACCCGCTCGAGCACGGCCGCCGGCGGTCCCACGCAGGGCGCCGCGAACAGGCGCGTCTCGCCCCGCGCGTCGCCGCGAAAGAAACCGGCGTACACGTCGCGGCGGCCGGCAGGCACGAGCGGCACGATCAGGGACCGCCTGGCCTCGAACGCGAGCGCCAGCGCCGCGAGCGACGAGGCGCCGAGGAGCTCCGCTCCGGCCACCATGGCCAGGGCATGCGCGGTTGCGAGGCCCACGCGGACTCCGGTGAACGAGCCGGGTCCGAGGTCGGCCGCGACCCACTTGAGATCGCCGGGCTTGACGCCGGCCTGATCCAGCGCCGCGCGCACGAGCGGCGTGAGGCGCCGCGTGTGGCCGTGGCCGACATCTTCCACGACATGCGCGAGCGGGACGCCATCGCCGCCCTCGACTCGCACCTCGACGTGCTCGGTCGCGGATTCGATGGCGAGTCCGGTCACGGATCGCTACTCGCGGGGGCGCTCGACGG
>Ga0066709_100003566_pt1 | contig 12009 bp, 9 predicted proteins | sample GraSoiAngelo_158_FD_79665 | JGI IMG/M metagenome (GOLD analysis project Ga0066709, IMG submission 79665) | Grasslands soil microbial communities from the Angelo Coastal Reserve, California, USA - 14_1009_16_30cm | ecosystem: Environmental > Terrestrial > Soil > Grasslands | place: USA... | reverse complement strand
CCATCAGCATGTATCCGAAGATGTGGGAGGCGAGCGGCCTCCCCTACCCAAAATTGATCGACCGCCTGATCGAGCTGGCGCTGGAGCGTCATCGCGAGCGCCAGGCTACCCGTTTTAGCAGATAGTTCACATGCCGTTTCTTGCATTCCTCATGTTGCTCGCCGCCGACGATCCCGGCGACGCGCTCGCCCGCGAGCTGAAGAAAGTTGTCGACGTGTTCGTGACCGTCGATCGCGAGGCGGCCGATCCGGTGTCGCCGGATGCAGCGTTTTATCAGGGGGCGATTCCCGGCATGCTGCGCTCGCTCGATCCACACTCCGTCTTTTTCGATCCCGGCCAGTTCGAGCAATTGAAGCAGATGGAAAAGAGCGAGCGCAAGGGCTTCGGCAGCATCGTCAGCGTGCTTCCAGGCCGCGTAATTGTCTTGCAGACGATGACCGGGACGCCGTCGGCCAAAGCGGGGCTTTCCGCGAGCGATGAGATCCTGGCGATCAACGGGATCGCGCTTGCGCGGCTCGAGTTCGAGCAGTTGGTGCAACTCCTTACCGAGGCTCGCCAGCAGCAGGCGGTGCTCGACGTCCGCCGGCCGGGCAACGCCCGCCTGTTCCGGCTGACGCTCACGCCAGAGCTGGTGGATTCGCCTAGCGTCGATCGTGCTTTCATGCTCACGCGCGGCGTGGCTTATCTGAGGATCGCCAGCTTCGAAGGTCCCACCGGCAAACTGGTCAAGGAAACGATCCAGAAACTCGGTGGCGAGAGCCTCAAAGGTCTGGTGCTCGATCTGCGCAACAATCCCGGCGGCGTGGCGCAAGCCGCGGCGGAGACGGCGTCACTCTTCCTCGAGCCGGAGCAAGTCATCTTTTCGATCAAGGGGCGAAACACAAAGGCCGAGGAAGTGCGCGTGCCGAAGATCTCGAGGCCCTACACGTTCCCGTTGGCGGTGCTTGTCAACGGCAAAAGCGCCAGCGCATCGGAGATCGTGACCGGCGCGCTGCAGGACCACGACCGCGCGACCATCGTCGGCGAGCCGAGCTACGGAAAAGGCCTGGTGCAGCAGGTCTACACGCTTTCGAGCAATACGGGCGTCGCCCTCACGACCGCCTATTACTACACTCCGAGCGGCCGGTCCATCCAGAAACCTTTGCATGGCGGCCATCTCGACATCACCACCAGTACGCCCCAAGGTTCGTTCCGCACCGACTCCGGACGAGAAGTGCGTGGAGGCGGCGGCATCCAGCCCGACGAGGTGATTTTTCAGCCGGCGGTTAGCCGATTGCAAATGGTGCTCGACGCGAGCGGCGCGCTTACGACGTTCGCCGGCGAATACGTGCAGTCGCACGAAATCAAGGAAGATTTCGAAGTTACGCCGGCTATGCTCGACGAACTGCAGGTATTCCTGTCGGCACGTGATATCCGTCCCGGTGTCGGCGATTGGCTAAGCCATCGCGAATGGATCCAGAGCCGTCTGAAGCAGGAGATCCTGAATCTGAAGTTCGGCGTCGCGAAGGGCGACGAAGTAGAGATGCAGCGCGATCCTGTAGTGCAAAGGGCGTTGAAAGTCGTGGGTGGGGCGGGAAGAATGCAGCGGCCGGCGTTCTAGCCGCTCACTTATCCAGCATCGGCGAGCAGCAGGGCGTTTGCACGGGTTTCGGTTCCATGAGCTCGCACCTGGTCAGGTTCGGGTCATAGAGGTTCAATTGCCACTTGCCGTCCCGCCCGATCTTGGGTCCCTGTTCCAGCTTCATACCGCGATCGACCAGAGTCTTATGACCCGCCTCCGCGCTGGGAACGCCGAGCGCCAGGTGGTGCAGAACGCCCAAGGTCCTGGGCGACGGATCGCGCGCGTTGAGCATGTACTCCAGCCAGTCATCGCCGTCCGGAACTCGCATATCAACCCAGTCCGTGCGATCGTCCGTCCTTCCCCCGTGCCACATTTCCCGGAACCCGAGAGTTTCCTTGTAGAACTGGTCCGCCGCTGCGCGGTCCTGCACCGTGACGCCGACGTGAATAATGTGATCAGAAATGCGCGCGGCGGAAAGGGACTTCCCAAAGTTGCGGCTGTGCAGTGATCCGGGCATGTACTGCACGAATTCCACGTTGTGGCCGTCCGGGTCCTTGGTCATAAAACTCAAATTCCCGTCCAAGCCAGGGTGGAGAGTATCCGGAACTTTCACGCCACGGCTCGCCAGGTAATCGCGCAGTTGTTGGGCATCGGTGGTCTCGAACGCGATGTGGGAGAGCCGGTCCTCCGTTTCGGTCTTCAATTCCGGGAACACTTCAATGTATTGGTGATCGTTCACTTTGAAGTAGGTCAACATCAGCCCTCCTGAGGGCTTATCGATGCGGAAAGGTTCCTGAAAGCCGAGATCGTGGCCGTAGAAGTTGCGGGCGGCAGAGAGGTTGTCGGTCTTCAATCCGATGTGCGCGACGCCAACGATGGCGGGACGCTTTACCGGGGACGCATGGCGAGTATCATCGCTCTGGGAAGCGAAACCACAGAGTGACGCGGCCAGAATAACTGAGGAGACCAGTCGACAGGGGCTCATTTGCCATTAGTATACGTGCATGTTGCGGCTGTGGCTCGGGAACTTTCAGCAGGTTTCGTTGGTCCGCCGGCGTCAACTCATCGAACAGCGCTGTGAACGCAGCGTTGGTCCAGCCGAAACCTGCTTCATTTGAGCGGTAACCGAAGCGCACCTCGCTGCTGACGTCCGTGCCCCGCCGGACGACGTCATACTTTTCGACTATCGTTCCCGTCTTTTGGTATTCCGCGAGAACCAGGGAAAGAAACTTCTTGGAAACCCGGTCGGCATCCTCACGATACCCATAGCGGCGCAGGCCGTCCACGGCGATCATCTGCAACGGCGCCCAGCCGAACGGCGCATCCCACTGGCTGGCGCTCAGATAAGTGCTGGTCTGCAATCCGCCGGGGCGCTCAAACTTCGGCAGGTTCCGCGCTACCCGAGCCGCCTGCTCACGGCTCGCAATTCCGGCCCAAAGCGGATAGAACGTCGTCAGGAAAGGATATTGCCGCACTCGCCTGTGGACGAAATCGTAATCGTAGTAGAGGCCGTCCCGCTCATTCCACATCAGCCGGTTGATTCGCGCCGACCGATCCTGCGATCGTCTTCGCCACATCTCAGAGTCTGCTTCGCGCCCCAGAATGTGCATGATTTCAGCGGTCTGCGATTCCATCAGGTAGAGGAGCGAATTCAGGCACACCGGATTGAAATGGATTATGTCAACGCTGAACGGGCCGAAGCGGTTCGAAGGGTCGAAGCCCGATTCGCGCATCGACCGGTCACCCTTGTAGAACAGCGGTGTGAGCTGATCGGTTTTTCGGTCGTAATATTGCCTCACGTCGTAATCGGGGACCTGGTGCGTGCGGAAATACTCGCGGACTAATTCGTAATGCGTCCGTCCTTGCGCATCGCGCTCCGCTGCGACCACCTCCGGAGCCGGACCGTCGCCCAGGTCGAAGTACCGGCTCAATCCGGTCTCAGGCGTCGAGTGCGGCTCGCTGGTCCAGTAACGATGGTATTTGTCGATGGCCGGCACGGCGTCTTCGAGCCATTTGCGGTCCCTCGTCCGGCCGTAGACCCCAAGCAGCATCTCGGTAAGAAACGGGGGCTGGGAGCGGGTCAGATAGTAAGTGCGATTCGCGTTCAGAATCTTGCCGTACTCGCGGATCTCGTAAAGAGCGTTGTCCGCCATGTCCTTCGCCAACTCGAGTTCACCGTCGCGCAGAAGCCCGACCTGAATGAAATAACTGTCCCAGCCATACATCTCGTTGAATCGCCCGCCGGGGACGACATACGGCCGGGGAAGGTACAACAGGCCCTGGCCGCGAACCTGAGCCGGATCCTCCGGAAGTTTCCTGATTTCAATATTCGGGAGATCTACGGATTTCTCGGGAAGATCCGCGCTGCGCGAGACGTAAACCGGCCATCGGCCATCCGCGGCCGGGCGAAACTTAGGATCGGGGGCTGCCGATGCAAGGTCTTGATTCGACCGCGTCAAAACGGGCCATGTTTGCTTGATGTAGTCGAGTATAGGGGGCGGCTGCGCGAGAGCGACGAAACAGAGCAGGAGCGTACACATGCATCGCCGGAGCATAGATCCTCGCTAACACTTTGAGCTTATCTCGCCGCGGAGCCCGGGACCTTGGCCGCTGATTCCGGCTGTGACGACGGTTTTCGCGACTTGAGATATTGAAGGATCACTGGCAGCACACTGAGCAGCACGATCAGAATCACCACTTTTTCGAAATTCCGGCGCACCACCGGTATGCCGCCCAGATTATAGCCAGCGAGTGTCATGGAGAGCACCCAACCGAGGCCGCCGAATACATTGAAGGAGAGAAAACGACGGTACTGCATCCGGCCAACGCCCGCCATGAACGGCGCGAACGTGCGCACGATCGGCACGAACTTCGCGTAAATCAGCGTCTTTCCGCCGTGTTTCTCATAAAACGCCTGCGTGCGCGCGACGTATGCCTGCTTGAACAGACGCGAGTCCGGACGCCGGAAGATGCGGGGGCCGGTTCTGTATCCGAGAAAATATCCGCTCTGGTCACCCAACACCGAAGCCGCCACCAGAAGCGCGCAGATCTGGACGATATTCAATTCGCCTGCCCCGGCCACCACACCCCCGGTAAACAGCAGCGAATCGCCGGGCAGAAACAAGCCGACCAGCAGCCCTGTTTCGGCGAACACGATTCCCGCAAGCAGCGCGTATCCGAGCCAACCTGTGATGACCTGCGAAAGCAGATAGATCAGGCGATCCGGATCAGTAAGACTCCGCCAAACCTCGAGTAGGAAACTGGTCATCAGCGCTGGCGGAAGGACGCCGCCAGCCGCTTGACTGTGTCGCGGTGGATCTTCACCTTCCCTTCCGAGGTGAGGCGCGTGAGCACACTATCCATCAGCAGATCGTTAACCGCCCTGGCCTTTTTCGACTTGATCGATTGCAGCACGCTCTCACGTTCCTGCGCCAAATTCGCCAGATCGACGGACTTCTTATCGATCACCTTGCAAACGACGTTGCGGCCCTGGACCATTACCGGTCCGAAGATCGTGCCGACCGGTTTCGTGAACGCGTCCTCAATGAGACCCGCCGGACCGAGGCCCTCCACCGAATCGCTGTGGCCGAACTCAGCCGGTGTCGTCACTTCAAGTTTCATGGACTTGGCGACCTTTTCCATGTCGGCGCCCGCCTTTAGCTTGTCAGCCGCTTCCTTGGCGCGGTCGCCGGCGATGACCTGCGATTTATCCGAGATCACGCGCTCGCGCACCTGGCTCTCGACTTCGCTGAACTCCGCCGGACGAGCGGGAGTCCGGTCATTCAGAACAACCACCGCAAGCCGGTTCGCCGGAAGCACCAGGACTGGAGAAACGTCGCCCTTCTTCATGGCCGCCAGCGCATTGTCGATCTCCGGCGCGACACCGAGTGTGGGAATCGCTTCGCCGGCCGAAGCCTTGGGGACCGTCACCAGCTCCGCATCGAATTGCTTGGCGACCTGGGCGGCTGAGCCCGGCGCCTTCTGCAAGGCTTCGTGTATCTGATCGCCGAGCGATTGCATTTTTTCGCCGACTTGCTGCTTCTTCATCTGGTCAGCCAAACCCGCTTTTACTTCGTCAAACGGCTTGACGCGCGCCGGCTCTTTGTCCGTCACCTGGATGATGTGGTAGCCGAATTCGGTGGTGACCACGCCACTCATTTCGTTCGGTTTGAGCGAGAACGCGACCTTTTCGAATTCCGGCACGGTCTGGCCGCGCACGATCCAGTCCAAATCGCCGCCCTTTTGCGCGGAGACGGTGTCGTCGGAATATTTTTTCGCCAGCGCCGCGAAATCGCCGCCGTTCTTCAGCTGCTTGAGAACATCCTCGGCCTTGGCTTGGAGCTGCTTCTTCTCCGAATCCGGCTTTCCCATGGTCTTGATCAGGATGTGGCGCACTTTTATGCGTTCGGGCATGCGGAAGTTGTCCATCGAAGCTGAATACGCTGCACGAAGCTGGGCGTCGGAAACAACCAGGGACTGCTCGACCTTGGCCTGGTCCACCACCACGACATCGAACGAACGTTTTTCCGGAATCGTGTACTGGGCTCGGTTGGCCTCGAAGATCTTCTGCATTTCTTGCGGATCAGGCTTGATCTGGTCGCGGAACTTGGCGGGCGGGAAGGCGATGTATTGAATCTTTGCCTTCTCGTTCTTGCGGACCAGCTCGTCGTCCACTTCTTTCGGGGTGACCACCAGGCCCTGGAGCGCTACGTTCTGGAGCTTGCGCAGCAGCAACTGCCTCCGCATCTCATCGATCACCTGTTGCGTGGTCATGCCTTGCTGCGCCAAGGTCAGTTCGAATTGTTCCTTCGAAACGAGCGTGCCGTTTTGGAAGAACTGCGGGAATTCCGACATCAGTCCGGTAAGCACTTCGTCGTCGGAAACCGTGAGCCCCAGGCGCTCGGCCTCGTAAATGGTAGCGCGCCTTCGGACTTCCTCATCGACCATCTGAGGCAGGTAGACCTCGAGCATCTCGCGCGGCATCTGGCCGCTGCGGGTGATCCGGTCGATTACCTGCTGGACTTCCTGCACGGTCAGCTTGTCGCCGCCGATATCGGCAAGGACGGAATCCTCGTTTGACGACCGTGTGCTACTCCCGTAACCGGGGATCAAGTAGGTGACCATAGACAGGGCCACCAGCGTCAGCAGACCTCCGAGCAGATATCGGACAGCCTTAGCCCGGCTGCGGAAGAGATTGAACATAGAACCTACTCTAGGATGGAAATTCCTGAATACAGTATAGCGCAGCCGCTTTGTGGCAATTCCTAATGGACTCCGAGCATGCGCAAGAAATCATTTCAATTCCGCCATCTCTCCCAGCGCGCACTCTTCATGGATCGCCCGCACGGCGCGCTCCAGCCCGTCGCGATGGATCACGATGGCGATGGTCAGTTCGCTCGAACCCTGGGCGATGGCGATGATGTTGATCTTCTGGCGGGAGATGGCGGTGAAAATGCGGCCCGCGAGCCCGGGCGTCCCGCGCATCCCCTCACCCACCACCGCGATCAGGCCGACGCTCGAGTCAACCTGGATCGGCTTCAAGTAGCCGTGAGCCAATTCGAGCGAGAGGCTTTCCTCCAGGTACTCCGTGACGCGATCCAGCTCTGACTGCCGGACCAGGAAACAGAAGTTCTGGCGGTAACTGGAACTTGTGATGGCGAGCACCTCGACGTTGGCGCGGGCTAGCGCGCCCAGCGCGCGCGCCATCACTCGCGTGCCGCTCAGCGCGGAGTTGGCGGGCTCGATAGAGACCAGCGCTACGTCGGGCATCGAAGTCACGGCGCGCGGCCCTTGCGCCGCGCCGGTTCGCGACACAATGCGAGTGCCGCATTTCTCCGGCGCGAAGCTGTTCTTGCTCCATACCGGGATCTGGCGTTCTACCAGCGGCGCCAGGGTCCTGGGATGCAGTACCTTCGCGCCGTTGTAAGCCAGTTCGGCGGCCTCATTGTAAGTCACGGAATCGAGCACGCGAGCATCAGAGACCAGCCGCGGATCACCTGTCATGATGCCGTCGACATCGGTCCAGATCCACAGCTCGCTGGCATCGAGAGCGGCTGCCAGAATGGACGCCGAAAAATCCGATCCTCCCCGGCCAAGCGTGGTGGGTCTGCCGTCGGCCGTCGAGCCGTTGAAGCCGGTCACCACCGGCAGCACGCCCGCATCGAGCAGCGGACGGATCACCTGTGCAGCGCGCTCGCGGGTGGGCTCCATCAGCGGAGTCGCGTTACCGAAGACGGTATCCGTGGTGATCACATCGGCTCCATTGATCGCCTCGGCGCGAACGCCTTCGGATTCGAGGAACTCGGCCATCATCAACGCGGACAGCCTCTCGCCAATCGCTACTGCTTCGTCGATCGAACGCGGAGGTCGCTCGCCGAGCATCATCATGCCTTTGGCGATGCGGGAGAATTCGCCTATCAGCCGGTGGATTCCGGCCATAGCGATCTCCTGCCGGCTTGCCGGGAGCAGTTCGCGGCAGGTTTCGAAATGCCGCGTGTAAAGCTGTTTCGTGTTGCGGTCCAGATCGGACTGATCGCCGGCTTCGGCCTTCCTCAGCGAGTCCAGCAGCAGATCGGTCACCTGCGACATCGCCGAGACGACCGTCACCACGGGACGCTGTGCACGATGTTCCGCCGAGATCCGAGCGGCTACGCGGATGCGCTCGGCCGAGCCCATGCTCGTGCCGCCGAACTTCATCACCAGGAGGTTACCCACTTTTGTGATGCTCTTTTCCATTCGATGTGCGATCGCGCACTAGTTTCAGGATCGCCTCCTCGACCTGCTCAGGCGAGAGCCGGCTAGTGTCCAGATACTCAGCATCCGGCGCTTGCGTGAGCGGCGCCTCCGTGCGGGTGCGGTCGCGCTGGTCCCGCTCGGCCATCTCGCGCGCAACCTTGTCGACCGCGGCGCCCAATTCCCCGGCGCGGCGGCTCGCGCGGATCTCGGGATCGGCATCGAGGTAAATCTTCACCTGGGCTTCGGGAAAAACCACGGTACCGATGTCGCGGCCCTCCATTACCGCTGAGCTCAGCCGGCCGATGCGCCGCTGCTCTTCGCGCATGCCCCGGCGCACGCCCGGAGCCGCCGCCACCTTCGAAGCGGCTTCGCTCACCTGGGCTTCGCGGATGGCCGACGTAACATCCTCGCCATTCAGGAGAATGCTCGCGCCGCCGGCGGGAAACTCGATCCTGGCCGCGCGCGCCAGTTGTTCCAGCCTATGCAAGTCATCGAGGTCGATCCCCGCCCGCAGCGCCCATAGCGCAAGCGCGCGGTACATCGCGCCCGTGTCGATATAAGTGAATCCGAGCCGCCGCGCCAGCGAACGTGCGATGGTGCTCTTGCCGGCGCCCGCCGGCCCGTCAATCGCGATGATGATTTGCTTCCGCCCAGTCGTTGCGATAAATCTTCCCTTCCTTCATCACGAATTTGACGCGGCCAAGCACCGCGGCATCCTCGAGCGGGTTGCCGTCCACCGCGATCACGTCCGCCGAGTACTGCGGCTCGATCGACCCTACCTGGCCGTCGAGTCCCAGCAGCACGGCGGCGTCGGTGGTAGCCGCGCGGATCGCCTCGATCGGTTTCATCCCCCATTCGACCATCACGGCAAACTGCTTCCAGTTATCGCCATGCGGATAGACGCCGCCGTCGGTGCCGAATGCCATGCGGGCGCCGCCCAGGTACGCCTTCCGGAAATTCTGGCGCTGCAATTTTCCCAGCTGGCGCTCTTTCTCGATCGACTCCGGCAGCATGCCGACCTTCGCCCCTTCGGCCAGGATGTAATCGTCATTGTAGATGTCGAAAACCAGAAAAGTACCGTGTTGCTTAGCGAGCGCGATGCCCTCCTCGTCGATAAGGCTGGAGTGCTCGATGGAATCGATTCCGGCACGGATGGCGTCCTTGATTGACTGCGTGCCGTGAGCATGAGCGGCGACTTTGCGTCCCAGCTTATGCGCTTCGTCGGCGATGGCTTTCATCTCCTCAAGGGTGTATTGAGGGGTTCCGGGCTGGTCGCCTTTCGAGAGTACCCCGCCCGAGGCGCAGATTTTGATGAGGTCGGCGCCGTACTTGACCACCTCGCGGACTTTGGCCCGCGCCGCCCACGGGCCGTCGGCAACGCCCGGCTCGCGATATCCGAACTCGGGCGCCAGCAGGTTGTTATCGCAGTGCCCGCCGGTGATGCCCAGCGCAGGGCCGGAGACCAGCATCCGCGGGCCTTCCACTTCACCCGCGTTGATGCCGTCGCGAAGGGCGACGTCGGAGTAGCCGGCGGCGCCGACGTTGCGCACTGTGGTGAAACCGGCACGGAGCGTGGCCCCGGCATTCTTAACGCCTGTAACGGTCGAGCGCGGGACCGAGATGCCGAGCCCCTCGTAGCCCGCATGACGCGGATCGGCCGTAAGGTGATCGTGCACGTCAATCAAACCCGGCAGGCAAGTGCCCGGCAGATCGATCGAGGCTGCACCGGCCGGGATCGTGACGCTCGCCGCCGCGCCAGCCGCGGAGATGCGCCCGCTGTCGACCAGGATCACCGCTTTACTAATGACCGTGCTCTTGCGGACATCCAACAGCTTTCCGCAATGAATGGCCGTCGCGGCTGGGAGCGCAGACGTGAGGAACACCAGCAGGATCGCGATGCGCAAGGCTATAAGCTCCGGAATCTTTCAGTATGGCACGCCCGTGGAATTTCTCACGCCGGTTTGTATGCCGACCGGCATATGACCCCGCATGCATTTCTCGAAAACCTATCCGCCGATCAGGTTGACGGTAACCTGGCCTCCTGGCGTGACGCCTCAAAACCGTAGGGTGAACCGTCCCTCTGTTGGCGGAGCGGAGCAAGGGTGGCGAAGTATACTTAAAACTGCCAAAACCGTGAACCTAGAAAAGACACGTGTAAAATCGCGGTGGATGGGCCTCCTTTGCCTGGCTCTGGGCGCGCTGGTCAACTCCGGCTGCACCACAGAATCGACGCAGGCGAAGGACGGCGGAGCCACGGGCGGCAAGGGCGGCGGACGAAGAGGCGAGGGCGGCGGGGCTGTCCCGGTCGTGGCCGCTAGTGTTGTCCAGAAGAACGTACCCATTGAGATTTCGGTGGTCGGCAACGTTGAGGCGTATTCGACGATCACGGTAAAGGCGCAGGTCGGCGGCGCGCTGGTCAACGTCCATTTCCAGGAAGGCGATTACGTCAAGAAAGACGCCCTTCTCTTTACCATCGATCCGCGGCCGCTTGAGGCGCAACTGGCGCAACTCGAGGCTAACCTGCAGCGTGACAAGGCGCTGCTCGGTCAAGCGGAAGCAAATCTGGCGCGGGACAGCGCGCAGGAGCTTTACGCCCGCGACCAGGCCAACCGCTACGCGAAATTGTTCGACCAGGGTATCGTCTCCAGGGAACAGGGAGACCAGCTCAGAACAAATGCGAATGCGCTGGCGCAATCCGTGCTGGCAGACAAGGCGGCCATCGAGAGTTCCCGGTCCCAGATTCTGGCTGATCAGGCCATGATCGCCAATGCAAAAGTCCAGCTCGGCTACACCTCGATTCGCTCTCCGATCGACGGCCGCACCGGGAACCTGATGGTGAAGCAGGGCAACGTTGTCACGGCGAACACGAGCGATCTGATCACCATAAACCAGATTGAGCCTATCTACGTGACCTTCGCCGTTCCGGAGGTGCGTCTCCCGGAAATCAAGCGGTACATGGCGCAAGGGAAACTGCCGGTAATCGCGAAATCCCAGGACAGCGAAGCACAGCCGGAGCAGGGACACCTGACGTTTGTCGACAACAATGTCGACATGACCACCGGAACCATCAAGCTGAAGGGCACTTTTCAGAACGTCGGCCACAAGCTGTGGCCCGGCCAGTATGTCAACGTCACATTGCGGCTCACCACGCAGCCGAACGCGCTTGTGGTGCCGAACCAGGCCGTGCAGTCCGGGCAGAACGGCCAGTTCGTATACGTCGTGAAGGAAGACCGGACCGTGGAAGTGCGTCCCGTCTCCACCGGCGCCCGTGTCGACCAGGACCTGGTGATCGAAAACGGCCTCGACGCCGGCGAGACCGTGGTCACCGAAGGCCAACTGCGATTGGCGCCGGGCAGCCGCGTTCAATTGCGTGACAGCCGCGACAAACAGGGGCAAGGCCGCGGCAAAGCTCCGGGATAAGCCCGAAGGGCAGGTTTTGCCGTGAACTTCTCGGAAATCTTCATCCGGCGGCCTATCGCCACGAGCCTGTTGATGGCCGCGATTGCCCTGTTCGGCATCGTCGCCTACCACACGCTGGCGGTCAGCGATCTGCCGAGCGTGGATTATCCGACGATCAACGTCGGCGCCAGCCTGCCCGGCGCGGACCCGAGCACAATGTCTTCGGCAGTGGCCACGGTGCTCGAGCGCCAATTCACGGGCATCGCGGGGCTGGACTCGATGACCTCCAGGAGTTCCACCGGCAGCAGTTCCGT